>SAMEA3663209__coassemble_1448_pt1 | contig 6611 bp, 7 predicted proteins | sample SAMEA3663209__metabat2_high_PE_008 | metagenome-assembled genome bin SAMEA3663209 (sample SAMEA3663209) | pig gut metagenome | biome: pig gut; feature: pig-associated habitat; material: faeces | place: China | collected 2013 | reverse complement strand
TTGTTATGCTTCTTACAGACTCTCCTGCGATACGCGATGTTCTCGCGTTCCCGACTATGAAGTCATTGGACAAGTAAAATCCAGTGTTTATGCGGCTTCCAAGCCTTGAAAATACTGAAAATTTGACCCATTTTTGACCCATTATTTTGGGTCAGAAGAGTGCAAAAGTGCAACTTTAGTGCAACTTTTTTGAGAAAAATAACGCACATAAAGGAACAAAAAGGAAAAGTTCACTTAGAATTGAATAGGGTACTTTACACTGATTTAATGTAAATTAGGACACTTTCTTTAATTGAAAAATTAGAGAAGTGTCCTTTTTTGTTATGGTCAAATCTTATGAAAGGAGAGAAGTCCATGAAAAGTACAGCGATAGGAGCAGGCGATGGGTGCGTAGTCTCTGGCAAAAATAAAGCCAGGGAGGAAAGGAAAGATGGTTAAAATCAGATTGCAAGGAACTACGAACGAAATTAAGAGAATGAGAAGAGTAATTGAAAGAAATCGTAGCTTATCAGTAGTAAGCACATCGGAAGTGTTTCCCAATAAGGGTACAAAGAAATATTTCAGACAATACATGGATATTAGTTTTGATCCTGTAAAGAAAGAAATGGCACAGTAGAAAAAGGAGATTAGAGACTATGAGAGAAAACATCGCTAAGAATTTATGTAAGGTAATTGCACTGGCAAATCAAAAAGGAGGAGTAGCAAAGAGCTTTACTACAGCAAGTTTGGCAGTAGGACTTGTAAACGCAGGCAACAGAGTGTTGGTAATTGATAATGATCCTCAGGGTCACGCATCAAGATGTCTTGGAGTTAGGAAACCGGAAAAAACTATTTATGACATAATGGAAAAACTGGTTAAGGGAGAAGAGATTACACCTAATGACTGTATGGAATGTATTGTTACCACAGATGAAGGTGTTGATTTGCTCCCGGCGAATGTCAAATACGCAATGATGGAGCTTGAAATGTCCAGTGCTATGAGTAGAGAACATCTGCTGAATGAGTTTGTTGTAATGCAGAGACCATTCTATGATTTCATATTGATTGACTGCCCACCAAATGTAGGTTTGTTCGTATTAAATGCACTCACTGCTTCGGATAGCGTATTGATTCCGGTTAAGCTTGAGGATTTGTCCATTGATGGATTACAACAGTTGATTCAGACAATTGGAATGGCAAAGAGAAGACTCAATTACAATCTCGAAATAGAAGGTATTTTATTTACGATTGTTGAGACGAATACAGTCCTTGCAAGGAATTCAATGGAAGCAATAAGGGAAGCCTATGGCGAACATGTCCATATATACGATTTTGTGATACCTAAATCAGTTAAGGCTGCAGAATGCCCGGGTTCCGGCACAAGCATTTATAAGTACGACCCAAATGGAAAAGTTGCAAAGGCATATGAAGTACTGACTAAGGAGGTGCTTTCAAATGTGTAAAAGGGCAGGAATAGAACTGGATGACTTTGAAGCGTTATTTGGAGAAAACAGTGGTGGCATCAATGAAATGATGCCATCCACCGAGAAGAGAGATAAATCAAATCACCCGATTGCTGACATCAAGATTGATATGATTGATGGATTTCCAAATCACCCATTTAGGGTTATTGATGACGAGGAAATGGCTCAATTAGTAGAGAACATTTCTGAGTATGGAGTAATGCATCCGGTTATTGTCAGGAAAGTAGGTGACAGATATCAGATGATATCCGGTCACAGAAGATTATTTGCGAGTAAAAAGGCAAATAAAGATACTATTCCTGCAAGGGTAATGGAGCTTTCTGATGATGATGCAGCAATCATTATGGCTGATGCGAATTTTTTGCAGAGGACAGAGATAAAGCCTTCTGAAAAAGCTAGGGCATATCGAATAAAATATGATGCTTCAAAGAGACAGGGCAAGAAGGGTATGGGAAGAAGCTTTGATGAAATAGGTGAAGCTGCAGGTGAAAGCGGAAGAACAGTACAGAGATTTATTCGATTGTCGTATCTTTCTGACGAATTATTAGGACTTGTTGATTCCGGGAAGATGGGCATTGTTCAGGGCGTAGATATATCATTCATAAATGACGAATACCAGAGGTATGTGTTCGATGCGGTAATAGAAACCGGAGTAAATATGAGCAAGGAGCAGTCTGCCAAATTAAAAGAATACGGATTGAATGGCAAACTGATACCGGAAATGGTGAGTCTCATATTAACGGAAAGGAAAGAGAAGAAAAGAACATTCTCAATAAAGGCTGAGAAACTGAATGAGTATTTCTCAGATGATTATAGCGACACAGATATTGAGAAGATTATTTTGGAGTTACTTGATGGTTGGAAGAGGGCAGGTGAGAAGCGTGACTGACGGATTTTTTCGAAGTAAAAAAGGATTTACTGTAGTTCAAAATGAGATTACCAGAGACCGTGATATCTCGCTTAAGGCTAAAGGCTTGTATCTTGTGATACAAGCCAACATCACTATGCCTGATAAGAGATGGCGCAAAGAAGACTTTAAGTCGATGACATGCGAAGGTAAAAAAGCCTTTGATGGTGCATGGAACGAATTAAAGGAAGCAGGATATCTTAAGGTTCATATGTATTCGAATGGTGTTACATGGACTGTTGAATATGAATTACTGGATGAACCGGCTGCAGGAGCACATACCTTTTATTACAATTCAAAGGGTGAACTCACGAAGACAAATCTTGAAAGAGCGGCTGCAAAATCCATAAATGTCGGTTCAGATGTAGAAAATGATGAAGAAAACCCTGAAAAGGAAGAAAATTTCCGTATACCCCCTTTTGGTAGTAACGGAAACGGTAGCAACGGAAACCGGTATAACGGAAATGGTTACAATGGTAACGGATATAACGGTGATGGTAGCAACGGAAATGGGGGTAACAATAATAAAGACTTAATTACAAATCCTAATTTCAAAGACTCAGATATAAATACTTCTATCAAATCCTATCCTCAAACAAGTAAAGAGACTTTGGAAAGCCAAAATAAGATTGATGGAGTGATTGATGCAAACAATCAATACATGGAAGTCATAAAGGAAAATATTAAGTATGACGAGCTGATGCGCTGGTTTGATCCCGAGGTTAGACAAAGATATGATGAACTATATCAGATTATCTGTGATGTTGTATGTGTACCAAGGTCAACTATTAGAGTAAATGGTAAAGATTATCCTTATGAGTTAGTCAAAGCACAGTTTCTTAAGCTTAAAAAGGAGCATGTTGAATATGTCGCTGACAGTATGAAAACAAATCTTGGTGAGGTAAAAAACATAAGGTCATATCTGATTACAGCTTTATACAATGCTCCATCCACTTATTGCAACTATGTGGCTCAGGCATACAGAACAGTAAATCAGACAGAATATGAGTCCGAGTATGATGTGGAGAATAAAAGAGAGATGAAATACATGAAGAGCCTGCGTGAGTCGGATCCGGAAGGATATAAAGTATATATAGCAGATAAGATTGAAAAAAGAAAAGCTGAAGGTAAATGGATTGTATGAGACTATTATTGAATACACTTCAACTTGTAATAATATCTTTATGGGGAATTACTTGCTACTGTATCTGCAATAATGATAATGGATTTAATGTATTTCTATTTTGGATATTAATGGGACTTCCGTTAGGATTTGGTAAGTTAAGAGGAATACTTATTCCAAAGAGACTTGGGTTGGCTGGTGAACTTGGAGTGTTTGCACTTGATGCCATATTAGCAGGTCTTATCGGCGGGGTGTTTCTTTTAAGGAAAATAGTCATGCTTATCCTTGATTACATAAAGCTATTTGTGAAATAAGAAATAAGTTTATATATACAGCGAAATGAGCAGTTGATTTTTAGAAACAAAGGTCAGCTGCTTTTTTTATTGAAATTAACTTATGGACACTGTGTCCACAAGTGAAGAAAGGATGGAGAAGATGAATGATGAATTAAATCACGAGGTTGCCAGTAAGACTGTGGCACTTACATTCAGAGCCGCAAGGCTTACTAAGGAGACTCTCGAAAAGGCATTAAAGAAATACCTTGAGAGTAGGGAACATAAGAAAGGTCAGGCTGAACCAAAGCATGGCAAGATGAAGCTTGATGAACTAGTTGGACAGGGACAGGGTGCGACTGCAATTGAGGTAACAGATAATAACATCAAGTCATTTGAAAGAATTGCAAAGAAATACAATGTTGATTTTGCAGTTAAGAAGGATAAAACTGTACAACCACCAAAGTATATGGTGTTTTTCAAGGCAAAAGATACGGATGTTCTTTCGCAGGCTTTCAAAGAATTTGTCAAAGTAAATGAGAAGCAGAAAGCAAAAGTATCGGTAAGAAGCAAACTTAAGAACTTCATGAAACAGGTAGCGCAGAATAAGAACAGAGAAAGAACCAGGGATAAACAAAAGAGCAGAGGACAGAGTCTGTAATGGCTAGTATTATTGAGGGCATTGCAAAGGATATAAAGAAAATACCAAAGACCATTAAGGGTAAAACGAAATCCCTGGAACCCAAGAAGATTATCCTTAAGGTCCTGCCGTATGTAATATTTGGATATGTTGCAGATAAGTTTTATTATGGCTATCGAATAACGGAAGGTAGCGATGCTCTTAACAGACTGATGGATTCGCTGGCAAGTAACGTTGCATTTGCTAATCCATTGCCAAGCTTTCATCCAAAGGATCTGCTTGTCGGTATCATTACCGGTGTAGCATTTAGGCTAGTGGTATATTTTAAAGCAAAAAATGCGAAGAAATTCAGACATGGAGTTGAGTATGGATCTGCCAGATGGGGGACACCAAAAGATATTGAGCCGTATATGGATAAGGAGAACTTTGAGAATAACATCCTGCTTACCCAAACTGAAAGGCTTCAGATGAACGGAAGACCATCTTCACCAAAGTATGCAAGAAATAAGAACGTGCTTATCATTGGTGGTTCGGGTTCCGGAAAGACAAGATTCTTTGTTAAACCAAATCTGATGCAGATGCATAGCTCATATGTAGTAACCGATCCAAAAGGAACTGTATTACTTGAAGTAGGCAAAATGCTTCAGTCAAATGGTTACAGGATAAAAGTGCTTAATACAATTAACTTTACCAAGTCATGTCATTATAATCCCTTTTCATATATTCGAAGTGAAAAGGACATCCTTAAACTGGTAAATACAATTATTGTAAATACTAAAGGAGAAGGTGCACAGGCTACAGAAGATTTCTGGGTAAAGGCGGAAAAATTGTACTATCAGGCCCTGATAGCATATATATGGTATGAGGCGCCGGAAGAAGAACAGAACTTCTCGATGCTAATAGACTTAATTGATGCCAGTGAGGCAAGAGAAGACGATGAAGAGTTCAAAAATGCAGTTGATTTGTTATTTGAGGAACTGGAGAAAGAGGATCCGACGCATTTTGCAGTAAGGCAGTACAAAAAGTATAAGCTTGCTGCTGGAAAAACTGCAAAGAGTATATTGATAAGCTGTGGGGCAAGGCTTGCACCATTTGATATAAGAGAGCTTAGGGAACTTACAAGCTATGATGAACTTGAACTTGATACGCTTGGCGAAATAAAGACAGCTATGTTTGTAATCATCAGTGATACAGATGCGACATTTAACTTTCTTGTAAGTATTATGTATGCGCAATTATTTAATCTGCTCTGTGATAAAGCAGATGATGTATATGGAGGAAGACTGCCGATTCATGTAAGGTGTCTCTTAGATGAGTTTGCCAATATCGGACAGATTCCTAGTTTTGAGAAGCTGATAGCGACCATCAGATCGCGTGAAATATCGGCTTCTATTATTTTACAGTCAAAATCCCAGCTTAAAGCTATCTATAAAGACAATGCGGACACAATCGAAGGAAACTGCGACACGACACTGTTTTTGGGTGGAAAAGAGAAAACGACTCTTAAAGAAATGGCAGAAATCCTTGGAAAGGAAACAATTGATCTTTATAACACTTCTGATACGAGAGGAACCTCTCAGTCTTATGGACTTAATTATCAGAAGACCGGTAAAGAGCTTATGAGCCAGGATGAGATAGCTGTTATGGATGGAGGAAAATGCATTATGCAGGTAAGAGGTGTGAGACCTTTCTTTTCAGATAAATATGATATTACCAAGCATAAGCAGTATAAAAATCTGTCCGATTATGACAGCAAAAACACCTTTGACATCGAAAAGTATCTAAGAAGTATCAAGCCCGGCACAATGAAGATGAAAAAGGGGCAGATTATTGATGAGGTATTCGATGCCGGAGAGATTAAGTAATTCCTTTATGGAAAAAGGTATAAGCTGATGGCTTAATATAAGCTTCCCTATCGTCAGCTTCTACGAAAAACTGAATATGGTACCCGTTAGGCACATCACTTGTGGACACAGTGTCCAAAAGTCGTATGTGCCTTTTGTATGCCATCGGGAGACTGCCGTATGTGCGGACAAACAGTTAAAAGGCATGAACAAAATGATTAATGGAGGAAATGAAAAATGGCGTTTTTTACAACAGCAGTAACCGGTCTTAAGACGGTAGTAACAGCAATCGGAGCAGGTGTAGGTGTCTGGGGAGTTATTAATCTCTTAGAAGGATATGGAAATGATAACCCAGGTGCAAA
>SAMEA3663209__coassemble_1148_pt1 | contig 7984 bp, 12 predicted proteins | sample SAMEA3663209__metabat2_high_PE_008 | metagenome-assembled genome bin SAMEA3663209 (sample SAMEA3663209) | pig gut metagenome | biome: pig gut; feature: pig-associated habitat; material: faeces | place: China | collected 2013 | reverse complement strand
TTATGAGGTATTAATCTGGGTTTTAAAATCCACCCCGAAATAAAGCGGTTACAATATATCAAGGCTAGCGGCATGAAAGGAGCCACTATGTCTAAATATTTAACTTTTGATGAAAGACTTGAGATTCAGAAAGGTCTGAAATATCAGATGTCTTTTGGTGAAATCGCAAAATCTATTGGCAAGGATAGAACTACCGTTGCCAAAGAGATTAAGCGGTATTCCTATGAACAGAAAACAGGCTATTCAGGCTATCCTTACAATGCCTGTAAACACAGAAAAACTTGTGATAGGAAAAATGTATGTCCATTAGGCTGTACTAAAACTTCAAAGTACAAATGCAGCATTTGTCAGCTTTGTAATGATGTTTGCGATGACTTCGAAGAAGAGGTTTGCTCTGCCAGATTCAAACCGCCGTATGTTTGTAACGGCTGTGAGCAGTACGGCAAATGTACTCTTAAAAAGCTTATTTATGACGCAGAGGATGCACATCGTCTATGTCAATCACGATTGTCTGAAGGCAGGACAGGTATTATGTGCAATGAGTTTGACTTGGCAAGAATCAATGCATTAATTACACCATTGATTAAAAATGGTCAATCTATCCATCAAATATATGAAAGCAATCGAGATGTACTTATGTGCAGTGAAAAAACACTTTATAACTATATCGATGCATGCCTGTTTGATGTGAGAAATATCGACCTGCCACGTAAGGTTAAATACCGTCCTCGATATAAAAAGCCTGAATTCAAAGTGGATAGAGCCTGCCGTAATGGTAGAACCTATAAGGACTTTCAACTATTTATGGAAGCACATCCGGAGTATTCTGTAGTTCAAATGGATACCGTGTGTGGTACTCAAGGCGGGAAGGTTCTTTTAACCATACACTTTGTTGATACGAGTCTTATGCTTGCTTTTATACGCGATGCCAACACATCAAGGTCTGTTACAGAGATATTTGATGCCATTCACAGAATCCTTGGAAAAGAACTATTTAGAAAGCTATTCCCGGTGATTCTGACAGACAATGGTAGCGAATTCTCGAACCCAAAGGCTATAGAGTTTGGTCCTGATGGAAAAGACTATCGCCGTACCTATGTGTTTTACTGTGACCCAAGCTCGCCTTATCAAAAAGGAGCTTGTGAAGTCAATCATGAACTTATCAGAAGAATCATTCCCAAGGGAACGAGCCTTGATAACTATACCCAGGACGATATCTTTTTGATGATGGATCATATCAATTCTTATAAAAGAAAAAAGCTGAACAACCGTAGCCCTTACGACGCGTTCAGCTTTTACTATGGAGAAGATGTTTTAAAGAGATTAGCATGTAAAACGGTTGCCGCCGAGAATATCATACTTAAACCTCGTCTTCTCAAAAAATAACAACACATAAAAAATACATTTAAGCCGCTAGCTGATGAATGAAATATCGAGCCAGGAAGTGTGGATTCTCCAGTTACAAAATGAGCTGAGCGAGAGTCGACGCTTGTTTGCTGTGTAATTTTTTAGGTGCAAAGCTATTATAACACGCCTGTAAAGATCGTAAACTATGGAAAGTCGCTTACAAAACGGGACTTTCATTTACAAAACGGGATTTCTGATTACAAAATGTGTTTTTCATTTACAAAATGGGATTCTCGCGTTACAAACGGGAATCTCGTTTTGCAATTCATCATATGTATTTTATTTATGAGTGATTTGAAAAATAAATAGACAAATATGGCATATTGATATATAATAAAAACATTAAAAGACAGAAATGGCGTGATATTATGAATAACAAAAAAGATTATCAGGAATATATTAAAGAATTAGGTCAAAAAATAAAGACATATAGAATCATGAAAGAAATGTCTCAGCAGGATTTGGAGGATAAAACAGGTGTTTCTAAGAGAAGCATATCCAGATTAGAACAAGGAGAATCTGTTCAGGTTGATAATTTGTTCAAAATACTTTTGGCATTAGAGCTTGGAGATAATATAGAATTATTGGTTCCAGATCAAACGAAAAGACCAAGTTTTTATCTTGAGAAAACAGCGGATAAACCGAAAAGAGTCCGTAAAAAAATTAAAAAAAGCGAATTTAAATGGGGAGATGAACAGTGAATACTACAGCAGAAGTGTATTTGTGGGGGACACGAATAGGAATTATTCATCAGGATATTGAAAAGTCGTATGCTTCTTTTGAATATGATAAGGACTTTATAAAAAGTGGAATAGAAGTGGCTCCGCTTCGCATGCCGCTTGCTGGAAATATATATGAATTTCCCGGAATGGTCGGCGAACCATTTTATGGAATGCCAGGTCTTGTAGCAGATTCGCTTCCTGATAAATTCGGTAACGCAGTCATAGAACAGTGGCTTATGTCATTAGGAAAATCATTATCTGATTTTACAGCAATCGATAGGTTATGTTATACGGGAAAGCGCGGAATGGGTGCACTAGAATATGTACCGGCAAGTACTGATATAAAAGATATAGATGAAAATATCAATGTGAAAGAGATGGTAAAGTTTGCATCAGATATATTAGCTAATAGAGAAGATATATCTTTGAAATTAGATGATAATCTAACATATGCACAGCTTGTTCAGGTTGGAAGCTCCGCAGGAGGAGCCAGAGCAAAAGCAGTTATTGCCTGGAATGAGGAGACTAACGAAGTAAGGTCCGGACAAACACAGGTGGGTGCGGGATATGATTATTGGCTAATGAAGTTTGATAATGTTTCAAAAAATGGTGATCATGGTCTTGAAGATAAGCCAGAATATACTTTAATAGAATATGCTTATTATCTTATGGCAAAAAAGGCCGGAATAACAATGAATGAGTGCAGGATATATGAAAGCGAAGGGGATCATCATTTTATGACAAAGCGTTTTGATCGTGTGGATGGCAAAAAGCTTCATATGCAGTCTCTGGGTGCTTTGTCACACATTAGCTATCAGGAGCCGGGAGCATGCGGATACGAGCTGGCTGCTATGTACATGAAGGAACTGGGCATTTCTTATAAAGAGATTGAACAGTTTTATCGTAGGATGGTTTTTAATTGTCTCGCTGTTAACCAGGATGATCATGTTAAGAATATCTCGTTTATTATGGATAGAACCGGTAAATGGTCACTTTCACCGGCATATGATATTACCTTTTCGTACAATCCTACAAATAAATGGCTTAGGGCTCATCAGATGTCAGTAAATGGAAAGACTTTGGGAATAGGTTATCCAGATTTAATGGAGGCTGGTAACAAAATGGGAATAAAGGCACGTCGTTGCAGCAATATTATCAGTGAAGTTGAAGCGGCAATTGCCGAATTCCAGGTAATTGCTAATCAGGTTAATATAAAAGAAAAGACATTCGAATATATTAACAAGGTTATTAATGAGAATAAAATTTTGAAGTAGCGATTTACAATTTGAAGGGCATAGTAAAAACCACAAATTCTGCTTTAAGTTCCCGACGATATTCCCAACATAGTATTGTTATTTTGGTTGGGAATAAGAATTGGTTTCCGGAGACAAGGACGCTCCGATGCTGACAGGAATCACAATCAGGTGTCATACCAATAAGTGTACCAGGGTGGTGATACTTAAGAATACTACTAAGATATCCGCTTGGAGAAAATGCAGACCTTGGATTTATGACAAAGAGGGATAATGATATCCATAGATTTATTGATGAGTATTTGGAGAATTTCAAAGAGAAGTAGGTCGGATAGGGAATTAAGCCGACGCACTAAAGTTTTTGAAATAGCACTTGACTAAAAGGTAACCTTTTACTATAATAAAAACCTAAAGATGGAGGTTTGAAGAGATGCCAAGAATGGGTAGACCGAAGGTTGACGATCTCAGAGAATTCAGGGTAAATCTCAGATTATCAACTGAAGAAAAAGCCTTATTAGAGGCATATGCTGAGAAATATCATCTGAAGAAAACACAGGTGTTCATGAAGGGTTTTTATGAACTGTTAGAGCAGGACAGAGAATCCGGAGAGAACAAATCTCCAGGGTAAGATTTTTACGTAAAACTGCGTATACTATTGTGGTATTAAAGATGGAGGTGTTGCTGATGTGTGATGTAAAAAAATACAGTGACATATTTGAAGAAATCAAAAAGCTAAATCCTGATGATACCCTGCAACTTGTTTTAGAATCTAAAACGGAGGAAGAAAAGAGCTTTTATGAAATGATAGGCGATTTCTTGCTTCAAACAAAACAAAAAGATTCTATTGCAAGGAACGTATTCTGATGAAAAGATATGTATTATTAGCAGGTGTTAATGGTGCCGGAAAGTCTACTTTATTTTCATTGATTTCATCATTAAGTGAAATTGAGAAAATTAATCTTGATGAAACTGTTAGAGAAATTGGTGACTGGAGAGACAATAAAGCTGTTGTTCAAGCAGGAAAAATTGTGATAACTCGAATTAATAAGTATTTTGATGAGGGTGTGTCATTTAGTCAGGAAACAACGCTTTGCGGAAAAAGCATTCTTCGAAATATTCAAAGAGCAAAAGCTTTAGGATATAGCGTTGAAATGCATTATGTAGGTTTAGATAGCCCAGATACTGCTAAAGAAAGAGTTAAAAACAGGGTCAAACAAGGTGGACATGGAATCTCTGATGAAGATATCGAGAGAAGATATGTTGAGACTTTAGAAATTCTAAAAGTTGTGTTGCCACAATGTGATTTAGCAGCGATTTATGATAACACAGAGGGCTTTAGACGATTTGCAATTTATAAAAATGGAAAATGCATGAGAAAGTCTAGTCGAATTCCTAAGTGGTATCAGGATGTAGAAAAAGAATAATTTACCGGAAGTAAAGATTGAAGAGAAATTAGTGGGGAAAACACTCCTCGCAATCACAAATCTTCCACCAAGGGCAATGATGGAAATTGATTCATGTGGAATGCTCATTTCAGCAGTTCATAGCGAAGAGGGCGCAGAAAAGTTAAACCTTATCATGCTTGATAGCCGCATCCCGGCCGGTGCAAAGATTTATTGATTTAGAGATTCAGAACTTTCAAGAAAAAGGACTATCGGCAATGGATATTGCTAGGATTATGTCTGAGTTCAATGTTAGTTTTGATATGGCATTGAATCGTTTAGAAAGTCTGGGCGTGATTGATACAGATCAAAAGACCAGACTCGATAATGCGAAAACTGAAATGAAAGTCGGCAATTTACTTCGTGGAGTTGGTGGAAATAGCAAACTGAATGTAGCTAGTGAAGTAATTGATATTCCATATGAGTATATTGATTATGTCATCTATAATTATAATCATAATGCGGTTCCTAAGGAAACATTGGAGCGTGTACTTGCTTGTTACGGACTTAGCATAGATGATGTTAGTGATAAAATTATTACACCTTCAGTGGATGACGATGATTTGGATGATTTGAAGTTTAAAAAATACAAGTAAAATAGAGAGTAAAAAGAAATGTTGAGAATCGGTATTGAATCCTAAAATGGGTTTGATGCCGGTTCTTATTTTTGATGTGAGGGAGAAAATGAAAAACGTGTTGAAATATGATATGCTTTTAAAAGAGGAGTATCCGGTGGAAAATCCAAGGGAAGCGCAACGAATTATGAAAATATCAAGGTGTATTGATAAATATGAAAATGAAAGCGAGATATATTTTTTTAATTATTGTTGTAATTGTTCTACTTACCGTAGTAGGTGTTTTTATTTATGAAAGAGCTCATGTGTCATTCCATTCAGATGAAAACGGAACTACTGTATCTATTATTGGTGGCGCGGATGGTCCGACATCTGTGTTTCTAGCAGGGAAGGTACCTGCTGACAGAAAGCAGGCAGAATATACATCCATATCAATGGAAGAAGCAAAGGAAGTATTTGCGACGTCAGGCAATTATATCATTCTGGATGTTCGGAGAGCAGATGAATTCGCTGAAGGTCATATTCCCGGTGCTATCAATGTAGCAAATGAGGATATTGGAGCAGAGCAACCTGCGGAACTTCCAGATCTTGACCAGGTAATCTTTGTATATTGCAGAAGTGGACGAAGAAGCAAGGAGGCTTCAGCAAAACTTGCCGCACTCGGCTATACGAATATATATGAGTTCGGTGGGATCTTGGATTGGAATGGAGAGATAGAGAAGTGATGTATTTACGAGGACAGCGAATATGGTACTTGAGACAGAGAGATTGATCCTTCGCCCCTTTAAGGAAGGTGATGAAAATGATGTATTTGAATATTTGAAAGAACCGGCTGTGAATTGCTTTATCGACATGAAGCTGGATTCCATTACAGAGGCAAGAAAAGAAGTTATAAAAAGATCCTCGGAGACAGAGTATTATTTTGCGATAGTGCTTAAGGAGTCAGGAAGAGTAATCGGAGAGATCAACGCCTACCCGGAGCCGGCAGATGAACATGGCGCAGATTCAGAAATGGATACGTTTAGTCCGTGCTGGATGCTAAACGATAAATATCAGGGTAAAGGCTATGCCTTTGAGGCTGCACAAGCCTTCTTTGACTACCTTTTTAAGGAGAAGGGAGCAAGGCGCATATATGCCTACACCGAAGATAACAATACGGCCAGCCAGCATCTTTGTGAGAAACTCGGAATGAGGCAGGAGGGTCTTTTCAAGGAGTTTATCAGTTTTGTGAATAATCCTGATGGGACGCCGCATTATGAGAACACCTATCAGTATGCTGTATTGAGAAAAGAATGGAATGGAGGCAGAGTATGAAAGTAGCAGTGACTTATGAGAATGGAGAGGTATTCCAGCATTTTGGAAGGACACCACAGTTTAAGATTTATGAGATTGAAAATGAAGAAGTGAAATCCTCGCGGGTGATAGATACGGGAGAGACCGGACATGGCGCCCTGGCGGGATTTCTGCAGGAGGAAGGTGCCAATGTAATGATCTGTGGAGGAATAGGCGGCGGGGCGATCAATGCGATGGCAGAATCCGGCATCAAGGTGTATGCGGGCGCATCCGGAAACGCCGATGAAGTCATTAAATCATATTTGGCAGGCACACTTGCAGAGGTTGGCGAAGCTACATGCGATCATCATGATCATGAACATCATGGCGACCATGACTGTGGACACGGAGGATGCCACCATTAACTTAACTTGGGATAAAAAGGAGCTCACCTTTACCGGGTGAGCTCTAAACATTTACCATGGCCGGAAGATCAGCTTCTTCGAATCCTTTTTGACTGCCATATAATCCCTCCTTTTGGGTTGACCTGATACGGGGAGCGATTATATTGTAGCAATCAATGTGTACAATAATCCGGACTATAACTCACAACCCGGCCAAAGGAAAGACATATCGTCTCCAGAACATCTTATATGGAGAGAACGAGACAATCTGATGATAAAAACTGTGCATTATTATTTGATAAAAACTGTGTATTTTTATCTTGTAATTTATAGCAGATAAAACAACAATATGAAATGTATTTTTATAGGAGGATGATATGAGTAGAAAAGTAGGTGGAAAATACAGGAATCAATATTATGATGAGTTCTTTGATTATCTTAGAAAAAGAACAGATGAGGAGCGGGGGAAAGTAGGAAAAGAACCTTATTCTGATTTAACAATAAAAACATATGCTACAGATACATTTTATCTTGAAAAGCACGATGATAGGGATTTTGGAGATTGGCTTAAGAATGACAAGAGTATGGATGAAGCATATAAGTGTTTAGTAAAAAATCTATATACAAGAAAGAATCCGGAAAAAGATGCAATTTACTATCTTAACTGTATGAAAATGTTTGATGATTTTTTAAAAAATAATCAAAAGTAGTTAGCAAGTCTCGATTTTTGACAGATGAATGAACTAAGATGAAATCAGTAAGTGGTCGTGTGCCACTGCTGGTTCCTTTTTATTGCTTGGAGGATTGATATTGATATGGGACGTATTTGGTTTTGGCTTCAGAGGAAAAAAAGAATAGATAATATGAAGTGACCTCACATTTGTAATTTCGTGGATTTACCTGTAAGCT
>SAMEA3663209__coassemble_990_pt1 | contig 9316 bp, 9 predicted proteins | sample SAMEA3663209__metabat2_high_PE_008 | metagenome-assembled genome bin SAMEA3663209 (sample SAMEA3663209) | pig gut metagenome | biome: pig gut; feature: pig-associated habitat; material: faeces | place: China | collected 2013 | reverse complement strand
AATTTATGCTGATTTAGCCCCGCTTGATACTTGTGCAGCAACTCCCGCGGGGCCAAAAAGAATAATTTATGCTGATTTAGCCCCGCTTGATACTTGTGTAGCAACTCCCGCGGGGCCAAAAAGAACAATTTATGCTGATTTAGCCCCGCTTGATACTTGTGTAGCAACTCCCGCGGGGCCAAAATGGACAAATTTAACTGATTTAGCCCCGCACGTTACATCGTGACAAAGATGAGTGTTACGTGTTAATATGTAGCATATGAGTAATATGGATAAGAGAAGAGAAATTATTGATACAGGAATCGGGCTCTTAGAAGAGAAGCTTGTTGCAAGAACATGGGGGAATATTAGTGCAAGAATAGATGCTGATAATTATTTAATTACCCCGAGTGGACTTGACTACACTTCAATGAGGGAAGAAGACATTGTAAGTGTTAATATTAAAACCGGAGAATATACGGGTATTAACAGACCGTCAGGAGAGAAGGGCGTACACAGCGCAGCATATGAAGTATTTGATGATGTGAATTTTGTGGTGCACACCCATCAGACTTATGCTACAGCCGTATCGCTTGCAGGATTTGATTCACTTGAAGCTACAGCTGGTTCAACTGCAGGTTCAGAATCATTTGATATTACAGAAGAAGAGATTGAGAAGCTTGGGGGCATAGCGCTTGCTGAGTACGGACTTCCAGGAACAAAAGAGATTACTAATGCATGTAAGAGTGCATTATTAACAGGAGCACACACAGTGCTTATGATTCATCACGGAGTCTTAGTACTGGGGAAAGACAAGGAAGAAGCGATGAAGCGAGTAAAGCTTCTCGAATCGATTTGTGAGAGAAATGTAAAGCGAGTTATTAAAGATAACACCCTTAACAACTACCTTAAGGCCTTAAACACCTGCCCGGAGGACAATTCTTCTTACAGATATTGTGAAGTACTGACAGATAAAGCGCTGATAGCACTCTCTAATTCAGAAACTGAGATTTTCTCACAGCTTGATGATGTATCGCAGATGATCGGAACTAAAATAGTGACTGTCGATTCGCTTGATAAAGCGCTAAAGCTTAATGATAATGCCGTGCTGATTAAGGGTGTTGGCGCATTAATTAAAGCTGAAAATAAAGATGATTTAGAAGCACTTAAAGTTCTTATGAATAAAATGGCAATTGTAAAGCTTTACACAAAAGCTAAAAATGTCAAAGCAGAAATCAGCATAGAAGAATCAGATTTCATGCACTATGATTACGTGAACAGGTATTCATTACAAAATAATAAGAACAGGAAGATTTAATGGACTATATTGTAGATAAGGTAAAATTTAAAATCGAAAGCCTTAATAAGCAGCAGAGATACGCATTTCTCTCATGTCTTATTGCGGGATTTTTATCGCATGGCTATGCACTTTGCAATAATTACATTTATCATGACGCAACAATCCTTAACGGACTTGGTACAACTTTCGGAATCGGAAGATGGGCGCTTGGATATATGGGTGTTATTAACGATGCCCTTCTTGGTAATTACCACCTGCCGTTTTTCAACATAGTAGTATCACTACTCTTCATTGCAATAAGCGCAGTAATAACAGTTGATATTCTATGCGTGAAGGGCAGCTTCTTAAGTATATTTATCGGTGCAATATTTGCCGTGTATCCGGTAGTTACGAGTACCTTTGCTTATAACTTTTCGGCCGTTTTTTACTTCATGGCACTTATGCTGGCCTTGCTTTCAGTAAGGCAATCATTGAATAATAAATACATAAGCGGCGTTATTCTTCTGACGCTGTCGCTTGGATTTTATCAGGCGTATTTCTCAGTCGCATTAACGGTTTCGCTTACTGTAGTTATGGTAATGCTTCTTGATAAAGACATAAAGTTGATTGACAGCATTAAAAAGGGTGTAAGCTTCATTGATTCATTTATCGTAAGCCTTTTACTCTATCTTGTTATCAACAAATTGTCCGTAATAATTATGAAGCCGCCCGCTACAGGCTATCAGGGTGCTGATGACATGGGAACACTTGCAATAGCTAAGATTCCGTCAAGAATTATTCAGTCGTATCTGCACTTTTTCTATATTAAGTGGAACGGAATCAATAAAGCGACATGTATGTGGGTATTTATTATAGCATTTCTTATTAGTGCCGCCGTCACGATACTGATACATATATATAGGAAGAAATTAGCGATACAGAATATATTATTTTTTGCGTTATGTGTTGTAATTATGCCGCTTGCCGTGAATATAGTGTATGTCATGTCTACAGATGATAACTATAGCGTGCACACTCTTATGCGGTATGCGACGGTATTTGTACTTATTATGCCGGCACTTCTTATGGAAAAAACAAGCGATGAGGCTGTCTCTTTTCCTATAGAGAAGGCGCTAAATGTATTAGCAGCGTTACTCCTTGGCACGATTACTTTGTGCTACATATATTCAAATAATGTTGCATATCTTAAGATGAATCTTGTGGAGGAAGAAATGAATTCGTTCTTCACTGTGATGCAGTCAAGAATTACAGGGCTTGACGGGTATAATGATGACATGCCGGTATGCTTTAGCGGTGAATCAAAGATTGTCGACAACAACTTATACGACATGAATGAAATGTATGAGGACACAGTAATATTAGGCTATGAATATAATGCAAGAGACTTAATCAATCGTGAGTCGTGGCTTAGATATATGGCGTATCACACAGGATTTGCACCGACTGTAATCGATGTTCCGGGAGATATCCTTAATTCAGAAGAGTTTAAGTCGATGAGCGCATACCCGGATGATAACTCAATCAAAATAATTAACGGGATTATAACTGTAAAATTAAGCGAGTAATCACAAAATATATATAAATAATAAGCTAAATGTGCAATTAAAAACATAAAAGTTAAGAGTGAATTAATAATGGAAGGAAGATTTTATGAAGGAAAGAAGTAGTTTTTCGGGGAAAATAGGGTTTGTACTTGCGGCAGCAGGAAGTGCCGTAGGTCTTGGTAATATTTGGAGGTTTCCGTATCTTGCGGCTAAGAACGGGGGAGGACTTTTCCTCCTTTGCTATATCATATTAGCACTTACATTCGGTTTCACGCTCCTTACTACGGAGATTGCGATAGGAAGAAAGACGAAACAGAGCCCGCTTACGGCATACGGTGTTATCCATAAGGGCTGGAATAAGCTTGGCGTACTTGCTTGTATTGTTCCTGTTATTATTTTGCCGTATTACTGCGCAATCGGCGGCTGGGTAGTAAAGTATTTATGCACATTTATCATAGGTCATGACGCAGATACTGTTGCAGACGGATACTTTACCGGATTCATTACATCCGATGTGGCACCTATTATTTATGCGGTAATATTTATTCTTGCGACATCGGTTATCGTATTCTTAGGTGTTGAGGGCGGTATCGAAAAATATTCAAAGATACTTATGCCTGCCCTTTTCGTTATGATTGTAGGCATTGCAATTTATTCACTTACCCTTAAAAAGGAAGTCGACGGTAATATTGTTTCAGGTCTTGACGGACTTAAGGTTTATATTCTCCCTGATTTTACAGGACTTACTTTCTCAAGACTTTTATCAGTAATTCTTGATGCAATGGGTCAGCTTTTCTATTCGATTTCAGTTGCGATGGGAATTATGATTGCATATGGCTCATACGTTAAGAAGGATGTTAACCTTATGACATCAATTAACCAGATCGAAATATTTGACACACTGGTTGCTTTTTTTGCAGGACTTATGATCATTCCTGCAGTAATCGTGTTCATGGGCAAGGACGGTCTTTCGGCAGGACCGGGACTCATATTCGTATCGCTTCCTAAGATTTTCAATGAAATGGGCGGTATCGGAAGAGTTATAGGAATTGTATTTTTTATAACTGTATTATTCGCGGCAATTACATCATCAGTATCAATTATGGAAGCAATTGTTGCAAGCCTTATGGATTCACTTAACTATTCGAGAAAGAAATCATCAATCATTGTTACTGTGTATGCACTCATTTTAGGTGTAATCGTATGTCTTGGATACAACAAGCTCTACTTCGAGCTTAAGCTTCCAAACGGCAGCACAGGACAGATACTTGATGTAATGGATTACTTAAGTAACAATATTATGATGCCTGTAGTTGCAATACTTACATGTATTCTCATAGGCTGGGTAGTTAAGCCTAATACAGTTATCGACGAAGTAACACTTAACGGCGAAAAGTTCGGAAGAAAGAAGCTTTATATAGTAATGGTTAAATTCATAGCGCCGCTTCTTCTTACACTTCTTCTCTTAAGTGCATTCGGAATAATCTGATAAATTGGATGGTTGAAATGTCAGTTAAAGAACAGGTTTTATTATTATTGGAAGAAAATAAGGGCGAGGCGATTTCCGGTGAGGATATCGCCTCAAAACTTTCATGCACGAGGGCAAGTGTGTGGAAAGCGGTCAACGCACTTAAAAAAGACGGCTATCATGTTGAGGCAGTCAACAACAAAGGCTACACGCTTAAGATTTCTCCGGATGTACTCTCAAAAGCCTATATTCAGGATAAAGTGAGCACAGCAGGAATTGAAATTGAAATAGAAACGCATAAGTCAGTTGACTCAACGAACAATTACTTAAAGCAGCTTGCGGATAAAGGGGAGAGACGCCAATTTGTATGCATAAGCGAAGAACAGACTGCGGGAAAAGGCAGGCGTGGGCGGTCGTTTTTTTCACCGAAAAATACCGGAATTTATATTTCATTCCTCTTATTCCCAAAGGTCGATATTTCGGAAGCGTCGATGTATACAGCGATTGCAGCAACCGCTTCTGCCAAAGCAATAGAGAAGGTGAGCGGACTTAAGGCAGACATTAAGTGGGTGAACGACATATACATGCGTGGTAAGAAGGTGACCGGCATCTTAACGGAGGCCTCGACTTCTATTGAAGATGGTTCGCTTGACTATGTAATTGTCGGGATAGGGATTAATTTGTATGAGCCAAGCGGCGGATTCCCGGATGAAATCAAGGATGTTGCGGGTGCTGTATTTACAGGCAAAAATCAAATCGAGAACTTGCGCAACAATATTGCAGCAGAGCTTATAATTCAGTTTATGAATTACGTTAAGGATGGGCTTAGTGGTGCAAATTTCCTTAAGGAATATGAGAAGCGTTTGTTTGTAATCGGTAAGGATGTAAGGCTGTTAACGCCTGATCATGAGAAGATAAGTGATGATGATGTTACTGTGCATGTGCTTGGAATAAATGAAAAATGCCACCTTCATGTAAGATTTGAAGATGGGCATGAAGAGTACTTATCGGGTGGCGAGATAAGCGTAAGGGTGTGACTATTTTCCAAAGATGTGGAAACGTCTGTAGAGTTCACTCTTAACACGCGAACCGCCAAGAATGATGATTCCAAGAGTAATGACAAATGAAAGCGAGAATGCGATAATTGACATTACAGGGTCTGTTATTATTTCAAGAGCATACATTATTAGCGGAATGATCGAAAAGAATGTAATCAGCATGTGGATGATTAAGTAGCTCTGCCAGTTCCTTCTGTTAATGAGCATAAGAAGAAGGAACGATAAGCTCATAAATATGAGCGCAGAAGGGAAGACATAGTTAATTGACCAGCGTTTAAAGCCTAAGATGTAATCAATAACGATGACAAGTATGATTCCGGCGGCTACAATTCCAAATGCACGTACTCTATAGCCTGCATTTTCTCTGACAAATAAGTAGAGAATAAGCAAAAGATATAAGAACGATAAAGAAACAATGACACTCCAGGCGATGCTTACGCCTGTTGAGATGTTGATTATAATACAAGCCGCGGAGGCAATAATTGCAAGAAAAAGCGTCAGCCTGAATATGAAGCTGATGGCTTTTTCTTTTTTAAGGACATTAGGGTATGTGTCAAAACCCGGTTCATCGCCCTCAAGAACACCGCCGCAGAGAGGGCAGTGGTCGGTATTATCTTTAATATTAACGTTGCAAAAGTTACATTTCTTCACGAGAATACTCCGTTTGTTTCGATAGTTACGTTTAGTCCGTCGGAAGACATCTGCTTAAACATTCTTCGCTGTATTGAAGTGTCTGCCCATGCCGAGCAGATTGAATAACAGAGCGTGTCTTCGTAGCTTGCAATTGTGCCTTTAAGCTCCTGGCCCTTTGAAAATGCAAGCATTGCATAAAACATTTCTATGTATGGCTTGTAGTCATCAAGCACTGTGATGCTTCCGATATTAGTAATCGTAGTAGTGTTGGCAAGTGCGGACTTAGTATATACAAGCCTTATTGCCAGGTTCTTAAGCGGAAGCGGAACAGCCCTTGCCATAAACTTCTGCTCATTAGATACATTATATGAAAAGATGTTCTCAAGATGCTCTTTTGACAGCTGACTCCTAAGGCTTTCCTTAGTGATTTCAGCAATTTCTGCGAATGTGTATTCGTTCTTAACAGGAATAAATTCAGCAGAAATCATTGCGAAGAAGTTCTTAGTCGTATTTGATTCAAAGTAAGGTCTTAAATTAACCGGTACAGCAACCCTGATTGGCTTTTCTTCTGTGATCCTTCCTGCATTTTCACGGTAGGTCGCATATATGAAGGCGGCTACAAGATATTCGTTTATACTTATATTATATTTCTCCTTACATACCTTCTTAAGTTCATTTATGCTAAGGTATGCATGCATTACTCCAAATGCATCATGCGGTAAACGCTCACCTTTAATAAGAAATGCCTTTTTAACTTTATATACACTTTTAGATTTAGTCTTATAATTAGAAAGGAAGCTGTCATCTCTGTTAAGAGATGTCTCAGGAGAGAGCGAATCCGATAGCTTCTCCCTAAGCTCGGGGTGAGAAAGTCTTAAATATTGATACACAAGCTCCCTTAAGAAAGTAATTCCGCCCATCCCGTCGGTTAATACATGAAACACCTCTAAGTTAATTCTGTTCTGATAGTAAGAAACCCTGAAAAGGTAGCTGTTATTCCTTGTAGAGTGAATAAAACGGCAAGGATAATTATGCTCCTTAGTAACCTTTGGAGCCTTCTTACCATTCTCTTCAAAGTAGTACCAGAAGACGCCATGTCTTAATCTTAAATTAAATCCCGGAATTTTTGGAGTGACTATATCAAGCGCCTTCTGGAGAAGAGGCTGTCTTACTTCTTCTTTTAGAGTAACGCTTATTCTGTAAGTGTTAGTAAGTGAATCCCCTGCAATTACAGGGAATAGATTCGCCGTATTATCAAGTTTATCCCATCTGATATATTCATTGCTCATATAATAAAGTATATCATATAAAGACTGATTTGTATTAAATTAGGCAAAATAATAGCCTCACGCGTTAATGTAACGATGAGGCTAGTTATTATTCAAATCATTTATCAGTGTGTCTATATTGTCCTGCCATTTCTCAGTCAATTTCCTATAGCCTTTAAGATGGTTTATCTCCCTTTTAGTTAACGGCTTTTTTTCAATGATCAGATCACGTTCATCTGCGTTATCGCCCTTATCATATTCTATCAGGTAATCAACAGTTGTATTAAATATATCTGCAAGCTTTTTAAGTGACTTAATACTGGGCTCATTCTCCCCGGATTCGTACTTACATATCATCTGCTGAGAAACATCAAGCAAATCCGCAAGTTCCTGCTGTGATAACCGATTATCAATCCGCAATTTCGTAAATCGATTCATAATACCCTCCTTTCAATTATTATACATCATAATCCTTTGAATGCTTACAACATAAGGTTGTAATTAACTACAACCTTACGTTGTTATATATGATAAAATACAGCCGATAACTGTTACTCATACAACCTTCGGTTGTATAATAACATACCTGTTAATTGAATTATCGTATACATTTTGAAAATGGATGAAAATGGTTCAATTTACGAAGAACTTGGGGCAATGTTGGACGCAATGGGACAGACCAAGCAGACTTTTTATGAAACTTTTACAAGAACGGCATTAAGAGAGAGAAGCATTCCGTTTATTATAAAAGCTCCTATAGAAAGTAAATCTATTGATACAGACGCAAAATTGGCAGCTTTTTTAGAATTAAAGGCGATGAGAAAAAATATTACTGAAGATGTAGACTCTGAAAGGGAGAGAAAGGAAGAAATGAATTAAACATATGGACTATATAGGGCCTAAGGGAAACCGAGGACCTTATTTTTTACCTCAAAATCAACACACCGTGGCAGAATGACCGTCAGTATATACATTGTGGTTTGACGACAAAATCTTGTGAACCGGTCTCACTAATAAATAAAAAGCAGCCCCACGAGACTGCTTTTATAATCAATTATTAAATTATGCACTATCCCTGTTTCTCGGCAAGCAGTAATTTAAGCCGTTCAATTTCCTCTTTCAGCTTTTCGTTTTCAGCATCCTTGTTGGCGAGTTCTTCCTTTTGCTTGGCAATCTCAGCATCCTTGTTGGCAAGTTCTTCCGCCTGGCTGGCAATCCAATTTTTATATCCGCGTTCTCTGTTTTCGGCGCGAATAAAGCGGTCGCAGGTTTCGCGAATCTGCTCGTCAGTGTTTAATTGATACAGAGTTTCAACGGACGTCTGTAATGAAGGTATCTGGTCTGCTAACATAATAATATCCTCCCACTTATCTGCCTTGAAAAAGGCAGCCCATTTATCTACGCCATATAACTTATCTTCTTTTGTTGCCATGTTAATACGAGTTAAGTCTACCACATTTATGATGAATTTGTCAGTATATACATTGTGGTTTTTAACATTTAAAAGCTTATATGTGGCATGAAATTCAGGCTTGTCCGGAAAGAGACAATAGTCAAGAAAACCAATGTGTATGGCAGGCTTAGTATTTAGATAATCGGCACCGGTATTTAGATTATCAAAGGAACGACAAAGATACCCAAGTGAGCGTTCCGGCCAATTAAGCTGGTTCTCGATCTGCATTTCAAGATTAATTATTGTGTTATCGTTAAGTAATACTTTAATATCCAAAATGAATGTTTTAATCTCAATATATTTTCCTAGGAGAATGGGATTCGTGATTACTATAGACTTAACTGAATTTGTATTCATATGTAAGACAGAACAGATTAGGTTTTTAAGCGCATCATTGTTTTCTTGTAGAAATGCCTGGAATATGTAATTGTTAGTACCTCTGTATTTGATTTCTCCGTGTGCATTTTTAAGAAGCGTTCGGACTTCTTCGGTTGGTTCCGGAAGAAATTTTTTATAGGGGAGAGGTGCACTTAATTCTTCCGCGACGACAGAGTTAGCATAGATAATATGAAGTGACCTCACATTTGTAATTTCGTGGATTTACCTGTAAGCT
>SAMEA3663209__coassemble_563_pt1 | contig 22139 bp, 18 predicted proteins | sample SAMEA3663209__metabat2_high_PE_008 | metagenome-assembled genome bin SAMEA3663209 (sample SAMEA3663209) | pig gut metagenome | biome: pig gut; feature: pig-associated habitat; material: faeces | place: China | collected 2013 | reverse complement strand
AGGTAAAGAAAGAATTTCTTGAATTTACCTCTTGACAGAAGTCACTTCATAACAGGGAGTTGTACCATAATCCAAGATGTGAGAATTGTCACTTTCTGAGGGTGAGTTTGTAAAAATTTGCTTTTCTTTCATAGATAGATCCTTTCTGAAATGAATAAAAATATAAGAAAAATTGAAAACCGGCGATACGCCATGAAGAAGAAAAATTTTCTTCTTGATTTGATTGTTTGAAGCAGATTTGCTTCAGATAGAGAAATGATAACATGGTTATAAGTGAGACGCAAGATGAATTTTGACAAAAGATGGGAGAGCTGAAATGCGGATTTCCCGTCTTGAAATTTAGAATAAGTATGAATAATTCTGAATAAGTATTATAATACTAACTTATGAAAAAGCTATTCATAGATATTGAGAAATTGAATACGGGTGACAGTATTGATGGGCTTAAAGAAAGACTTCCGTTTGAGGTTGTTGATAATTTGCTTCTGATGGCCTCAATGCCTGAAGCAGTGCTTGAAGAGTCATTTCTTATTACCGATAATAAAAGGGCGGCTGATTATGCAGCTATGCATGGTGTAGGTATGGCCGTTTATTTGAATGGGGATAATAATGGGAACGATTTCCCGAAGGCACTTTATTGTATTGAATCTTTTGCCGGGATGAGCGCTAAGACTATTGAGAGGATGTACCTTAGGGCGAAGAACCTTCCGTGGGAAATACTGCGCACTGAAAATGTGATTGTAAGAGAGATAACGTTAGACGATATTGACAGGCTTTATGAGATTTATTCTAATGAGGATGTCGTTAAATACATCGAAAATCTGTATGAAAGCAAGGAAGAAGAGATTCGCTTTACCATGGACTATATTCTAAACCAGTATCGGTTCTATGAATACGGAATGTGGATAGTTGAGAGTGTTAAGACAGGTGAGATAATCGGAAGGGCCGGAATATTTGACAGGGTCGACCAGGAGTATAAAGAGATTGGATTTGTGTTCGCTAAGGAATATTGGGGCATGGGATATGCGAAGGAAACTCTTAAGGCAATCATAAATTATGCACATGAGGAATTTGAAATCGATACACTTATTGCACATGTTATGAGTGCAAATGTAAGGTCGAAGCGACTTCTTGAATCGCTTGGATTTGTGTATGAGAGTGATGCACTTGTTGATGGGAATAAGTTCGAGCGGTATGTTATGACGCATCCTTGATGTAGTTGATGAAGTCGTATTCAGGGAGTGGCTTCGAGAAATAGTAGCCCTGGATGTATTCGCAGCCAAGGTCCTTAAAGCGCTTAAGCATTTCTTCTGTCTCAACTCCTTCAACGACTATCTTCATGTTCATCTTCTTAATCATGTTGATTGTGTTTTCAAGGATGATCTTTAAGTCTTCGCTGTTTTCAGTCCATGTGAATGACTTGTCAAGCTTGACGATATTAAGTGGAAGAGAGGCGATTCTTACGAGGTTTGAATAGCCGGTTCCAAAGTCATCAAGAGAGAATGAATAGCCTGTTTCGAACAGGCGGTTTATGTTCTTTATCATATTGCGCTGTGTGAAAATAGAGGCAGTTTCCGTGATTTCTAAGTTAAGCTGGGATGGATTTACGTCGTACTTTTTACACACTGATAAAATCTTATCAGCGAGGTTTTTATCCATGCACTGGACAACTGATAAGTTCACTTCGATATAGTCAAGTCCGAGCTTCTTAAATTCATCTGATGATATGAAGCGGCATACCTTTTCGAGTACAATTAATCCGATTTTATGAATTGCGCCGGATTCTTCTGCCATTGGTATGAAAAGGTCAGGACGGATAAAGCCGTATTCAGGTGTTATGAGTCTTAAAAGTGCTTCTGCAGAATTGAAGCCATTCTTTTCATTTGAATAAATCGGCTGATAATACACTTCAAATCTGTCATTCTCAATTGCATCTTTAAGAATTGTGTCCATATTGGCCATAATAGTATAATCCTTGTTCTTCATATATGTTGAAGCAAGGTTCACTCCGTTTGAATACTTATGGTTTCGTAAGTCTGACAGGAAAAGTCGAAGCTGCTCAACGCTTTTAGTATCTTCCGGGAATTTAAATACGCATACACTCGGAAGTACCGTAAGATTCAGACCGTTTACCATGCAGTCATGCTTAAGTGTTTCAAACGCATATGAGGCATATCTGTTAGCAAATTCAATATCATCGCCGTACAATACAACAGAGAAAAGTCCGTTTTCAAGGTCATAAATCTCAGCTGAAATCTTAAGCTGTGAGCCTATCGCTTCAAGTCGTCTTGCTACCGAAGAATAGAGTGCAACCATTCCTGACAAAGGCAGATAATCTGACAGAAGCGAGTGGTTCGCAATATTTATAAATATTGCCGAGTATGGGCGTGAAACCGACTTTGCATTGTCAATCATGTCATAGAAAATCTCTGACTTTAATAGTCCTGTAGACGGGGTGAATTTTTCCTCCTGCTTCTCAATTGTGATCATAATAAGCAGAAGACTTATAGCAGTTGCTATCATTTCGCAAAGTATATGAGGAAACATAAGTTGGATTATGACTGTCGCAACCTGACTTGGAATAATCGAAAGCAGCGGTATGTATTTTTCCGGTTTAAGAAGCTCTGAATATCTGATGCAGAAGTAAAGACATAAAATAAAGTAAATTGCGGCATCGATATACAGAACGAAAAACGCGGGACCACGTTTGTATAATCCCGAATCATCGATGTAGTATATAAGGTGTGTAAGCGGTGATGTAATTGTCATTATCGCTGAAATCACACAAGGGAGAGCGATAAGACATTTTATGTATGAATTGTTAACGATTTTATGCCATGTCTCGGTTACTGAAATGATATATCCGACATACAAAAGCGGAATTAACGATCTTAATACAAGATAAAAGCCGTTAAGCACATATTTAAGCACGAAAAAGTAAGAGCCCTCGACATTAAAAATAATCGTGAAAATATCGAAGACGCAGGTAAAGGTTGCCACCAAAAGTAACGGTAAATAAAGCCCTTTGTAGCTCCTTCTCTTACGCAAGCGGAAGAACCATGCAACAAGCATAAAGTAATATATAATTAATGCAACATAGTCTAAATATAATAATGAAGTCATGATATAACATTATCACACGTTTACGCGTTTATTACAATTGTAAATTGGTTGTAAATATGTGATAATTGAATAGATTATTTATTTTTCTTGATACTTATTCAGAGGTATATATATGTTCGAGCTTTTGTGTTTTGAAATATGCGCACTGGCTATTCTGGTTATTCTGCTTTTTGCCCTTGAGTTTAGGAACAAAATATCCGACAAGGCAGGGAAAAAGCTTGTTAAAATTATTATTGTATCAATTCTGTCTGTTTCATCTAACATAATATCCTATATTATAGATGGTAAGCAGGCATATATTGTTCCCGGCTATTTATTAACCGGGATTTACTGCATATTACGTCCGGTGGCATTTTATCTGTACGCAGATTATATCGTTGAAATCACGGGCTACAGGCACGCTGCACAGTCGCTTGGCCGAAAGGCACTTCATCAGATCCCGATTGCACTATCAGTGTTAGCGGTCTTATTTGATCCTTTGACCAAGTGGTTTTACTATTACGACGAGACCGGATTATACTTTGAAGGCGACTATTATCTATGGCTCTTCTTAATGCCTGCAATATACGGCTTATATGCAATTAACTGCATTATTAAATGTGTACCGTTAACAGGTAAAGTTAAATCTCTGTCACTCTCATCAAGTGTCATATTTACCCTGCTTGCAATTCTTTACCAGTATTTCAATCCGAATACAGTAATCGAAACGCTCGCTTTTTCCTTAAGTATTTTATTTATTATATTGTTCATCGACAACCCGAAGGACAAGGTCGAGAAGAATTCGGGTCTGCTTTCGATGGACGAATACACAAGGGAGCTTCAATTGGCGTTTTTCACGAATAGGCCGATTGATATTATTCACGTTAACATCACGAATTTTAAGATGATTGAAGAGACGCTTAAGTACAATAACGTGAGCGTTTTTGAGAAGGAAGCCGGAGAGATTATCAGAAGTGTTGTTTCTAACGAAAAAGATGAAATATACGCTTTTAACTTAAAATCCGGAAGATTTCGTCTGATTCTTGATAACAACAATAATGACAGAACGCTGAATGTTGCAAATAAGCTGATTGAAAAGTTTAACACGGAAGTTAACGTAAACGACACACTTGTTTTTGTTGAGGCAAGTATAATTATCACACAGTGTCCGAAGCAGATTAACATTATGGAAGATTTTGTCGCATACGGCAAAATCGAGCATTTCTTTGAAAAGCCGGGAACGGTCGTTTTTACTGAAGATGTCATTAATACAAAAGAATATAAAAAGCACATTAGCATCGGAAGACGTCTTGAACAAGGGATTATTAACAATAAATTCGAGGTAGCGTATGAGCCTATGTACAATGTGGCGACAGACTGCTATGACGAAGTAGATACGATTCTAAGACTTAGAGATGATGATTTTAACTACATAGAAAAAAATGAACTGTTAAGTGCCATGGAGCGTAACGGGCTTGCAAGCAGAATCGGAAGACAGTATATTTCCGAGATTTGCGAATTTATTGCAAGCGATGATTTCAAGGGCACGGGAATTAAAAAGGTTAATATAAGGCTTTCGACCGCGATGTGCCTTCAGAAGCAATTTGCACAAAGGCTCTATTCAACAATTTCTTCATATGACGTTGACCCTAAGCTTATCTGTTTTGAAATAGATGAATCAAGTGCTTCCGATGACCAGAAGACGTATGAGGAAAATGTCAATCTGCTTCATGACAAAGGATTTGGTTTTTCGCTTGATAATTACGGATCGGGCTATACAAATGTAATTACGCTTTCAACTGTTCCGTTTGAGACAATCCGATTTGAGAAGTCATTTGCAAGCGACTGGAATAACGAGAAAATCCGCTCAATATTCGTGAATACGGTTGATATGGTAAAAGCTATCGGCAAGAAGGTAATCATTGAGGGTGTTAACAGTAAGGAACACGCCGAAATACTTAAGAAAATGGGTTGTGATTACTTAAAAGGCACTATTTTTTCAAGGCCTATGTTAAAAGACAGGCTCCTGTCATTTTATAAAGAGCTTAACGAAGCGAAGTAATAAGCATGCTGTACGATAAAGATATACGCGAACCACTTTTTGAATATTTTGATGAAACACTTGGGAAAGTCAGAATTGTTGAGGAAAAGAAGATTGGAAGTGCAAGAGCAGATGTAATGCTTGTCACTGATTCATGCCTTATCGGGGTTGAGATTAAATCTGACGCCGATACTTATGCAAGACTTGATAAGCAGGTTAAAGAGTATAACCGTTGTTTTGACAAAAACTATGTAGTAGTCGGCTCAAAGCATGCTAATCATGTCGAAGAACATGTTCCTGAGTGGTGGGGAATCATCACGGTTGAAGAAAACAACGCAAAGCCGGACTTTTACTTATTAAGAGAGCCTAAGCTGAATCCGAGAAATCATTACGAATTCTTCAGGAAAAGGCAGCTGGCGTTTTTGTGGAGACCGGAGCTTTTTCATATTTTGGTCAGATTCGGTTTTCCAAAATATGCTTACAAAAGCAAAAAGTTCGTTCAGGATTACATTTATGAACACATTGAAGAGGATGCTCTGAAGGCAGAAATTACGTATGAGCTTTTTGAAAGAGACTATAGTAAAACAATAGAAGAGATTGAAGAATATAAGAAGGCTAAGGCTGAGAAGGTGGCTGGCAAGGTGAAGAAAGCCCGTAAGAGCAGAAAGCCTCGAAAGTGAGAAGCAGAGAAGACTTTAAAGCCTTAGAAGGTTAATTGAATTAGGATGATATACAGTTTTGATACAAGAATCAGGTTTTCGGAGATTGACGAAAACGGATTTCTTAGATTTGACAATTTTATAAATTATTTTCAGGATTGCTCCACATTTCAGTCAGAAGATTTAGGGATTGGAGTTGAATATTTAAGAAAGATGGAGCGTGTGTGGGTCGTGAGCTTTTGGCAGGTCGATATTAATAAATATCCACGGCTTGGTGATAAAGTAACAGTCGGCACTTTTGCATATGATTTTAAAAGCTTCTTAGGATACAGGAACTTCTTTATGCAGGATGAAAACGGTGAGTATCTTGCGAAGGCGAACAGCATCTGGGCACTGCTTGATACGAAAACAGGACGTCCTTGTAAGGCATCAGCTGAGGAAATGGCACTCTACGGAATTGAGGAGCGGCTTGATATGGACTATAAGCCACGTAAAATCACAATTCCTGATGATGTAGTGCCTATGGAGCCGATTGAAGTTAAGGAACACCATCTTGATGTAAATCATCATGTGAATAACGGTCAGTATATTACGATTGCGGCATCATGTATTAATGAAGAAAAGCGTCCGACATCTGTCCGGGTTGAGTACAGGAATCAGGCAAGGCTTAAGGATGTTCTTTATCCGTACACAGATGGCAGGGTTGTTGATTTAAGAAGCGCTGAAGGCACAAGTTATTGCGCGGTAGATTTAATGTATTAGAGGTTGGCGATTAATATTATAGTTTGTCGATCAAACACCATAGGTTTACATAATGAAGAAAACGAACATATTCAGGTTACTCGGCATCGGCACATTTGCGACAGGGCTTGCCATGCTTGATAACAGTATTAAAAACAGCATAGAGGATGGAGAAATAGATAACGGTGTTATTGAACACACAAAAGGTTTTGCGGAAATCGAAAAACACCACAATAAAGGTCTTATGCTTAACAAATTCAGCAATAAGACTAAGGAAGTGACGGCTTTGTCAGTATTTGTCATGTTTTTCCAGGCACTTATCACATTAAATGATGCACTTGAAAAGGACGACGCGGTTACGGATATGGCGAACGCATTTATTTTAGGCGGAGCCCTTTCAAATACTTATGACAGGGTTGAGAGAGGGTATGTCGTTGACTATCTTAAAGTAGGGAGAAAACGCGCAATCTACAATCTCTCTGACTTCCTTATTATTTTCGGAGTGATTTTACGCCTGATTAAGGCAATTAAGGATAACGGGTAGACTAAGGGACAGGCCCCAAAACACATTGAAACAAATCGCATTTTTTGATAAAATAGTGTATTTGAGGAGATTATACACATGAAGATAATAGACAAATTATTCGGAACACACAGTGAAAGAGAATTAAAGCTCATAATGCCTATTGTTGAAAAGGTAGAAAGCTACAGAGATTCAATGATGGCTTTATCGGATGAAGAGCTTAGGAATAAAACAAAAGAGTATAAGAAAAGATATGCCGACGGTGAAACACTTGATGACCTTTTGCCGGAGGCATATGCTACTGTCAGAGAGGCAGGACGAAGAGTTCTTGGAATGGAACACTACCGGGTTCAGATTATCGGTGGTATTATCCTTCATCAGGGTAGAATTGCCGAGATGAAAACAGGTGAAGGTAAAACACTTGTATCAACTCTTCCTGCATATCTTAACGCGCTCGCAGGAAAGGGCGTTCACGTCGTTACGGTTAACGACTACCTTGCAAAGCGAGATGCAGAGTGGATGGGCGCAATACATGAGTTCTTAGGTCTCACGGTCGGCGTTGTATTAAACGACATGGAAAAGGCTGACAGACGCGCTGCCTACAACTGCGACATCACATATGTAACAAACAACGAGCTTGGCTTTGATTACTTAAGAGATAACATGGTAATTTACAAGGAACAGCTTGTTTTAAGAGATTTATACTTTGCAATCATCGACGAGGTTGACTCAGTACTTATCGATGAAGCAAGAACACCTCTTATTATTTCAGGTCAGTCAGGTAAGTCAACAAAGCTTTATGAAGTGTGCGACATTCTCGCCAATCAGATGAAGAGAGGTGAAGACGCACCTGAACTCACTAAAATGGACGCCATCATGGGTATCGAGAGAGAAGAAAGCGGCGACTTTTTAGTTAATGAAAAAGATAAATTCGTTACACTTACAGCAGAGGGTGTTAAGAAGGTCGAGCAGTTCTTCCACATTGAGAACTTGGCAGACCCTGAGAACATTGAAATTCAGAACAACATTATTTTAGCATTAAGAGCTCACAACTTAATGTTCAGAGACCAGGATTACGTAGTTAAGGATGACCAGGTATTAATCGTTGATGAATTCACAGGACGTATTATGCCCGGAAGAAGATATTCAGACGGTCTTCATCAGGCAATCGAAGCCAAGGAACACGTTAAGGTTAAGAGAGAGTCTAAAACTCTTGCAACGATTACATTCCAGAACTTCTTTAATAAATTTGAGAAAAAAGCCGGCATGACAGGTACCGCCTTAACCGAAGAGCAGGAATTCAGGGATATCTACGGAATGGACGTTATTGAAATCCCGACAAACAGACCGGTTCAGCGTATCGATTTACAGGATGCGGTTTACAAGACAAAGCGTGAAAAGCTAAACGCAATCTGCAACGAGGTTGAGAAGGCGCATAAGAAGCAGCAGCCTGTACTTGTTGGTACAATTACAATTGAAAGCTCAGAAGAGATAAGCCAGATGCTTAGAAGACGCGGCATCCCGCATAAAGTACTTAACGCAAAGTTCCATGAGCTTGAAGCTGAAATCGTTGCTGATGCAGGTATTCACGGTGCAGTTACAATTGCAACAAATATGGCAGGCCGTGGTACTGATATTAAACTTGATGATGAAGCCAAGGCAGCAGGCGGACTTAAGATTATCGGTACTGAGAGACACGAGAGCAGACGTATCGACAACCAGTTAAGAGGTCGTTCGGGACGTCAGGGAGATCCGGGTGAATCAAGATTCTTCATTTCACTTGAAGATGACCTTATGAGACTTTTCGGTTCAGACAGACTTATGGATATGTTCAATGCATTAGGAGTTCCTGAAAATGAGCAGATTGAGCATAAGATGCTTACAAGTGCAATCGAAAAGGCGCAGATGAAAATAGAGTCCAACAACTTTGGAATCCGTAAGAACCTTCTTGAATATGACCAGGTTATGAATGAGCAAAGAGAAGTAATCTACGCTGAGAGAAGACGTGTTCTTGACGGAGAGAGCATGCGCGAGACAATTTTCAAGATGATAACAGACTTTGTCGAGAATGTTGTCGACATGTGCATTTCAGACGATGCAGAGCCGGAAGAATGGGATTTAGCCGAGCTTAACCAGCACTTAAGAACTACAATCCCTCTTAATGAAATCACAAGGGAAAGTGTTAAGGGACTTAAAAAGAAAAACTTAAAGCATAACTTAAAGGAAGAGGCTGTCAAGCTCTATGAATCCAAAGAAACTGAATTCCAGCTTCCTGAGCAGCTTCGTGAAGTTGAGCGAGTTATTCTTCTTAAGACAGTTGATAAGAAGTGGATGGATCACATTGACGATATGGAGCAGCTTCGTCAGGGTATCGGCCTTCAGGCTTACGGTCAGAGAGATCCGCTTGTTGAATATAAAATGTCAGGATATGACATGTTCAATGCAATGACAGAATCGATTGCAGAAGAGACAATTCGTATTCTTACACATATCAAGGTTGAACAAAAGGTTGAACGTGAGGAAGTTGCCAAGGTTACCGGAACTAATAAAGACACCTCCCTTGCAAAGGCTCCTCAGAAGAGAGCAGACGTCAAAGTATATCCTAATGACCCATGCCCATGCGGCTCGGGAAAGAAGTACAAGGCGTGCTGTATGAGGAAGAACGGATAATATGGTTGAATTAGATAATATTCGAATAGAACTTAACAGTTATAAAACTCCTCTTGAAGAAATTGAAGCAGCACTTGACCTTGACGCTAAGAGACAGAAGGTTGAAGAACTTGAACGTAAAATGGAAGAGCCGAATTTCTGGGACAATGCAGAGGCGGCTCAGCTTCAGACTAAGGAGCTTTCCGATTTAAAGACTTCAATTAAGACAGTAGAAGATTTAAAACAGCAGTTTGAAGATATTTACACTTTAATCGATATGGCTAATGAAGAGGAAGATGCTTCAATGGTTGCAGAGATTACGGAGGAGTACAATTCCTTTAAGGAAGGTCTTGATTCGTTAAGACTGTCTACGCTTTTATCGGGAGAATACGATAAGTGCAACGCAATCGTTAAACTGAATGCAGGAGCCGGCGGAACAGAGAGCTGCGACTGGGCTTCAATGCTTTACAGAATGTACCAGAAGTGGGCAGATAAAAAAGGCTTCAAGGTTGAAGAGCTTGACTTCCTTGACGGTGACGAGGCAGGAATCAAATCGGTCACCTTCCAGGTTACAGGTGAGAACGCTTATGGTTATCTTAAATCGGAGCACGGCGTTCACAGATTAGTAAGAATTTCTCCGTTTAATGCCCAGGGCAAGAGACAGACCAGCTTCGTTTCATGCGAGGTCATGCCTGATATAGAAGAAGATCTGGATATTGAGATAAATGATGATGATATAAGAATTGATACGTATCGAAGCTCGGGTGCGGGTGGACAGCATATTAATAAGACGTCATCAGCAATACGAATTACGCATTTCCCGACAGGAATTGTAGTGCAGTGTCAGAATGAGCGCTCACAGTTCCAGAATAAGGACAAGGCTATGCAGATGCTTAAGTCAAAGCTTTACGTCCTTAAGAAAGAAGAGGAAGAGGCTAAGAAGCTTGGAATTAAGGGTGAAGCCAAAAAGATTGACTTTGGCTCACAGATAAGGTCTTATGTATTACAGCCATATACAATGGTTAAAGACCACCGTACAAATACCGAAGTTGCGCAGGCTGACGCGGTGCTTGACGGAATGATTGATCCGTTCATTAATGCATATCTTAAAATGATAAATGATGAGAAATAAATCTTATTAAGAGGAGGAATTATGGTAAATATTGCAGTGCTTGGATATGGCACAGTAGGTTCGGGAGTCGTTGAAGTAATCAACACAAATCCTGAATGTATTAACTTAAGAGCCGGAGATGAGATTAACATCAAATACGTTCTTGATTTACGGGAATTCCCGGGAAGCCCTATTGAGAACATCCTCGTTCATGATTTTGATACTATATTAAAAGATGATACAGTATCAATTGTTGTAGAGGTTATGGGTGGCGTTGAACCGGCATACACATTTGTCAAGCAGTCGCTTCTTGCCGGAAAGCATGTATGTACTTCTAATAAGGAGCTTGTTGCAAAGCATGGACCTGAGCTTTTGACAATCGCAAGAGAGAAAAACATTAACTTCTTGTTTGAAGCATCGGTTGGCGGTGGTATTCCTATTATCAGACCGCTCACTTCTTCACTTACTGCCGATGAGATAATTGAGATTTCGGGTATTCTTAACGGTACGACAAACTATATTTTATCTAAGATGACAGATGAAGGCTGGGATTTTGATAAGGCATTAGAGAAAGCTCAGGCACTTGGTTACGCAGAGAGAAATCCGGAAGCTGATATTGAAGGCTATGATGCATGCAGAAAGATAGCAATTCTTTCATCGCTTGCATTTAATGATAATGTTGATTTTGAAGATATATACACAGAAGGTATTTCAAGTATCACTGCAATGGATGTTGCATATGCCAAAAAGCTTGATATGGCTATTAAGCTTCTTGCTTCATCTAAGAAGGAAGATGACAATTTCTACGCAATGGTTGCACCGTTCCTTGTTAATGAGAGCAATCCTCTTCATGCGGTAAACGGTGTATTTAACGGAATATTTGTTAAAGGTAATGTAATCGGAGATATTATGTTCTACGGTTCGGGAGCAGGAAAGCTTCCGACAGCCAGTGCAGTAGTATCTGACGTTGTGGACTGCGTTAAGCATATTAATACTAATATCTCTATCATCTGGAGCTCTAAGAAGCTTCCACTTACTAATATTGATGAAGCAGTATTCAGATATTTTGTGAGAATTGAAGGAAGAAAGGCCAACAGACTTAAGGATGTAACAGACGCATTTGGCTCAATCGAGGAAGTAGTAGAGCTTGAGGGCGCACCTGATGAATTTGGCGTTATTACAGATCTTACATCTGAGAAGAACTTCAAGGAGAGAGCTAAAAAGCTTGACGGAATTATTTCAAGAATAAGAATCAAGTAAAGATTCTTAATTTTATAGTGAGGAGAAGAAAAATGTTAATCGTAAAAAAATTCGGCGGTACATCTGTTGCCGATAAGGAAAGAATTTTTAATGTTGCAAGACGCTGCATTAAAGATTATCAGGCCGGACACGATGTAGTAGTAGTATTATCCGCAATGGGTAAGCAGACAGACGTTCTCATTGATATGGCAAAAGACATTAACCCAAAGCCGCCAAAGAGAGCAATGGATATGCTTCTTACAACGGGTGAACAGATATCAGTTGCTCTTATGGAAATGGCTATGGCAGCACTTAATGTTCCGGCAGTATCGTTAAATGCATTCCAGGTTGCAATGCATACTACTTCCGCATATTCAAATGCAAGACTTAAGAGAATCGATACAGAAAGAATCCGTCATGAGATAGACCAGAGAAGAATTGTTATCGTTACAGGCTTCCAGGGAATCAACAAGTATGATGATTATACAACACTCGGAAGAGGCGGTTCTGATACAACTGCGGTTGCACTTGCAGCAGCGCTTCATGCAGATGCATGTGAAATTTATACAGACGTAGAAGGTGTATATACAGCGGACCCAAGATATGTTAAAAATGCAAGGAAAATTGATGAGATAACATATGATGAGATGCTTGATCTTGCAACACTTGGTGCAGGAGTACTTCATAACCGTTCAGTAGAAATGGCTAAAAAGTATGGTGTTCAGCTTGTAGTTCGTTCTTCTCTGTCAGAAGCAGAAGGAACCGTAGTTAAGGAGGATGTTAACGTGGAGAGAATGTTAGTCAGCGGTGTAGCAGCTGATAAAAATGTTACAAGAATTTCAGTTGTAGGACTTAAGGATGAGCCTGGTGTTGCATTCAGATTATTTGATGCACTTGCAAAGGCCAATATAAATGTAGATATGATTCTTCAGTCAATCGGACGTGAAGGAACAAAGGATATTTCATTCACTATTTCAGGTGATTCAACAGATGATGCAGTTAAGGTACTTGAAGATAACAAAGCTAAGCTTGGCGCATCGGAAATCAAGACAAAGACAAATGTTGCCAAGGTTTCAGTTGTCGGTGCCGGAATGATGTCAAATCCGGGTGTTGCAGCAAAGGTATTTGAGTGTCTTTACAATTCACACATCAATATCAACATGATTTCAACATCTGAAATCCGTGTTACTGTTCTTATTGATGTTGAGAACACTGAAAAGGCAATGAATGCAATGCACGATATGTTCGAGCTTCAGGACTAATCCGGTCTGCAATGAAGTATTTTAATCAGGTAATTTAATCAGGTAATTCTATACTGATTTAACTTAGATGATTGATAAATAAATAATACACTGGGAAGGAGTAAACGCTTATGGATAACATCGTTAAAAAGATTTTACTAAAAGTTGCGGCTGTATTTTGCATACAGATAATGGTATTAACAAGCGTTTGCTTTCCTGTTTTTGCCGGTAACGGCAAGTCTTACATATGTGAAAAGGCTCACACATTTGATGGTGGAGAAGTTACAAAGGAACCGACCTGTACTGAGCCGGGAACTACAAAATTCACATGTGTAGACTGCGGCTTCGTGCTTGAAGACAATAATTTCCCGCTTGCGCTTGGTCACTGCGCCGATTCCGGAAAGCTTCACAAAGGAACGAAGGACGTATCCGGCTATGTTCAGTATCACTGTGTCCGCTGCGGCATTGACATGGGACTTATTCCTGTTAACACAGACAGAATTGTTTTTCCTGAGGAAAAAGTAAAAAAGACGGTTGTTGCAAAGGCGGGCTCAGCTGGTAAGAGTAAGACGACCACAGCAGATACTAAGTCTGATGGTGCAAATCAGTCTAAAGAAGATACTGAGGTTAAGGCTAATGATGAAGCAAAGTTAGATGACGTAAACGCTGAGGAAACAAAGGACAAGGCAGATGAAGAAATAGCTGATGCCGAGAAATTTAGTATTGATACTCTGTTGTCTTCTGAATCAACCGCAAGCGAAAAGCTGACTGATAAAGAAAAGAAAGATAAAAGAACAAAGGCATGGGAGTTTATTGAGTCGCTCTATAGAAAAGGGCATAATCCTGTAAGAATCAGGCTGAATGATTCGACACTGGTTCCGAGTAAAGTGTTCCTGTTGGCTAAGGAATATAACACAACGACTGAACTTATCGTAAATGATAAGGTTTCATGGACAATACTTCCCGGAGAGATTGATGCCGAATCAATGGAAAAGATAAGCAGAATCAATGTAGGTGTCATTGAGAACAGCACACTTATTCCAAATGAAGTGGCATCAAGTGCTGAGAATCTTCAGAATAGACAGCTTCTTAATAAAGTCGTTGATATTAAGCATGGCGGTTCACTTGGATTTACAGGAGTTTTATCTGTTAAGCTAAATGATATAACAGGCTCTGAATACGCGAATGTGTTTTTATACAATGAAGATGAGAACACAATTGAATACATTTCCTCAATGGAAATACCAAGCGACAGAGTTGTACGATTCAATGTCAGTAAAGGTGCTACCTATGCGTTATATACATCGAAACTTCCTATGAATGAAAAATCAATCAGAGTGGATGATGACGATGAAGAAGCACGTGAGAGATTAGCTAAGGATAAGCAGACTAAAATGGACGAAGCTAAGAAGCAGAGTGAGGCAAACCCTATTAGTATAGGAATTATTATCATTGTTATTGCTGTAGCTATTCTGATAGTAGGAATGCTCTTCTTCCAGAGGAAGGGAGATTTCGATATATCGTCATTTATTAAGAAAGATAAATAATACGGAGGAAAATAATATGAACATTGTATGTCTTGATTTAGAAGGCGTTCTTGTTCCGGAAATATGGATTGCTTTTGCAAAAGAGACAGGCATAGAAGAACTTAAGAGAACAACAAGAGATGAGCCTGACTATGATAAGCTTATGAAGTACAGAATTGCAATTCTTAAGGAGCACGGACTCGGTCTTAAGGAAATTCAGGATACAATCGCTAAAATAGATCCGCTTGAAGGAGCAAAGGAATTCTTAGATGAACTTCGAAGCATCACACAGGTGATAATCCTTTCGGATACATTTTCACAGTTTGCAGGTCCTCTTATGAAAAAGCTTGGCTACCCTACAATTATGTGTAATGAGCTTGTTGTAAGTGAGACAGGAGAAATCACCGATTTTAAAATGCGCTGTGAAAATTCAAAGCTTACAACGGTAAAGGCATTGCAGTCTATCGGCTATGACACAATTTGCGCCGGCGACTCGCACAACGACCTTGGAATGATACTTAACTCAAAGGCTGGATTTTTGTTCAAGTCTACCGATGCAATCAAAGCAGAGCACAAGGAACTTGAAGCCTTCGAAGAATACGACGAACTACTTGCCGCAATAAAAAAGGCACTGTAAAGTACCTTCTGATTGAATATAAAGTGGGTGTTGGATATGAGAAATCCAACACCCACTCTTTGTATTATAATAGTATTATCTTGGTATTATACCGGTATTATCTTGATATTATATTAGTATTATCTTGGTAATAAATTAGTAGTACCTTGGCGTTATCTTGATATTATATTCCGTATTCCGGCAATTACTGTACCTGAGGGAAGGCCGGCTGAGCGAGCATGTAGGCCGTCATTCTTAATACCGCTTCCTGGTTGTTGTAATATGCCTGGTCAAGATTATTGATCATGTTGTAAGAGTACATATTCTTAAGGTTAGTGTACTGTGTTGCAAGATTCTGCTGGTGCGCATACTCGTTGGCAAGAAGCTGATATGAGTTTGCTGCTGCGCGCTCCATTGCCTGCTTAGCCATCATGTCTGACTGATATCTGGCCGCTAACGCCTGAGAATACTGGTTCGTCATTGCAACATCGTAAGCCGTAATAACCGGCTGCTGGTAAGTATTGTAATAATTCCACTGCTGGTTAAGCCAGTTTGACTGAACGTTTCCGAAATTGTTGGCATAATCAAGTGCTGCGTCGGCCTTAGTCTCAAAAGGCGCAATAACAACAGCGCATGCCGCAATCATTAATGCTAGTAAAAATTTCTTCATCCCTATTCCTCCTTGAATCTGTGGGTGATACAAATAATTACTGTCAATGTAACACAAATAATTTATGTAAACAAGTGCAGACGCAAATTTTTCACAAAATTGTTTTAAAAATAGGGGTTACATAAAACTACATCACAACATATAGTATGAACCGAATTTGTCGGCTATTTAATGTTAACGTAAAGTATTCTCAACTTGAAAAGGCATTTATTTTGTGTTAGCATTATAAGGTGTATGATTAGACGATTGAATGAGATGAGAGCCCACAAAGTGAGGGCATTTCTTGTCACACACATTATATATAAGAGAGGAATTAGCAATGAACGATTTTAACTCAAGATACAGAAATATTGATGATGAGCCTGGCACAATCAGAACAAATGCCGGTGGATACGCAGGATATAACGGCGGACTCGATGAGGGATATGATGCAGGCTTTGGTTCAGATATGGACATAATGGAGCAGGAGAATATCCAGAGGAAAAAGCAGGCCGCACGTGCATCTAAAGCCAGAGGCACAACAAAGGGCCGCAAGTCAAAGAGACAGATGCTCATTTACGGTATCATAATCGCAGTTGAAGTAATCGCACTTATTGTTATCTGGGCAATGTACATTTCATATAACAGCAAGCTTTCAAAGGGTGGTTCTTCTGAAACTTCTGCTCAGGAAAGCTCTGATGCAGGCAGCAGCGGTAATATTAACGTAGAGAACGAAAACTTCTCACTTACATGTAATAAGATTTCAATTACTGCTGATTCAACAGGCGCACCGGTAGCAGTAATTTATTTCAACTTTGTCAACAAGACAGACTCAGCGCTCTCAATGTCACAGGTATTCAGTCCTTCATTTAAGCAGACAGGCGTTGATTTGGCAGTTGCAGGCGCACTTAATGATGCTCCGCAGGAGTTGGCAGGCAAGGACACACCTGTATCAGGCGGACAGGCAGTTGATTGTGCATTTGCAGTTAACTTAATGGATACAACATCAGAAATTACAATTACAATGCACGATAATTATGAGACATTCTCAGACATCGGCTCAACGGTAGTACCTATCAGCTAATATTTATATTATTTAGGGACGGCAATGGGATACAGTGAAGATATTCTAAAACTTACAGGTGGTAAAGGCTTTGGATTTGCATCCAAGGGAAGCGATAATAATTCGGACGAAGAGACTAAGAATACTAAGGCACAGTCAATAATTTCAGACATTAACAAAGTCGTTGTCACCGAAGAAAAGTCTGATAAACATGAATATGAAGGAAGTTTAAACCCTCAGGACTTTGTCATCGAGTCAGATCTTGTGACTCCTGTAATAAAGGCTGTTAAAGATGAAAAAGCAAAGCCTCTTATCGTCGTTGTTGATGATGACTTTGAGACACTGGATCTTATTGATATTTATCTTAAGAGAGATTACACATATGAGAGCTTTTCAGGACCAAGAGAAGCGGTGTTTTTCTTAAATCACCATACTCCTGAAATTGTTTTCGTCGATTGCAAAATTCATACAATGAAGGCGTTGACATTCATGGAAATAGTCAGGACAGGCGCTGGCAATGAAAATGTTCCGTTTGTTCTTGTCGGCACAGAGGAAGAATTAGAGGAATTTAATTTAGATTATCTTCCTGAATATGTCATTGGTAAGCTGAAACGTCCGGTAGCCAGAAAAGAGCTTATGGAATTCATAACTAAGGTAACATCGAAAAAGGAAGAAGAGTGATTTGCATTAAATTTAAGGGATGAACGAAGGTTCATCCCTTTTTTTGCATTGGGGCCAAAATTTTTATGAACAAAATGTGAAATGCATTGACACTTTAAAACGATAAAGATAAACTACATATTGTGGCGTTAAGAAGCGATAACCACATATTATGTAAACATCGGACAAAGCATACCGATAAGGAATAATTACAATATGAATTTATGATAAGGTTCGGAGGACAACGTGGAAAAGGAAGAGAATACTGCTGCTGGAACAGTAGAAGAAAAAGATAAAGCTGAGGCAGTCGCTACGGAAACAAAAGCGACTGATAGTGATGTCGACATTATAAATATTAATGAAGAAGAGAATAAGCAGAAAAAGTCTGATAATTCTAAGAAGCAGGGCATGAGAAAGGCCCCGCCTAAGAATACGAACGACTTTATTGCGAATCAGAAAAAGAGAAAGAGAAGAAGGCTATTAATTATTTTATTAATTGTTGCGGCAGTTATCGGATTAATCGTATTCTGGATTTCAAATAGCGTTAAGAAGGCGAAGGAAGCGTTGGCAGGGCTTTCTGCAAATACAGTTCAGACTGCGTTTGTTGAGAAAAAGACACTGTATGATTCAAAGGATGCGACAGGTACTTTGTATGCGCTTGAATCAAGAACAATTACACGTTCGCTTCAGGGCTCGGAGCAGGGCGGAGCTAAAATCAATGCAATTAATGTTGAAGTCGGAGACCATGTGAGCGTCGGCGATGTGCTTGTCGAGTTCTCTAAGGAAAATGTAGAAAAGTCAATTGCAGAGGCTAAGGAAGACATCGGAACCCAGAAGCAGCTTGATGCGCTTAATGCAGAAGATGAACAGAGAAAGTATGTGTATACTTATGAAAGTGCCGCAACTTCAATGAAGGATGCAGCTCAGAACGTTGAGGATGCGCTTAAGGAACTTTACGAGGCATGCGACGCATACGGCGATGCTAAGAGAGCAAGAGACGAGGCTAAGGAAAAGGCGGAGTCAGAAGGCAGAAACTGGGATGACATCAAGGCCTCATATGAAGCTCAGGTAGCAAATGCTTACCAGGCTGAGCAGCAGGCGCAGAAAGCTTATGATAACGCCGTGAAGGCTCAGGCAGACGGCGGTCAGGGCAGTGCTTCATCAGTGGCGAACTCTTTGTCTGAAGCAGATTCTTCTTATAAAAAGGCGCAGATTACAGCAGGCGAGACTGTTAAGAAGCTGGAGCGTCAGCTCAACGATTCAATTGACAGCCTCGATGATTACATTGTTTATGCCACAATTGACGGCGTTGTTACTGAGGTTAACGTGTCGGAGGGCAACACTTTTGTATCGGGAAACGTCCTTACAATTCAGGACGATTCCGGTTATAAAGCAGACGTTTTGGTTGATGAGTATGACATTCCTAAGGTTAAGAAGGCTTATGAAGAGAAAAAAGCCAACGGTCAGAATCTTGAAGTGGTTGTAAAGACCGACGCAACAGGCGACAAAGAGTTCAAGGGTCATGTTACGCTTATCTCACCGACATCAACTACAACAACTTCATTTTCTTCTACATCATCAGGCTCAGGATCAAGCTCCGGCGGCACTTCTTCATCAGGTGCTGCTAATTATAAGGTCAGCATAGAGCTTGATGAAATCGATGAGTCATTTATGATCGGTATGTCAGCAAAGGTAGCTATTATTGTTAATCAGTCTCCTGCAAATTCACTTTGTGTACCTTACAACTGCGTAAAGCAGACTGATGATGGAAAATACATTGTCAAAGTTTTAGATGAAAACGGAGACAAAAATACGGCAGATGATATTCTTCCGGCCGGTGCAGTTGCAAATGAAGGACGAAGAAGTAAAGATGAAGTTGCAAATAATAACGGCATTGTAGTAGAAAAAGAAGAATCATCAGAGACTAAAATAGAAGTAACGGCAGATAAAGGCAAGAAGGGATTTTCTTTTGGAAAGTCTGATGAAGAACCGGTTGAAATAGGTAAGAGATACAGAGAAGTAGAGGTCGAGAAAATATTTGATACTGACTACTATGTAGCAATCGTACCTAAGGAAGAGGGCAGCTTAAAAGAAGGCGATGAGATTATTGTAGTAACCGAAAAGTCAAACGGCGATGATTTTATGGCAATGTTTGGACCAATGTAACAGGAGGGTATCGTGGCTAAAGGTGATGTCATTATTGACATGAAAAATATAGTAAAGCGTTATTTTATCGGCCAGCCTAACGAACTCGAGGTGTTGCACGGCATAGACTTACAGGTCCATGAAGGGGAATTTGTTGCGATTGTCGGACAGTCGGGCTCAGGTAAATCAACGCTTATGAACGTTATCGGTGCGCTTGACAGACCTACAGAGGGTGAATACATTCTTGACGGTGTCGATATGTTTTTAGCACCTGATGATATGCTTTCAGACATCAGATGTCATAAGATAGGATTCGTATTCCAGACCTACAATCTTGTAGCAAGAAATACAGCGCTTAAAAATGTAGAGCTTCCAATGCTTTATGCCAATACGACAAGGTCTTACAGAAATAAGCGCGCAAAGGAACTGCTTACAATGATGGGTATGGAAGAACGTATGAAGCATACCCCGGATGAACTTTCAGGAGGACAGAAGCAAAGAGTTGCAATTGCTCGTGCCATGGCTAACGACCCTGCAATTATTTTGGCGGACGAGCCTACAGGTGCACTTGATTCGCAGACAGGACGCTTAATTATGGATATTTTCCATGATCTTCATGAAAAGCAGGGGAAAACGATAATTCTGATCACGCACTCACCGGAGCTTGCAGAGGAATGTGAGACGGTGATGACGCTTAAGGACGGAATGTTCATTAACGTAAGGAAAGGAAGTGGAAAACGTGCTGTTCTTTGAAAATATAATGCTGGCATTATCTTCCTTACGTTCCAATAAAATGCGTACAATTCTTACAATGCTTGGAATCATTATTGGTATCGGCTCTGTAATCTGTATTGATACGCTTGGTAACTCGCTTACAAAAACCGTTACCGATACAATGGAATCATCGGGAGGAAATACAATATATTTAAGTCTCCAGCAAAAGCAGACTGAGGTTGAGTCTTCCGACTCCGGAATGGAGTTTCGCGGACCCAGATGGATGCGTGAAGCGACAGAGGACGACAAATTCACAAATGAAATGCTTCTTGACCTTACTGAGACATTTCCTGAAGAAATAAAAAACATTCAGGTAAATTCAAGTCTTGGAAGCGGGCAGGTAAAAATAGGCTCCGAGTACGCTTACGTTGAGGTGAGCGGAATTCTGCCGTCTGAATTTTCCTCTGCGAAGCCGCCTGAAATACTCGCAGGCAGTGAATTTGACGACCAGGCCTATTCAGAGGGCAGGGCGGTTGCAATGGTTTCGGACTATTTTTGCAATAATCTGTATGACGGCGATTATGATAAAGCACTCGGGGAGACAATTGAGGTCACGATTGGGCAGAAGTATTATTCGTTCACGATTTCGGGTGTTTACAAGTATGATACCGGCGACAATATGATGGCAATGATGGCATCAGGTGCATCCGATTATGACACTCAGACTCCGATTTATGTGCCGATTAAAAATATTCAGGATAAAATTCATGAATATGGATACGAGGAGGTGACGATTCTTACAAATTCTGAAAAGGTAACAAATCAGGACGCTTTTATTTCTGATGTAAAGGATTTGCTTGACAAGTATTATCATAATAACAAATATTTCCAACCGACGGCATTTTCAATGTCTTCGATATTCGAAGAGTTTACGACGCTTCTTAATTCGGTAAAGGCTGTTTTTGCGGGCATAGCCGCAATATCTCTTCTTGTAGGCGGTATCGGCGTAATGAATATTATGCTTGTGTCGATTTCAGAAAGAACGAGAGAAATCGGTACAAGAAAGGCACTTGGAGCTTCGAACAGCTCAATCAGAACGCAGTTTATTGTTGAGGCGGTTGTTTTGTGCCTTATTGGCGGCGTTCTTGGAATTATAACAGGAATACTTCTTGGCACCGGCGGTGTGAAGATTATGGAGTATTTCTCACAGTCGGAGATTTCCGCAGCACCGTCATTATCAAGCATCGTAATCGCAGTAGTGTTCTCGCTCATAATCGGCGTATTCTTCGGATATTATCCGGCTAACAAGGCCGCTAAGATGAACCCTATTGATGCGTTAAGGTATGAGTAATGCGACTAAAGTTATATTTGGATGTATAAAAATTCCGTGCGGGGAGCGCACGGGATTTTTTATTGATTTGATAGACGGAAATCTTCTTATAAGCCCGCGCAAGTGTTTA
>SAMEA3663209__coassemble_549_pt1 | contig 22907 bp, 20 predicted proteins | sample SAMEA3663209__metabat2_high_PE_008 | metagenome-assembled genome bin SAMEA3663209 (sample SAMEA3663209) | pig gut metagenome | biome: pig gut; feature: pig-associated habitat; material: faeces | place: China | collected 2013 | reverse complement strand
CGCTGTGTTTACGTATTATTTTTTTTATACCGGAAGTGAAGCTCCGCTTCACCTCAAAAACACTTCGTGTTTTGATATCTAGTGGTATTAGTTCGTGAAGCTCCGCTTCACCTCGTAAACACTACGTGTTTTGGTATCTAATGGTATTAGTTAGTGAAGCTTCGCTTCACCTCAAAAACACTTCGTGTTTTTTCGCATCATATCGCAAAGCGATATGATTTGCCTCAATAGCCCAGTCGGTTAGAGCATCTGACTGTTAATCAGAGGGTCCTTGGTTCGAGTCCAAGTTGGGGCGCTTAAGTTGACAACCTACGCGAATAAGCGTAGGTTGTTTTGTAATTGGAGAAGAAATCCCATGGAATGCACAATTACATTAGATGATATAAAATTCATATTTATAAAACGCCCGAAAGAGTGCAATAAAGGCGATTTTGGCTATGTTGGCGTAATGGGCGGGTGTCCGCTATACTCAGGCGCTGTAAAGCTTGCAAATATGGCAAATAACGCCATCCTTACGCTTCCTATGCTTACTAAGGCTTCTTTGCGTTCAGGGTGCGGTGTAAGCCGCCTTATTGTACCAAAAAGCATTGCAGACAGTGTGGCTCCTTACCTTCTTGAGAGCACTTTGTATCCTATGCCTTGCGATAAAAACGGATATATGATGTTTGATAAGGGCGCTTTTTTGAAGCTGAAAGCATTATCGATCGGGATGGGCTTCGGGCAGTCAGATTCGTATAAAGAGATTCTTGAATATGTGTTAAAATCGTTAAATCTAAATTTAATTATTGACGCAGATGGCTTAAATACGCTATCTACGATGCCTGATAAATTAAAGCTGCTTAATGATACTTCGTGCAAGGTGGTTCTTACACCACATCTTATGGAGTTTTCCAGGCTCTCAGGCTATTCAATTGATGAAATTAAGGCGGATAAAATCAATTTAGCAAAGGAATTTGCTAATAAATATCGCGTGATATTATTGCTTAAGGGCGCTGAAACGATCATAACCGATGGCGAAACTCTCATAATTTGCGACCGCGGCACTCCCGGTATGGCAACAGCCGGAAGCGGGGATGTGTTATCGGGCATTTTGACGGGACTATTTGGTTATCTTGAGCCTAACACTATGACTGTTGCCGCAGGTGCTTATATTAATGGCGTTGCAGGTGAACTCGCTGCTAATGAATTCACCGAGATTTCAATGACCGCCGGCGACACGGTTGAGATGATTCCTAGAGTATTAAAAGAGATATTATCATGAAATGCTATATTTGTCCCAGGGAATGTGGTGCTGATCGTGCAAGCAATCAGGCCGGCGTTTGTGGGGAGAGCAACACAATATATGTCGCAAGAAAAGCGCTTCATATGTGGGAGGAGCCGTGTATTTCGGGAGCTGAAGGCTCAGGTGCGGTGTTTTTCACAGGGTGTCCCCTTCACTGTATATATTGCCAGAATTATTCGATTTCAGTCAACAATTTGCACCATGCTTTTGGGAAAAAGATGACCGTTAGTGAGCTTTCGGATACTTTTTTGCATCTGCAGAATGAGGGTGCAAATAATATAAATCTCGTGACGCCGACACATTATTCATATGAAATTATTAAGGCGTTGGATATTGCGAAGATAAACGGGCTTAGAATTCCGGTTGTATACAATTGCAGTGGTTATGAAAAGGTTGAGACGTTAAAAGCGCTTTCTTCATATGTCGACATATATCTTACTGATTTTAAGTATATGGATGAAAGACTTGCGTTTGCGCTTTCTAAGGCTCGTAATTATCCTGAAATTGCAAAGCTTGCGCTATGTGAGATGGTTGAGCAGTGCGGGAAGAGTGAATTTGACGACAGAGGTATGATGACAAAAGGTGTTATTGTACGTAATCTGCTTTTGCCGGGGCATGTGAATAACAGTAAGGAAGTTGTCAGGTATGTGGCTGAGAACTATGGGGATATGGTTTACATAAGTTTGATGAGTCAGTATACGCCATTGAATCATGTTGCCGAATATGTGAAGAATCTTGAGGAAAGAGGGGCTTTAGATGAGGCTGATTTAATACGGCCGCTTTTACGCAAGGTGACAAAGCGTGAATATGAGAGATTAATCGATTTTGCGCTTTCGCTATCGCTTGAAAATGTATTTATTCAGGAGGGCGATGTGGCAAAGGAGAGCTTCATTCCGGAATTTTGCTGAATGAAAAAAAATATTTAAAAATATGAAAAAAACAGTAGCATTTTTTGCACGATTATGGTAATATATCAAAGTCGCATTTGAAATGTGCACTTATGGCTCCGTGGTCAAGAGGTTAAGACATCGCCCTTTCACGGCGGTAACACGGGTTCAATTCCCGTCGGAGTCACTTTGGAGCTTTAGCTCAGTTGGTTAGAGCAACCGGCTCATAACCGGTCGGTCCCGGGTTCGAGTCCCCGAAGCTCCACTAGCTGCAAAGCTTCTTAATTCAGAACGTGAGACTACGTTCCAACGCAAAACACTTTGTGTTTATTTACATCACATTTTGCTTCGCAAAATGAGATTTGGCCTAGTGGCTCAGTTGGTTAGAGCGCCGCCCTGTCACGGCGGAGGTCGACGGTTCGAGTCCGTTCTGGGTCGCTTTAAATTAATAGTAGTATGGGATCTTAGCTCAGCTGGGAGAGCATCTGCCTTACAAGCAGAGGGTCACAGGTTCGAGCCCTGTAGGTCCCATTTTTTATCGCTTATGCATATAAATGCATGCGATACGTGAAGCTACCGCTTCACCTCACAAACACTTCGTGTTTGCTCGTATCGTATTGCTTCACAATACGATATGCCGCAGTGGCGGAACTGGCAGACGCCCGGGACTTAAAATCCCGTGGGTAGTAATACCCGTACCGGTTCGATTCCGGTCTGCGGCAACCTTTTTTTAACGGAAACCCTTTTTACAGGGTTTCTTTTATTTTACAGAGTGGTTACGTAGTGGTTACACTATGTATTCCCTGTGTTAGAACGTAAGCGCCAAACACAGCAACAACGCAAGCTGCAGAACCAACAGGATCAAAATATCATAGAATACATAACTGTGGTAATATGAATCCTGATAAAGCGAGACAGGTACCTTTATCGGAAGCAGCTAGTGAATACAAGCAGTGTTCTGATTGCTGGTAATAGCGAACAAATTGAGCCATTATTTGAAAGAATTGACAACATCATTCTCAAATGTTATCATTTGAATATAAGAGGGGTGCTACCAGTAGCAATGATCCCTAGAAATAATTTACGTTATAAAAACACCGCAAACTTACCAGGTCTAGCGGTGTTTTTGTGTGCTGTCTTTTCCAGCATTATATCCTACATCATAGCATGTTAAGCATAAGCTAATAATACTAATGATAATAGCAATATCTGTTACTGTAAGCATTTGCATTCCCCCTTTCTCATAAGAATACCAATGAATGATATCTGTGATTAAGAGGTCACAGTCCTCCGAAAGAAGGACCACCGCTACCGACTCCCCAGTAGCACCTTGTATAACATTATAACAAATCATGATATGAGTTACTATTAATATCTCCAAAGTCACATCGAATCGGCAATTTTACTAAAGGTGAAAATGTAAATGGTGCATTTGAGAGCAATCATTTTATGCATTTTTATCAATAGCTTAATGCTATAGATTCTTATTAAATAACTTTGCCTCAAATCTATCGCTTAATGTAGTTTTGTATATTAGAGCCTTTGTTAAGCTGTAGATTAGAGCGTCAGACGTTTGTCACACGTTTGTCACACCCTTCGTCAGCACCGTAGAAATTATAGGGTTTGCAGCCTTGTTAGGACAAGGTCTGTTAAAAGTGGTTTTCTGTTATATCTGACCATTAGACTATTTATATTTGGTAATAGCGAACAAATTGAGCCACTATTTGAAAGAATTGACAACATCATTCTCAAATGTTATCATTTGAATATAAAAGGGGTGCTACCGGTAACGGTGGACCAATTGTTATTAAGCATTAAAAACGCCGCTAAACGTATCAGGTCCTAGCGGCGTTTTTGTGTGCTGTCTTTTCCGAATGTATATCCCAAAGCGAAGCAGGTCAAGCATAAGGCTATCACTGCAATCAATCCTTCAAGTGTTAACATAGGCAAGGCCCTCCTCTCTCAGATTTCCCGAAGGATTTCTATGATAAACGGAGGTCACAGTCCTCCGAAAGAAGGACCACCGCTACCGACTCCCCAGTAGCACCTTGTATAACATTATAACAAATCATGATATGAGTTACTATTCCTATATAATAAGTCATGATAAATCAGCGCATTTACTAAAGGCTGAAACGTAAATAGCGTGTTTGAGAGCGATCATTTTATGCATATTTAACAAGAAAATATAGATTATTGAGTCTGAGAAAATTATTCACACGTTTGTCACACGTATGTCACACCCTTCGTCAGCACCGTAGAAATTATAGGGTTTGCAGTATAGATATTGATACAATAGCAAAATTATCTTATACTATTTTTGAGCAGTGAAGGTCATGGACTTTCGGATCAAAAAGGCTAATTTGACGTTTGTGCTAGAATTGTTATAATAAAAGAACAAGGGCACACCTATAGATGGTTAGCCCAGGTTTATTTGAAAATCATTAAGATCGCCAAAGTTTTTTCAGGACTAGTGGCGGTCTTTTTGATTGCGAGAAAAATACTTTCCTACTGCAATTCCAGCAGAAAAGATTGTTATAACATAAAATATCAAATTGACATTGATGCCTTCAAATGTTACTATCTAAACATAAAAAGAGTGCTACCGGTATCGGTGGCCCAAATACTTATTTTACAACACAAACGTCGCGAAACTTTCTTGGGGTTCTAGCGGCGTTTTTGTGTACTATCGTTACTCCCACGAATGGGAGGATGGAATGGCGTTAGATTTGGAGTGAGAGGAGATGAGAGAATGATCCCGATTAAGGTTGAATACGTTTTTGCGCTAAGAGAACATAGAATGAAGGCTGTTGCAGAGCACCTGGAGTGGGAAAGAAAGTTTACTTTCTGCTTTGATGATAAAATCGTTTCTGAAAAGACAGTTCCTGAAGGGGATTTCCTGACAGATGATGATTGTATTGCAGACATGGTAAGAAATTATTGCAAAAATAATACGGGAGTCTATGCGGATTTGTTCAAGAGACATTCCGATAAGGTGCATCTTGTTTCAAAAACCATGGACTTTCTGATTGAAAACTACGGTATCAATCTGCCGGTGCATATCACTTTGGAAAAAGGGAAGTATTCCTTTGAGATAACAGGAAATAACGGCGATGATGTCTTTTCCGGCACATTCCGATCCGAGAACTTTTCGGAGGTTCTTGAAAAGGTCAGAATTTCTACGGGCATACTGACGGAACTGAGCAAAGATTTTTCAATAAATATCAACGAGCTGTCCAATGATAAGGTTGAGGAATGGATAAAGTGGGAAAGGTGAGAACACGAGCAAAATTATGGACACCCTACACAGAACACAATCGATATGTTTACAAGGGCGGGCACGATTATATATCGTACAGACCTTCAAGGTGATGTTACTTTTGTGAGCGATGGCAAAAAACTTAGTGCAGAAACCGAAAAAATGAATCATCATTTGAGGTTAATGAGCCACTATTTGAAAGAATTGACAACATCATTCTCAAATGTTATCATTTGAGTATGAAAAGAGGGTACTACCGGCAACGGAGTCCTGATTAAATGTAGGATAAAAATATCCGCGACTTTACCAGGGTCTAGCGGATATTTTTATTACTGATTTTACCAAAAGCATAGCCGATGGTGAATCCAAAGCCTATACAACCAAAGCAAAGGCTTGAAATTGCAATAAACAGCTCTGTAGTCAGCATAAAAGTGTCCTCCTTTCCTGAAAGATTTCCCATAAGAGATCTCTATATGAACAGGAATTCAGTTTCCTGATAGAAGGACTTACCGCTACCGCCCTCCAGCGTAGCACCCATGCAAGGATTATAGCAGATGTCAATGGAGGTTTCCATTAGTAAATTGGTTGTTATGAAGAATCAGCATATTCACTAAAAACAACGAAGGCAATAAACGTATATAATGCGTTTGCTATAAAACATTTTGTACAATTTTAACAAGAAACGGAATGCTATATAGCAGTCGGGAATAGTTCAGCTCCAAGGAAATCAAGAGCTTCACACGTTTGTCACACGTATGATATTTGATATCCCGGAAGAGGCGTATTTTCATTACAACTTCAGGTTGTAACCACTCATAAAAATTACAACTAATGGATGTTTGAATAAATGAACAAATTGTTATATTATCAAATTGTATAAACAGTCTAGTACCACAGCTTGATGCGAATTAACTTTCGCGGGCTGTGGTACCACCCTTTTTAGGGGTAACTAAGGCCTCCACCTTTACAAATCCCGAAACTTCTGATAAAGTATCAATTGTTGCAAAGTACGTATACTCTGGAGAGTTCCGATTAAGGACGCCGAAGGTGTACAGTAGGTGATGAGCCTACCTATCTCTCAGGCAAAAGGACAGCAGTTACAAGTATCTCCGGAGGGCTGATAGTATCAGCTCTTTTTATTTTGCGGCAAATTAGGCACAAAGGTTAATGTGCCGGAAAGAAGAAGGAGAAAGAAAAATGTATGAAACAATTGGTAACATTCTAAACAAGATCGACGATTTAGTGTGGGGAATTCCGCTTATCGTGCTTATTTTGGCGGTTGGAATTTTCCTGACGATTCGCTTGAGGGGAATTCAGTTCTCACAGCTTTCTAAGGCGATCAAATTGATTAAGGAAAACGAAACAGACGGAAAAGACGGTGAAGTTACCGGATTTGGTGCGCTGTGTACTGCGCTTTCTGCGACAATTGGAACCGGTAATATTGTCGGAGTCGCAACGGCGCTTGTTACAGGTGGTCCGGGCGCACTTTTCTGGATGTGGGTTGCGGCACTTCTTGGAACGGCGACAAAGTTCTCGGAGTGCATGCTTGCGCACAAGTATCGTGAAGTCGCACCTGATGGACACATCATCGGAGGCCCGTTCTATTACATCGAGAAGGGTATGGGCGCGAATTGGAAATGGCTCGCAAAGGTCTTCGCATTCTTTGGTGTCGGAGTCGGTTTATTTGGAATCGGTACTTTCACACAGGTAAACGGGATATCGAGTGCTGTAAACAACTTTTTTGACCCAAATAACACATGGTCGGTTGGATTATTCGGAAACACTTATTCATGGACAGTTGTGATAACAGGCGTTATCCTTACAATATGCGTAGGCCTTGTAATTATCGGCGGACTCAAGAGAATCTCGAAGGTTGCTGAGGTTATCGTGCCGTTTATGGCCGTGTTATACGTAGTTTCGGCGCTTCTTGTAGTTGTTTTCAATATTGCAAAAGTGCCGGCAGCAATCGTTGAAATCATCCAGTCAGCGTTTGGCATGCGCGCGGCTGCAGGCGGTGCATTAGGTGCAATTATGGTCGCAATGCAAAAAGGTATCGCACGAGGCATATTCTCGAATGAAGCCGGTCTCGGAAGTGCTCCGATTGCCGCTGCTGCAGCGAAAACAGAGGAACCTGTTAAGCAGGGCCTGATTTCAATGATGGGTACATACATCGACACAATCGTAATTTGTACATTAACAGGTCTTACAATTGTAATAACAGGTGCCTGGGATATGGGACTTGAGGGCGTTGCAGTCACAACAAAGGCCTTCCAGGTCGGCCTTCCGTTCCCGGACAGGATTTCGGCGTTCGTTTTGATGGTTTGTCTTGTATTTTTTGCATTTACAACAATACTCGGTTGGGATTATTATAGTGAAAGATGTCTTGAATATTTAACAAACGGCAATCTGAAAATTGTGAAGGGCTACAGATGGCTCTACATCCTTGCAATTTTCATCGGACCTTACATGACGGTTGCTGCCGTATGGACAATTGCCGATATTTTCAACGGTTTGATGGCTCTGCCGAATATTATCGCACTGCTTTGCTTAAACGGCGTCATCGTTGCCGAGGTTAAGAAATATTTGCAAAAATAACCCCGTAAGGCCCAAACCACCCATATCACTTCCTGGGACTTTGGTAAAGTGCAGAGCAAATAAAATTTCAAAAACACATTAATATATGATTTATAAATGATTTCAAAAACGCAGGGGCGAGAGTACCCTGCGTATTTTTATGCGGGCCCGAAGAGATTATGTAAACCCCACAGCATAATTTACAACCTATGAAGAGATTATGTAAACCCACGCCATGCTATTCAAAAGCCTCAAGACAATAATATAAACACCCCGCGAAAGATTGTTACAAAATTTTGAAAAATAATATAAGTATATTCCCTCAAAATGAAATATAATTTAAAAATGGAAGTGTAGCAAAACAACAGTATTCATGATTTGTGTATCATAATTACATTTTGGGAGAAATTATGGCAGATATCAGAGAAGACGGCTCGGAAATATTTCACTATGAAATACCTGATTTTCCGCTGTCAATAAAGAAAAATTATATACCGGCAAATATTGAATTTCCTGAACTTTCAATTCACTGGCATGAGGAAATTGAAATTACATACGTTATTTCGGGCAGTGTAGACCATCAGCTTAACGGAAAGCGCGTAAAGCTCAATGCGGGAGAGGCGATTTTTATAAATTCAAAGCAGCTTCACCTAATCCAGTCTGACAAAGTCGACTGCGAGCTTTACTGCCTAATATTCAATCCGACATTGCTTTGTGCGTCAAACCACATTGCCGGAAAGTACGTAGTGCCAATTATTGAGAACGAAAATCTCGATTATTTCTATCTAAAGGATGACAATGAAGCGCATAAACCGGTACTTGATGCAATAATAAAAATCCATGAACTTAAGGGCGACGACAAATTTGAATTAAAGTCACTAGAAATACTTCTTGGGTTGTGGCGGTCGCTTTTTGCTATTTTGCCTAAGATTAAGGCAAACGAGGTCGTTGTCAACGAGGACTTAAACAAGGTTAAAAAGATGCTTTCGCTTGTGCACAGGAATTATGCGGAAAATATCGGACTTGAGCAAATCTGCGCCGCAGGGAACGTCGGCAAGACAAAGGGTACAGATTTGTTCTATAGGTTTGTCAATATGACGCCGGTCGAGTATTTGATTAATTATCGCATCGAGGTCGCATCGAATATGCTGCTTGATACGACGGATTCGGTGACGGATATTGCGATGGCGGTCGGCTTTTCGGAGAGCAGCTATTTCGCGCGGACGTTCAAGAGCAAGATGGGAATGTCGCCGCTTAAATACAGAAAAACAATGAAGGATATCGTCGATAAAGCGTGAGTGAGTGAAGCTTGGCTAGAGGATGAAGGGGTAAATCACGATTAGTTTACATAAAATAGAACAGTGGAGTTAAATTACAGTGTTATCTATCAAGGAAAAATTGAATAAAAATTTCTGTCGAGATAAGGGAAAACCAACTACAAATTTTCATCTATATAAAGGAAAACTAACTACATATTTGTACGTGTACAAGGTGCAGATCCTTAAGAGCCTCGCATACAAATTTGACGTGTACGGGAACATAATTATGCAGACGATAATCATGATCGCCACGGCATTTTTTTGGAAGGCTCTGTTCAAAAATGCCGACAGTATGGGCGGTGTGAGCGTCGATACCATGTTGACTTATACGGTCATTTCTTCGATGATCTCCGTTGTTCTAATAACAAACGTCGAGTGGAGAATCACCGAAAGCGTCCAAACCGGCGCGATAGCAATCGATTTAATGCGCCCTGTGAACATATTTGGAGTATTCTTCGCGGAAAACTTAGGCAGCGTTACGGCACTCTTTTTCCAAAATCTGCTCCCGATATTCATAATCGGAAGCCTGTTCATCAAACTGCCGGCGCCGCGCAGTGCGCCCCAGTTCATGCTTTTCCTTATAAGCCTCGTTCTTGCGTTCTTCATAAACTGGTACCTGAGCGTGATTTTTGGCATGTTCAGCTTTAAGGTCATCGAAATGTCCGCTCTTATCCAGGTAAAAAAGCACCTTGTCAGGCTTCTCTCAGGCTCAATGATTCCGCTGTGGTTCTTTCCAAATTGGCTTAGGGGTGTGCTTGAAATATTGCCGTTTCCATATATTTATCAGTTGCCGCTTAGCATTTATGTCGGGCATTACACGAGTGAGTCGCTTGTAAGAGGGCTTATTATCCAGATACTGTGGGTCATGGCGCTATTTTTAATTGAGACACGGCTTGAGAAGCAGGCGATTAAGCATGTGATGGTGCAAGGAGGGTGAGGAAAATAAAACAGATTCTATTTTATCTTGATGTTTCGCTTACATATATAAAGCAGGCATTTTTAACTGTAATTGAATATCCTGCAAGCATTATTGGATGGCTTATTTCAAACCCGATTCAGTTTATTGTAGGGTTTGCAACGATAAGATTTGTTGTGCAGCAATTTGGTCATATCAACGGCTGGGACTACGGTCAGCTGGCGGTTTTATACGGCCTGTCGGTAATTTCGCATGGACTGTCGATGATATTCTTTGTTCAGGGCTGGTTCATGGGATTTTATGTGATAGAAGGCGACTTTGACAGGTTTTTGACACGTCCGATGAGCGTACTATATCAGTTTTTCTTTACAAGAGTAAATGTATTCGGAGTGACGGATTTGCTCCCGGGGATTATTGTTTTTGTATATGGGCTGCATAAAACACATTTTGTATGCAACCTTGCTAACATTTTATGCATAATCGTGATGCTGACAGGCGCGACGCTTATACGCGGAGGAGTTTACATAATCCTAGGAACAAGCTCGTTTTTCACTAGAAGCTGTAACGATTTTGGGCAGTACACGCAGGAAATTTTCGACAAAACGACGATGTACCCGATTTCGATGTACCCGGAAAGTCTGCAATTCATCCTGACATACATAATTCCAATCGGCTGGGTGAGCTTCTATCCGGTGTCGAGCATGCTTGGAATCGGCGGAATTAGCGCACCTTTTGGCAAAATTGTCGCTTTGACCTTGATGGCCGGAATTTTAGTTATGATTGTCGCGGGCGCATTTTTTACCTTCGGGCTTAAGAGGTACGAGAGCGCAGGAAACTGAGCAAGATATTTTAGTTCACTTTTAAACCCAGAGCTTTATGAACAGCTGCAAGGATGATATAAATTATATAATTAGAATGCTCGGGTCAAAGGTATTGAATTTAAAAATTCACATTACGAAAAAAAGAAATATTAAAGCTTGAACACGTAGACAAATTGATATACAATATGACTACGAAGACATAAAGGAGGATAAATATGACAAGTGCAATATCTATTAGACCTTCAAAAGATTTGAGAACAAATTATTCGCAAATATCTATGTTATCTAGAAAAAATCCTGTGGCAATTACAGTAAATGGCAAGGAAGATACAGTTATTATTTGTCATGATGACTATGTTGAGCAACAAAATTATATTTCAGAGTTAGAGGCAAAACTTTCTGTATACAATCACTTATCTCAGGCAGCAGATGATCTGAAACTGGGTAGGGTACAGAATATAGATGATGCGTTTGACGATATTATGCAGGAATTGAATGGTCTTAAACTATGAGCTATACAGTAAGACTAACGGATACTGCTAAGCAGGATTTAAGAGAGATAGCGTTTTGGATAGCTGATCAATCTAAAGATCCGGAAATCGCGAAAAGGTTTGTTGAAGAACTTAGAACTGAATGTAAGAAATTAGATAATTTTCCTTATGCGGGCGCTTTCCCTAAAGACAGAATTTTAAAAAGTGTTGGCTATCGTTTTATGGTTCATAAGGAATATCTTATATTTTATCTTTTGGATGAAGAAGAGAAACAAGTAAACATTATGGCAATTTTTAACTCCAAGAAAGATTATATGAGAGTTATGAAAAACTTCATATAGAAGAAATATAGAATACAAATCAATCTTTTTTTTCTAAAATCACGAAAAATAATACAAGACTCCAAATAAATAAAATGATACTTTATTGTTTGGAGGAATTTTTATGATTGATGTAAGAAATATTAGTAAGACTTATCATGTTACAAAAAAAGAAGAAGGTATTAGAGGCGCACTCAAAAGTTTAGTAACTAAAGAGACGGTAGAATTAAAAGCGGTCAATAATATTTCTTTTCATGTTGATAAAGGCGAAATAGTCGGATTTATCGGACCAAACGGGGCCGGTAAATCGACCACAATCAAGATGATGTCCGGAATTTTGACGCCAACAAGCGGGCAGGTGCTGATTGCGGGCGAGGATATCACGAAGCACAGAAAGGAAGTTGTGCAAAACATCGGCGTCGTTTTTGGCCAAAGGACGCAGCTTAACTGGGATTTGCGCCTCTCAGAGAGCTTTGAGCTCCTTAGGCACATCTACAGAGTCGACAAGGAAGATTACATGAATGTGCTTGATACGATGGATGAAATTCTTGGGATTAAGGAATTATTATGTAAACCTGTTCGCCAGATGTCACTTGGCCAACGCATAAAGGGCGACCTCGTTGCAGCGATGATTCATTCGCCAAAGGTTTTGTTTCTTGACGAGCCGACAATTGGCTTAGACGTCAGCTCAAAGTACGCACTCAGGAAATTCATCAAGGAAATCAACGCTCGCCGCGGCACGACAATCATTTTAACAACGCACGATTTAGGCGACATTCAGGAGCTTTGCAACCGTATAATCATCATCAACAACGGCGAACTCGTTGAGGACGGCAACCTGTCTAATATCGTCAACCGCATCGCGCCGTACAAGACGCTCACCGTGCAGTATTATAATGAAAAAATACCGCTTTCAGGTATCGCCGAACTTATAGAAACCGACGGCAACATTGCAAAGTATCGGTTTAAAAAGAGTGAGACAACCGCCGCCAAAGTAATCGAGGATTTAAGCTTAAAGGCAAGCATTCAGGACATTTCAGTCGAGGAAGTCAGAATCGAGGAGATCATTCGCATTGCATACGGGTGATATGATAGTGCCACGAATCATCCGAATTGATTATGGGTAATAGCGGCGCGAATAATTTAAATTACATGTAGCTGGTAGCACCGCCGATAATGTCTTCGCGACAAATTTTCCTGTATTCCCCCGGCTTAAGAGCTTCATCAAGCGTAAGTTTTCCCATCGCGATTCGCTTAAGATAAGTAACCTTTAGGTCATACACTGCAAACATGCGCTTAATCTGGTGAAATTTCCCTTCGTGGATTGTCACATATGCACTCGAAGGCGTGATAATTTCAAGCTTTCCGGGCCTTGAAGGTTTGTCTTCGCCGTAATCTAAACCCTCTTTAAATCCCTTGACAGCATCCTCTGTGATTTGGCCTTCAACCTCTACATAATAGACTTTATCGACGTGATTTTTTGGAGCCAAAAGACGATGTGCAAGCTTTCCATCATCCGTAAGGAGCATAAGCCCTTCCGTATCGATGTCAAGTCTCCCGACAGGTGCAATTTCGCGCTCTGTATCAATCAGGTCTACGACAGTTTTGTACTTCTTATCTTCAGTCGCAGACACAACACCGGCCGGTTTATTAAGAACATAATATACAAATTCCTCGTACTCGATTTTGTCATTATCAAGATAGACTTCGTCCTTTTCAGGATCAATTTTCAGCGCCGGGTCTTTCTTGATTTTGCCCCCAACTCTTACATGATTATGATAAATCCGCTCAACCGCCTCGCTGCGGCTAAGCTTAGTCATGTTGCTTATGAATTTGTCAAGACGCATCTTTGCCATGAGTGTTCCTTTTTGTGCATATCAATTAACTTAGAAAGAAATAAATTGACTTATAAAGAAATCAATTAACTTAGTAAGAAATCAATCAACTTATAAAGAAATAAAATAACTTAGAAAGTATACAGGAATTAGTAAATGTGTGCAAGCATAAACAGGTGCGTTCGACAAAAGTCGAACGCACAGGAACACAAATGTAACAGAAAAGGGATTATCAGCATGTGGTTTTATTTAATTATTTATTACAAGAAATTGCATAATCTGAACTAGATAACATCCTAAAGACTATTTATCTTTCCTCTAATTATACAATTAGTTTTGAAGACCATATTTTCCATTTCGACAGTTCCACAGGCATCATTGACAAAGTCAGCGTAATAATCACTATTGCCAAAAAATCGATCAAGAATAATCGATGTGTCTGTTATACCATCATCAATGCTACCACTTAAGGTGTTATAACTGCTGTATTTATAGTCTATAGTTCTACGTACAAGACCGCCTAAGACAGGACGCATATGAATATATCGACTTGCGCATAGCATTAAATTGTCATCATACCGTGGTATTTCATAGATACATGTTTCAAATGCGATACCACTTTCTTTTTTCTTTCTAAAATGGCATAAATATGTATTATTTAGCCATTTTACCGCTTTATTTATTGGCTTGTGTTCCTTCTCAACGATCAAATGATAACAATTCGGCATTAAGCAATAAGCGATAATCCTAAAGTCAAAGTAAACCTTGCAAATTGATAGAAGACATAAAAACACCTCATAATCTCTCGCACGTCTGAACAAATCGATTGCTACATTTTCTGCATCATATAAACAGTCTATACCACCCTGGACCCAATACCGTCTCCGCCTATGCATCACTCCTCCTTCCTGCTTAATAACCCCTTATTACCTATAGGCATTAGCATCATCAAGTATTAGGTATAATATATAGCCTGTTACATTGTGCTATTTTATATATGTCGCCGTAATAATTAATATTTCATACAGATTTTGTTGGAATAATGTGAATAATCTGTAAATTATATATAAACCGCTCATTAATGATTAAGTTACCCTATCGTTATCCACAATTTCCTACTGTCATCCAATGCAAAATATGATAAAATACACATTATGGATAAGGAAAAAGTTACACAGTTTTTGGACAAATTGGACATAGAATATGACCTTTTGCAACACCCGGCAGCTGTGACCGATGAAGCAATAAAATATCTTGATGAAAATTTGCCGTCTAATCCGTGCAAGAATTTATTTCTCGTGAACAGGCAGGGAACCGAATTTTATCTGTTGATGATGCCACGAAACAAGGATTTCAGGACGAAATACATTAAGGAGCAGCTTGGGCTTTCGCATCTTTCTTTTGCTAAGGAGGAGCACATGGTTGAAAAGCTTGATGTGCACCCCGGCTCTGTAAGCGTCATGTGCCTTATAAATGAGAGCGCGCGCGATGTGCACTTTATTCTTGATGAAGATGTGAAAAAATCACAAACAATACGTTTTCACGTCGGGGACAATACATGCTCGGCAAGGGTCAAATTGAGCGACTTCCTTGAGAAGATCATCCCGGCAATCGGGAAAGAACCGATATCAATCGATATCCCGGATATGAAAGAATAAAAAATAATAGGAACCGATATCCCGGACAAAAGTTCAATACAAATCAAATATAATAAAAATAAAACATAAACCAAATAAAAAGTAAAATATAAATCATATATAAACAAAATAAAAAAATAAATCATATATAAATAAAAATACAATAGAAATAAAATTAAATAAAAACAAAAATATAAACGGAGGACAAAAGATGTATTTAGAGGAGTACAACCGCTGGATTAAGGGCACATTTGAGGATGCTGATATTATGCCGGAGCTTATGAAGATTGAGGGCAATGATGACGAAATCAAGGATAGATTTGCGGTTTCGCTTAAGTTTGGTACAGCGGGACTTAGAGGCGTTCTTGGCGCGGGCACTAACAGAATGAATGTGCCGGTAGTTAAGCAGGCAACGCAGGGACTTGCTAACTGGGTTAAGACACAGGGCGGCAATCAGACGGTAGCCATAAGCTATGATTCGAGACTTAAAAGCGATGTTTTTGCTAAAACAGCAGCAGGTGTACTTGCGGCAAATGGCATCAACGTGCGCATTTATGACGCGCTCATGCCTGTACCTGCACTTTCCTTCGCTACAAGGTACTATAAATGCAACGCCGGAATTATGGTGACAGCGTCTCACAATCCGGCAAAGTACAACGGATACAAGGCATACGGCCCTGACGGATGCCAGATGACAGATGATGCGGCAGCAATCGTTTATGAAGAGATTCAGAAAACGGATGTCCTTAACGGGGCTAAGTACATGTCTTTTGCAAAGGGCGTCGAAGAAGGGCTCATCAGATTTGTCGGCGATGACTGCAAGGATGCTTTCTATGCAGCAATTGAGGAGCGCCAGGTTCGTCCGGGATTATGTAAAACAGCAGGCCTTAAGCTTGTGTACTCACCACTTAACGGTGCCGGCTTAGTTCCTGTTACAAGAGTTCTTAATGATATCGGAATCACGGATATTACAATTGTGCCTGAGCAGGAGTACCCAAACGGCTACTTTACAACATGTTCATATCCTAACCCTGAGATTTTCGAGGCTCTTAAGCTTGGCCTTGAATTAGCAAAAGAGGTTGACGCAGACCTTATGCTTGCGACAGACCCTGATGCAGACAGAGTCGGAATTGCGATGAAGTGTCCTGACGGAAGCTTCGAGCTTGTAAGCGGTAACGAAATGGGTGTCCTTTTACTCGATTACATTTGCGCCGGCCGTATTGAGAAGGGCACTATGCCAAAAGACCCGGTTGCCGTCAAATCAATCGTATCCACGCCACTTGCTGACGCCGTTGCCAAGCATTACGGAGTTGAAATGCGCTCAGTATTAACAGGATTTAAGTGGATAGGAGACCAGATTGCCGGTCTTGAAGAAAAAGGCGAAGTTGACAGATTCATCTTCGGATTTGAGGAAAGCTACGGTTACCTTGCCGGCCCATATGTACGTGACAAGGATGCGGTCATTGCATCAATGCTTATTTGCGAAATGGCAGCTTACTATAGAAGCATCGGCAGCTCGATTAAAGAGCGTCTTGAAGAAATTTACAGCCAGTATGGCCGTTACCTTAATAAAGTTGACTCATTTGAATTCCCGGGACTTACAGGCATGGACAAGATGAATTCAATCATGAGCTCATTTAGAGAGAATCAGCCTAAGGATTTTGCAGGATACAAAGTTGAAAAAGTTACAGATTACCTTAACTCAAAAGCAACAGGCTTACCGCCTGCAAATGTACTCATATATGCTCTTGAAGGTGGCGCTTCAGTAGTTATCAGACCATCAGGTACAGAGCCTAAGATCAAGACATATTTCACAACACTTGGAAAAGACTTAGAAGAAGCTATGAAGCAGAAGGATGCGCTCGCCAAGAGCCTTAACCTGTAGTGTCAAAGAACAATTAATAAAACGGGGTATGGTCAATTTGCACCACACCCCGTTTTTTTTATAAAGCTTCACCCGATATCAGTCATGAGCATCAGTTCTTTGATGATTCCTGATATGAGGATTAAAAAAATCCCAAGAATTGTTACAAATATTATTACCGGGTACGCTCCGGCGTAACCGGATCTTGAAATATGATTGATTAAAATCCCGCAGTATGCCCAAATAATTGCGAGCGAAGGCATAAAACGATTCGAGAAAATAACAAAAAGCATTCCTAAAACAGTTCCCCCGATTAAAACGATAACAGTAAAGAATTGCTCGGAGAGATTAAATATGTTCCAGTTGAGCTTAATAAGGAGAACGCTCATATTTGCAATTGTTGCTGCGACAATCCATCCAAAGTAGAGATCAAATGTATATAGGCATATTTTGGCAAAAAGCGGAATATGCGGCTCCATCGCGGTAAGCATTACGTTCTCAGGGGAAAGCCTGAACGAAATGATTGCGAGCGAAAGAAGCAGACCTATCATAAAAAGCATAGACAGGAATGTTTTTTCGTAGCTGAAGCTGAAAAGCCAGCCGATGTTCATGATGCAGCTTATTATGAACCACGGACCAATAAGCGATACGAAGGTGTTCGCGAAGACTTCATTAAAAACGCCTAACTGGTACACAATAAAATATCCGAGTAAAAGATAAATCACAAACCAGATTGAAAAGGTGAGAGGTGCGGGCGTGAAAAGGCTGTGGTATTTAGCCGAAATTTCGGCGGTTGAGCCGCGCCCAAACGGGAGAGTGTTCGCGATGATATTTATGCTGATCATTGAGATAAAAAAAATAATATTCCAATATTTAAGAGATTTTACCATAATTATCCTCCGTTTCTAGTCGCCCTACAGCGGGGCAATCATTTGAGGGTACCGTTCAATCAACAAGGTTTATATAAAACAAAAGCCGATTGCTCCCACTGCAGGACATTGATTTATGTAAACAACGACAGAAAAAATGATTTCTCTCGAGGCGTATTTGAATAATAACACTGAATACTAGCCAAAGTGCTAACCAACTTTTACCGCCACAATACAATTTGCATTCAAAATAGCCAGAATTCTGGCTATTTTAACAAAAATCACCCTGATTAGTTTCCTTGATCTCCTAATTCTATAATTGCGTAGAGTAGGACCAATATGTATATCAGGAACATACAGAATAGTAATTTCCTGCAAAAATCACCCTGGCGGGTTATGGAATATTGCGTCACAAAGTGATATAATTTAAGCATAGTTCAACGTCAATTTGTGCACCTAAATGGAGGTGAATGATGATTTTATGACACGAACGCAGCTTTACAAGAATTTCGCAGACAATATCGAAATTGAGAGAGTGAGGATGAAGCTAACGCAGAAAAAGATGGCCGATGCGCTTCAGATTTCACTTTCAAAGTACAAAATCTTAATTACAAATCCTTACGAGGCCAATATTGACATTTATCTGGCCCATCAGATTCGGATGCTGATAGGAAAGTCAGTGAGGGAACTTTGCGGCGATGAACTGCCGGAAATGGAGATGATCGAGCACTTTCGGCAGCTGCCGAAGCACCGCCAGGATTCAATCCGCTACATCATCGAAACCGAGTATCAGCTCAATAAAGACGCCAAGCAGGATGCCAACGAGGAAGAATTCACGACATGCTATGTGCCGACCGGCAACATGGAAGACGGCATGACGCTTGATTCGCGCGACTTTATCACAGTTAATATCGCTGAATATAAAAAGAAGAGCCGTGAACGTATCGACTGCGCCGTGAAGATAACATCAAATCACCTGCACCCTGTCTACAGCCGTGGAGATATTCTGCTCATTTCAAGACGTGCGCCAAGAGACGGCGATGTCGGCATTTTCATATCAAAGGAAACGCGTCAGATGTATATCCGTGAATTCAAGCAGACAAACCCTTGCGAACTGCGCCCAATCACAAGCTACGGCGAAACAATCTATGTCAACAGCGACGACAAGTCAGACATGGACAAGTGGGTTAAGTTCGGCACAGTCATCACAACTATGCGCTAAATGAACTAATAATTTTGTTCGTGCACAATATCATGTTATAATGATACGGAATGACTAAAATTATGCGGAGAAGCAAAATATGATTATTACCAGAGCACCTTTTCGGGTGAGCTTTTGCGGAGGCGGAAGCGACCTTCCGGGCTTTTATGAAAAGTACGGCGGCTGCGTATTAAGCACAACTATTCGAAAATATATGTACCTTACAATCCACAATTATTTCGAGAAGGATAAGATTGTCCTTAAGTATTCGAAAACGGAAATAGTGGATAATTATGATCAGATAGAACACAGAATTTTCAAGCAGTGCCTTAAGGATTACGATATAAAGGGCGTCGAGTTATCGAGTATGGCGGATATTCCGGCAGGAACCGGGCTTGGCTCATCAAGTACGTTTACGGTGGCACTTTTACAGCTGTTAAACACTTATAAGGGGACATATCAGTCTAAATACAAGCTTGCAAAAGATGCGTGTGAGGTTGAAATTGATAAGTTAAAAGAGCCGATTGGGAAGCAGGACCAGTTCGCGGCGGCATTTGGCGGACTTAAGTTTTATGAATTCATGCCAAACGGCTTTGTGAATGTCGAGCCGGTTGTCATGGCACCTGAAAGCTATAAAAAGCTTGAGAATAACATCCTGATGTTCTACCTTGGCGGCACGCACTCTGCATCTGAAATCTTAAAGGAACAGTCGCAGAATGTTAAGGATTTAGATAAGGCAGCAGTGCAAAATAAGATGTGCGATTTAACAAGGGAGCTTAAAGCTGAGTTACAGAACAATAACGTGGATGCAATGGGCGAGCTTTTGCATAAGAACTGGATGCTTAAGAAAACGCTTGCTTCAGGAATTACAAATCCATTGATTGATGAGACTTATGACTTGGCAATGGCAGCAGGCGCAACAGGCGGTAAACTGCTTGGAGCGGGCGGCGCAGGATTCATGATTTTTTATGTTCCGCAAAGTAAGCACGAAGACGTCAGAAAGGCACTTTGTAACTTACGCGAAATGGATTTTGAAATGGATAATTCCGGCGCATCGATTGTAATGACAGACAGGGATTTCATATAGGAGCATTAGATGAATATTTTAGTAGCGGGCGGCGCAGGATTTATCGGAAGCCACCTATGTGACGCACTCTTATCTAAGAATAACACTGTTATTGTAGCAGACAAGCTTATTATGGGCTCTAAGAACATTGAGCATCTTAGTCAAAATACAAACTTTAAGTTCTACGAAATGGAGCTTGCTAATCAGGATAATGTCGACAAATTGTTCAAGGATAATAAAATCGACATAGTCTATCACATGGCGGCAAACTCTGACATTCAAAAGAGTGCAAATGACACATCAATCGATTTTAATGACACATTGCTTACAACAAGGGTGCTTCTTGAGGGCATGAGAAAGAATAATGTTAAGAACATTTTCTTCGCTTCTACATCAGCAGTTTATGGCGAAATGCCAGATATAGTGCTTAACGAAGAAACGGGTGGACTTAAGCCGGTTTCGTATTATGGCGGGGCAAAGCTTGCATCGGAAGCATTGATTTCATCATACGTGTCAATGTGTGATATGAATGCCGTGATTTTCAGATTTCCGAATGTTATCGGACCAAGACTTACCCATGGTGTCGTTTATGACTTTGTTAAGAAATTAAGAAACAACCCTAAGGAACTTTTAATCCTGGGAAACGGTATGCAATGCAAGCCTTATATTTATGTGACTGATTTGGTCAATGCAATAGTAAAGCTTACAGAACAATTTGAACCGGGAGTGGATGTTTTTAACATAAGTGTTATGAGCGAGGGTACGAGTGTTACTCATATTGCAGAGATTGTTGTTGATGTCTTAGGACTTAGTGATGTTGAGTTTAAATATACGGGTGGCGACAGAGGCTGGAAGGGCGATGTGCCGAGGTTTAAATACGATATCTCTAAGGTTCTTGCTACCGGCTGGAAGCCTGAATATACATCTGATGAGGCAGTGAGGAAGGCAGTAATTGAGGCTGTACAAGCATCAATGCAGCACAACAGGACCTCAGGACCTGCCCAATCATAAATGCAGAAATGAAAATATAGGACCTGAACAGTCACTAGGGCGTAAATAATTTATGAAAGAATATGTAGCAATTATTCAGGCAGGCGGGAAGGGAACCCGGATGCTTGAACTGACAAAAGACCTGATTCCGAAACCGCTACTTGAGTTAAACGGCAAGCCGATGATTCAGTGGCAGATGGAGTCTTTGATTGAATACGGAATTAAAGAATTCATCTTTATTATCGGGCATTTAGGCGATAAGATAAAAGAATATTTCGGAGACGGCGCTAAATGGAATGTCAGTATTTCATATATCGAAGAGACTGAGCCGCTTGGAAGCGCCGGCGCGCTTTATTATGCGAAGAAACAGCTTGATGGAAGAAGCGCGATTTTAGTGTTCGGCGATGTAATGTTTGACCTTGACTGGTCGCGGTTTATTGCCTTTCATGAGGAGAAAAAAGCAACCGTTACGCTTCTTGCACACCCGAATGCGCATCCTTTTGACTCGGATTTACTTATTGTGAATGAGGAAGGGGAGGTGCTTGGCATAGATTCTAAGACAAATGTCAGAGACTATGATTACAAGAATATAGTAAATGCCGGGCTTTCGATTTTTAAGAACAAACTGCTTGATGAAATAACTGAGGCTAAGAAAACCGATTATGAAGCTGAGCTTGTAAAGCCGTTAATGGCTACCGGCAAGGTGTATGCATATAACACGCCTGAGTATGTGAAGGATGCGGGAACGCCCGAGAGATTTATGAAAGCGTGCGAAGAGCAGGCAAAAGGCGTCTGGAGTGCTAAGTGCCTTAAGAATAAGCAGAAGGCCATTTTCCTTGACAGAGACGGCACAATTAATGTATTAAAGGGCTTTTTGACAAAGGCAGAAGATTTTGAGCTTTTGCCGACGGTGGCAGAGGCAATTAAGAAAATAAATTCGTCTAAGTATTTAGCGATAGTAGTGACAAATCAGCCGGTTATCGCGCGCGGTGAATGTACATATGAAGAGCTTGAAAAGATACACAATAAGCTTGAAACACTGCTCGGAAGAAAGGGAGCTTTCATCAACGACTTATTTTTCTGCCCTCATCACCCGCACAAAGGATACGAGGGAGAAGTTCCTGAATTAAAGATTGACTGTAACTGCCGTAAACCAAAGACAGGCATGATTGTTAAGGCGGCTGGCAAGTACAATATCGACCTTAGCAAATCGTGGTTTGTCGGAGATACGACAGGGGACATTCAGACAGGAATCAATGCAGGGCTTAAAACAGTGCTTGTTAAAACCGGTGAAGCCGGTAAAGACGGAAAGTACCTGGTAAAAGCGGATTTTGAAGCGGAAAATTTGTGTGAGGCAGTAGATATTATACTTAATTATTATAATTAGGAATATATAATAATTTGCTGGTGAGGCAGGTAAGGAAACCTTCACAATTTGTAGGATAAAGTATAATTAGTTGATTGTATACAACAATTATTCAAAATAATATATAAGTTGTAATAGAAAATAACAAATATACAAGGTGACAAACTATAAACAGTCAAGAGATTTTTGAAAGATTTTTTGATTTGTAAA
>SAMEA3663209__coassemble_533_pt1 | contig 25073 bp, 23 predicted proteins | sample SAMEA3663209__metabat2_high_PE_008 | metagenome-assembled genome bin SAMEA3663209 (sample SAMEA3663209) | pig gut metagenome | biome: pig gut; feature: pig-associated habitat; material: faeces | place: China | collected 2013 | reverse complement strand
AAGGCTTTTTACGCCTTTAGATAATAAAAAAGTAGTGTTTTATTTGACACTACCATTGAGTTAAAGGAGGTACAGTAATGAGTATAAGAGACCGACTTTCAGGAAATGAAGCAATTGCAACGGCAATGAGACAGATCAATCCGGATGTATTTGCAATGTTCCCGATTACACCTTCTACTGAGATCCCGCAGTACTATGCACAATATGTTGCCGATGGATTGGTAGATACTGAATTTATCTGTGTAGAGAGTGAACATTCTGCAATGTCAGCCTGCATTGGTGCAGAGGCTGCCGGCTGCAGAGCTGTTACGGCTACATCATCGGCAGGTCTTTCATATATGAATGAGATGCTTTATGTTGCAGCATCATCAAGACTTCCGTTAGTACTTGCAGTTTCAAACAGAGCATTAACAGGACCAATCAATATAAATCACGATTATTCTGATTCCATGGCAGAAAGAGATTCGGGATTTATTCAGATATATGCCGAAAATAACCAGGAAGCATATGACAATTATCTTCAGGCTCACAGAATAGCAGAGACAAAGGATGTAAGACTCCCTGTAATGATTTGTGAAGACGGATTTATTACATCTCATGCACTTGAAAATATCGAGCTTGAAAGTGATGAAGACGTTAAGGCGTTTGTCGGAGAATACAAGCCTGAAAACTATCTTCTTAAAAGTGAGAATCCTCTGGCTGTAGGACCATATGGTGTTTCCGGATATTATATGGAAGCAAGAGTGGCACAGGCTGAAGCCATGAAAAATGCAAAGCGTGCAATTCTTGAAGTTGCTAAGGATTTTGAAGAAAAATTCGGAAGAAAATACGGATTTTTTGAAGAATATAAAATGGAAGATGCAGAAATTGCAATAGTACTTATGGGTTCTTCAGCAGGAACTGCAAAGGCTTGCGTTGATGAGTTAAGAAAAGAAAATATTAAGGCAGGACTTATTAAAGTAAGAGTATTCCGCCCGTTCCCGGGTGAAGAACTTGCAAAGGCTTTGGAAAACTGCAAGGCTGTAGCGGTGCTTGATAAATCTGAAGGCTTCTCGGCTAACGGTGGTCCGCTTTTTGCAGAGACAGCTTCCGCAATGATTAATATGGATAAGCGTCCGAAGATGGTAGATATTGTTTACGGTCTTGGTGGAAGAGATTTTACGGTTGACTCTGCTAGAAGAGTATTTAACAGACTATTAAACATTGTTAAGACCGGTGATATCGGTCCTGTTTATTCACATATGGGACAGCGTGATTTAAGGAAAGAGGTGCAGTAATGGCCTATAATTTACGAGAACAGTTAAATAAAAAGGAACGTTTTGAAGCCGGACACAGATTGTGTGCAGGCTGTGGCGCAGGTATAGTGTGCAGGGCCATGATGAGAGCCTTAGAACCGGAAGATAAGGCAGTTATATGTAATGCCACAGGATGTCTTGAAGTGTCATCATTTATGTATCCGTATACTGCATGGGAAGATTCATATATCCATACTGCATTTGAAAACGCATGCTCAACCGCATCAGGAGTTGAAGCGGCATACAATGCAATGAGACGAAGAGGAAAGATTAAAGATAATTTCAAGATATTGGGAATTGGCGGTGATGGCGGAACTTATGATATAGGTTTTCAGTCACTTTCGGGAGCACTTGAAAGAGGACATGATTTTACATATTTCTGCTATGACAATAATGCATATATGAACACCGGAACTCAGCGTTCATCTGCTACACCAAGATTTGCTTCTGCAACAACTACACCATTTGGAGCAGAGTCTGTAGGTAAGAAGCAGGTTCAAAAAGACCTTACTCAGATTGTAGTAGCTCACGGCTCACCATATGTTGCACAGACTACATTAATCGGTACGCTTAAGGACTTTCATGAAAAAGCACACAAGGCAATTTACACTCAGGGGGCAACATTTGTTAATGTGCTTACGCCATGTCCGAGAGGATGGGGGTACTCTGCTGAGCTTTTACCTACAATATGCAAAATGGCCGTCGAAACTTGTGTATGGCCACTTTACGAAGTTGAAAACGGCGAATGGCACTTAAGCTACGAGCCGAAGAAGAAACTCCCGGTTGAAGAATTTATGAGACTTCAGAACAGATTCAAGCATTGCTTCAAGCCGGGCAATGAATGGACAATCGAAGCAGCTCAGGAATATGTTGATAAGAAATGGGAAGAACTTCTTGAGAAGTGTAAATAAAAAGGAGGGGTTACAATGGATTCAATTTTTACTAATGCTCATATTATTTCATGGCTTCAGTATTTTGCAGGCGGAACAGAAATTGACTTAGAGCATGTTAAGATACTTGATATTACTAAAAAGAATAAGAATCTTATTCCTACTGTTGAGTCGCACAGAGCAGTACTTGTATTTACACAGGCAGGTCATCCGGACATATTCTATCGTATGTTTAATGCAGGACTTGGCGACTGCGAAGTAGTATACAACGAAGGAAGCGAGCCTAAGGGCGAAATAAAAAGAGATAAGGTTTACGATATGATAAACCGTGGAATAAACGCTTCCGCAGGCATGCTTATACTTAATCAAAATGCCAGAAATACTATTAAATTCGGAATGAGAAATCAGGACTTTGCATCAGGCTCGGTTCATTATGTCGGTTCTGAAATCAGAAGCATCATCTTAAGCAAGATGCAGATTAGCGAAGGCAAGAATTTATGTGTAATTTCCGGTGAATCAATTGCTGTAGAAGCAGCTATCATGAACGGTGAAGGTGATGTAATTGCTGTTGAATACAATAAGCGTGACAGAATCACTATGGAAGAAAACATAGCACAGTTTGGTCTTAATAATGTTAAAATCATAGACCATGTTGATGAAGAGACGATGAAGGATATGCCTGTTCCTGATGTTACAATGCTTGTTGCTTCTGCAACGATGGAAAAAGAAATCGAAACTCTTCTTAAGATTAATCCTAAGATGGAATTTGTGATTTATACACTTGATTTTAAGGTTGCAGCTGAATTAAGAGATCTTCTTGCAAAATACAAAATAGGTGATTTCTGCGCCATTCAGGTTCAGGTGTCTAAGCTTAAGTCAAATAATTCATTTGAAATTCAGCCTGCACCGTGGATTATTACAGGTGTAGGAGAGATAGTGTAATAATTTGAATTAAGGTTTTGGTTTTTTATGACTAATGAAGAAATAAGAAATCGTCTTTTTGAACTAAAAGATGAAAAGTACAAGGAGTTTACGCTTAAATTAATTCCCGGTTTAGAACCGGATAATGTAATCGGTGTAAGAACTCCTAAGGTAGCGCAGCTTACAAAGGAAATAATAAAGTCAGGGGATTATTCTTCATTTCTTGATGATTGTCCTCATAAATACTATGAGGAGAAGGGAATTCATGTTGCAATTATTAATTCAATGAAGGATTATGACAGCGTAATTAAAGAGATTGACAGATTTATTCCGTATGTTGATAATTGGGCGACGTGTGATGGAATAAAACCTAAGAAGGCGTTTTCGAAAAATTGCGACAGACTGATTATTGATGCAAAAAGGTGGATTAAATCAGAGCATATATATACGAAAAGATTTGGTATTGAAATGATTATGAATTTTTTCTTAGATGATAACTTCAAGAGGGAATATAATGATCTTGTTGCTTCGATAAGAAGTGATGAATACTATATTAATATGATGATTGCCTGGTATTTTGCAACTGCGCTTGCAAAGCAGTATAATGATACTATCCCGTTTATAGAAAACAGGCGGTTAGATGAATGGACTCATAAGAAAACCATTCAAAAAGCGAGGGAAAGTTACAGAATTACCGAGGAACAGAAAGAGTACTTGAAATCGCTTAAGTGATAGGAATTAGTAAGGATAAGTTTTGTTCATGCTGTATTTGTCAAATTACTGACAATTGGCACAAAGGAATGACGGCTGTCACCGGTTATACTGTTTTAGATTAAGAATGGAGGTAGACTATGTGTACAGCAGCAAGTTATAAAACAAAAGATACTTATTTTGGACGAAATCTTGATTACGAACACTCATATGGAGAAGAAGTAGTCGTGATGCCAAGGAACTATCCGTTACACTTTTTAACAAAGGATACTATAGAAAGCCATTATGCAATGATTGGAATGGCAAGTGTGATGGATGACACAGCTCTTTATTATGATGCATTTAACGAAAAAGGGCTTGCGATAGCGGGACTGAATTTTGTCGGTAATGCCCGTTATCATTCTAAAACCGAAGGGAAAGATAACATAGCACAGTTTGAAATTATCCCATGGATTCTTTCTCAGTGCGAAAATATAAGTGAGGCAAAGGCATTATTTGAGAGAATGAATATTCTTGATACGCCATTTAAGGCAGGGTTGCCTGTAGCTGAACTTCACTGGTTAGTCTCTGATTTAAATGAGACAATTACTGTTGAGTCTGTTGATGACGGACTTAAGATATATGATAATCCGGTTGGAGTTCTTACGAATAATCCGCCATTCCCTTTCCAGATGCAAAATCTTGCAAATTACAGAAATGTTTCTGCTTACAATAAGGAAGCTACATTTGCAAAGGGGCTTGAACTTCCTGAATACAGTAGGGGAATGGGAGGACTTGGACTTCCGGGTGATTTATCGTCGCAGTCCAGATTTGTCAAGGTGGCGTTTACGAGGATGAATTCGCTTTCTGATGATTCAGACCTTTCAAGTATAAGCCAGTTTTTCCATATTTTGGCTTCGGTTGAACAGCAGAGAGGATGCTGTGATTTATTTAATGATAAGTATGAGATTACAATTTATTCATCATGCTGTAATCTTAACAAGGGAACTTATTATTACAACACTTACAACAATCATCAGATTAACTGTATTGACATGCATAAGGAGAATCTTGACTCAGATACTCTTTCAAGATATCCGATTTCTGATGAGGAAGTAATCAATATGATCAATTAGTAAAATATTATATTAGCGATATAGAGTTAATTGACAAACAGACAGGTAATATGTTACGTATATAGCGTGACATATTACCTGTTTTTTGGAGGAATAAATGAAATATAACGAAGAGCTTAACTTGAGTTTAGTAGATTTTGGGGATATGGAACCAAAGCCGTTTATTCTTGGACTGTTAAGTGCATTTGATAACCGGTTTCAGGCCTGTGCAGACAGCTTTTTCAAGGAGATTACCTGGAAGCAGTTTTTTGCAATAATATGCGTTAATCTGTGTACGGAAAATCCTACAATAAATGAGTTGTCAGAAATAATGGGAAGCTCGCACCAGAATGTAAAACAGATTTTAATAAAGCTTGAGAAAAAAGAATTCATAAAAATGATTCCGGATAAATCAGACAAGAGAAAGCAAAGAATTACACTCACCGAAAAATGCATGGAGTTTATGCAAAAAAACAAAGCTCAAAGCGATGAGACAATTTGCAGGATATTTGATGGGATAGATGAGGATAGTCTGCTAACGACAATTCGCACACTTTTATCTATGGAAAAAAATATAAGCGAAATCGGCTCAAAGGCGGATTAGAGTCCTAATGTCTGCGGGATTTTTATTTTTGAATAAATACTGTATAATGCATACAACATGACATACAGATGTCGTGTTGTGTGCATTATTATATATTAGGAAGTGAAAATGATATGAAAATAGATAGACTTATTGGGATTCTTTCAATACTATTACAGAAGGAAAAGGTAACTGCCCCGGAACTGGCAGAAATGTTTGAAGTGTCAAAAAGGACAATAAATAGAGATATTGATGACCTTTGCAGAGCCGGAATTCCGATTGTTACATCACAGGGAACCGGTGGTGGAATCAGCATAATGGATGGATACAGAATGGACAGAACGATTCTTTCATCTAAGGATCTGCAAATGATTATGGCCGGACTACGAAGCCTGGATAGTGTGAGTGGCAGCAATTATTATAGCCGGCTTATGGAGAAAATCAAGGCCGGTTCCACAGAGTTTGTCAGTGGTTCAGAATCAATTCTTATTGATTTATCTTCCTGGAATAAGGATTCTATATCACCTAAAATCGAATTGATACAGGATGCTGTTGAACTTGGGAAAACAGTTAAATTTGAATATTATTCACCAAAGGGAAACTCTGAAAGAGAGATTGAACCGTACTATCTGATTTTTAAGTGGTCAAGTTGGTATGTGTATGGATACTGTCTACTAAGAAATGATTTCAGGTTGTTTAAGCTGAATCGTATGACCAAAATTGCCCATGTAAGAAACTTTGAAAAAAGAAGCGATGTGCCGATGCCTGATTTATCAAATGAGAGAGTATTTCCTTCAAAGGGGAAAGTAAAAGCTATTTTTGATGCATCCATGAAATGGCACCTGATTGAGGAATATGGAATAGAGTCTTTCACAGAACTACCGGATGGAAAACTCCTATTTGAACATGAATACGCTGATGACGATGGACTTTTGTCCTGGATGCTTTCAATGAGGGATAAGGTTACCGTCATTGAACCTGAAACCATAAGGCAGAAACTATTTCATATCGCTACAGAACTTACAGAAAAATATAGTAAGGAATCAGTGAAATGAGAGGGTTTAAGGAGGTTTAAAATGGCATTTGATTTTAAGAAAGAGTATAAGGAATTTTATATGCCGGGGAATACACCGGAAATAGTGACGGTTCCGAAAGCAAATTATATTGCGGTAAGAGGAAAGGGGAATCCAAATGAGGAAGGCGGAGCATATCAGCAGGCTGTGGGAATCCTGTATGCAATTGCATATACGTTGAAGATGAGTTATAAGTCAGATTATAAGATAGAGGGTTTCTTTGAGTATGTGGTTCCTCCGTTAGAAGGCTTTTGGTGGCAGGATGGTGTAGATGGCTGTGACTATAGCAGTAAAGCGGAATTTAACTGGATATCGGTAATCAGACTGCCTGATTTTGTAACAAAAGGGGATTTTGACTGGGCGGTAAAAACCGCATCTGAAAAGAAGAAAATAGATTGTTCTAAGGCAGAATATTTGACGGTGGAAGAAGGCTTATGTGTACAGATTATGCATCATGGACCTTTTGATGATGAGCCCGCTACAGTTGCTCTTATGAATCAATATATCAAAGAGAACGGATATAAGAATGACTTTAGTAATGGCAGACTGCATCACGAAATCTATATGTCTGATGCAAGAAAGGTCACTCCGGAAAAATGGAAGACCGTAATCAGGCATCCAATCTGTAAAGTCTGCAATTAGTTATATGCCTACAGCAACCTATGAATTGCAGATTGACCATTCTTTTTTAACCTATAAAATAGAGTTGATTGAATACGGATATAAGGTAGGAAAAATATCCATGAAAGAACAAACTGTTGAGTTTATAAAAGAGCAGTAAGTTCAGATTTCGTTAACGATGGAGGATTTAAGTAAAGTGGATATTATATATAAGAAATTAACTGAAAAAGAATTAGATACATTTATTCAAATGAGAATAAACCAACTTCGTGAAGAAGGTGCAACAGAAGATATTGATTTGGCTCCTGTTCTGAAAGATTATTATATTAGACATATGGCGGATGGAACATTTGTCTCATGGCTTGCAATGGATGGTGATGAGATTATAGGTACAAGTGGAATGTCTTTTGTTGAAAAACCACCGTATTTTGGATGTTCATCCGGAAGAATAGGTTTGCTATCCAGTATGTTTACTAATCCGAATTACAGAAGAAAAGGTATAGCAAAGGAATTGCTTTCACGAGTAGTAAATGAGGCAAAAGAATATGGATGTGGTACTGTTCAGATTACGGCATCAGATATGGGAGTAAAGCTATATACTGATTTTGGATTTAAGCATAATGATAATTTTATGCATTATAAGTTGTAGCAGTGAAAATTGGTATTATGGAGTTGCTCATAGGGGGCGAACCCTTTACGGTATAGTAGGAATGAAAATATACCAAAAATATACCAGCCCGTGGTAAAACTGAGTTAATAAGAATAGAAAATGGGGATATGACAAAGATTAATAAGGAGCCTCCGATAATTGCAGTAATTGTGATGTCGGAGGCTTTCTTGAGTAATAATAGAAAAAGTTTGACATTTTATCGGTAGACCGATAAAATAAAGAAAAGGTTGGAATGCAATTTTTTTCTTTAACGAGCAACAATCATAGCGGTTGCGAGTCTTATGCTGTGAAAGGTGGATAATTATGGATTTTGCTGTTGAATTAAAAAAACAAAATATGAATATAAGAATCTGTTCGCAGAAGAGCGGAATCCCTTATGCGACTCTTTATCCGATTATAAAGGGTCAGGTGGATATTGGGACCTGCACATACTATACAGTCGAAAAATTAGCTAAGGTTCTAGGCTATCGTCCAGATCAGATCGTTTATCACAAAGAGGATTTCCAGACTTTTAGAAATAATCTGCATCATGATATCAAGCGTAATGATCTTCAGACTGTGTTAGGGATCATCGAGCGTGAGGATGTGGAGTATTACCATATGCATCATGATTATATTAAGATGCTTTATCTTGTGGCAACAGTAGACTATATTAGTAAAAAATATAGTATTCCTCTTAGTAATAAATATGATGAGATAAGGAAGATGAAGCTGGAGGAACCGTTTTTTGTAGGCGATGCTTTGCTTTTGGGAAAGAAAGAAGAAGCCGGAATCAAAGAATTTGCAAAATATAATATCATAGAGGGGGATTTGTATGATGCCGTCTGATAAGAAAATCACAAGGGAGAATGCAAAGGATATTATAAAGCAGTTTGCAAAAGAATACCGTAAAGAACTTGGTAAGGTTCCCGGCGAGATTATTATCGTGGGTGGTGGAAGTATTATGCTTAATTATAAGTTTCGCGATGCCACTCGGGATTTTGATGTGATTCTTAAAACGGTATCCAGCGTTACAGATATTATAAAGAAATTTGCGGATGAAAATGGTCTTCCAAGAGATTGGATGAATTCAGATTTTATTAAAACTGCATCCTATTCAGATATGTTATCCGAGGTGTCAAAACACCTATGGACTCTAAACAACGGAACCTTGGAGATAAGAACTGTTTCGGGTGTATACCTGATTGCTATGAAATTGATTGCTCACAGGGATTATCGAAATGACATTTCTGATGTGATAGGTATTTTAATAGAAGAGAGAGAAGCTGGGGAAAATATTACATTTGATGATATTGTAAATGCCTATAAGAGATTATACAGCTGTGATATCCCAAAAGAAACTGCGAAAATGGTACGGGAATTTACAGAACTTACAACACCAAAACTAAAAGAATATTATAATAAACAAAAGAATTCGGAACAGGAAATTGGAGGGAAAATTATCACATATATAGATGAAGTCGCAAATATCAATACTAGAAATGTAGAAGATGTAATTGAAGCAATAAAAAGAAAAATTGAGGAGCAAGCTGGTGAAGGTACTGGTAATACCTGATGTTCATTTAAAACCTAAAATGTTTTATAGAGCATCTGCAATTATGCATCAAGGAATTGCAGACAGATCAGTGTGTCTTATGGATATCGCAGATGATTGGGGACAAGAATATAATGTCGATTTATATGTTGAAACCTACGATGCTGCTATATCTTTTGCCAAAGAGTATCCTGACACATTATGGTGTTATGGAAATCACGATCTTAGTTATGTATGGTATATGCCTGAAACTGGTTATAGCAGTATGGCAATGTCGACAGTTCAGAGGAAATTGATTGATTTAAAGGTAACTTTGCCGGAAAATAACCCAATAAAATATGTACAGCGAATCGATAATGTTATTTTTTCTCATGGCGGAGTAAGTGATTATTTTGTAAGGGAATATGTGCCTGCTTCAAAATATAATGATATAGATACCGTTGTGGACACTATCAATTGCCTTGGAGTAAATGAAATGTGGAACGATGCATCACCTATATGGCTCAGACCACAGTATGAGACCAGAGAGATATTCAGAACAGATACCTACAAACAGGTGGTAGGGCATACTCCGGTGGAGAAGATATTTGAAAAAGACGGCATCATATCGACAGATGTGTTCTCTACCTATAGAGACGGAACGCAGATTGGAGAATCTTCGATGATTGTTATCGATTCGGAAACCGGGAAATATGAGAAGGTAGAGGTTATGGGGTGTTCGGGAAAAGGTTGGCATTTCGGCTGAAATATCAAAAGTGAATTGACATCTCGGGCGAAATATCAAAGTTTCGAGCGAAATGTCAAAGTCAAATTGATAATTTACGAAAAAGATGGGAATAATATTTAATCGATATTTAATCGAATCCACATGACTAATGTTTAATAAAATTGACAAAATGCAATAAAAGGTTTATTTTATTAAACATAAGAGGTGAAAATATGAGCAAAAAATCAGTGGTAATTATGCCGGATACACAAAAAGTTTTAGAAAATATGGGTGAACAGATAAAGATGGCGAGACTTCGCCGGAATCTTTCTACAGAGTTAGTGGCAGAAAGAGCAGGAATTAGTAGAGCTACATTATGGGCTGTTGAAAAAGGAACTCCAACGGTAGCTATAGGAACTTATGCCGCGGTGTTACATGCCTTGGGTGGTATGGATAAAGACTTAGAGTTAGTGGCACAAGATGATGAATTTGGCAGAAGAATTCAGGATATGAATTTAGTGACTCCGAAACGAGCAAAAAGGAAGTAGGGTTTAGATGGATAACGTAAATGAAATTTATGTATATGAGAATTGGAAATCAGATACTCCATCGTTAATAGGTACGTTGTATGTAGATGGTGGTAGAGGAAAACAAGTAATCTCTTTTGAATATGATGATGAATGGTTAAATGATTTGACCAATAATGTGACATTGGACCCTGATTTAAGAATGTTTAAGGGGCGTCAGTATGTACCAGCGGACAAGTTATTGTTTGGCGTGTTTGAAGATTCCTGTCCTGATAGATGGGGACGCCTTTTGATGAAGAGACGTGAAGCAATTATTGCCAAGAAGGAAGAGAGAAAACCAAGAACTCTAACAGAAATAGATTTTCTGATAGGAGTTTATGATGAGACAAGAATGGGTGGATTAAGATTTTCTATATCGAAAGGAGGCCCATTTATGTCTGATGATAAAGAATTAGCAACTCCGCCGTGGACAACACTTCGAAAACTAGAATCCGCATCTTTAGCATTTGAAAAGAATGATGATGGAATGGAAGAAAAGTGGTTGAAACAATTAGTAGCACCGGGGTCTTCGCTAGGCGGAGCCAGACCAAAGGCAACTGTTGTTGCACCGGATGGTTCTTTATGGATTGCCAAGTTTCCGTCAAAACATGATGAAATCAATGTGGGTGCATGGGAAATGGTAGTTCATGATTTGGCTGTCATGTGTAACTTGAATGTGCCGGAAGCTAAGTTGGAGAACTTTTCTAAAATAGGAAGTACATTCTTAACAAAACGATTTGACAGAGAAGGAGGTAGGAGAATTCATTTTGCATCTGCAATGACTCTTTTAGGCAAAAAGGATGGAGCAGATGCGTCAGCCGGTTCCAGCTATATGGAGATTGCATCGATCATAAAAACTAATAGTGCAACACCGGGGAATGATTTGCTGGAATTGTGGCGAAGGATTGTATTTAATATGGCGGTGTCAAACACAGATGACCATTTGCGAAACCATGGTTTTATCTTGGTGAAGGATGGATGGAGTTTGTCGCCTTTATATGATGTGAATCCGAATATTTATGGAGATACATTATCACTTAATGTAGATTCTGATAATAATTTGATTGACTTTAATCTTGCTTTGTCTATTGCTAAAATGTATGGATTGTCAGAGGCGCAGGCGTTGGAGGAATTAAAAGAAATAAAAAATGTTGTGGAAAGCAATTGGAGAAACCTGGCGCAGAAGTACGGATTGAGTAGACGCGAGATTGAAGGAATGGCTCCGGCATTTGATATGTCGTTTAAAGGATAAGAAAACGAAGTAACGGTAAGAGCTCTAAATGAGGAGAGGCTAAGGATGAAAAAGTTATATTGAAAAAAAGAACAATTTAGTATTTCAGATAAAGGCATTTCTTCATAAGAGAAGTGATAAATTGGCAGTGAAGAAGGATAAAGAACTTGCCGAAGGTATTAAAAGTTGTGCTCAAGTGTCTAATGAAATTTATTGAAGTAGTTATTATAGTAAAATGAAAGGAAGGTGCCTTATGTTCCCTTTAATTAACAAACGAGAAACAGGTGTTAACCTACGCAGAATCATGGATATGCGTGGAATTACACCAAAGGACGTACAGGAATATCTTGGACTTGGTTGCGTGCAGAGTGTGTACCGTTGGATTGATGGTGTCAATATGCCGACCATTGACAATTTGTATGCACTAAGCGAGTTGCTCCAAGTTCCGATTGATGCAATCGTGCGTGGAAATAGGGCACCGATTGCACTGGATATTATTATAAAGCAGTTGGATTCTCGCGAAAGCAGACTGTGTGCTTATTATGAGAAATTGAGTGAGAAGCGTGCTGCATAAAAATTGAACTACAGCTTCAATGACAAATGGAAAATCCTCCTTTAGAATAGTCGGTAGAGACAATATTCTAAGGGAGGATTTTTTATGAGCGAGAAGATGTTAGTAACACAGGCTCTGGATGAGAGAGACTTGTTGGTAAAGAAGATAGCAGACAAGATCGCTAAGGCAAGCTTTGTCGACACCATTAAGCCAAATGAGGATAAAGTATTTGCAAAGCGAATCGGGAAAGATGAGTATGCAAAAGAAGCAGAATCCGCTTATCAGCAGATTCTTGATTTGATTGACCGATTCCAGAAGATTGATGCAACAATTGTAGCGTCTAATGCAAGTACGGAAATCACTACATCCTACGGAACATTTACAGTTGCAGGAGCCATTGCGCTTAGAAGCAGACTTCGCGGCATGGGTGCTTTTGGAGCGGATGCTGATTTCGAAGGAAGACTTCAGAAAAAGCTTGCGAGTGAATATAGTGAGCGTGTCCAGTTTTGCGATAAGAAGAACAGCCAGCTGCAATCTACAGCTGAGGAAATGCGCCTGAGCATTCTTGGGAAAGATAGTAAGACCAAGGATGAAAAGCCTCTGGGGGTTGTAGAAGCCTATGTAAAGGAGAATACGACGGAACTGGTGGATCCGCTGGATGTTAAGAAAAAGCTGGAGGCGTTGGATGAAAAGCGTAACACCCTTTTGACGGAGTTGGATACACAGATAAAAGTATCTAATGCAACAACTTTTATTGAGGTGGCGTAAGCTATTTGCCTGCATTACGAAAACCTCGAATCTGGCTTCCCAGTAACAGGGTTACGTTACATAACAGATAATACCAATTCTGATTAAATTGGGTTGCTAACTTTGAAAGTGGCTCAGTTGGTAGCGCACATGGCTTGAAACCATGAAGTCGCAGGTTCGATTCCTGCCTTTAAAAAAGTTGGTTTGATGACGATGTATAGAACATCTCCGATTTAACTGTTTTGTGTTTTATTTGAACCGTCAAAGGTGAATTGTCAACGATTTTATACTTGAATTGTTTTAAGTGAATTGGAAACTTTTGTGTAGACATAGAAATGTGTTGAAATCCATGAAAAAGGTTAAAGCGATAAGTCGGTTGGCTGGAGGTAATCCTCGTGGCTGTAATGTAGGCACATAATTTAGATGATAAAGCCGTGGCGAGAGCTACGGCTTTCTTTGTAGGGTTGAAGTTACAATTTGTGACCTCAACGGGAAAAATATGAGTTATGGCGATTAAGGATTTTGGTGGAGGGAATTGTTTATGAGCAAAAAACAACAAAATGTATATGTGGTAGAAGTGGATATGAAGGAGAAATCGGTAGAAGATATTGCTAGGGAAGCAGCAGTACAGATTATTGGAATCACAGATACGCTAATAGAAAGACAGAAGCGAGAGGAAGTAACACGGAAGGAGGACTAGATCATGATACCAACACTATACGAACCATTCCGCCATTGGTCGGACGGAGGCTCTGTTTACATATTATCTGATTTACATTTTTATGATGAAGATTGCAAGTTTATGAGTCCGGACTGGGTTACGCCGGAGGAACAGCTTTCCATTATTAATGGAATCGTAATGAAAAATGATACATTTATTTGCTTGGGAGATGTTGGGAAACCGGAGTATATCAAAGATATCAAGGCAAGAAAAAAGATTCTGATTCTGGGAAATCATGATGCAAAAGGAGTATATGCGAATTACTTTGATGAAATTTATACAGGACCACTTTTTATAGCAGAGAAAATATTGTTATCACATGAGCCTGTGTACGGATTGCCATGGTGTCTGAATATACATGGTCACGACTATAATAATATAGAACCATACAAAGAGGGATGTAAGCATATTAATTTGGCAGCAAATGTATGTGGATATACACCGTTAAATTTAGGGAAGATTATCAGGGAAGGTGTGCTTGCAGATGTTCCAAGCATTCATCGGATGACGATTGTCAGGGCAAGTGAAAAGAGGAAGAAATATGACGTCGATTGAATTACAATTGTGTGATATCCTAGGCGGATTATTTAAGCTTTCAGCCCGGAGAGGAATAGGCAGTGCAGAATTTATCAAAGTATTTATGAAATCAGATACGGCTAAGGCATTGGACTATACCTATAATCGTATGCAATGGGCAGGAGAAGAATATCTCTTGGAAGAAGTGATTGATGAAGCCAGAGATAGATTCGAAAAGCCAGGAGATGTTTATTCGGAGGAACTGATATATTGGATAGGATATATTTATCGGTATTGGCATTATGTGACGGGTGAATCCAGTAAGGAAATATTAAAGCTGGTACCGGTAAAGGTGATGAAGAAAAATTATGAGTGGCTTTATTTGATGACACAGGAAGAGGTAATAGAGATATTAAAAGAAAATAATTAAATATGTTTACTGTAAGAGGTAGCCATGCTAGGCTATCTTGCCGACAAGGGACTGACTTATGGATGGATATGGTCTGTAAGTTTGTGCCTTTCTTTATGCCGCGTAGCATTTAAGAAAAGCAATTGAGGAGGCTGCAGGTTATTTTAGAATCGGAGAGTGTATGCTTCGTAAGATTATAACAGAAAATCCGACAGCAGATTATATTCATTCAACCACATGGTTCACAGATACAACGAGATCTATAAGGTGCAGATGCCGAATGTCACCCCCACATCTGTCGCCATACATACTGTACGAATATAGCAAGTCCGGGATGAATCCAAAGACCCTACAGTACCTCATGAGACACTCGGATATAGGCGTCACGATGAACGTTTATACGCACCTCGGACTCGATGATGCCAAAGACGAGATGATCCGCATGGAGGAACTTGAGCAGGCAAAGAAGGAAGTGCAGGGGAGAAGAACGAGACCCCGGTTTCACAGAAGATGTTCAAAGTAATCTAAACAGAACATGGAAAGAAAATCATGAGCCTTGGCAATGGTGCCAAGGCTCTTTTGGGGGCTTGAATACTGGAAGGATTACACTTGATATGGTAATATAATAAACTGAGTATTTATAGGAAAAACGGGAAAAGAGTAATGGTTGGGAGTCATTAAGTACGGATTATTGTACATGAGTATTACTATAATCCATATTGACAACCACTACCGCCCTAAATACTTGGAGAAGGATGATAAGCGTATGAGTGAAATGAAGACTTTTATCGAGCAGGAAATAGAAAAGAGAGAAACGGTATATTTGACAAAATATGTAATAGCGCAACAAGACTATGCACGTGAGTCCGAAGATTGGCAGTCTTATCACGGAAGAGAACTATTAGAACTTTTACAAAATGCAGATGATGAGATGACAGAAGATCTTCCGGCAAAGGTAAAGATATCATTTCATAATAACAGACTGACTGTATCAAATAATGGTGAACCATTTTCAAAAGAGGGTATAGTCTCTTTAATGTACTCAAATGTCAGTCCCAAAAGAAAAAGAAAGAAAGAAGTCATTGGAAATAAAGGTACGGGATTCCGCTCGATATTAGGTTGGTCAAAAGAAATCTCAATTCATAGTGGAGATCTTCATATTCGCTTTACCAGAGAGTATTCCCAATCGTGTGTAGACAAGCTGTTTGCTGGTAAATCCAGCATTCCAGATGATATTACTGCAGCTGTTTTAGCATTCTCAGAGTGGATTTCCGACTATGAGCCAAGCGGGTATACAACGGATATTTCTCTTGTAATAAAAGATGACGAGTTAATTGCTGATGATATTAAGAAACAGATTAACAACATTAATAGTGAATTATTGCTATTTCTCAATCGAATTGAAGAACTTATTTTAGAAACAGATGAGAAGACTTGCAGATTTGTTAAGTATGGAAATACTTGTGTCGATTATTTCGAGAATGATGAATTAGTCGACCATCAAGAGTGGTACATGAATCGCTCTGATGATAACGAATACGAAGGAAAAAAGTATTCTGTCGTTGTTGCATATAATAATAGTGGCGAAATGCCTCAAAAGCAGGTTTTGTATACTTTTTTTCCTACAAAGATTTCTTTCCCTTACCCAGTACTAGTGCATGCCAATTTTGACGTGGACTCTAATAGAAATCATTTGATTGAGAATGAGGCCAATCGTGCCATACTCTCAACAGTAGCGGATATGGTAATTGATACTGCTAAACGTGTAAACAGCAAAGGCGTTTCGTATTCGATACTTGAGTTTTTGCTGCCTACCGGAGATATTCCGATAGACTTAAAAGATTATGATTTTGAAGACGTTATAAATGAAAAAATACATGCGGCAGAGATTTTTCCGACAGTAAATAAAAAATATGTCAGCTTTAATGATGACCTAATCTATTATGAAGGAGGCTTGGGGAAGTACGTCTCGGGCAAAGAATTCAAAGATCTATTAATGTTCTCTGAAAATAAGGATGTGGAAGAGTACATTGAAAACTCCTATGAGAGCGCGGGATTTAAAGTTTATACATATGAAACCTTGGTAAATAAACTTAATTCCTGGGTTTTGACGCTTTCTCACACAGATGCAACTTTAAGAAAGGCGGCTAATTGTGTTGTGTCAATCTTAGAAGAAGATTATTACGATGATGATTTTGATGAATCGAGTTTAAGGATACTGTTTAATGATGAGTTCGAAATAGTATCAAATGTTCATCCCGTTTTTCTTCAGAAGGATGAGATAGAAGCAACAATTCCACCCCGATTTGCTCAGATAGAGTTCCTTCATCCAGATATGGTTAAAGCTTTTAAGAAAGCTGTACCTGGAAAAAATTTAGGTGAATATCTTAAACCATTAAACGTAAAAGAATATAAGACAGAAGATATCATTGATTGCATGAATGATCATGTGGAGACCTTCCTCGAAAACAAGAAAGAAAAGCGTGCATATGAATGTGCTATTAATGAAATAAAATGGCTTTGGGATAACAGAAGTACCTTGGGTGAGATAGAAGAAATATCGATTTATCTTCCAACAAGAGCCAGAAAATTACAATTATCAAGTGAACTGTATTTTGGGGAGGAATACGGAAATACACTGGGTGCAGCAATAGTATCAGCGATAAACACGGATTCATTTGTTATGGATTTCTCGGAGTTGCTTTCTGCCTCAGCAAACAGTATGATTTCCTTTCTTGCTCAATTTGGAGTGGAAAGGTTCCCGCGTATAGGGAAGAAAAGTATAGGAACTTATCATCAGCTTGATTACTGGACGGCTGTTTTTGGTGCTATTGATTATCCTTATTCTCAAGAAGGAATAGAGTATAAGAGCGCAACCGAATTTGCAAAGAACTTTAGGGGAATCATCAAGGTAGATTATATTGATGGAATAGAAAACATTCTTGATAATTGTGAGACGGAAACAATAATAGAATGGATTAATCATGACACAAGAATATTTAACCACGTGACGAATCATGTAGAGCCAGATTTAAATAATGTTATGGGGACGTGGGGTAATTTGCGTACGGATAGAGTGATAAAGGGAATAGGAAAACCGCTATCATATCTGTACTACATGTTTTACTCTCATAAGTGGATTCGTGTAAACAACGAAAGATATAGCATTGCAGATTGTTTACTGTCACTTGATGATCGATGCGATTTATCGCCGGAATTAGTTGCGCCAAGTATAAATGAATATATTAAGGACATACCTCAGAAGAAAACAAAGCTGCGTGCTGATTATACTGCTTTGTTTGAAAAAATGGGCGTAAAACGAGATTTTGCCGAGTTACCTGTTGAGAAGATTTATTCAGTGTTGTTATATCTTCCTTCGGTTGCAGATTCTGGTAGTATTGCTCGAACATTTTATAGCCAGATGATAGATGAAAATGTTCGAATCCTTAAGCAGTTGGAATCATCATCACCTACATATGAGAAGTTTTTGAAAGAAGGTAAGGTGTTCTGCCAGGACGGATTATACCATAAGATTAGGGAGACCTATTATGTTGCGGGGAAAGATGTATGTAGCTCTATAATTGACAGAATGCATGTTATGGCACTTCCTAAACGAAGAGCGAATTTTAAGAGCGTTTCATCTTTGTTTGGGGTAAAGAGAGTGCAGTTGAAGGGTGTATCACTCAAAAGTGTTTCTCCTCATGCCAGTGATGAGAAGTTTCAGAAAGATTTTTCCAAGTATAAATCATTGGCTTTCTCATACAGAGTTGATGCAAAAAAGGATATAAAAGCAGAGGCACGTAAGTTTGGAAATATTAACATTCATTTGTGCGAGGATGTGGTACTCGATTATAAGAAAGAGGAGATACATCTTAATCCTTTCGATTTCTATCTGATGGGGGCAAGTGAATACTTTTTATCTGTCCCGGTAGCATTGGAATCAATCCATGTTACGAAGATGGGCATCGCCGTATCGAGTATTATTTGCTCATATTTGGATGTTTTTGAGAATGAGAGCGACTTTAGAGAATTATATAATGCAGGAAATGCGTCCGAAAGGATGATGATTCTTCGTGAAAGTGTTGATGATGTAACTATTCAAAGGGCACGAGAAGCCATGAATGACGAAGAAGATAATAGGGATGATTTTCTGCAAATAATCGATAAACTCTCAGATAGGCCCTTAAACGATGTGATGGGATTAGTTGACCTGATTGATTTTGAAAACTTCACATCGATAGTTAATGCATCGACCATCATATCATTATTTAGAACTTTAGACATAGATATTGATGACTATAACAAGGCAAAACCCTCTGTGCATATAGATTTATCGGAGTATAACAGAATTAAGATAGAGGATACCCTACCAAAATACAGAGAGAGGTATAACTTAACACTATATAATAATTGCTTAAAAGGGAACATTGAAAAAAAGGAATCATTCCAATCGGGTTTGCTGGCATTCAATAATGTGGAGATAAAGTATAGCAATAGCGTCTATTTTGATGCTGCCACGGAGATTGTAAAACAACTGGGAATAGACCTTAATTGCAAGAATTATGATCTCGCGGGTATTTACAAAAAGAATCTTTCTCTGTTTAGAAAAATGGTAGACGAAAATGAAATCGAACGAATAGATGAATTTTTGCAATACCCGGAAAACGGAAGTCTGATCTATTTTGCCGAATTTTATGAATTGAAGAAAAGACTAAAGGAATACCTGGTCTCTGAAATAGAAGAAATACAGACAAAAATATCTGAACTAACGGAAGGGGTAGAGCCAATAGTGGCAACTGATGGAGAGATAACTCCAATGGTTCCGGAAGTAATAAAAGGCAAAGTTATTCATAAAACGGGTGGAGCCCCAACAAGAAACAAGAGAAAACTGACGGATATGGGACTGCGTGGAGAGCAGTGTGTATATCAGCTATTAAGTAAAGATCCAGAAAAACATTATGTTTTATGGGTGTCTGAAAACGCTCAAAAGACAGGTATTAATCCTGAAGGTGTGGCAGTTCTCGGCTATGACATGGAATATGTCGATGAGAGATTGGGTAAGTGCTACGTTGAAGTAAAAGCATCCAGTTCTTCTTTGGAAGAAGGAATTCATTTCCACATGTCAGAAAATGAGTATCGTTTTGCTTGTGAACACTCCGATAGATACTTTGTGTATTATGTTGCATCTGTTAATGACAAGCATCCCAAGGTTGTATCCTTAGGAGATATCTTTAAAAATGACGAATTCAATAATTCAAAGTACTATTTGTCTGCAAGAGAATATTATGTTTCGGCAAATTATATACCGAGTCAGACCTCTTCAAAGGGATGATGTAAAGGATGACAAATCACGGCATCAGTAGTATGACACCGACCCGTTTACTACGTTTCTACTACTTTTCATAGCGTAGATATGCCGTAAGATGCTGAGCTTTGGAAAAAATGTTCATTTTCGGAGTAAGAAGATTTACAAAAATATAGTCGGAATAATGCGGTAAAACACGGCATTACGAACGGAGATTTTATTATGATACGAGTACTTTTTGTCTGCTGGGGCATTATACTTACCGAAGCCTGAAACCTTGATAATTCCGATGCTTTCAGCGAGAACAGCAGCTATTTGTAACTGATTTATAACATTTGAAATTGCTACGATATGATGAAAATTGAATATGTGGCTGCTTATCCTTAAGCAGCATTGATTACAAAAATACAAACCCACTCGGGAGTGTCAAGAAGATATATGTTACGGTGTATGACTTGACGATCCTGGGTGAGTTTTTTATTTACGACAATTCTATAGGATGAAAATGTCGGTATATGTGTCGGTGTAAAATGTCGGCTAGAACAATAAAGCGACAAGAATTTGTCCCAAAAAAATTGACATTTGTCCCAAGGAACGATATAATGATACTGAAGTATAAGAGCATCCGTCTGAGAGGAATGAAACAATGAAAAAGCAAAGTATTATGAATTTGGTTAGATATCATGTTGAAAAGAATGAGGAGGCTTTTATTTCTGAGGTTGCTGAGATAGCAAGAGAGTTTGATCAGAGCGGTGATTCTGCTATGGCAACATATCTTATGGAATTAGTGTCTAATGCAAATTATTATGTCCCGCAGAGTTCATATAAAAATCTGCACTATTTGACGAAGGTTGAATATACCAATACTCCGTTGCTATTACCGGAGATTATTGAAGAGGATATATTAGGAATAACCAGAGCTATCAGCGAAAAGGCAGATTTGAGTAAATTCTTATTTTATGGAGCTCCGGGAACCGGTAAGACAGAATCCGCATATCAAATAGCACGTATTTTGGGAAGAGACCTTTTGAGGGTTGATTTTGAACAGCTCATAGACAGTCGGCTTGGAGAAACTGCCAAGAATGTATCGATTCTGTTTGACGAGATAAACCATCTTGCGTTTGGAAAAATTATTGTATTGATGGATGAGATTGATGCATTGGTACTGGATAGAGTTAATGCCAACGACTTGAGAGAGATGGGGAGAGTCTCCTCTACATTTATAAAGGAATTAGACAGGTTAAATGAAAACACCATCATTATAGCTACTACAAATTTGTTTACTAACTTTGACAGAGCAATAGTACGAAGATTTGATGCTACGGTATCGTTTGACAGATACTCAAATGATGACCTGATTGAAATAGCGGATTCACTTCTGTCTTCAACATTAAAGAAGAATGCTAATTCAAGGCAGGACATGCGACTTTTTAATAAAATCCTTAATAATCTGAAAACGATTCCTTATCCGGGAGATTTGAAGCAGATTATTAAAACGTCGGTGGCATTTTCAAGTGAGGCTAATGAGTACGATTATCTGAGAAAGATATATTTTGCATTAAACGATAACAAAGAAATAGATATACAAAGACTTAGTGATGAGGGTTATACAACAAGAGAAATTGAGATATTGTCCCGTATTCCAAAGAGCAGTGTGTCACGGAAATTAAAGGAGAACTAAGATGAATCCGTTACTTCAAGTAAAACTCAGATTTACAGGGGAAAAGAATAATCAAAAGCCCGGTGCGAGAAACCTGCGTGCCAAAGCTGAAACTTCAACGGAGAAGATAGATGAGTTGATTGATAGTTTACGCGCTGTTCTTAGATTTTATAAAGATAATCCGCGCATTACTGACAAAATGATGATTGATATTTGGTATAACGATATTATTGCGAAATCCAATCGTGTAAGAGAATTGTTGAAACCAAGTCGACAATCGACTAATGATACTGTGGTTGGCGCAAGGTTCTCGGATGCACCCGAGGGAGAAGAAAACCATATTATTACGCATTATGTTGATGAAGAAACAATCAATAAAACAATAGAAGAATTACGGGTGGCTAAGGAATTTTTGCAAAAAAGATTAGGTGGGAAGGCTACGCCAATGAATTTTGCTGAACCTAACAGCAATATTGATTATGAAGGATTTTCACTTGCAAAGGGAAAACTTCGGGACTTGATTATTGACTGCTCGGTTGTGGAAAAGTTCGATGTCCCTCGCGTTACAGCAATTCCTGATAGAGATACTTTTTTAATCACGTTTTATAGGTCTGAACTTTCTTTGTCGCTTTTGCTTGAAAAGCTAAGGGTGGATGATGCTCAATTGCCTTACACAACGTATGGAGATGACACTATTTCGGTCACAAGAGATTTGTTTGAAATCATAAATGACAAGATTCCTTATATGATTTCTATGATTTCGACAGATCTTTCATCAATTACTTTAGAGGAGATATCTCCGAAAAAGAGAGATGAGTATGATATCCCATCCCCTCAAAATGAGCCCGTGATTGGGGTTATTGATACCTTCTTCGATGAAAGTGTATATTTTGGAAGCTGGGTTGATAACAACGATTATGTAAGTGATTTGGAGAAATATCAGAATGATTTAACTCTTAGAGATCATGGAACCGAGGTTACTTCAATTATTGTTGATGGCCCCAGAATGAACCCATGGCTTGATGATGGATGCGGAAGATTTAGAGCTCGCCACTTTGGGGTTTGTTCCAGCAGAATTTCAACGATACGATTGGTAAAAAAAATCAAAGATATCGTGAGTGAAAACCCGGATATACATGTATGGAATCTTTCGTTAGGAACAGATGATGAGGTGTCAAGAAACTTTGTATCATTCGACGCTGCGGCTTTAGATGAAATACAAGCAAAAAAGAATGTGATCTTTGTAGTTTCCGGAACAAATGACAATCGTGAAACTAGAGAGGGAATCTTAAGAGTGGGTTCGCCTGCGGACTCTCTGAATTCACTTGTAGTAAACTCTGTCAGGAGAGACGGACAACCGGCAAGCTATTCTAGAAAGGGAAATATTCTTTCATTTTATAATAAGCCGGATGTTTCTTATTATGGCGGGGATTACGATGACAGAATTACCGCATATACATCCTATGGAACTGAAGGGGTATATGGCACATCATTTGCCGCCCCTTGGATTAGTAGGAAAATGTGTTACCTGATAGATGTAATGGGAATGCCGAAGGAGGTCGCTAAGGCATTAATAATTGATTCGGCGGCGGCATGGGATTACAAAACAATGGCTACAAAAAGCAAGTCTGTTCTGGGATATGGCGTAGTTCCTGTGGATATTCGGAAAATTGTGGAAACAGAAAGCGACGAAATTCGATTTGTTGTTTATGGCACTTCGGATTCATACCGCACTGCTAACTATGCAATTCCAGTGCCGAAGGATGATGATAATAAGTATCCTTATGTTGCCAGAGCAACATTATGCTATTTCCCGGAATGCTCAAGAACACAAGGCGTTGATTACACAGACAGGGAGTTATCTTTAAAATTCGGAAGAATTGTGGATGATAAAGGAAAAATCAGCGATATCAATGATAATGTCCAGGATGATGCGGATAGCAGAATGGATGAGAGACAGTCACGAAAAGAATTCCGCAAATGGGACAATACAAAGTTTATCTCTAGAATAGTTAAGAACAGCAACAAACCTGTGAAATCATACGATGATCGTTTGTGGGGGCTTTCTGTAACATCAAAGGAAAGGCTCAGTACACAAATGAGGGTTCCGTTAAATTTCGGTGTTGTTGTTACTTTGAAAGAGGTAAATGGTATTAACCGAATAGAGGACTTTATTAAAGCATGCACACTGCGCGGCTGGATTGTAAATAGGATAGATGTTCAAAACCAGTTGGATATTTATGCGTCCAGTCAGGAAGAGATAAATTTTGATTGATATCCTAATCAATGATAGTTGAGGGGATAGTCACTTATAGCGATTGTGATATGAAGGTAAATTCATTGTGACGATTACTGTCATATTTTAGAGCTAGATGTAGAGGTGACAAACTATAAACAGTCAAGAGATGTTTGAAAGATTTTTTGATTTGTAAAAATGGGTAACCTTAATAAACCATCTGAATACATCGTATTTCAGATGGAAGCAATCAACTTAGAAAGTTGAGATTTAATGAAGCTTTTGAGTATTAAAGTCGATGTCTTGCCTCTCCAATGCATAGATGACTCTAATAAGCTTCTTTGCTACATGAGTAATAGCTACTCGATGTGGTTTGCCTTCTCCACGTTTCTTGGCATAGTAAGTTGCAAATGTCATATCAAAACGGATTAAAGGAAGGCAACAATTAATCAGTGTATAACGGAGTTGGGACGATCCACGCTTAACCATTCTACCTCCGTGTGATTCGGTACCAGATTCATTGATACCAGGTTCTATTCCGGCAAATGCAAGCATCTGTCCAGGATTAGAGAAGTTAGATATATCACCGTATTCTGAATAGATTACAGCAGCTGATAATGGTCCTATTCCAGGAATGGACATGTAATGAGGGTTAACTTCATCAATCAGCTTATTAATCTCTTTCTCAAGGGTATCAATCTCTTTTGTAAGAGACTTGTATAGTGCGAGAAGGCTGTTAAGTTCTACATCAAAAATAGAGTTATTAACCCCTACAGTATTGGCGGCAAGTTCTTTTAACTTTAGAAACTGTTGAGGCGAGAACTTGCCTTTAGATAGAGAACGCAGTTTTTCATAAGATGCTGAATTCATACGAGCCATTTTTTCTGCAGAACCATAGTTTTCAAGTAGATACAGAGCTGTTTTAGATAATCTCTCGTTAAAGAATGGTTTAAATTCAGGAAAGGTGTGGTCTAATACATTTGTGATTTTAACAAGATAAAAAGAACGCTGGCGAATAAGCTTATCACGTA
>SAMEA3663209__coassemble_503_pt1 | contig 29778 bp, 27 predicted proteins | sample SAMEA3663209__metabat2_high_PE_008 | metagenome-assembled genome bin SAMEA3663209 (sample SAMEA3663209) | pig gut metagenome | biome: pig gut; feature: pig-associated habitat; material: faeces | place: China | collected 2013 | reverse complement strand
CGATTTGTGAGAGAGGGGCTGCCTCAATCTGCACATGGCATTTTGAGACAGCCCCAAGCAATGCCAACTAAACTTACACATACACCAACGATACCGACTTTAATACCCTTCATACAATTACACTCCTTTGTCAAATTCAAATTTTCATGTGTTCGACAAACCGGAAGTTAACGTTCTGATTTTAGCAATCCATAATAGCAAGCATCACAAACTCCCTGATTATTCCAATCTGAACAGCGTAAAGTACCCTCATACTTCATTCCACATTTTTTCATTACCTTACCAGAATTTGGATTCCTCGGGTCATGTCTTGATTCAATCCGATTTGCATCTACTACATCAAACAAAAAATCTATAACCGCTTTTAGGGCTTCTGATGTAATCCCTTTATGCCACCATGTTCTTCCAATGCAATAACCAATATGTACCATTGAGATTTCTTCTTTCATATCTACTACAGCAATATCACCAATCGGCTCATCTCCATTTTCTTTCAAGACAATGGCCCAATGATAATAACTTTCGTTTGTGTATTGTTTTACCCAATCTTCTATTACACCTTGGCTTACCTCCAGAGTCGAATGCGCTGGCCACATCAGAAATCTAGTGACTTCTTCATCTGCTGCCCAATTATTATACATCGCTGTAGCATCTTCATTCACATATCTTCTTAAAACCAGTCTATCTGTCTCGAGCTTTTGCGTTCCACAATGTTTCATAAGTTTGTCCTTCCTTATCGAATCCCGATTTGATGAAGCAAATTATATCAGATATTTTTCGTACTGAATAGACCTATTTGTTTATGATGCACTTCCAGGAAATAATAGTCCATACTGCAGTTACACTAAAACAGATTGCCATACCCTTATACATATTTGCTTCTGAACTGCATCCAATAAAGGCAGAAACAAGCAGAGATATTGCAACACAGGTAAACAGCCCATAAATGATTCGAAATATCTTGATAATGTGCTGTAACATCATTGATACCGTAAAAATTGCAATAATTCCTGTAATATATACGGGCATATTCCATTCATACCTGTATGTCAGCAGAAAAAACAGTAGGCCCAATAATGATGAACTCAAAATATCAATTCTAGCTATCAGAAAAAGCAATCCTGACATTATGGTTGATATCAGACCGACACCGAGTCCCAAACCAAGACCGACTGCTTCTCCAACAATGCCGGAACTTACTGAACTTGGTTTATTATAATAAAAAGATTCTTCATAATCACTATACATGGCATTTTCCTCCACTTTCTTACTTACTCAAATTAGTTCGATTTCACCGCAAACTGCGGGAAGTCATGGTTTACCTCTGCCTGATAATATCCGCTCATTGTCGTTGGAGCATTGAACAGTGTTGCCAACAGATATTTCTTGATATTATGTACCTTGGTAGTGTTTGCCTTGAAGCAATCAATCACATATTCGATATGTGAACTATTCAATTTCAGAAACTTACTCTTTACAACAGCTGTCGGATATCTGTTAGAAGCTATGACAATACTTTCACTTTTACAGAGCACTGTTTCAAGAATCAAATCAAAAATACCATCAAGCAATTCCTGTTCATATGGATAGTATTCTCTAAAAAGATCCCATTCCAGATTCTCTTTGATTAATTCTGTATATGCTTCTACCTCGGATCCCATCCTATCATTCTCCGATAAGATAAGATTCGATTCAGTATTACTCAATTCAGTATTATTTATATTATTCTTATTAGTGTGTATTTTTTTCACTTCTAGACATGTAATTTCTTCACTTCTAGAAGTGTCATTTTTACACTTCAAGACATGTAATTTTTTCACTTCTGGAATGGTCGGTTTTTCTTCAGAAGTGTAATTTTTACATTCCTGAACATCCCGGATAACAAATTGCTTCACATAGATCATGGTCGGTTTTCCCTGCCCCTGCCTTTTCTTTTCAATCAATCCAATACCGGCATCTGCATCTAATTCCTTCATAATGGTAATCGCTTTCTTATTGCTGCAACCCAAAGCATCCATGATGTCCTCTAATGAATAGTAGATATAAGCCCGGCCTTCTCCATCAAGCCACTGGTTTTTCACCGATAACGACATTCTATCCAACATCAGTCCATACAGGACCTTTGCTTCCACAGACACTTTCTTGAAATGTTCATCCGTGAATAGAAGCTTCGGTATTTTATAAAATGAATACTGGTCCGCTTCCTTTCCATAGAAATAGGAAAGCGTAAGTCTGTCTTCCATTCGATACTCCTTCCTTAATCCAGAAGTGCACTTTTCACACTTCTGGATTACTCTTTCCTATTTATTCTGCCTGTTCCTTACTCCATTGTTCCAAGAGCTGAATGATTACATCTTCTCTCTGCTTTGCGGAATAATGTGGCGGAAAATACTTATCCAGTTTTTTCTCTGACAATGATACCTTTGCGGATGAAGATTTCTGTGGCAAGGCTCCATTTAATATAGAGATAACATTATACTGAGTTGTATTTGCCAGATTAGGTTGTTCCTTCAAAGCTGCTATCTGTACCGGTTTAAGAAATCCATTATCTTTTATGTACTCATAGACCCATTGTTGTATCTGTTTGTCAAAATAGGAGATATCGACTGCCAAAGTAATAGGTATTTTCTTTTGATCAACATATTCCATGAGATTAGGTACTAAATCAGTAAGCCGAATATATTTCTGTACTTGCCTTGCCTTCAATCCAACAGAATCACCTACTATCTCTGCTGTCTTTTTGCCTAACTTGTCGCACTCAGTGCCACAAGTTCCTTCTACATCAAGTCTGGCACCTTGTCTCCTCATAGCATCCATCTTCATTTTCAAAGACCATGCTCTTTCACTTGGCAGAATCTCTTCTCTCTGAATATTTGCGTCCACCATTTTAATAATAGCTTCATCGTCTGACATTTCCTTTACAATCGCCGGTATCTTCACTAAACCTACAATACCAGCTGCATGTAATCTTCGATGCCCGGATATCATTTCATAGTCACCGGTCTGATCAGGTCTCACAATCACCGGATTTAAGATACCATTCTCCCTGATGCTGTCTACCAACGTTTCCATCTTATCATCATCCAAAACCTTGAACGGATGATTTGGAAAAGAATGAATTCTTCCTATTTCTATCTCCTGGGTACCGGCAATCTCCGGCACTCCCAATAATTCATCTACTGACTGTAATTTAATCTTTCCCGCTACTCGTCCTGCCATATCTTATGCCTCCTTCAATACTTCTTTTGTTAATGCCATATATGCAAATGCCGCTTTCCCCTTTGGATCATAGGAATAAATACTGCTTCCTTCCACACTTACCTCGGATGCCCGGACTGACATCGGTATCTCTGTTGCAAACACCTTGATATTGGCTGAATAGGTATCATAAACCATCAATGAGATATCCCTGGCATAATTGGTACGATTATCAACCATAGTCAGAAGTATTCCCTCAATCTTAAGCTTTGGGTTCAGCTGCTTCTTTACTCTGCTGATTGTCTTAATCAACTGTTGTAAACCTTTCACCGGAAGATACGCCGCCTGAACCGGTATCAATACGGAATCTGCACATGCCAGAGCATTGATTGTCATCATTCCCAAAGAAGGCATACAGTCTATAATAATGAAATCATAGAACTTCCTAAGCTGATCAACCATTGTCCTCAGAATCAATTCCCTACTCATAACATTTACCAGAGATACTTCTATTGCAGATAACTCGATATTCGCCGGAATGAGATCTACTCCTTCCTTATGATGAAGAATTGTTTTATCCATATTAAGCGGTTCATCATTCACAATATTCATCATCATACTTGCCAGTGAATACTCCATATCATCCGGCTCCGGATATCCCAGACTGATTGTCATACTTCCCTGCGGATCTGCATCAATCAAAAGAACCTTCTTCCCTGACTGTGCCAGACCAATTCCTAAATTCACACACGATACCGTCTTACCCACTCCGCCTTTTTGGTTTGATACTGCAATTACTCTACACATAAACATGTCCTCCTTACTCGTTCCAGTTATTATTCATCCATATTTTCAATATTTCTAAAATCTCTCTCCGCATCTGTTCTGCTGTATAGCTTGTTGGAAAAAACCTGTGAAGTTGTTCGTTCTTAAAAACTACCCGGTCAATGTCCTTCTGCTTGATCTCGCTCAGAATATCTTCCATTGCTTCTGTCGTAAGCTTTCCTTCTGCACTGAGCTTTTTTAATCTGATTGCCTGTGATAGAGAAGGCGTACACTGTGCAAAATCCATCGCTTCTAACATTTTCTCCTGCTCCTTCTTTTTCAGATAGGAAAGCTGAACTGCCGGTGTAAATCCCATGCTGCCATCATCCACTTTTTCCAGAAGCTCAGGTATCAGGTCCGTTATCTTAATATATCTCTGGACCTGCTTCGGACTATCTCCGCCTTCCTCTCCAATGACTTCGATACTCTTTTTCCCGGAATGATGGTCAACTTGACCACATTTTCTTCTACCGGTCTTTCTTTTGATGGCTTCATATTTCATCTTGTAAGCAAATGCTTTTTCACTGGGACTGATTCTCTCTCTTTGCAAATTTGAATCCACCATAGAAACCACCGCTTCATCATCCTTCATTGACCGGATGATCACAGGCACCTTCCGGTACCCCAGCCTTTCAGCTGCATATTTCCTTCGGTGACCGGAAATGATTTCGTATACGCCTTCCGGTTTTGGCCGTACAATCAAAGGATTCAGTATTCCATATTTTTTGATACTGTCCTGAAGCTCAATCATCTGACTGTCTGCCTGCACCTTGAATGGATGATTAGTAAAGGATCTTAGTCTCTCCAGTTCAATCTCAACAATTCTTTCATCCGTATCCCGGTGCTCTGTTTTTTCTGCTACTGGCATTTTTCCTCCTTTTCCCTGAACGCACTCGCGTTACTCGCTCGTTGTCGCGGTATTCGTCAAAGTCTCAAGCAAGCTTGGACCTTGACTCATTGTTCACGCAAAAAAGCCCGCCCAGATTAGAATTGATTATTATCTAATCTGAACGGGATTCACCGTCAGGCTTGAGTTCTTCCAAGCAGAAATATTGAGCTAGTTACATATCACAGAATTACTTACTTTTACAACGCAATACACATTCTACACTATGGTTATTTCCCTGTGTTTGCATATTGAAAAGTATCTCTGTTAGCAGTTTTTCCATTTTGTTAGCAGATTTCGCATATTTTCATACTGGTCTGTTAGCAGACTGCTAACGAAAATCATGCCAAATAATACAAAATGCGGCAATGATTTCTGTCATCATTACCGCACAATTTGAGCGTCCCCTATAGGAATCGAACCTACAATAGAGCCTTAGGAGGGCCCCGTTATATCCATTTAACTAAGGGGACAAATGCCGTATTTTCGGGCTTTTCAGCCACTTTGGCATCGGCAGCCATATCTATGAATCCAATCACTTTCGTGATGAATTTCTATTGTATCTTAAATCAACATCTCAGTCAATTCCGGTTAGAATCGAACTCTGACTTATTCCCATTTCCCTTGCCTCGGGATTAACCATGGTTAAACCTTAGGAGGCGCTTGTTATATCCATTTAACTATGAGAACGAATGCCGTATTTTCGGGCTTTTCAGCCTCTTTGGTATCGGCAACCATATTTATGAATCCAATCACTCTCGTGATGAATTACCTCTATTTCTTATTCTGACATCACAGGCGCCATTGCTGGAATCGAACTCCAAGTTTATCCCTTTTTCTTTCCAACGGGTCCAACCATGGTTGAACCTTAGGAGGGCCCCGTTATATCCATTTAACTAAGGGGACAAATGCCGTATTTTCGGGCTTTTCAGCCACTTTGGCATCGGCAGCCATATCTATGAATCCAATCACTTTCGTGATGAATTTCTATTGTATCTTAAATCAACATCTCAGTCAATTCCGGTTAGAATCGAACTCTGACTTATTCCCATTTCCCTTGCCTCGGGATTAACCATGGTTAAACCTTAGGAGGCGCTTGTTATATCCATTTAACTATGAGAACATTTCTAATATAATATAATATTTTATTAGGCAAATTCAACCTTTCCCTGAAGAATTATTGTTCCTTTAAATCTCCTTCCAACCATTGGTTCCCCAAGGACGTCATTCTTATTAATACATATTTCAAATTTGAGATCATTTAGATTAAGAGTCATTACATAAATCTCTTCATCTGTTATGTAATTATGGTACATATTACACTCTTCAATCTCAGCCAGCACTGAATAGTTATCACACTCCACACCATATGGCATAAAGTATGAATCAACTAATGTTAAAATATCCTCTGTCAGAATTTTCTTGGAAATTGTAGAATATGTGTCAATATCTTCCAGTGTAAGACTTTCTATTGCCTGTTCATTGCCTTCTCTTGCCGCAGTTATCTTTGCTATTCTATCACTTGATGCCTGCTTTACTTTTTGCAGTTCCATCTCGTTTTTCTTAATTGGGAGCAGAATTGTACCACTTGTTGAAAGCCCTGCAAGATATATAGAATTTCCACTTCTGTTAAAAGTATTCTTTGCAAAGCTTTTCATATAGTCAACGCCGTTTTGCAAATAAAAAATTATAGAAGTTCCAACTCTAACATCTTCACATATTCCGGCAAATGATTCATTTGCAGCATGTCTTTCAATGCTTAAATCTTCACATGTAGAAATAGTTGTTGGGTTTAAAAATGGATAGTAAAAATCAACAACGAGATTTTTATCTTCATCTATTTCCGCTCTTAAATAAAGACCGCACGGACCTGCAAATTGTTTTGTATATTCCACTAATACTGAATTTCTGTCTGTATTAATATTGTTTATAGTATCGCTGCCTTCAATAACGCTATATAATAGTTCTCTTAAATCTTTTTTTGTCTTAATTTCGCTAAATCCGACAGCACGTAAGTACTGATGCATATTCTTATTCCAATTTATAATGATTTAACTATTCTGACTGAATTATTCTCTGATAAATTAATTATTTTCTCTCTGTTATAAGGCTCACCCTTTGCATTTTTTAAAAGCTTAATTATAGGCCTGTCAGTAAAATACTCAGTCTGTTCTATTACTTCTGCCTCTTCATTTCTGTTCGTTAATACTTTTGTTCCAACCGGATACATAGCAATAAAGCCTTCAAATATATCTACTATTTTTCCATCAAAATAAACATCTCTGTATTTTTCAATGTCAAGAAGAGCTTCATCTACTTTCATACTCTTCATACCGATTCCTGATATTCTGTCATGAAATCCATCACAGACAGCCACTATTTTAACAGGTACAGATATTGTTTTTTGCCTGAAAGGATATCCTGAACCGTCTAATCGTTCATGATGCTGAAGAACTATCCTCTTAGAGCAAGTTGCCATCCATTTCTCTTCTTCAACAGAAGAAAATCCATACAGCGTATGTTTTTTATATTCAAACAAATCATCTGCATCAAAATCTTCATAATCTCTGTCAATATATGAAACATTAATATATTTTAAGCCCAAATCATGGAGAAGACCTCCTACACCTATATCACAAACCTCTTCATGACTTAAATTTAACTTCAATGCCGTTAATATTGATAAAGTTGATACAGTAACTGCATGATCGTATAAATCAGCCGATTTTTGCTTAATATCAAAAATTGTTGAAGCAACGTCTTCTATTTTGAAAATATCATCAACAATGTTTTCTGCTGTTTCTGATAACTCCTTAAGATTTCCACTATTACTGCAAATATGTGTGTTTAAAACCTTTTTTACTTTTTGAGTGCAGTCTTTATGAATCTCTTTTGTAATTATCTCTTTTTCTTTTTTGCTGATTTTATTTACATTATCAGAAAAGACATAGACATACTCTATCCCTTCGGACTTAAGCATTTCAATGTCACTTGCCACAATTTTCGTACCTTCATATAACAATGTCTGAAAATCGTCGTTTATTACCGCTTTTGATAAAAAATAACCTGGAACTAATTCAGAAGTTTTAATCTTTGCCATATTTTTATTCAAATATTATTGAATCATCCTGGAGTGCAAGCATAAGTGCTTTCTTTTCTTCTTCACCTAAAGAAATAGCACATTCTCCATTAATGATTTCTTTTGTATATACATAACATCCGTCGCTTGAATGAACAGAATTCAATATGAATCCTGTTTTGTTATCATTCAATAATGCAATTGAGAAGCTGAGTTTTCCACCCATTTCCTTGAATGCATCATATTTTACAATTCCTACTCTCTGATACGTATCTTTTAAGTTTTCTATAATTTTTCTAATATCATTTCTGTTTTTTTCTGAAGAAAGTTTCAAAACAGCAATATCATTGAATAAAGAACCTATCTGTTCTTCAAGGCTTTCACCATCGCTGCCTTTCATAAACATTGTGTAGCTTGCTTTCATAGTATTATATTTTACTAATAATACTATCAATATAATAAATGAGATAATCCATAACACTAACAGTACTACTACCATTAACTCCGCATTTATTCCAAGTTGTGATAATATTCCATTTCCCATTTTACCCTCTTTTCGAACAGATGTTCTAGTTGTTTGATAATATATCTGTAATTCTCTCAAGCTCTTCTTTTGAAAAATACTCTATTTCGATTTTTCCTTTTTTCTCATCCTTAGCATTAATTGTAACCTTTGTGCCAAGGTTTCTTTTAATCTTTTCTTCTAAATCTTTATAGAGAAAATTGAGCTTTTTCTGTTTCTTAGCTTCTTCCTTCTTAGGCTTATTTAAATCTTTTATTATTTTCTCTATTTCTCTTACTGAAAGCTTTTCATCCATTACTCGCTGTGCAAGCTCATATTGAGTAGCCTTATCATCTACAGCAAGCAAAGCACGTGCATGTCCGGATGAAATCAGATTTTCAATAAGAAGCTGCTGAACCTCGTCTGCAAGCTTTAACAATCTCATTGAATTAGTAACTGCGGTTCTGCTCTTTGATACCTTTTCTGCAACTTCATCTTGTTTATATTTATATGTATCTATGAGCTTCTTATATGTCTGTGCCTCTTCTATAGGATTTAAGTCAACTCGCTGAATATTCTCAAGAAGTGAAATTATTACAATTTCTTCTTCAGTATAATTTTTAATAATTACAGGTACTTCTTTAAGTCCGGCTTTAAGTGCTGCTCTCCATCTTCTTTCACCGGCAACAATCATATAATGATCACCTTTATCCTGAACTAAAATTGGCTGGAATATTCCTATTTTCTTTATTGAGTCTGCTAATTCTTCTAACTCATCTTCCGCAAAGCTTTTTCTAGGCTGGTCAGGATTTGGCTCAACCTTAGAAATATTCACCATTTTATCCGGAGAATCAATCGGTGTTTCTTTTCCGTTCTTTGAATTTGTCTCTCCTGCAGGAATCAGAGCATCTAATCCCTTACCTAATCCTTTTTTCATTGCCATATTGTTTAACTCTCTTTCTGTATTATTTTGAGTTCTGCTTTATAATTTCTCGTGCAAGCTCATTGTATTTAATTGCACCTGCAGATTTCGGGTCATAAGTACATATAGGCTGACCATAGCTTGGTGCTTCTGCAAGTCTGATATTTCTTGGTATCATAGACTTATATACATGATAATCAATATTCTCTACTACATTCTCTACAACCTGTTCTGAAAGATTTGTTCTTGAATCAAACATTGTAAATACAATTCCATCAATAGTGAGAGTATCATTTAATCTGTCTCTTACAAGATTAATTGTATGGATGAGCTGACTTAATCCCTCAAGTGCATAATACTCACATTGAATAGGTACAATAACTGAATCAGCAGTAGTCATTGCATTTACTGTAAGCATACTGAGTGAAGGAGGACAGTCTATTATTACATAATCGTAATCATCCTTAATCCAGTCAATCTCTTTCTTTAACACATATTCTTTATCACTGATATCTAACATTTCTATCTCGGCTGCGGCAAGATTAACATTTGACGGAATCAATGACAAATTACGGAATACGTTTTTAATTACAGCTTCCTGAATACTACAACTGTTAAGAAGCAATTCATATACTGTATTTTCCTGTTCATTTTTGTTAACACCAAACCCACTTGTTGCGTTTCCCTGTGGATCAATATCAACAACTAATACCTTTTTATTATTTTGTGCTAAAGCTGCTGAAAGATTGATAGCAGTAGTAGTCTTTCCTACTCCGCCTTTTTGATTTGCAATTGCTATTACTTTTCCCATTATTAACCTCTTTTAAAGTATAATTCCACTTTGATAATTATATATAATCCCACATTTAATATCAATAAACAATAAAGTGTTTCACGTGAAACATTTTGTTGTCTAATTTTTTACCACACTATATAATGTTTCACGTGAAACATTAACAACCTAAATATTGTGATATTTTGTGAAACATACAATAAAATAAATTTATTTGTTTATTTTATCCATAAGTTCATTAATATTATTAAGAACAAGATTAATTTCCTGTTTAATATATGTAAGGTTTTCAACTAAATCGACATCATTATCATTAACAACAGACTCAATAGGAGAGTTAAGTTCTTCTTTAATAAGTCTCCATCCGGATTTTATTTCCGTACCTATATTCTCAGGTTCTTCCGGATAACCATCCTCTTCATCATCATTGACAACCTTATCATAATATTCAAGTATTTTCTCATCAACCTTAGTAATATCATCAATATCAGAAGAAGCTGTAACTATTGATTCATCCTCTCTGTCTTCATTTATTATATTAATGATTTCATTTAATTTGTCTTTCTTATCAGTATAATACTTAATCTGTCTGTACAAAGACTTGTTGATTTCTTCGATACTATCCTTCTCTAAATTCATTGCTTCAATCTTTTCTTCATTCTGATTATCAATCTTTCTTGGAGAAAATACCTGGAAATCAACATCCTCATTTTCCTTATAATTATGAATATTTTCCTCAATCTCAAGTATTCTTACAACATTATCATCATATTCACTCTGCAGCTTACTGCTTTCTTTGTCGAATTCAGACAGAAGATCTTTAACAATTATTTCGATTTTCTTAACATTAATACTATTCATATTAATCTCCGCTATAATGGTTTCTTTGCAGGGACTCCGGCTTTTCTTGGATACTTCTTATCGGTAAGTTCAAGCTTTCTTATAAATACGAAAACTCTTGATACATCTGTACCCGGCAAAACAAACTCTTCAACTTTATTAATTTTTCCGCCAAGTATCTTTATTGCATTCTTTGACTTATTGATTTCTTCTTCTGATTCACCGGCTTTATACGAGATAAAAAAGCCATTTTCCTTAACAAATGGAATACAATATTCAGATAATGTCGACAAATTAGCTACCGCCCTTGAAACACAAATATCGTACTTTTCTCTATATTTATTATCTGATGCATAATCTTCAGCTCTTCCATGTAATGCTTCAATGTCTTTAAGCTTTAATTCATCTATCACTTCGTTTAAAAAAGAAACTCTTTTATTAAGAGAATCAAGCAAAGTAAATTTAACATCAGGCATCATAATCTTAAGTGGAAGTCCCGGGAATCCTGCACCTGTACCGATATCAATGATTTTTAATTCATTATTTGTATTAATACCTTTATCTAATAAATAAGGAATTAATGCAATAGAATCAATAAAATGTTTTACTATAACATCTTCTTTATCTGTTATTGCAGTAAGATTCATTACTTTGTTTTTCTCAATAAGTAACTCATAATACTTTTCAAAACAGTTTATCTGATCATCTGATATTTCAATATTAATCTTATTACAAATATTAACTAATTTATTCATATATATACCATTAATACATTAATATCAGCAGGGCTGACACCTGAAATTCTTGAAGCCTGACCTATTGATACAGGCCGGTACTTTTGAAGCTTCTGTGCTGCTTCAATTCTTAATCCTTTAATTTTTGAATAATCAATATTTTTAGGTATCTTTTTCTTTTCTAATTTAGCAAATCCTTCAACTTGCTTTAATTGCCTTTTAATATAACCATCATATTTAATATTGATATTCACCTGTTCAATTACATCATATTTTAATACAGGTCTATCTTTATCAATTTCTTCAATTGATTCATATGATAATTCCGGTCGAGCAATTAATTCATATAATGAAACACCTGATTTTAGTTCAGTACTATTATACTTTCTTAACACAGAATTTATTTTTTCTGAACCACCGACATATGTATTTTTGAGTCTTTCAATTTCTTCTTCTATCTGCTTTTCCTTAAGTAATAATGCATCATACTGTTCTTTTGTAATAAGTCCGATTTCATATCCTTTTTTGCGAAGTCGCAAATCTGCATTATCTTGTCTTAACAAAAGTCTATATTCAGATCTTGAAGTCATCATTCTATAAGGCTCAAAATTTTCTTTAGTAACAAGATCATCTATCAGAACACCTATATATCCCTCAGACCTTTCAATAGTAATTAATTCTCTATTAAGAACTGAAAGTGCTGCATTAATACCTGCAATCAAACCCTGTGCTGCAGCTTCTTCATATCCTGAACTTCCGTTAAACTGACCACCTGAAAATAAATTCTTAATATTCTTAAATTCAAGAGTAGGATATAACTGACAAGGATTAATACAATCATATTCTATTGCGTATGCATTACGAACTATTTTGCAATTTTCAAGTCCCGGAACAGTTCTATACATTGCAAGCTGAACATCCTCAGGAAGAGAAGAACTCATACCGCCTACATACATTTCATTAGTATGAATTCCTTCAGGCTCAATAAAAATCTGATGTCTGTCCTTATCTGAAAATCTAACTACCTTATCTTCAATTGAAGGACAATATCTTGGACCTGTTCCCTCAATAACTCCAGCATAAATAGGAGATCTGTCAAGGTTAGCTCTAATAATTTCATGAGTATCATTATTAGTATAAGTTAAATAACATAACACCTGTTCTTTTTGAATTGTATCCGGATCTGTACTGAATGAAAAAGGAACAATTCTTTCATCTCCGTATTGAGGTTCCATCTTGGAATAATCAAGAGTTCTTCCATCCATTCTTGCAGGAGTTCCTGTTTTAAACCTGAACATTTCAACACCTGCTTTTTTCAAAGAATCCGTCAAATGAGTTGCAGCCTGAAGACCGTTAGGTCCTGTATAAGAAATTGCTTCACCACAAAGACATCTTGCATTCAGATATGTTCCGGTACACAATACTACAGCCTTTGCATAATATATTGCACCTGTAAAAATCTTAACTCCCTTAACAACTGAATCTTCAATAATCAGTTCACAAACCTCAGCCTGCTTCACTGTAAGGTTATCCTGATTTTCAAGTGTTTGTCTCATTTCCATGGAATAGTCAAATTTGTCGGCCTGGGCTCTCAAACTGTGAACGGCAGGTCCTTTAGATGCATTTAACATTTTTGACTGAATAAAAGTCTTATCTATGTTCTTACCCATCTCACCGCCAAGTGCATCAATTTCCCTGACAAGATGACCTTTAGAGCTTCCTCCGATATTAGGATTACATGGCATCAATGCAATTGAATTTATTGACACTGTAAAAACAATTGTATTAAGCCCAAGTCTTGCAGAAGCTAATGCCGCTTCGCATCCTGCATGCCCGGCACCAACTACAACAACGTCAAAATATTCTTCTATAGGTTTTGATTTATAATTCATTTACTTACCCATGCAAAACTTTTCAAAAACTTCTTTAATTACATCATCTGAAACTTCTTCACCTATAATTCTGCCAAGACATTCATAAGCATTTACTAAATCAATCGTTAAGAAATCTTCGCTTATCATATTATCTATTCCATTAATAACAAGCTTAAGACTTTCATAGCTTTCACTTAATAAATCTTTATGCCTGATATTGGATATTATTAAATCAGAGTTATCATTAATATTTCCCGATATATATTGTGTCTTAATATAATCAGACAATTCATCTAACCCCTGTTCTTCTTTTGCAGAAATATGAAGTATCTTTTTGTCTGTTAATTTTTCAATATCAATGTCATCAATTTTTGAATTAAGATCTGATTTATTCAACAAAACAATGGCATTTTTATCCTTAATATAATCAAATAATTTTAAATCATCATCATCAAGCAAAGAAGAAGAGTCAATAACAAGAATAATAAGATTTGATTTATCGGCATATTCAAATGCTTTATCAACTCCGATTTTTTCTACGATATCTTCAGTATCTCTAATACCGGCAGTATCAGCAATATTTAAATTAATACCACCTATCGAAACTCTTTCAGTTAATGCATCTCTTGTTGTACCGGCAATATCAGTTACTATTGCTCTTTTTTCACCAAGAAGCATATTTAAAAGACTAGATTTACCGACATTAGGTTTTCCTAAAATTACAGTATTTATACCTTCCATTATGATTTTCCCGTTATCATAGGATAAAATCATCTTTTCAATTTCACATAAATAACTATTTACGGTTTCTCTTAATTTATCAGAAAAACCATCAAGTGAATAATGTTCCGGATCATCAAGTGCTGCTTCTATATATGCAGTTTCATGAAGAATTCCACTTCTTAATTCAGTAATTTTATTAAAAAGACTTCCTCTTAACTGTGATAAAGAATTATTAAGTGAATAATCATTACCTGAGTTAATAATATCGATTACAGCTTCAGCTTCCGACAAATCGATCCTACCGTTAAGAAAAGCTCTTCTTGTAAATTCACCCGGTTCAGCAAGTCTGGCACCTGCTTTTAAACATGCAGACAATACTTTATTTAATACATGAATACCGCCATGACAGTTAATTTCAACAGTATCCTCTGCAGTAAAGCTTTTAGGACCTTTTAAATACAAAAGCAAAACCTCATCAACAGGTTTATCATTATAATAAATAAACCCGTAATAGGCTCTATGACTTTCAAATTGTTGGGTATTAAATTTTTTGCCGGATTTAGATTTAAAAATAAGTGATGCGATGCTCAATGCATCAGCACCACTTACTCTTACAATACCTATTCCGGATGAAACCATTCCGGTGGCAATAGCTGCTATAGTATCTGATTTATTCATTATTATTTATTTAATGTTATAACAACTTTTCTATATGGTTCTTCACCTTCTGAATGAGTACTTACATACTTATCATTCTGTAATGCTGAATGAATTACTCTTCTTTCATAAGGATTCATTGGCTCAAGTGATACCGGTTTCTTTGTTCTCTTTACTTTATATGCAAGATTTTTTGCAAGATTCTCAAGAGTTTCTTTTCTTCTCTTTCTATAATCTTCAGTATCAACCTTTACTCTAATATACTCTGATGTACCTTTATTTACAACAAGTGATGTTAAATACTGAAGTGAATCAAGAGTCTGTCCTCTCTTACCGATAAGAACTCCCATATCATCACCGCTAAGCTCAATATTAATTTCATTTCCTTCCTGTTTGGCATCAATATTAACCTGCATATTCATTGCATTGAATACTTTTTCAAGGAATTCCTTTGGATCCTGAGCCGGTTCTACTGTTGAATTCTTATCTAAAACAAATTCTTTTTTTGAAGACTTTTCTTCAACCTTATCTTTTTTCTTTTCTACTTTACTTTCTTCCTTTTCGATTTTCTTATCGGTCTTTTCTTCTATTTTTCTTGCCTTGATTACAGCAAGCTTTGAACCGAATCCTAAAATTCCTGAAGAACCCTTTTCTACTATTTCATATTCTAACTTATCTGATGTTATTGTAAGTGCCTGACAAGCTTCTGTAATTGCATCATCAACGGTTTTACCCTTATATTCTACAAATTCCATAAAATTTACTTATCTCCTTTATTATTTCTTTCATTATAATCATTTACTAAATTAGCTTTTGCTGCAAGTGAACCCGGTTTAATATTATTCTTCCTAAGTTCCATAGCTTTATTGTATGCTTCTTCTTTTTCCTTTTTTGATAAATTTGCATTTCCTGAAAAAGAAGCTGTCTTTGTACTCATTGAACCATACTGAGCTACTTTTTCTGCATTTTCAGCACGCTTCTTAGCTTTTTCTTTTGCCTTATCAGCATTTTTCTTAATAATATCTTCAACATCTTCCTTATCAATCTTTTTATTGATAATAATCTGCTGAATACTTCTGATTACGGCACCTGCAATCCAGTAAATACCAACACCTGAAGGGAATGAAAAACAAAATACCGCTGACATAATAGGCATCATTGTATTCATTGACTTCATAGTTGCATTCATTGTATCAGCCTGTGAATTTTCTTTATTATCACTTGGCTGTGGCATAAGCTTTGTATTAATCCACTGTGATAAAGCAGCAAGAATTGGAATTAATAAAGCACCGATAATAAGTCCCCACTGAATACCGTTAACATTTGTCCATGCAGTTGTAATAATATGTGATGGAGAGTCACCGATATTTAATCCAAGGAAATTATTATAAGTATCAAGTAATCCTCTTTCTAAAATTTTGCCATTAGTATCGATTTTAGAAATAATTAACTGACTATTATATGTTAATTTAGATAAATCATATTTATCAGAAATAGTGTATAAATCAGATGATGAAATTTTTGAAATTACATCTATTACACCATTTGAAATGTTTTCACCTTTTGTTAATTCCTGACCATACTGATTAATTACTTTATTAATAGATTCAATTCCAGAATTCTGTAAAAACTTAGCATTATCAAAGCTGATAATTTTATCGGCAAGTACTCTGTATGTATCTCCGATTTTTGATACATATGCAGGAATTGCATATATTACTCTGTAAAGAGCAAATAACACAGGCATTGTTATTAATAGCTGAACACAGCTTCCTGTTGGTGAAACACCATATTTATCATATATGGCTCTTGTTTCATCATTCATCTTCTGCATGGAAACCTGATCCTTCTTATTCTTGTATTTAGCCTGAATAGCCTGAAGTTCAGGATTCATTCTCTGTGACAATTTTGAGAATTTCTGCTGCTTATATGTAAGCGGAGTCATTAATCCATACATTATTAATGTAAATAAAATAATACAAAGGCCAACATTAGGAATACCAATTTTATCTAATACTATGAAAATTGCATTCATAATATAACCTAAAAGCTTGGCAATAGGTCCTAATATTGCACCATTATATGCGGTGAGCAATAAACTATACAAAATATTTCCTCCTTAATTAAGAATACTTAAGGCACCGGATCATATCCACCCTTTGAAAAAGGATTACATCTTAATATTCTCCATGCTGCAAGTAAACTTCCTTTAAAAGCTCCATATTTTTCGATAGCTTCTAACCCGTATTGTGAACAAGTGGGAATATAGGGACATTTTGTAGATTTAAGTCCCGAAATGTATTTTTGATAAAATTTGATTAATCTAATTAAAAAATTTTTAATCATTTATATGAAAATAATAATTATCAAATATTAAACAATCGAACAACAGTATTATTGATTTAATACTTTATGAAGCTTCATTAAATGTAATAAAGAACGACTTGTCTGATGATAATCAAGTTCATCAGCACCTTTTCTTGCTATAATTACTATGTTTAAACCACTATTAAACATATTTTCATGTAATCTATAGCTTTCTTTTAATAATCTTTTAATTCTGTGTCTGATTACAGAATTACCAACTTTTTTACTGACCGAAATTCCAAGAAAATTCTTATCTGAACCGTTTTTTAGAATATACATTATAAAATTTCTGTTAGCTTTTGATTTACCATTTTTAAATACTAACTGAAAATCTGAATTTTTCTTTAATGATTCGGTAAATTTCATTTAATCACCAAATTAAATATAAACAAATATTACTGCTAAATATTTATTTACCGTTAATTATAAAATAGACCACAATCATGTGGTCTATAAAACTATGCTGATAAAACCTTTCTTCCTTTAGCGCGTCTAGCCTTTAAAACCTTTCTTCCGCCAGGAGTACTCATTCTGCTTCTAAAACCATGAACCTTAGATCTCTGTCTCTTCTTTGGCTGAAATGTCATCTTCATATTAAAACACCTCCTATCTATAAGTGTATTATCAATATCATCGTATTTTATTCTAAAAAACGTCTTTTCCATTATATTAAAAAGCATTTTTATCGTCAAGCACTAAATATAGGGGTTATACATTACATTAAATACATTTCTCACATTATCCACATTTTTATCCACATTTATATTAATAGTTTTCATAATTTTTACATAGTTTACATATTTTTATTACCATAAAATGTTTAATTTCACATATTATTTTTTTATTAATGTGTATAAATAAAAGGCTTAAAATAAGGATTTGTATTTATTATTTTAATAATAATAAAAGTTATCCACATTTAATCCACAATTTGTGGAAAATATTATGTATACTCCTTCCTGTAAACTTGATAAAGAATCATTATTTGATATAATATAATAGTATAAGAAGGTGGATTTTTGTCTATATTTGGTACTTCGCGATAAGTTTTATAGATTTTTTATAGGAATTAATATATGGAACTAATTCAGAGTAAATGGGATGAGATTTTAGAATACATAAAAAATGAATATAATCTTTCTGATATTTCATTTAATACATGGATTAAGCCACTTAAATTTCATTCTGTAGAAAATAATAAAGTTATTATTATTATACCTTTTGATCAGTCTCATTCTAAAAATTATATATCATCAAAGTATTCTCTTCCTATTAAAGTATCAATCACAGAAGTAACAGGAATGGAATACGATGTTGAATTTATTTTAGAGAAAGATGCTTCATCAGAAGATACATTAATTAATAATAATATTATTAATACACCTGAATACGAAAATACAAACTTAAATCATACATATACTTTTGATACATTTGTAGTAGGAAGTAATAACAGATTTGCACAGTCTGCAGCATTAGCAGTTGCTGAATCTCCCGGAGAAACATACAATCCTCTTTTTATATATGGAGGAGTAGGACTTGGTAAAACTCATCTTATGCATGCAATAGCTAATTATATAATTAGTGAAAATCCGGGTAAGAAGGTACTGTATGTAACATCAGAACAATTTACTAATGATATTATTGATGCTTTAAGAAACGGTAATTCATCACAAAATGCCGAAGCAATGAGTAAATTCAGAGATAAGTACAGAAATATAGATGTACTTTTAGTAGATGACATACAATTTATAATAGGTAAAGAAAGAACCCAGGAAGAATTTTTCCACACATTTAATCAATTACACGAACAAAATAAACAAATTATTATTTCTTCAGATAAACCTCCTAAAGAAATGGAAGTACTTGAAGAAAGATACAGATCAAGATTTGCGTGGGGACTTATTGCAGATATTCAACAACCTGATTATGAAACAAGAATGGCTATTCTTAAGAAAAAGAAAGAAAAGCTTAATAAAGAATATAAAGAATCTATAAGTGATGAGGTAATTGATTATATTGCAAATAACGTTACATCAAATGTAAGAGAATTAGAAGGAGCATTAAATAAATTAATAATGTTTTCAAAGCTTGAAAACAGAGATATTGATTTATCACTTGCAAAAGAAGCTTTAAAAGATGTTATTTCTCCGATTGAACCTATAAAAATAACACCTGAATATATATTAGAAGTAGTATGTGATCAGTTTAATATTTCTCCTGATGATGTATGTTCTAAAAAAAGAAATGCTGAAATAGTATTACCAAGACAGATAATAATGTATTTATGCAGAAAATATACTGATGCACCTCAGATAAAAATAGCTCTACTATGTGGAAAAAAAGATCATACAACAGTTATCCACGCTGAAGAGAAAATAAAAGAATTAATTGATGTGGATGAATATACTAAAAATACAATAGACACTATTATTAAAAAAATAAATCCATAGATAATGTGAATAAATATAATTTTATCAACATTAATAATTAAATTATTCACATATTAATATTATAAAAAATCCTTATTTTATAAAGGTTTTTGGAGTTTTTTACATATTCACACCCTATAATAATAATAATAATTAATATATATAATTAATTAAAGGAGCACTAAATGAAATTCATTACAGATAGGACTTCATTTCTTAATGGAGTAAATATTGTCAGTAAAGCTATTCCTTCAAGCACAACAATGGATATTCTTAAATATATTAAAATAAGTGCTGATAATGGAATTATTAAATTACTTGCAAATGATATGGATCTTGCAATAGAGACAATCATAGATGGAGAAGTAATTGAAAAAGGTGAAGTAGCATTAGAAGCTAATAAATTAAATGTAGTATTAAGAAGTTTACCGGATAATGAATTAGAAATAGAAACTAATTCAAAAAAGGAAATAGTTATTAATTATGATAAAGTAAGGAATTCTAATTCATATATTGGTTATTTAGAAACAGATGAATTTCCTGAACTTCCTTCATATGAAAAAGATGATCCTGTAATTATTTCTCAATTTTCACTTAAAGAATTAATTAGAACAACTATTTTTTCTACTGCAGATAATGAATCAAATAAAATAATGACAGGTGAGCTTTTTGAAATAACAGGAAATGAATTAAAAGTAGTAGCACTTGACGGTCATAGAATTTCAATAAGAAAATCTGAATTAAAGGAATCATATAATAACAGAAAAGTAATAGTTCCTGCTAAAGCATTAAAAGAAATTATTAAAATATTAAATAATGAAACTGATAACGAAGTATTATTATATTTTAATAATAATAATATTGTATTTGAATTTGATAATAATATTGTTATTTCAAGATTAATAGAAGGTGAATATTTTAAAATAGATCACATGCTTTCAAGTAATTATACTATTAAGGTTAATGTAAATAAAAAAGAATTACTTGATGGTATTAACAGAGCAATTCCATTTATTCATGAAGGAGAAAAGAAACCTGTTAAATTTAATTTTGAAAATGATTCACTTAAATTAAGTATTGTTTCAGTCGATGGCGGAAACAATGATTATATAAATATAGAAAAAGAGGGAAGCGATGTAATTATTGGATTTAATCCAAAGTTTATTATTGATGCATTGAAAGTAATTGATGATGAAAATATAAGCTTATATATGATTAATTCAAAAGCTCCTTGCTTTATAAAAAATGAAGAAGAAAGTTATATATATTTAGTATTACCTGTTAATTTATAATTATGAAAGAAATTAAAATAAAAGACGATTTTATAAAATTATGCCAGCTTTTAAAATTAGCCGGATTAGTTTCATCAGGTGTAGAAGCTAAAATAGTTATTAATGAAGGTGAAGTTTTATATAACGGCGAAGTTGAACTTAGACGTGGCAAAAAAGTTTATAAAGGCGATACGGTTGAATTTGATAATGAAATAATAAAAGTGATTTAAAGGTGTTATATGTATATTAAATCAATAGATTTAGAAAATTACAGAAATTATGATCATATTCATATTGATTTAGAAAAAGGCGTTAATATATTTTATGGTGAAAATGCCGTAGGTAAGACAAATATATTAGAGTCTGTTTATTTATGCAGCACTACAAAATCACATCGTGGAAGTAAAGATAAAGATATTATTAAATTTAATAATTCAGAAGCACATATAAGACTTTTATTTGATAAAAATGAAATTGACTATCAGATAGATATGCATTTAAGAAATGATAAGCCAAAAGGAATAGCAGTTAATGGAGTTAAGCTTAAAAAAGCTGCTGAGCTGCTTGGAATAATGAATATTATTTTATTCAGCCCCGAGGATTTATCAATAATAAAAAATGGTCCTTCAGACAGAAGAAATTTTGTTGATACAGAATTATGTCAGTTAGATAAAGTTTATTTATATAATCTTACAAATTATAACAAAATAATAAATCAGAGAAATAATCTATTAAAAGATATTGCTTTTCATCCTGAACTTGTAGACACACTTGATATTTGGGATACACAGTTAATTAGTCTTGGAAGTAAGATTATAGACAGAAGAAGCAGATTTATAGATGAATTAAATAATATTATTTTTGATATCCATAAAAATCTTACCGGTAATAAAGAAGAGTTAATAATTAAATATGCTCCTAATGTTACAATAGAAGGATTTAAAGATAAGTTAAATAATAACAGAGAAAAAGATATTAAATATAAATTAACTTCTACAGGACCTCATCGTGATGATTTTGATTTCTTTATAAATGGAACTGATGCTAAAAAATTTGGTTCTCAGGGACAACAGAGAACAGTTGCTTTGTCACTAAAGTTATCAGAAATTAATTTGATTAAAAATATGACCGGTAATATACCAATTCTTTTACTAGATGATGTATTATCGGAACTTGACAGTAACAGACAGAATTATTTACTTAACAGTATTAATGATATACAAACAGTAATTACGTGTACCGGATTAGATGAATTTATTGATTCAAGAATTAAAATGGACACAATTTACAGAGTAAAGGATAATCGGCTTTATAAGGGAGAAAATCAATAATGGGTACAGATACAAGTGTTACAAATGAATATGGTGCCGATCAAATACAAATTCTTGAAGGACTTGAAGCAGTTAGAAAAAGACCGGGAATGTATATTGGTTCAACATCAACAAGAGGATTACATCACTTAGTATATGAAATAGTAGATAATTCAGTTGATGAAGCATTGGCCGGATATTGTGATACTATTCAGATTTTTATAAATAAAGGAAATACAATTACAGTAATTGATAATGGAAGAGGAATTCCTGTAGGTATTAATCATAAAGCCGGAATTCCTGCTGTCGAAGTTGTTTTTACAATTTTACATGCAGGAGGAAAATTCGGCGGTGGAGGTTATAAAGTTTCCGGTGGACTTCATGGTGTAGGAGCATCTGTTGTTAATGCTCTTTCTAACTGGCTTGAAGTAACTATTTATAATGAAGGAAACGTATATCATCAGAGATATGAAAGAGGACATGTTATTAATAAATTAGAAATTATTGATACATGTGATAAAGATAAAACAGGTACAATGGTTACATTTGAACCTGATGATACAATTTTTGAAGAAACTGTTTTTGATTATGATACTTTAAAAAACAGATTTCGCGAGATGGCTTTTCTTACAAAAGGATTAAAGATTGTATTAGAAGATTTAAGAGACGAAGAAAATCATAAAAAACACGAATTTCATTATGAAGGCGGAATCAAAGAATTTGTTACATATTTGAACAGAAGTAAAACCGCTTTATATGATGATGTATTGTATTTTGAGGGAGTTAAAGATGATGTAGCTGTTGAAGTTGCTTTACAGCACAATGATTCATTTAATGAATCGGTATTTTCATTTGTAAATAATATAACTACTCCTGAAGGTGGTACCCATCTTACCGGATTTAGAAATGCAATAACTAAAACATTTAATGATTATGCAAGAAGTTCAAAGTTACTAAAAGATTCAGACCCTAATTTATCAGGAGATGATATAAGAGAAGGACTTACTGCAATTATTTCTGTTAAAGTATCAGAACCTCAATTTGAAGGACAGACAAAACAAAAATTAGGAAATTCTGAAGCAAGAGCTGCGGTAGACAATATAGTTACGGAACAGCTTACATATTATTTAGAGCAGAACCCTTCAGTAGCAAAAATTATTTGTGAAAAGTCAATTATGGCACAGCGTGCAAGAGAAGCTGCAAGAAAAGCCCGTGAAATGACAAGAAGAAAGGGTGCTCTTGACGGACTTTCGTTACCTGGTAAACTTGCTGACTGTTCAGATAAAGATCCTAAAAATTGTGAAATTTTTATTGTTGAGGGTGATTCAGCCGGTGGATCAGCTAAGACTGCAAGAAGTCGTGCAACCCAGGCAATTTTACCTCTTAGAGGAAAAATACTTAACGTTGAAAAAGCAAGAATAGACAGAATATACGGAAATGCTGAAATAAAAGCAATGATAACGGCATTTGGAACAGGAATTCATGATGATTTTGATATTTCAAAATTAAGATATGACAAGATAATAATCATGACGGATGCCGATGTTGATGGTGCACATATTGCAACACTGATGCTTACATTTATTTACAGATTTATGCCTGAACTTATTAAAGAAGGACATGTGTATCTTGCTCAGCCTCCTCTTTATAAATTAGAGAAAAACAAAAAATCCTGGTATGCATATTCTGATGATGAGCTTGCTGAAATTATAAATGAAGTTGGAAGAGATTCTAATAATAAAATCCAGAGATATAAAGGTCTTGGAGAAATGGATGCCGAGCAGCTTTGGGAAACAACAATGAACCCGGAAACAAGAGTTTTGTTAAGAGTTAATATGGATGAAGAACAATCATCTGAAATAGACCTTACATTTACAACTCTTATGGGAGATAAGGTTGAACCAAGACGTGAATTTATTGAACAGAACGCAAAGTTTGTAACTAATTTGGATGTATAAAAATGGACGATAAAATTTTTGACAAAATTCAAGAAGTTGATTTAAAAAAGACAATGGAAAAGTCTTACATAGATTATGCAATGAGTGTTATTGCAGCTCGTGCACTTCCTGATGTAAGAGATGGACTAAAGCCTGTACAAAGAAGAATTCTTTTCTCTATGGAAGAGCTTAATATAGGTCCTGACAAACCACATAGAAAATGTGCCAGAATTGTCGGAGATACAATGGGTAAATATCATCCACACGGTGACAGTTCTATTTATGGTGCATTAGTAAATATGGCACAGGATTGGTCTATGAGGGCAATTCTTGTCGACGGACATGGAAATTTCGGTTCGGTTGATGGCGATGGCGCAGCTGCCATGCGATATACTGAAGCAAGATTATCAAAAATATCAGTTGAAATGCTTGCTGATATTAATAAAGATACAGTCGATTTTATTCCAAACTTTGATGAAACAGAAAAAGAACCTGTAGTTCTTCCTAGCCGTTTTCCTAACCTTTTGGTAAACGGTACTACCGGTATTGCAGTAGGAATGGCAACAAATATTCCGCCACATAATTTAGGAGAAACAATTAATGCTGTAATTAAGCTTATTGACAATAAAGTTGATGAAGACAGAGATACACAAATAGAAGAAATACTGCCAATTGTAAAAGGTCCTGATTTTCCTACCGGTGGTGTAATTATTGGAACAAGAGGAATAGAAGAAGCTTACAGAACAGGCCATGGAAAAGTAATAGTTCGTGGTGTTACTAATATCGAGCCAATGGATAATGGCAAAAACAGAATTATTATTACAGAGCTTCCTTATCTTGTAAATAAAGCAAGACTTATCGAAAAAATAGCAGAGCTTGTTAAAGATAAAAAGATAGATGGTATTACAGATTTAAGAGATGAATCTGATAGAGAAGGTATGAGGGTTGTAGTCGAAATAAGAAGAGATGTAAATCCTAATATTGTTCTCAATAAGCTTTATAAACACACTCAGCTTCAGGATACTTTTGGTGTTAATATGCTTGCCCTTGTTAAAAATGAACCAAAAGTAATGTCTCTTCTTGAAATACTTACTAATTATTTAGACCATCAGAAAGATGTTGTTACAAGAAGAACAAAATACGATTTAAATAAGGCAGAAGAAAGAGCTCATATACTTAAAGGATTATTAATAGCTCTTGATAATATTGATGAAGTAATAAAAATTATTAGAGGAAGCAAAAATGTTGCTGATGCAAAAGAACAGTTAATCGTAAGATTTTCGTTAACTGAAGTACAGGCTCAGGCAATAGTTGATATGCGTCTTCGTGCATTGACAGGCTTAGAGAGAGAGAAGCTTGAAAATGAATATAATGAATTAATGGCAAAAATAGCAGAATATAAAGCAATTCTTGCTGATGAAAAATTACTTCTTGGTGTCATTAAAAAAGAAATTATAGAAATTTCTAACAAATACGGTGAAGAAAGAAGAACGTCATTTGAATATGATGAATCAGAAATCACAATGGAAGATTTAATTCCGAATGAAAATACTGTCATTGCAAAAACCTCTCTTGGATATATAAAGAGAATGACAGTTGATAATTTCAAGTCACAAAACAGAGGTGGACGAGGAATTACAGGAATGAAGACAATAGAGGATGACTATATAGAAGATCTTCTTATGTGTCAGACTCATCAGAAAATACTTTTCTTTACAAATTACGGAAGAGTATATATGATGAAGGCTTATGAAATTCCTGAAGGATCGAGAAATTCAAGAGGAGTTGCAATCATCAATCTGTTACAGCTTAATCCGGGAGAGAAAATCTCAGCAATCATTCCGTTTATGGGAATGGAAGAAAATAAAAACCTATTTATGGTTACCAAGAATGGTATTGTTAAAAAGACAAGAGTAACAGAATTTAAGAACATTCATAAAAATGGACTTAAAGCAATTAACATCAGAGAAGAGGATGAACTTATTGAAGTAAAGACTACTGATTCAAGTTCAGAAATATTCCTTGTAACAAAATACGGTATGTGTATCAGATTTAAAGAAACAAATGTCAGGGAAACAGGCCGTAGTTCAATGGGTGTTATTGGTATGACACTTGATGATGGTGATGAAGTAGTAGGAATGCAGCTTGATTCACAAGGTGACTCACTTCTTATTGTATCAGAGAAAGGATACGGAAAGAGAAGTACTCTTGATCAGTTCAGACTTCAGCACAGAGGAGGAAAAGGATTACGCTGCTACAAGATAATGGAAAAGACCGGTTATATAATCGGTGTTAAGGCAGTTACTGATGAAAATGAAATCATGATGATCACATCAGGTGGTATTATTATCCAGATTAGAATGAATGACATTAGAAATCTCGGAAGAATAACAAGCGGTGTGAAGCTTATTAATCTTGATGAAGGTGTTGAAGTAGCAAAAATAGCTAAAGTCAGAGAAAAAGTATCAGACGGAGAACAGGAAATAGATACTAATTCAATATCTGAATCAGAAGAAGAATGATTTCAAAATTGACATTATAATATTGATTTAGTATAATGTGTGTCGCGTCATTAGTTTGACGCGACACAAAAGTTAAATACTGATATTTAATTCGACCATGGAGAAATACTCAAGAGGCCGAAGAGGCGCCCCTGCTAAGGGTGTAGGTCGGGCAACCGGCGCGAGGGTTCAAATCCCTCTTTCTCCGCTTACTAAGTACCTCTCTAAGAGGTACTTTTTTTTAATATCTAACTTAAGTGAAAATATGTTCAAAACATTAAAAAAGAACAGTAAAATAATTTGTTACGTATTAGCATTTTTTATTCCTGTAATATTTATGCTAATAGTTAGTGTTGCAATGGAATTTACTCCTTTTTCCTGGAGAATTCCATTGGTAGGAGATATTTATGCTCAGTTTTATTCATATTATTCATATTTAAAATCCGTTATTTTTTCAAATAATGATTTACTTTACACATTCAGTAAAACATTAGGCGGAGATATGGCGGGATTTTCGTTTTATTATCTTGCAAATCCATTAGTTTATTTACTTGCCTTTGTTCCAAGTAATTATATGCCGGCAGGATTACTCATAATATTAATTATTATGATTGCGTTTTCGTCTCTCAATTTTAATATTATGGTCAATAATATGTGCGGATTCAGATGGTCGTCACTTCTTTTCTCTGTTTCGTATGCGTTTATTGGATTTTTAAGTGCTTATCTTGGTGTATTTATTTTCTTTTATAATATAATGCTATTTCCTATTGTAATTCTTGGATTGTATGAAATTGCAATAAAAGAAAAGATAAGTCTTAAATATACTGTATTTTTGGCAGCCTCTGTAATAACAAATTATTACATTGGTTATATGACATGCATATTCACATGTTTATTCTTTATATATCTATTAATAGTCAACAAAAAAGAAGTAATTGTTATAAAGAAGCATTTTAAGGTAATAGGAATATTTATATGGCAGACACTTCTTGCCCTATTAATATCATCCGTGGCTCTTTTTACTGTTGCTTATTCTCTTTCAAACGGACAAAAGGTACAAGAAGGATTTTTTATAAAAATATTTGGCGGCACAAATTTCAGATTACCTGATGTATTTTCGAATTTTTATTCTATTTCTTTTAACGGAAATATTTCTGACGGACTTCCTATTATATACTGTGGAACACTCGCGGTTGTATTTTTAATTCTCTATTTCCTTAATAAGGAAATCAACTTAAAAGAAAAAATATCTTCAGCAGTATTATTATTAATACTCATATTAAGCTTTTACATTAAGTTTATTAACAGAATATGGCATGGAATGGCAGAACCTGTAGGATTTCCATATAGATATTCCTTTTTCTTTAGCTTTTTTGTTTTGTTGATTTCATACCGGGCTTTTATTAATTTGAAGCAGGGAACAAGAAAATACCATACATTAATAGTATTTGGTATTTTTGTTTTTTACTCATTATATATGCTCATTTCAAAAAACGCTTACGTTTCAATCAACCAGATTATATTAACCGGTACTTTCTTATGTATGTATTTAGCCGGAATATATGCAATCTGTTATAAGAGAGAGTATATGTATCCGGTTACAATTGGATTCTTCTTAATATTAAGCTTTGATTTGTTATTAAATACACATTATTCAATAAGTAAATACTATGATTTATCTGATACTAAAGCATCTGTCGAATATATTGATGATTACTATCAGAATCTAAAGAAGATTTATGAAAATACAGTATCAGACAATAAAGGAGATGAGTTTTACAGATTCGATAAAACATATAGACTTACACATAATGATGCAATGCTTGTAGGTTATGACGGGTTATCACATTTCAGTTCTACAGAAAGCAGTGAAATACTTGATTTCATGAAGGACTTGGGATTTTGTTCTAATAACATGTGGTCCTATTATGGAGAAGAAGGTAACACTGCATTTATTGACAGCTTCTTATCACTTAAATATATGGCATCCCAGTATGATGAAACTGGAAAGCCATACGAGTATATGACATCGGTTGATGATAAATATTTATACAAAAACCCATATTCACTTGGTCTTGCAATAAACGCAGAAGAAAGCATACGAAATATTGACAGAGAGAACTTTAATCATTTTACGTTACAAAATGAGATTGCAAAATGCATTACAGGTGAGCCGTATGGAATATACCGCCCGGTTGAGGTTGTTAATATTAATCTATACAATGTTGAAAAATATGAAAAAACATACACTGTCATTGACCCGAATAAGGAAAGCTATATCGAATACGAATTAAATGTAGACAGTGATGATTTTATTTACATGTATTTTGATGCACCGGAAAAACAAAATACAAAATTATTTGTAAACGGTTTGGAAAAACCGGAGTATTTTACAAATTATGGATGGAGCATAAAGTGTACCGGATATTTTGACAATGGTATAGTTCCTGTAAGAATTTATTTAAATCAACCTGAAATAGAAATAGACGGATATGAGTTTTATTATGAAAGCAAAGAAGAACTTGAAAGATTTTATAATGATGTAAATGTAAAGAATACAAATACAAGAAAAATATCAAGCTCAAAACTGTTTATTAATTCTTATGTTGATGAAGGAAGGGAAGTAATTCTTTTAACAATGCCATTTGATGAAGGATGGATAGTAAAAGTAGATGGCGAAGAAGTAGAAACAAAACAGGCATTAGGATGTTTACTGTCATTTGATGTTAAGCCGGGTAATCACATTATTGAAATGAAATATATACCAAGAGGTATTGTTATTGGAAGCATATTATCAATAATTGGAATTGTCATACTAATTACTATATATATAATAGAAAGAAGACGAATCAAAAAACTGTTAAATGTCGAATAATTTACCACGCTAAAGTACTGAATTCTTGGGGTATATAGACGATAAAATGTACTAT
>SAMEA3663209__coassemble_446_pt1 | contig 39732 bp, 42 predicted proteins | sample SAMEA3663209__metabat2_high_PE_008 | metagenome-assembled genome bin SAMEA3663209 (sample SAMEA3663209) | pig gut metagenome | biome: pig gut; feature: pig-associated habitat; material: faeces | place: China | collected 2013 | reverse complement strand
TTTATGCAGTTTGGGGCAAAAGATGAGGATAAAAATATCCTGTGAATAACGCGTAGTTGTTATCCATCGGAACATCGCCATTCTTTAAGAATGCACGAAGGTATGGCTCCTGGTTAATGCTATATGCGATGGCTTTGCCAGTTTCGCTTTCATGAGCAACAAGGTTGTATTCCTTTTTAACCCACGCAAAGTAGTCGTTGACCATTGGCTTAAGGATCAACTTTCGATTCTTTTCTCTATCTTTCTTGGTTAGATTATCGTATTTGTTGTCTTCGTGCATGATCTTGGTAATCATGTCGTAAGCCTGTTTAGCGATTGAATCTTTTGAGGCTTTATCACCCAAAGATTTTATTATCTCCGCATACTTTCGCCGGGCATGAATCCAACAACCTGCGACCTTAAGGTCATCACGTTCACTTGCTATTTTGTGATAGACCTGATATCCATCGGTGACTATTGTTCCGGAGAATCCGCTAAGAAAATCTCTTGGATAATCGGGAGTTCGTCCAGGTTCCCAGTCAAAGAGAACAATAGGTGGCGTTCCACATAGAGGTCGATTTCTGTATACCCACATGTAGGTTTTCGCTCCGTCCTTTTTATCATCGATATGCATTACCTTGCATGGTGTTTCATCTACATGTAATACCTTGCTGTCGTATATGCATTTGTGCATTCGCTCGTAGAGTAATGATAAATATGTATCGGAGCTGTTAATTACCCAGTTGGCGAGCGTGTTAGTAGCTATGTTAATACCATTATCATTAAAGGATCTTGCCTGCCTATCAAGTGGTACATGATTGCCGTATTTAGAAGTAAGAATTGCAGCAATAAGAGATGGTGTAGCTATAGAGTTTCTAAATACATCAGCAGGTCTATTAGCCTTAATAATTGTGCCATCTGCTCCTTTGGATTTGTATGTGTGAACATGATGCTCATCAACTATGAATGTCTCTGGAATAATGAAAAGTCGCTTGTATACTTTTGCAGGAAGTTCATAGTAACCTTCAGGGAATTTCTCATTAAGCTCTTCCTCAGAAAGAGTATGATTGAATATCCTTGTTGGAAGATCAGATAAATCAGCTTCTCGTTTACCAGATTTCTTTTTTCTTTTGTAAGAGATGGTGATTTCATCGATATCAGGTTCTTTAGAATCATCCTTAAGAACCTCTGCTTCGTTGAATAATTCTGAATAATAATCAAAGAGAGACATTTGTCCATCAATAGTAGCGGCTTTTTCTGAGCTCTTACCAAAATGTCTCTGATTAGAAAGTCTGATTTGTGCTGTTAATGCCTCAACCTGAGCTAAAAGCTTCTGTGTTGTTTCGTTAGCTGCTTCAAGCTGAACAGAGAGCTTTTTGTTTGTAGTATCTAAAAGCATGATCTGACCCTGAAGAGTTTTAATAATCATAGCCATTGATTCTTTGTTAAGAGAATTTAATTGTTCTTCATTAAGAAAAGTCATAATCAAAAGTCCTTTCAAACACTACTTAATTATAGCAAAAATACAGTATTTACGCTATGTAGAGGGTTTTGTGCATTCGTCAAAATGCCTATGGAAAGAACTTACGAAAAAGCTTATATAAAGCATAGAGAATAGATATAAAACAAAAAGAAAAGTACTCTGAATACAGTTCAGAACAGGCTGTAGAAGCCATTAACAGGTGTCCTGAATTGTATAGAGAGTACCTTAAAAAGGGAGAAAATAATTTCTCTGTTTTGCACAATGAAAACTAGAAAAATCTTAAGCACAGTGTTTAGGATTAACTGGCTTTATCAACGGATCAATGGCAAATCCCTGCATAAGCCATTTGAATTGCTCGGGGGATAGATTGCGGACGTCAGTTGATGTTCTTGGCCATGTAAAGCGGCCACTTTCTAGTCGCTTTGTAAGCATTAGAAAACCATCACCTTCCCAAAGAAGTGCTTTCATTATTTTCGCATTATGACCGCAGAACATAAATAATGTCTTGCCGATAAAGACGTTCATTTTGTATTTCTGCTCAATAATGGCAGATAAGCCGTTGATTCCGTAGCGCATGTCGGTTGCACCACATACGATGTAAATGTTTCTGAAGTCCTTAGGATTTAAATCATTAAGCATAGCGCACCGCCTTTATAACGTTGGCTAATAGCTCAGGATTAGTCAGTTCATTAACTTCAATGCTTACGTCGTTAATGGATAACCTTATAGACGGTAAAGCGTAAGAAGAAATCCTAGTACGTGTAGAAGAAACATTAGAGAAGTTAGATGTAGTTGAAGAAATAGAAGCAGATGATGATACTAGTTCATTATCAACGGAAACAATTTCCGGCAAAGAATCGTTTACATAGGCTTTCTTTACTTCAGCATACCAGTAATAGTAAGTATCATGTGAAATGTTGTTGGTTTTAAGCCAGTCTTTGACTGTGGTACCTGAGGCTTTGGCTGCTTTACAGTCATTGATGATCTTGGCCCAGGTTCTAAGTTGCTTGCTGTGATTTGTTGAATTAGTGTTATTCATGAGTACCTCCCGAATAATGGGGAAACTTGGGACGATGGAGCCGAATTTCCCGAAAGATGGGGAAACTTGGGACGATAGAGCCGAATTTCCCGAATAGTTGAGTATGTGGGATTGTCTCATGATATAATGGAGAAATTCAAGTACTCATGGTTGAGTGCTTACGTTGCTTCCATGATGATATGTATCTCATCATCATACTTATTGAGTTTGTCTACCAACATTTTCATATCACTTTGAGTGTGGTTGTAATCATGTGGAGACATTAGGATTTCCCCATAAGGTTTAAGTATGCATATGGTACTTTTCCCTTTAGAGACATCAATTCCAACACTAATCATTTATTTCCTCCTTTGGACATATATTGATAGTAAGCGACCATCCACACTTATTAAGACTCATTTTCGTTGGTGACACGTAATCCTGCACTTTGGCAGGTCACAACCTGCTTAACCGAATTCGAATAATAAGGGAATGGCTGACTGTTTAACGAACGGGATCACCTATTGCGTCCCTATTGAAATTACGTCAGGCCATCTATCCTTATCATTATAAAAAAATAAGTGCAGATGTATCAAAACATCTACACTTATATAGTACGAAATTGAAATTTTGTACATAGACCTATATTTATGAAAATATAAAAAAGGAAGCTTGCATATTACCGAAGTAATATGTTCGCTTCCTTTTTTGATACAGACAAGTTATTTGCCAGATTCAAGCTTAACACCTGGAGCTGGTGGGAGTGTTAGTGCTTCCTCTACAGAGAGACCCTGCTTAATGCGATAGCTATAGGTTTTTCTATCGATGCCCCAGTGCTCACACATGAGCGTTACGGATTTAAAACGAGTGCCATTGTGGTCGTAGCAGTATTGCCCGCCATTAGGTTTTACGGGAGTAGTAAGAGCTTTCTCTAAGCTCCACTTATACACTTCAGTCCTGCGCCTGAAAGTTTCTAATTTGATGTTGTATGTTTTACACATATCAGAAAGAGTGGGGTATCGTTTACCTGTATGGTCTTTACAAGGTTTGCTATGGTCAAAAGCCATTTTCATATTGCTATAGTTCCTTTCTTTTTTATAAAGCGGTTGAGCAATGCCTGTGGAATTGCACTGATAGTAGCTTTAGATTTGCATGTTGTGGGATTTTGTTGCTTGAGAGTATGTTTTATGTGCTAGGAATAGCTTTTTTTTCATGAAAAATAATACACGCTTAAGCCTTAGTTTTACTGGCTTTAAAGCATATTCTAGGTGTTCTAGGATTTTTTATTTATCTGTGTTCTGTATTTTTTTTCTTTTTTATTTCTATAGTGTGGGCTGGAGTGAAAAATAAAAACCTAGAACCACTATTTTATGCGTTCTAGAGCGTGAAAAATCCGAAAATGCGGGAAGTCTTCAGCAAATTCTTCAGTAAAATCTTTTTGAAAAATTCCTATATGGTTTGAAAAACTCCTATATATTAATAAACGATTAACTATTTGAATTGACCACTAAAAAATAGCGTAAATACAATGATTATAGCCAATTATATACACTTGAATTTAATATATACATTCTTATCTATTGATGTCTTATGACATGTATCGCATCAAGAGGATGAAATCAGAAGTAAATTGATATATTACGGTGCTTAGTCGCACGGCAACTTGTACACCGATAGTATGTTTTGCTATTTGCTGGAATAATTCTTTTGTTCGTGTCCTCTTTCAAATTGCTAGATTACTAGAGCTCTTTTAATTGAAACGGCCCTTGCCGTTTCCTATTGCTATATCAGTTAAATATCTATAGAAAGAGGTGTTAAATATGAACCAAAGAATTGAAAGTATTATCAAAGTATCTTCAGGAGCTGATAAAGAGGTGTTGCTTAAAATGATTAATGAACATCTGGCAAAACAAGGCGTTCCACTCTATTCGTTAGACGAAGAAGACGGATACTTTAAACTGTTGAATGCAGAACTTACGGACGAAGAGGTTGAAAGAGTCGACTACTTCTGTGCAAGCGAGATAGTTAATTCTGCCATATGTTTAGTGGCTGAGCTAAATCCTAATATTACTATGCACGGAAAACTTTTATATAACGACGGCTATGCATCAGAAATCGCATTTGTTTCTTATGACGCATCAAGACGTGAGTTGTGTGTTGAAACAGCTCATGAGGGTGATTATCCTGCATGCCCACATTGCGAAACCCCATCTCATGATTTCAAAGGATTCTATGAAATGGAAGAGATTGACATTCCAGATGTTTGCATTTATTGCGGGGCACCGATGGAGCCAGGCGAGTATTGGGCTGGAGGCTACAGCTTTTTTAAATGCTAGCTTAGCCCTACTAAGGGATGGGTGCGTACCTATGAGGTTAAATATTAGGAAGAATGTTGACATCAGTGGGATTTGGAAAGATCACTGACAACGCCAACGAAGAATTCCCCCAACGTATTTATGATCACTGTGGGAATTGGTTTCGTTCTTTGAGTGAGATGGCTTTCCATTATGATATAGACAGAAAAACCCTTGCGTATAGGCTAAAGGTAGGGTGGTCAATAGAGGATGCTCTGACTAAACCAAGTCGGTGTAAAAATAAGATTATATCGTCTAATTAGGGCGGTTGTGATAAAATGAAAAGGAATGCTTTGACAAAATTATGAAACCGAGGTATTTCGGAGATGGACAAGAATCTATATGCTAAATTAGCGGGGCTTAGAGCTAACATTAAGAATAAAGAACGAGCAATCACAGGACGGGCTCCTGTGGTCTGTAGTGATGATGCTTTATACGCAATAGCTGATTTAGAACCAACTAAATTGTCTGATTTAGAAGGTGTACCTGGTGTTGGACATGCGTTCATAGAAAATTATGGTCAAATGTTTGTTGATGTAGTAAATGATTTTGTCAAAAAAGATGAGGAATCAGCATTTAATATAAGTTCAACAGCTGAAAGCACATTAAAAGAGTTAGAAAAAAAGTTGGTTAGCATAAATAGACGAAATAGACTTCTATATATGCCAAAGCTGTCTAATAAGTATGCTTTTGATTTGTTAGCGGATGCTGTAAATAGTCCATTTGATATTATTTTTGGTAGTAATGATGTTACCATAGCTGATTTATCAAGCCCTAATGAGAAAGAAGGTAAGAAATATAGGTCCGCAGTATCATTATTACGTGAAATTGATAAAGACCTTAGGGACAAGGGTCAAAATGATTTATATATTGGATATCCGTTTGTAATTGGAAGAATCCCAGGCGAAAATTTTGATATCAGGTGTCCTCTTGCATTATTTCCTGTTAAAGCAAATAGAACGTCAACGAAAATCACTGTGTCTTATGATGAAAGTAGAGATGCGTTATACAATACAACTCTTATTCTTGCATATTTTAAATTCAATAACATTACAAAGCCTTTACCTGAGGCTGTTATTGATGATCTTACCAAAGAAACATTTTTATCAAATTTATATAATTTCTATTTAGAAAACGATATTAAGCTTGGCATTAAAGAAAATACATTAAGTAGATTTAAAGAGTATAAAGCTTCTGAATTTCCGAAATTCAACTCAGGTGAGATGTATTTGATTCATAATGTCATTCTTGGTAAATATCCAGTGTGTTCTAGTTCAATCCAAAAAGACTTTGATGAGATTCTTGCTATGGGACAGATTACAACCAACCTCAATGAATTGTTGTTGGAAGTTAATGATTGGAACTATGATTCTGATGCGTTTTATGGGGATACAGAGGAAATAGTAGATGATAAGCCATTTGATATTTCGGAAAAAGACTTATTTTATATAAATGACTTAGATAGTTCGCAGGAAAACGTATTGACTGCGATTAACAATCTAGACAAATTGGTAATTCAAGGCCCACCAGGAACAGGTAAATCACAGGTTATAACAAGTCTTATTGCAGAGTTTGCTCAGAATGATAAAACGGTACTAATGGTCTCTGAAAAAAAGACTGCATTAGATGTTGTATATTCTCGTTTAGGCAGATTGTCAGATTATGCAATAATGATTGATGATACAAGTAATAAAGACTTGTTTTATAAGCAATTAGAAAAAATGTTCAATCTGTCGACAAATAACGCAACATCATCAGAAAATGTCGCAGATGTTTCTTCATACATTGATGCTCGTATAAAGTTATTAGAAGAGTTGGCGGGCAAACTGTATAGACCAAATGATTTTGGCATAGAACCATATAAACTCTATATTCAGAGTAAAAAAATAAATTTAACAGATTCTTTAGAGACACAAAGAGTTCAAAAAATACATGAAATGACCGTGGGGCAAATTCATGATATTAAATATGCTGAACTAACAGAAATTTATAGAAAATGCAGTAATAGAAGTTTGTTAGAACAGATGAGCTTATACTATAGAATTTCTCACGATTATGAGTGGTTATCATCAACAAAGCCAGGACTCAATCAATTTGAAGTAATGGATGCATTTTCAATGCTTGATGAGTATAAAGCTTCATTTGAAGAGTATCAGGGTATGAGCTTCTTCAATAGACTGTTCGAAAAAGGCAAATTAAAGAAAAAAGCTTTGGTTATTTCAGAAAGATATTTCGACATAAATCAAGGAGATATTGTCGATATCCTTATGAGGGATCCTGACAACATAAGAACAGGATTTAATCAGTATATAGCATATGATGAATGTGATAATTTGTTTAAAACACTTACAAGCAATGAACAGCGTTACATATTTATCATATTAAAAAATGAGAATTTATTTAACTCGTTACAGGAAGCAAATAGCTACTTGTACAATGCAATTCTTTATGAGCATATTGTTGAGTTTGAAAATAATAATAGAGAAATATTGCAGACAATTAATCAATATGGAAATGTAGTTGAAGAATTATCAGAATTAATTCGTCAGAAAAAGACACTCTCAAGAAAGCGTCTCGAAGAGGTTTTATCGCATAATATGACAAACATGACCTATGCAAAGCGCAGAGGCGAAATGCAAAGAGTAATAGAAAGCAAACGTAAATGGAGTGTTAATAGATTTATATCAAAGTACAGTTTTGAATTATTTAAAGCGGTAAAAGTGTGGTTATTAACACCTGAAGTCGTATCGGAAATTATGCCATTAGAAAAGGGACTTTTTGATCTTGTAATTTTCGATGAGGCATCACAGATGTATATAGAACGTGGGCTTCCTACAATTTACAGAGCAAAAAAAGTTGTTATTGCGGGCGATCATAAACAGTTAAGACCATCAAGTTTGGGCTCAGGACGTATGGAAATGGATGAAGAAGAGTTACCTGATGATATTGATTCTTCAGCAGCATTAGAAGAGGAAAGCTTGCTTGATTTGGCACGATTCAAATATAGAGACGTAATGCTCAATTTCCATTACAGATCTAAATATGAGGAACTCATAGCTTTTTCGAATTATGCATTTTATAAAGGTAGATTGTATGTGTCACCAAATGCTGATAAACCTGAAAAGCCACCTATTGAATTTCACAAGATGTCTGATGCTATGTGGGTTAATCGATCAAATCTTCAAGAAGCTAAATATATTGTAGCATTATTGAAAGACGTATTGCGTAATAGGACGAATGAGGAAACAATAGGTATTATTACATTCAATTCAAACCAAAGAGATTTGATTATGGATTTGATAGAAGAACAGTGTGCTGTTGATCAAGAGTTTGCAGTTCGGATTCATGCTGAAATGGATCGTGTTCAGGATGGCGAAGACATAGGTCTATTTGTTAAAAATATTGAAAGTGTTCAAGGCGATGAAAGAGATATCATTATTTTCTCAATTGGTTATGCTAAGAATGAAAACGGTAGATTAGTACGTAATTTCGGTTGGCTTAACCAGAGAGGCGGTGAAAACCGTCTTAATGTTGCAATCAGTAGAGCTAAGACAAAAGTTCATGTTGTTGCTTCGTTTGAACCAGAGGAACTTCAAGTAGAGGATACAAAGAATGAAGGGCCAAAGATTCTTAAGAAATACCTTCAGTATGCAAAGGCTGTTAGCATGAGAGATTCGGAAGCCGCTCAACAAATACTGTATTCATTTGGCGATGATCCAAATCCTGGTGAATCAGTTTCGTTTGATAGTGACTTTGAGAATCAAGTATATAACGCGTTATACGATAGATTAGGTGATAAAGGATACACAATTGATACGCAGGTTGGTATTGGTGGATATAGTATTGATCAGGCTATCAAGAAGGACGGAAAATACATTTTGGGTATTGAATGTGATGGTAAAATGTATCACAGTTCAAAGTCAGCACGAGAAAGAGATTATCACAGGCAAAAGTATCTTGAATCGAGAGGTTGGCGTATTCACAGGATTTGGAGTACGAATTGGTGGAAAAATCCAAATGGTGAAATCAATAAGATTGTGAATTTAGTTGAAAATCTTTAATTGGTGATATAAGCAAAGGCAAAATGAGTTGAAATACGAAATGATTATGATATGATTAAGATGTCAAGAGGATTTGCTAATAAAACGAAGGGAAACTTACATTTTGTATGTATAATTCTATTGAACCGTTAGGCATTGATCGTAAGTACAATTTGATGCTTAATGAAGCAGCTGAATATTTCGGTATAGGAATAAACCCGTTGCGAGAACTTACAAATCGCGAAGGGAAAAATTGCGATACGCGTAGGGGATAAAAAACGTTAATTGTACGTCACAAGTTCGAAGAATTTTGTGACACTCAATACGATTTAACTGCTTTGCAACAAATGACCAGCCAGAGCGTTTGCTTTGGCTGTTTTTGGTTATTGAAAAGCAATTAAATTTATCGACAAAAGAATTGCCGTATGGTAGAATTTATCAGTGAATTTGATGCTTTGAAAGAGAGCATTGGAATTGGGGACCACCTAAAACCAAGATAGGTAAGCGAACAATTAAACTTATTCCTGTAGCTTGTGAAATCCTGAAAGGTCTTAAAGAAGGGAAAGATAATATTTATTTATTAAGGAAGTTACTCCTGCAGATTTTAGAGATTTGGTTTTTGAATCGTACAGGATTCCCAACCAAAAACAGTACATATGATGCTGATTTAGTTAAGCTTTGTGATAAAGCAGGTGTAAAGAAACTGTCTATGCACGACTTGTGCCACACTATGGCTACGAGATACTGTGAAAGACCAGGCGCGAATTACAAAGCATTGAGTGAAATGCTCGGACACAAGAGCACTCAAATAACAATGGACTTATATGTGCATAATACGGATGTGGCGCTTGAAAAAGAAATGGAAGCGTATTCAAATTATCACGAAGCACAGCTAGGCGAACGCAAGGTTGATGATGATATTGATGTTAGCCCAGAAATTAAAGCAAGGATTAGGTCTGAATACAAGGAAGAACTTCTTGCAGAACTTGAAGAAGAAATAAGAGAAAAATTCTAAAAGAACTAAACGAAAACTAATTTTTGGCAGGTCTAAATTTGACTTTTTTGGTAAAAATGTCGGAGAAATGTCGGAATACAAAATATAAACGAAAGGGAACCCTTGATATTACACGGGTTAGGGTATAAAAATATGAAACTAGGAATCGTCGGACTTCCGAATGTTGGTAAGTCGACTTTATTTAATGCGATAACAGGAACTGCTAATGCACAGGCGGCAAACTATCCGTTCTGTACGATTGAACCTAATACCGGAATTGTTGCAGTACCGGATGAGAGGCTTGATAAGCTTGCAGATTACTGGCAGACAGATAAAAAGACACCGGCTGTGGTTGAATTTACAGATATTGCCGGTCTTGTAAAGGGTGCATCAAAGGGTGCGGGACTTGGTAACAAGTTCCTTGGACATATCAGAGAGTGTGATGCAATCATTCATGTAGTAAGATGCTTTGATAATGACGAGATTATGCATGTCGTTGAGGATGCTACGAAGGCTGTTGCCGTTGACCCGAAGGGGGATATGGAATGTATCGACATGGAACTTATTTTTGCAGACCTTGATGTAGTTGAAAACCGACTCCAGAAGGCTATTAAGGCCGGGAAAGGCGGCAATAAGGAGGCAAGAGAAGAAGCTGAGTTCCTTGAGAAGATTAAGGCACACCTTGAGTCAGGCTTGAATGCACGTACATTTGAATATGATGAAAGTAACGAGATTCAGACTTTCGCAATGAAGGAAATGGGATTATTGTCTGCAAAGCCGATAATTTATGCCTGCAATATGGATGATGATGGTGTGGCTAATCCGGAAGCTTCTGATTATTATAAGACAGTTAAGGCAAAAGCAGAAGCCGAAGGCGCGTCGGTGCTCCCGATCTGTGCTAAGACAGAGGAAGAACTTTCAGAGCTTGATGAAGATGAAAAGGCAATGTTTATGGAAGAACTTGGTATAAGCGAGTCAGGTCTTGACAGACTTATTAAGGCAAGCTATTCACTTCTTGGACTTATTTCCTATCTTACAGATGGTAAGAAAGAATGCAGAGCATGGACAATTAAGAAAGGAACAAAAGCTCCGCAGGCTGCGGGAAAGATTCATTCGGATTTCGAGAGAGGATTTATCAGAGCTCAGGTTATTGCTTATTCTGATCTTTTAGAAGCCGGATTTGACTATCAGGCTGTTAAGGCTAAAGGTAAGCAGAGAACCGAAGGAAAAGAATATGTTGTTAATGATGGAGATATTATTGAATTCCTGTTCAATGTATAAAATTGGGATTTCACTCCACTAAAAACTACAAAACACAACATATAGTTTGAAATTTAGTTGATCCTGAAACAATCACACAAAATATACCGATAGGCTTTATAAAAACGCCGTATTTACGGCGTTTTTTTGTTTGTCAAAAATATGAAAAAAACCCAAAAACTCTTGTAAAAATGGCAAAAAGGGGTTAGAATAACCATAAAAGTGGTTCAAAGTGGTAGAAAGTGGTTGAATTGATGTATACGGGAGAATACAATCATACAATTGATACAAAGGGGAGAATGATTGTCCCGTCAAAGTTTCGTGAAGCGCTTGGGGAGAGCTTCATGATAACAAGGGGTGTCGGCCACTGTTTAGCCATTTATGACATGACTGAGTGGAACGAATACATTTCAAAACTTCGTGCACTTCCGGGAAATGCAGAGGCTAAGAAGATGATCAGATTCATTGTAGCCGGAGCAATAGAAGCGGAAATCGACAAGCAGGGAAGAATATTAGTTCCGGCCAATTTGAGGGAGTGGGCAGGACTTGATAAGGATGTAGTACTTGCAGGAATGATCGGACATATCGAAGTTTGGGATAAAGCTAAGTGGGATGAGACAAATGCTTTCGAGGATATGGAAGATATTTCAGAGCATTTAGCGCAGATGGGGCTAGGCTTCTAAAGGAGGGAAAATGGAGTTTAACCACGTATCGGTTCTGCTTAACGAAACAATTGAAGGGCTGAATATTAAGCCTGACGGTATCTACGCAGACGGAACACTTGGCGGCGCAGGACACAGTTATCAGATAGCATCAAAGCTTAACGGTCTGGGGAGGCTGATAGGATTTGATCAGGATGAGGATGCAATCACGGCATCAACTGAAAGGCTTAAGGAATTTAAGAATGTTACGATAGTGAGATCAAACTACCGTAACATGAAAGAGGAGTTAAATAATCGAGGGATTGAAAAAGTCGACGGCATTTTGCTTGACCTTGGAGTATCTTCCTATCAGTTAGATACAGTAAGCCGAGGCTTTTCATATAAGGAGACAGCACCTCTTGATATGAGAATGGACAATCGAAATGAGGTTACGGCGAGGGATATTGTAAATAATTATTCGCAAGGGGATTTATTCAGAATTATCAGGGATTATGGCGAAGATAAATTCGCAGCCAATATTGCAAAGCATATAGTTATGAACAGAGAGGTAAAGCCTATTGAAACAACTACCGAGCTTGCGGAAATAGTAAAGGCGGCAATCCCGATGAAATTCAGAAAGCAGGGCGGACATCCTGCCAAGCAGACTTTCCAGGCAATTCGAATAGAACTTAATTCAGAACTTAGCGTTCTTAAGGAAAGTCTTATGGATATGATTGATTTATTAAATCCAAACGGAAGGATATGTATAATCACATTCCATTCATTAGAAGACAGAATTGTAAAGAACATATTTAAAGAAGCAGAAGATCCATGCACATGTCCTAAGAATTTTCCGACATGTGTATGCGGGAAAAAGTCAAAGGGGAAGGTTATCACAAGAAAACCGATTTTGCCTTCAGAAGAAGAGCTCAAATTGAACTCGAGGTCGAAGAGTGCAAAACTCAGGATTTTTGAAAAGATAGCAGACTGAATCTTAAATTAATAAGGATATTAATTAAAAACAGGGAAGTTTGTGAGGGGCAGTTTTGACAGTTAGACAGAGACGAGAAAGAATACAAGCGAGAAACTCAAGAAAGCAGATGAAGAGCGCTTATGCATACGGTAATGTTGTAAGAAAAGCTGACGTTAAGCCTGCAAGAAAGAAAGGTGTACGCGTTGTTGAAGGCGGCAACATCAGAAGAGCACCTAAAAATAATACAGGCATTACAGCCGGATATGTGTTCTTCTTAGCTGTGATGCTTTGTGTAGTTGGCGGATTTTGTTTTTATTACATTAATGTAACGGCAAGCATAACGAACGATTTAAAGACTATCGCTAAGCTCGAAGCACAGTACACCAGCTTAAAGGCCGAGAATGATGATTATGAAAACAGAATTAACGGCGCAATCGATCTTGAGGCAATAAAGAAAAAAGCCATGAACGACCTTGGCATGCAGTATGCAAATGACGACCAGATAGTAAAGTATGAAAGTGATGATACTGATTACGTGAGACAGTACATTTCTCTTGAATAAAATTACGCTTAAGCCTCGGATACATAACGTATTCGGGGCTTTTTACTGTAAATATTTAAAACTTTTTAATTATTAATAGATTGTATTATTATAAAAAAAGTTATAAAATACGCTATATATGTGTTGAGGGGCACATTGAGTATACAATAATTAGATATTAAGGGGAGACTATGGCTAGAAGGGGAAATTCTAGGCCTGTTGATAATACACATCGAACAGAAAATCCGGGTAAAAAAAATCCAATAAGAACTGTAAAAGCCAGATTTATGGGCACGAAACTTAACATACTATTTATATTTATAGTAGTTATTTTTGCGTTGCTTATTTTTAAGATTTTCTACATATGCAGGAATGACGGCACAAAATACAAGAGACAGGTTTTGTCGCAGCAGGAATACGATAGCATTGTAATTCCTGCCAAACGTGGTGAAATCATTGACAGAAACGGTACAAAGCTAGCTGTCAGCCAAAAGGTATACAATGTCTGTATTGATGCTAAAAAACTCAATGAAGAAGACGGCAAATATCTTTCGGACACACTTTCGCTTCTATTTAATTCAGATATCAAATTCAGATATACAGAGCAGGAAATCAGGAATTATATCGCTGAGAATCCGGGCTCGCAGTATAGAGTTATTGCTAAAAAGCAAAGCTATGATGTTGTAAGCAATATTATGGAGGCTATTAACGACAAAGAGAATTATCCTAATGTTGCAGGCGTCTGGCTTGAAGAAGACTACATGCGCTCTTATCCGTATAACTCATTGGCATGTGATCTGCTTGGATTTGTCCAGGGCGACAATGAAGGTGCCTACGGACTTGAAGAGTACTATAATTCAACTTTAAACGGTACAGCCGGCAGAGAGTATGGATATCTTAATGATGATGAAAATCTTGAGAGAACGGTTAAACCTGCAGTTGATGGATACACGCTAAAGACAAGTATTGATGTCAATATCCAGAGTATTGTTGAAAAGCATATTCTTGCTTTTAATAAAGAGCATGAGAACGAGGCGAGGGAAGGAAACGGCAGTAATAACACAGGCGTAATCGTTATGAATCCTAAAACCGGTGAGGTTATCGCAATGGCAAGCTACCCGGTGTTTGACCTTAATAATCCTCGAGATGAGTCTAATATAAACGTTGAATTCACAAAGGAAATGTTCTATGGAGAGCAGGAAAAAGACGTCGAAACAGACGACGAAACAGGCGAGGAAACAGACGACGAAACAGATGAGGAAACAGGCGAGGAAACAGACGACGCTCAAGACAGTGAAAACAATGAAAGCAGTGAAAACAACGAAAACAGTGAAAACGCTGATGCAAATAATTCTGATGATGCACTTTCGCTTGGAATAACTACTCCTACGCAAGAAGAAGTGACAACAAACGGCCAGACATATGAAGAAGCATATGAACAGGCAAAAATGGAAGCGTATAACGCTCTTTGGAAGAATTTCTGCATTAATTCGACATATGAGCCCGGTTCTACTATGAAGCCATTTACAATGGCGGCCGGAATTGAAGAGGGTATTTTTTCGGGAGGTGAATCGTATGTATGTAACGGCCTTCTGGAAGTCGGAGACCATGTTATTCACTGTAACAACCGTCTTGGACATGGGGTTCTTTCATTTTCAGGTGCACTTGAACAGTCGTGTAACGTAGCATTCATGAAAATGGGTGCGACGCTTGGCAAAACGCTGTTTATGAAGTATAACAAGCTGTTTAACTTTGGACTGAAGACAAATATAGACTTAACGGGTGAAGCAAGAACTGAAACTCTTGTTTTTAACGAAAATGCAATGAACCCTACAGACCTTGCAATCGGTTCGTTCGGACAGGGCTTTAACGTTACAATGATTCAGATGATAACCGGATATTGTTCATTGATTAACGGCGGCAAGTATTACCAGCCTCATGTTGTTACTGAAATAGTTGATTCAAACGGTGCTACAATTGAGAAAATCGAGCCAAGAGTTTTAAAGCAGACCGTTTCTGAGGAAACTTCCGAAGAAATCAGACAGCTTTGCATTAATGTTGTTTCGGAAGGTACCGGTAAATCGGCACGTCCGGCCGGATATATGATAGGCGGTAAAACGGGAACTGCGGAAACGCTTCCTCGAGGAAACCAGGAGTATATCGTATCATTTATGGGATTTGCGCCTGCAGATAATCCTGAACTTGTAATTTATACGGTAATTGACAGACCTAATGTCCCACAGCAGGCATCTGCTAAGTATGCAACAGTTCTTACTAAGGATATTTTAACGGAAGTTTTACCATACCTTAACATTCCTAAAACAGAAGAAATTACTGAGAAGGAAGCAGAAGAACTTAAGGAAAAACAGATAGAATTTGCTGATTCTTCACAGGAAGAGGAAGTCGAAAATACAGAGGTCAATAACGAAGAGAATGCAGATGGTGCAAATTCAACAGAGACCGAAGAAGAGACTAAGTCTGTAATCGAAATAGTAGATGAAAAGGGAAATCCTGTAAACAGCGAAACCCTTGATGAAGAATATAAACCAAAGGAGATTAAGATCGATAAGGAGACCGGGTATGCAATTGATCCTGTAACAGGAGAGTTTCTTGATCCAAATACCGGTCAACTGATTGACGGGGGCTCTGATTTGCCTGAATAAACCGGTTTTATAAAAGGAGGAAGGTTATGATACAAAATCTTGATAAAAGCGTATATATTTCGCTGTTTCTCTCATTTATTCTGACAACGGCGATTGCACCGATTTTTATTCCGTTTCTTTTGAAGCTTAAAGTCGGACAGACAGTAAGAGATGACGGACCGGAAAGCCATCTTAAGAAAAACGGTACGCCTACAATGGGTGGAATTATAATTCTTATCGGTTTTATTGGCGGTTCTGTTATATTTTGCTCAAGATATTCGAATACCATTCCAATCATGCTTATGACAATTGGCTTTGGATTGATTGGATTCATCGATGATTACATTAAGGTTGTCCTTAAAAGATCAATGGGCTTAAGAGCATGGCAGAAGCTTTTGCTTCAGATAATTGTCACAGCGATATTTGCAGTATATCTCACAAAGGTTGCGGGAGTTAATCTTTTATTAAGAGTACCGTTTACTAATGGATACATGCTTGATTTGTCGTGGTTTTCGTATGTTATTCTATTCATAGCAGTGCTCGGCACGGTTAATGGCGCTAATTTGACGGACGGAGTAGATGGACTTGCGAGCTCTGTGACAATAGTAATAGCAATTTATTTTGCAATAATTGCTGTTCTTGAAAATATGGGACTTGAACCTACAAGTCTTGCACTTATCGGTTCGCTTCTTGGATTTCTTGTGTTCAACTGCTATCCTGCAAAGGTGTTCATGGGCGATACAGGCTCGCTTGCGCTTGGAGGCTACGTGATTGCGACCGCATACATGCTTAATATGCCGCTATATGTAATAATCGTGGCTGTTATTTATCTTGTTGAAAATATTTCCGTAATGTTGCAGGTTTCTTATTTTAAGATTACAAAAGGTAAGAGACTTTTTAAAATGGCTCCGATTCATCATCATTTTGAGAAGAGCGGCTGGTCTGAGACAAAGGTCGTAACTGTATTCACAATTGTATCAATTTTCGCTGCCGTAATAGGATATTTAGGATACTAAAATGGCAGAAAGAAGGAGAACAAAGAAACAACAAAATACGGTAAAGCATTTTGATTACACGCTATTAACAGTTGTGTTCTTCTTATTGTGCATTGGACTGGTAATGCTTTTCTCGGTAAGCTCATATGATGCTAACCTGACATTTAATGATTCGACTTATTACCTTAAAAATCAGCTTAAGAACACGATATTTGGGATAATCATTATGTTTGTAGTTATGAATATTGATTATCACAGACTTGATAGGCTGTCATTTATAGCAATAGTTGTTTCGGCTGTGTTGATTGCTCTTGTAATGACTCCGCTTGGATATGAAGCAAACGGCGCAAGAAGATGGCTGAATCTTGGTGTTTCGCTTCAGCCTGCGGAGGTGGCTAAAGTCGGAATTATCATCTTTAGTGCATCAAAAGTGTGCAGAATTAGCCAAAAAAAGCTTGCAACGCCAAGAGGAATAATCGAGATGCTTCTTCCTTCGCTTATAATAGCCGTTATGGTGTGGCAGATTACGGAAAACTTAAGTTCTGCAATAATTATTATGGGCATCGGTGTAGTAATGGTTTATATGGCTACACCGGGATATAAACCATATGCAATTATTGTTTTATCAGTGGCGTTTTTTGCAACGATTACGGTGCTTCTTGTAACAAATGGTGTATTGACAGAAGAACTTTCATACAGATTTGGTCGAATAAGAGCATGGATTTATCCTGAGACATATGCTTCGACAACTGCATTCCAGACTTTACAGGCCCTATACGCAATAGGTTCGGGTGGTTTCTTTGGTAAAGGGCTCGGACAGAGTCTTCAGAAACAGTTCGTTCCGGAGGCCCAGAATGATATGATTTTCGCGATTATCTGTGAAGAACTCGGAATGTTTGGAGCTCTTCTCATCGTATTTTTGTTTATAGTACTTTTGTGGAGAATATCAATTATAGTTAATAATTCGAATGATTTATTTGGTGCTATGCTTTCGGTAGGTGTTTTGGCACACATCGCAATTCAGGTAATACTTAACTTAGCCGTTGTTACCAATACAATTCCAAATACGGGAATCTCGCTTCCGTTTATAAGTTATGGTGGCTCTTCGGTTGTGTTTTTGCTTATAGAAATCGGAATAGTATTAAGCGTCGCCAAAAATACGAAATATGATTATTAGGTGATTTTATCTTGGAAAAGAAGAAATTAAATAAAATACTTGCAAAGCTAATCATAGTACTTGTTATTTTAATAATCTTTTGTGCAGCAATTATTATTGTGCGGGAAAAATTTAGAGTTTCGATTGTTGACATTGAAGGAAATGAACACTATACAACAAGAGAAATAAGAGATCTTGTAATGGATGGCCCATATGGGAATAACTCCATTTATCTTTATTTTAAATACAAAAACAAGAGTATTAATGATATACCTTTCATCGAAAAGATGGATGTCAAAATACTGTCGCCTACACATATAAGAATTGATGTGTATGAAAAAGCGGTTGCAGGTTATATTGAGTATCTCGGACATTACATTTATTTTGACAGAGAGGGCATAGCAGTAGAGAGTTCGACCGAGACTACAAGTGGCATTCCTTTTGTGACAGGACTTGAATTTGATCATATAGTTCTTCATCAAAAGCTGCCGGCAAAAAATGAGAAGATATTTGCCAAGATTTTAAGTATTACTCAGCTTCTTACGAAGTATGATATTCCTACGGATAAGATCTATTTTGACAATGATGAAAACATTACCCTGTATTACGGGGATGTCAGAATTCTTATAGGAACAGACAAGTATATTGATGAGAAAATAAACGAATTAAGCCTGCTTTTACCTAAGCTTGAGGGCTACTCAGGGGTACTCCATATGGAGAATTATAAAGGAGAGGGTGGCAACTTTACATTGCAAAAGGACGAAACTGATTCGGATAGTACAATAGATTTTGATGTAAAGGCGGACTAATTTACATAATTTAGTACCATAATCTTTTTAAAAACTATTGTAATTTACATAAAATCGTTATAATATAGCGTATATGAGTATAAATATGCACTCTAAAAGGAGGGGTAAGTTTTGCTGGAAATTAAAACTAATGAAATCGTAGATGCAGCTAAAATATTAGTTGTAGGCGTTGGCGGAGGCGGAAATAACGCAGTCAACAGAATGGTAGAGGAAGGAATACGAGGCGTAGAGCTTTTAGGTATCAATACTGATAAGCAGGCTCTTGCATCTTGTAAATCTCCTAGATTGTTACAGATTGGTGCTGATTTAACGAAGGGACTCGGCGCCGGTGCAAAACCTGAAGTAGGCGAGAAGGCAGCCGAAGAATCAAGAGAAGATATATCAAGCGCATTGAGGGGCGCAGATATGGTTATTGTTACTGCCGGTATGGGCGGCGGAACAGGAACAGGTGCTGCACCAATAGTAGCTCAGATTGCTAAGGAACAGGGAGCCTTAACAGTTGCCGTAGTTACCAGACCTTTTGAATTTGAAGCTAAGAGACGTATGGATAATGCCAAAGCGGGCATTGAGAAATTACGTCAGAATGTAGATACACTTATTGTAATACCTAATGACAAGATTCTTGAGATTGTTGACAGAAGAACATCAGTGCCTGATGCTTTAAAGAAGGCAGATGAAGTATTACAGCAGGCAGTAAGAGGTATTACGGATCTTATTACAATTAAGCAGGAAATCAACCTTGACTTTGCAGACTTACGTACTGTAATGGAGAACAAAGGACTTGCACATGTTGGTGTCGGTATGGCATCAGGCGATGATAAGGGACTTGAGGCAATCAAGCAGGCAGTTAATTCGCCACTTCTTGAAACATCACTTGCAGGTGCAACAGATATTCTTATTAACATCAAGGGTGACCTTGCAATGTATGAACAGAAGATTATGAATGACTTTATCCTTGATATTACAGGTGATGATGTCAATCTTATTTGGGGTACTGATTATGATTCACAGGCAGCTCCGGATACAATTTCTGTTACAGTTATTGCAACAGGAATTAATGAAGCCTCTCAGGCTCCAAGACCTGTTCCGGGCAGAAGTGCCGCAATGACAGGCACAAGAGCAGCCGGTGGATTTGTCGGAAGTCAGGCAAGAACACAGGGAACATCATTTGGTCAGCCTGTATATGGACAGTCATTAACACAGCCTGGTATGCAGAACATGGGACAGGGTGTTATGCAAGGTCAGGGAATGCCAATGCAGGGTATGCCTGTTCAGGGTAATGTACCTGGTTATGGCACACCTATTCAGCCACAGGCAGCACCTACACCTACACCGACTCCGACTCCGGGTACTCAGAGACCTGTATTTGGTTCTGCAGGTACTTCGGCTCCACAGTCAAGAGTACAGAGCAGCCAGTTGAACATTCCGGATTTTCTTAGAAGAAAATAATATATTAAAATAAAGGGGTATCCCGAAAGGGAAATAGAATATAAGGGGAAGTAAGTATGAAATGTCCATTTTGTGGTCACGAAAATACGAGAGTAATAGATTCTCGTCCTGCAGACGACAATAATTCAATAAGAAGGCGTCGTGTATGTGACGAATGTGCCAAAAGATTTACTACTTATGAGAAAGTAGAAACAATACCGCTCATTGTTATTAAGAAGGATAATAACAGAGAACCGTTTGACAGGGCAAAAATTGAGTCAGGTGTATTACTTGCCTGCAGAAAGAGACCTGTTTCAGCGGATAAGATGGAGCAGTTAGTTGATTCGGTCGAGACAGAAGTATTTGGATATGAAGATAAAGAGATTCCAAGTTCTGTCATTGGTGAGCTTGTTATGAAAAAGCTCCAGGATCTTGACCAGGTAGCATATGTAAGATTTGCATCTGTGTACAGAGATTTCAAGGATGCGGATACATTTATGAATGAGCTTACAAAGATGCTTAAAAAATAGTTATTATGTGGGCTTACCACACATATATTTATACTCATTGGACAGCCGGGAGACCGGCTGTCTTTTAATGTATTATTTTATATACAGTTGTTAAAGTTTTAACAATCTTATTGAAAGAATAGTTACATTGTAGTAATATGTCTAAGGACGAAAGTCTTAATTTTATATTTTATTTTAGGAGGAAATAAGATGAGCAAAGTTAAAGGAATTTTAGCTTTGTGTGCTCTTATGACGATGTCTATTGCACTGATCGGATGTTCAGGCGATAAGGCAAAGGATTCTTCTGAGATAGTTGTTGGTATACCACAAGATCTTGAAGACAGTCTTGACCCACACAAAGCATTGGCGGCAGGAACTAAAGAGATATTATTCAACGTATATGAGGGCTTACTTAAGCCGGATTCACAAGGAAATAATATTCCTGCCGTAGCTGAAAGCTATACAGTTTCTGAGGATTTAATGACCTATACATTTAAATTAAGGGATGGCATTAAATTCCACAATGGAAAAAATGTTACGGCAGATGATGTTAAATATAGTATTGATAAATTTGCCGGAATCAGCGATGGCTCAGAGCCACTTGTTTCGGCATTTTCTGTTATTGAGGAAGTAAATATCATTGACGATAAGACAGTTGATGTAGTATTAAACACACCTGATACAGATCTTCCTACATACCTCGCAATGGTAAGTGCTGCAATTATTCCTAAGGACAACGAAAACCCTGATACTGTAGCTATCGGTACAGGACCTTATAAATATGTGTCCCGTTCACCTCAGGAGAATATAATTTGCGAGGCATTTGATGATTACTGGGGAGAAAAAGCGAACATTAAAAATGTCACTTTTAAAGTTGAAGCAAATGCTGATTCAATTGTAATGGACCTTCTTGGCGGCTCGATTGATTTCTATGCAAGACTTACTATTGACCAGGTTAAGCAGCTTAATGATGAATTCAGCGTGTATGAGGGAACTATGAATCTTGTTCAGGCTTTATATCTTAACAATAATGTAAAGCCATTTGATGATGTAAGAGTAAGACAGGCGCTTTCATATGCAACTGATGTCGATGAAATACTTGATATTACGGCCGAAGGAAAGGGTACTAAGATCGGTTCAAGTATGTTCCCTGCATTCGGTAAGTATTATGATGAATCATTAAGCGAATTGTATCCTACGGATATTGAAAAGGCTAAAGAGCTTTTAAAGGAAGCCGGCTATGAAAACGGTTTTAATATGACTATTACTGTTCCAAGTAACTACCAGCCACATATTGATGTTGCGCAGGTGCTTGCAGAGCAGTATAAGAAAATCGGTGTAAATGCAGAAATTCAGCTTGTACAGTGGAACTCATGGCTTTCTGATGTATATACGGGAAGAAATTTTGAGTCAACCGTAATCGGTGTTGATGCCTCATATCTTGCAGCTTCGGCGCTTCTTTCAAGGTTTGAGTCAACCGCCGCTAATAACTTTATTAACTTTAAGAGCGATGCTTATGATAAGGCATACAATAAGACATTAACGACAGCCGATGATGATGAGAGAACTGCACTTTATCTTGAATGTGAGAAGATTCTTGCTGATGAGGCGGCTAACGTATATATTCAGGATCTTCCTGAGTATGTTGTATTGAATAAGAAGTTTACCGGATATGAGTTTTATCCGTTATATGTACAGGATATTGCAAAGCTTAAATTAGCTGAGTAATAAAAAGGAGGCTAAAATGAAATACGTGATTAAAAAAACGGCGACTATGCTTATCACAGTTCTTTTAGTCTCCTTTTTTGTATTTCTTGCATTCAGCATAATTCCCGGTGATCCTGCAGTTGCAAAGCTTGGTACACAGGCGACACCTGAAAAGGTTATGGCACTAAGGGAAGAGATGGGGCTTAACAGACCGTTATTAGTAAGATTTGTAAGCTGGATAAAAGATTTTATATTCGGAGATATGGGAACGTCATATTCGTACAGCTTAAGCGTTAAGGCAATGCTTGCAGATAAATTTCCGATTACAATAACACTTACTATTTTATCATTCATATTTATTATGATTATGTCGGTTCCGTTGGGACTTTATATTACTGAGCATGACGGAAGTATTGTTTCAAAAGCAGTTGATTGTATTAATCAGGTCCTTATGGCAATTCCTCCATTCTTTTCGGGAATGCTTATTACATACTTTTTTGGAATTGTTTTAAGATTATTTGTTCCGGGAGGCTTTGTTTCGTATAAAAGAAGCTTTGGAGAGTTTATATTATATTTGATCTTTCCGGCTATTGCGATAGCGCTTCCTAAATCTGCAATGACAATCAGGATGCTTAAGATGTCAATTTTATCAGAAGCAGGAAAGGACTATGTTAGAACTGCTTACAGCAGAGGAAATACAACAACAGCTGTTATGTATAAGCATGTATTAAAAAATGCGTTTATTCCGGTTATTACTTTTCTTGGGATGACACTTTCTGATATAGTTGCGGGAAGCTTAATTGTAGAACAGGTGTTTTCAATTCCCGGACTTGGCAGACTGCTAGTTACTTCGATATCAAACAGAGACTATCCGGTAGTACAGGCAATAATTGTATTGATTGTAGTAATTGTAGTTGTTATTAATCTTTTGGTGGATGTGCTTTACAGAGTAATTGATCCGAGGATTGAAGATGAATAAAAAGCTATTATCTAATAAAAAACTAATAATAGGAGCTTTTCTTTCTATCATATTTTTGATAATTGCATTGGTTTCGCTTATATACACTCCATATGACCCGGCAGCAATGAATGCAAGTGATAAATTTGCGGGTATTTCATTTAAGCATATTATGGGATGTGATAACTTTGGAAGGGATATTTTTTCAAGAGTTATGGCAGGAACCAAAATTACGATATTTATTGCAATTGGAACAAACATAATTGGATTGTTCTTTGGAATAATTATCGGCGCGCTTACCGGGTATTACGGTGGGATATTAGATGAAATACTTATGAGATTTAATGATGCTGTATTAGCGTTTCCGAGTATTTTACTTGCGCTTGTATTTTTGAGTGCTTTTGGGCCGGGACAGATAAATGTGATGATTTCACTTGGTATTGTATTTGTCCCAAGCTATGCAAGAATAATAAGGAGTGAGTATCTTCGTATTAAGGGGCTTGATTACGTGACGAGTGCAAAGCTTATGGGCGCACGTAATTTAAGAATAATCACCAGGCATATTCTTCCAAACGTATTTCCTGTTATTTTTTCTACGGTAGTAATTGGATTTAACAATGCTGTGCTTGCGGAAGCGGGGCTTAGCTTCCTTGGTATCGGTGTCCAGCCGCCAAACGCGTCGCTTGGAACACTTTTGTCTGATTCACAGAGCTTTGTATTTTCGCATCCGTCTTATACGTTTTTGACAGGCGGATTTATGGTTTTACTGATTGTTTCTTTTTCACTGTTTTCCGATGGTTTCAAGGAGTACATAAATGCTTGATGTAATAGACCTTAATATTGAATTTAATGATCATGATATGGCAGAAACCGTCGTATATGATTTTGACCTTCATATGGAGGAAGGTGAAATTGTTGGACTTGTAGGTGAGTCGGGCTCCGGAAAGTCAATGTCAGCACTTGCAATTGCCGGACTTTTATCGAGAAAAGACATGACAAAGAGAGGAAGCATTTTGTTTTGCAATACAGATATGCTTAAAGCTCCAAGAAATGAAATACGTAAGGTTCAGGGTGATGACATTGCCATGATTTTCCAGGAACCTATGAGTGCTCTTAATCCGCTTAAAAAAATCGGATGGCAGGTAGAGGAAAGCTTAAGAATTCATAAGAATCTTTCAAAGGATGAGATGAAGTCACTTGCAATTAAAATGCTTGAAGAGGTAGAACTTGATGATCCTGAAAGCATTTATAATAAATATCCGCATGAGCTTTCGGGCGGTATGCGACAGAGAGTTATGATTGCTTCGGCGTTGATTTGCGAGCCTAAGCTGTTAATTGCGGATGAGCCTACTACGGCACTTGATGTCAATGTTCAGGAACAGATTCTTGAGTTGCTTATTAAAATAAATAAAGAAAAAGGAACGGCAATTCTATTTATTTCGCATGATTTGTCGGTTGTGAGAAAACTTTGTAAAAGAGTACTCGTAATGTATAACGGAAGAATAGTTGAAGAAGGATTGACTGATGATGTCTTTGACAATCCAAAGGAAGAATATACAAAGACGCTTATAAAATCAATACCTACATTTACAAAGCTTTAGTTATATTGAACTCGTATTATTTGATATATGAGAACTGACAGGGAGTTTAATTAATGACAGATGTTATTCTTCATGTTGAAAAATTGAATATTTTTTATAAGAAAAATGATGCCAAGTTGTTTTCAAAAAGAGAAGATAAGCGTAAGCAGGTTGTATTTGACGCATCATTTGACATACATGAGGGAGAGATGCTTGGACTTGTCGGTGGTAGTGGATGCGGAAAATCATCTTTAGGAAAAGCAATTCTTCATATAAATAATGATATAGATGGCGAAATTATTCATTATTCCGATAAGCCGCAAATGATATTCCAGGATCCTAAAGGCTCCCTAAATCCCAAGATGACCGTGTCTGATATTTTGATGGAGCCTCTTAGAATATCGGGGTTAAATGATAAAGAGGAGCTTAACAAAAGAGTTTCCGAAATGCTTTCAGATATAGGACTGTCAGATGAGTATAGGGACAGATTTCCGAATGAGCTTTCGGGAGGACAGAGGCAGCGTGTGTGCATTGGACAGGCACTTATGCTTAAGCCAAAGCTTTTAATAGCCGATGAGCCGGTATCCGCTCTGGATGTTACGGTTCAGGCTCAGATTATGAGACTGTTTAAGGAAGTAAATAAGAAATACGGCGTGGCAGTCTTATTCATTTCCCATGATTTAAAGGTTGTATATCAGCTTTGCGATAATATTATGATTATGGAAAAGGGAAGGATTATTAAAAAGGGGACGGATGAAGAAATAATTCATTCTGACTTTTTTAAGTTAAGTTACGAATAAAATATCACAAAATAATAAAAATTCAAATTAGGGGTTAATAAAACGGAAAATATGTCGATAATTATGTTGCAAGGACGCAAAAAGTTTAGTAGAATAAATCCAAGGGAACTTCTTATGTAAACAATTTACATTAGAAACTTAGGGGTGAGTAAGATGGCTATTAATGGATTAGGGTCATTCGACATGATGTCGAGATACAACAGAATAAGTGTAAACGACCAGGCTGTTAGCTCAGTAAAACCGGTAGACACAAAGCCGGCAGAAGAATCTGTTGCTGTAAACGAGAAGCCTGCAGAGGAGAATAAGCCTGAGCTTAAGGTTAATCTTAACCTTGAGGGTATGCGCAGAAGAAGCGGCTACAATCTTGAAGATATATCAAAAGATTTTTCAAGAAGAGACGCATTTTCTTTATCCGGGATTGATGAAAATTTCATGAACTCAGAGATCCAGAAGGCTGTTTCAACTATGGAGAAGGATCAGTCACTTCAGCAGTTCCAGTATTTCGTAGGCGATAGCAACATACTTGTTGATGACGCAGACGGTATCGTTATTCGTAAATAATTTATTAATTCATATATTATAAATAAGACCTCTTTCGAGGTCTTTTATTTTTCTTCAAATTAAGTGCTATATTTGATATAATTTCCTTATGTGTTTATTAAGTGTTTTTTACCCTGATGAAATAAAAGACAGTGCGTATGAGATTGATTATGAAGGCCTGTATGAAAGCGGAATCAGAGGCCTTATCTATGATATCGACAATACGCTTGTTGAACATGGCTTTCCTGCCGATGAAAGAGCAATACGTCTTTTTGAAAGGCTTAAAAGTATTGGCTTTAAAATAACTCTTTTGTCAAATAATAAAGAAGCAAGAGTCAAGATGTTTAACGAATCGGTGAATGTTAATTACATCCATAAAGCAGGGAAACCGCTTAAGAAGGGCTATATTAAGGCAATGAAGATGATGGGGACTGATTTGTCATCTACTCTCTTTATCGGAGACCAGCTTTTTACAGATATATTCGGGGCAAAATTATGCAACATGAAGAATATATTGGTGAAGCCAATAGATCCTCATGAAGAAATACAAATTGTTCTAAAGAGAAAGCTTGAAGCAATTGTTCTTTTCTTTTATTTAAGGAGAAAGAAGAATGAAAATTGACGGAAACACAAGAGTAATAGGAATAATAGGAAATCCGGTGCGTCATACTAAGTCGCCACGGATTCACAACTACATTTCTGAAAAGCTTGATATTAACATGGTATATGTGCCATTTGAAGTAACGGGTGATATTAAAACGGCAGTAAAAGGCGCCTTTGAACTTGGTATTGTCGGGATGAATATTACGGTGCCATACAAAACTGATGTTATTGAATCTCTTAGTGATATTGATCCGATAGCAGAACGCATTGGGGCAGTAAATACACTTGTCAGAACAAAAGAAGGGTATAAGGGATACAATACCGATATGCTTGGGCTTGAAAGAGCGGTTTTGTCAGAAGGAATTAATCTTAACGGTGAGACTGCCGTATTACTTGGTGCAGGCGGTGCTGCCAGAGCGGCAGCATTTATGTGTGTAAGGAATAAGGTTAATAAGCTCTATATTCTTAACAGAACTGTAAGTAAAGCAGAAGATATAGCGGCTGACCTAAACAAATATATTGTCAGCGAAGGCCTTTTTACAAAAGTAATTACACTTTCGATTGATGAGTATAACAGCATTAAAGAAGATGAGCTTATAGTATTTCAGTGTACAAAAATTGGTCTTGCTGATACAGATAAGGCAGTTATTAATGACACTGCATTTTATGATAAGGTTAAGTATGGGGTTGATCTGATTTATCGCGATGATACTGAGTTTATTAATCTTGTAAGAAAAAGCGGTGCTAAAGCTTATAACGGGCTTAAGATGCTTATGTATCAGGGCATTATCGCATATGAACTTTGGAATGAGTTAAGCGTTCCTGAAAAAATAGTTCAAGGCGTTAAAGAGGTGCTTGAAAATGGCTGATAATTACGTATTAATCGGATATATGGGAGCCGGCAAAACTACAGTCGGAAAGCAGTTGGCTTCTAAGTGCGGCAAGCAATTTGCAGATACCGATGCAATGATTGTTGAGAAGGAAAATATGTCGATTAATGACATTTTTGCAAAATATGGCGAAAGCCACTTTAGAACTATAGAAACTAATCTCCTAAAAGAAATTACAGATTCGATGAGTGGTTATGTAATATCATGCGGAGGCGGGCTTCCGTTAAAAGAGGAAAACAGAGCTTATTTAAAAAGACTTGGTAAGGTGATATACTTAAAGGCGGATGAGTCGGACATAATTAAGCGACTTAAAAACGACAATACAAGACCGCTTCTTAAAGGACCAAAGGACGAAGTAAGAGCTAAAGTTCATGGTATGCTTGAAATAAGAAATCCGATATATGAAGAAGCAGCGGATAGTGTGATTGTAACATCAGATAAGAAGATTTCTGAAATTGTAGCTGAAATAATTAAAGATGAGGAGTAAAACAATGAAAATTTTAGTAGTTAACGGACCAAATCTGAATTTTCTTGGAATCAGGGAAGTATCGGTTTACGGTACAGCGGATTTTGATTATTTAAGGCAGCTTATTCATAAGAAGTGCGCTCAGGATAATATACTTTGCAGAATTTTCCAGAGTAATCACGAAGGTGAGATTATCGACAGACTCCAGGATGCTTACAGGGATAACACCGATGCAATTATTATAAATCCGGGTGCATATGCGCATTACAGTTATGCAATTCATGATGCAATTACTTCGATTCAGATACCTACTGTTGAAGTTCATATTTCGGATATTGAGAAAAGAGAAGAAGAGTGGAGACACAAATCTGTCACTGCTCCTGCATGTGTAAAAGTAATAAAAGGAAAAGGTCTTGACGGATATATTGAAGCGATTGATTTCTTAAAAGAGTATTTAAATCAGCCGGAAGAGTAAAAAAAATGCATTTTTTTGTTGAAAAAATGCCGCCGGTAGTATAAACTAGATAAGAATTATTAGCAAATTTTAGGAGGATAATCGTATGGTATCAGCAGGCGATTTCAAGAATGGCATTACACTTGAGATGGATAATGGCATTTTTCAGATTGTTGAATTTCAGCATGTTAAGCCTGGTAAAGGCGCAGCTTTCGTTAGAACAAAACTTAGAAATATCGTCAGTGGTGGTGTTGTTGAAAAGACTTTCAGACCTACTGAAAAGTTCCCACAGGCACGTATAGACAGAAATGAAATGCAGTATTTATATTCAGACGGAGATTTATTCCACTTTATGAATACTGAGAACTATGAGCAGATTGCACTTAACGCAGAGCAGATTGGTGACGCTCTTAAGTTTGTTAAGGAAAATGAAATGGTTAAGATTTGCTCACACAATGGTAATGTATTTGCTGTTGAACCACCATTATTCGTAGAACTTGAGATTACAGATACAGAGCCTGGATTTAAGGGCGATACAGCTACTGGTGCTACAAAGCCGGCAGTTGTTGAGACCGGAGCTACTGTATATGTTCCTCTTTTCGTTGAAATGAACGATAAGATTAAGATTGACACACGTACAGGTGAGTATCTTTCAAGAGTTTAATTTAAGTCAGTACTTTCGAGGCTTCCTTTTCCGGGAAGCCTTTTTTATTCTTGTGTTTATGCTAAGCTGAACGCCGGAACAGGAGTAAAATGAATATTTTTGAATTTACTAAGGAAGTCACAGACTATATTAACAGTAATTATGAAGGTTATTATGCATCATCTATAGATACAATAAAGAATAACGGAGTAAAGTATCATGGCATTACAATAAATCATGGTGAGGATACGGTGCTTCCGACGATATACCTTGAGCAGTTCCTTATTGAGTATTTAGATGGAACTGAAATGCCTGAAATTATTAGTAAGATATTGGAAATCGACTCATCGGCAAGGGAAGTTAATATTCCGGATATGAGTTTTTTTACAGATTTTCATAGGATTAAGGATGCACTTTTTCTTAAAATAATTAATACAGAGAAAAATGAGGAGCTGTTAAGTCAGGTTCCAAGCAGGGAGTTCCTTGATTTATCTTTAGTTGTATACTGCGATTTGAGTGCTTTTCTTGAAATGAACGCTACAGTTCTTGTTAAAAACAGCCACCTTGAAAGTCTTGGCATCTCTAAAGAAGAGCTGTTTAATGTGGCGACAAATAATACAAGAAACATGAAAATCCTCAAAAGGGACATTGCAGAAGTTATTATGTCAATGGAAAAGAATAGGGGAGCAGTTGTTGATAATCAACCGGATTTTCATAGTGTATACGATAAGATTTATGTCATGACAAATAAGGATATGGTTTTTGGCGCGGTAACTATGATTTTTGATGATGTATTAGATGAATTTATTATGGAAAAGTACAGCGGAGTGTACATTATTCCGAGCAGTATACATGAGGTGTTACTTGTTCCTGACTTAGGAAATATGGACAGAGATAATTTGAACAGTATGATTCGTGAAGTTAATTTAACAAGTCTTTTAGAGCAGGAAATCCTTTCATTTAATGCATATTATTACAGTCCAAAAGAAGGATACAGTATTGTTTGAATTTTATAGGCATTTATGGTAACATATACGGGAATGTGGGTTCTCCCCGCGTGTGCTGCATTCGTAGCTCAGGGGATAGAGCAGCGGTTTCCGGTACCGCGTGTCGGGGGTTCGAATCCTCTCGGATGCATAATATGAATTGTTGAGGTTATATATGGCAGGAAATCCTAGGAAAGCAAAGTCGGCGGGCTCGTTTAGGGAGTCAATGGCTAAAAACTACAGATATTTTATTGTAGGCGGTTTATTTCTTATTCTTGTAATAGTACTTGTAATATTCCTTGCAACAAGAGGAACAGATGTTGTAAAGGAAGGCGAGCAGAATAGTGCAATTGAAGATATTGCGAGTTCTGTTGAAGTGCCAAAAGACAAGTACGAACAGGATGCATATCCTAATGTTAATACAATCTGTACTTCATATATGAATGCAATGTCTATAGGAGATTCGGATACAATGGCATCGTTATCGAATGCCTTATCTGATGAAAGAAGGGCATTTTTCGAAGCTCAGGCGCAGTATATTTCACAGTATGCAGATTACCATTTTTATACAAAGGCAGGACCTGAGGAAAATTCCTATCTTGTACTTGTAACATACACATTACAGATAGTATCGGATGCTAATAAACTGCCGGCACTTTGTTCATTGTATGTATGTACAGATGAATCGGGTACTCTGTATATCAATAATTCAGATTTATCAGAAAATGATGAGGCATATATTTTAGCTCTTGCTTCGCAGGATGATTTTAAACAGCTCCAGGATGATGTACAGCTTGCATACAACGATATGCTTGAGAAGAATCCGGATTTATCGGCAAGAGTAACCGAGCTTAGAGGACAGATTAATTCTGATGTTCAGGCAAAGCTTGAAGCTAAGAAGCAGGCAGAAACAGAAGCAGCTGCTGCACAGGCTGCCGAAGAGGCTGCGGCATTAGCCGCTGCAAATGCCAAAACAGTAAGAGCAACAGATGTTGTAAATATCAGATCTTCATCAAGTACTGATTCTGAAATACTTGGTAAGACTTCACAGGGACAGGAATTTACAAGATACGAAGTTCTTGAAAATGGCTGGAGTAAGATTGATTATAACGGTCAGGAAGCGTACATTAAGACAGAGTATCTTGAGGAAGTTAATCAGGAAGCAGGTGCTGAGGGCAGCGAGGTTGCAGCAAGCGTAAGAGAGCCGGGAAGCACAATAACAGTTAAAGAAAACGCTAAAATCAGAAGTCAACCGAATACTGATTCGGACAGTCTTGGAAAGGCAAGTTCCGGAGACACATTCACACTTGTCGAGGAAAAAGACGGATGGTGTAAATTTACATATGACGGTAAAGATGCGTATATCAGATCTGATTTGATACAATAATAGTGCTTTTTTACACTAAAGTGTTAAATCACTGTTGCAAATTTTACACATATGTATTATATTATCTATGGCAATGGCGCCAATAAGCATACAGTGATTTGTATGCTTATTGGTGTTTTTAAATTAAGGAGGGAAAGAAATGTCTTACGTTGACGAGGTTTACGAGAGAGTAGTTGCCCAGAACCCTGCACAGCCAGAGTTCCACCAGGCAGTAAAGGAAGTGCTTGAGTCACTTCGTGTTGTTATTGAAAAGAATGAGGAGAAGTACAGAAAGGATGCATTACTTGAGCGCCTTACAACTCCTGAGCGCCAGATCCTTTTCAGAGTACCATGGGTAGATGATAATGGTCAGGTTCAGGTCAACAATGCTATGAGAGTACAGTTTAACTCAGCAATTGGACCATACAAGGGAGGATTAAGACTTCATCCTTCAGTAAATATTGGTATTATCAAATTCCTTGGATTTGAGCAGATATTCAAGAATTCACTTACAGGACTTCCTATCGGTGGAGGTAAAGGTGGTTCGGACTTTGATCCAAAGGGTAAGTCAGACAGAGAAATTATGGCATTCTGCCAGAGCTTTATGACAGAGCTTCATAAGTACATCGGAGCAGACACAGACGTTCCTGCAGGTGATATAGGTACAGGTGCAAGAGAAATCGGTTACATGTACGGCCAGTATAAGAGACTTACAGGACTTTATGAAGGTGTTCTTACAGGTAAGGGACTTTCATACGGCGGATCTTTAGCAAGAACAGAAGCTACAGGATATGGTCTTCTCTACATGACAAAGGAAATGCTTAAGTCAAACGGTATTGATATTGCAGGTAAGACATGTGCTGTGTCAGGTTCAGGTAACGTTGCAATTTATGCCTGCCAGAAGGCAATCCAGATGGGTGCTAAGCCTGTAACAGTATCTGATTCAACAGGTTGGATTTACGATCCTGAAGGAATCGATGTTGAACTCCTTAAGGAAGTAAAAGAAGTAAAGAGAGCACGTCTTACAGAGTACGCTGCTAAGAGACCTTCAGCTCAGTATCATGACAAGAAGACAGAGGGTACAAATCAGTGGGAAATCAAGGTTGATATCGCACTTCCATGTGCTACACAGAACGAGCTTGATGTTGAAGATGCTAAGAAGCTTGTTGCTAACGGCGTTATCGCTGTATGTGAAGGTGCTAACATGCCTACAACACTTGAAGCAACAAAGTACTTACAGGACAGCAAGGTATTCTTTGTTCCTGGTAAGGCTGCAAACGCAGGCGGTGTTGCAACATCAGCACTTGAAATGAGCCAGAACTCAGAAAGACTTTCATGGACATTTGAAGAAGTTGATTCTAAGTTAGAGCAGATTATGATCAACATTTTCCATAACCTTGACGATGCTGCCAAGGAATACGGCTTAGCAGGCGATTATGTTGCAGGTGCTAACATCGCAGGCTTCTTAAAGGTTGCAGATGCTATGAATGCACAGGGTATTGTATAAGGTTAACAAGTTAGTTTGCCTAATATTGTGAATTAAGAAATGAGGCCCCATAAACAATGTGTTTATGGGGCTGTTTTTATGGTGTTTTTATAGTAAATTCACGGCTGTTATGATAAAATATAATTTACGTCGGATTGATAGAATCAAATTTATAATATATGAAATGAAAGGCAGGTATTTATTATTATGAACGCTGTATACGAGAAGGTTTTAGGATGCTATGAGAGCATTAAGGATAGAATTCCGTTTACTCCTAAGGTAGCACTTGTTCTTGGTTCGGGCCTTGGAAATTATGCTGATACAATGGATGTTAAGGGCGAGATTGACTATCACGATATTAAGGATTTTCCTATTTCGACTGTTCCGGGACATGCCGGTAAGTTTATTTTCGGATATGTTGACTCTGTTCCGGTTGTATGTATGAAAGGACGTGTACATTATTATGAGGGATATCCGATTAGCGATGTTGTACTTCCTACAAGACTTATGAAGATGATGGGTGCTGAAATTTTATTCCTTACTAATGCATCGGGCGGACTCAACCCATCATATTCAGCAGGTGATTTTATGATGCTTACAGACCATATTTCAATATTTGCACCAAATCCGCTTATCGGACAAAATATTGACGAGCTTGGTACACGTTTCCCTGATATGAGTCAGGTATATGATCTTACATTACAGGATAAAATCAGAAGTGCAGCTAAAGCTAATGGTATTGACTTAAAGGAAGGTGTTTATTGTCAGCTCACAGGACCTTCGTTTGAATCTCCTGCAGAAATTAAAATGTTAGGAAAGCTTGGCGTTGACACTGTAGGAATGAGTACAGTTGTAGAGGCTATTGCGGCTAACCATATGGGTATGAAGATATGCGGAATATCATGTGTATGTAATCTTGCTGCCGGAATTTCACCTACACCTCTTACACACGATGAGGTTCAGGAAGCAGGAAGAAAAGCCGCACCATTGTTTACAAAGCTCATTACTGAATCAATTAAGTCATTCTAATGGGTACGAATAGGAGATATATGTACACATTATGAGGACTTTAAATAAAAATCAGGATGTCATATTGGAAGGATTTAAGGCGGGATTACCTATAGGATTTGGGTATTTCGCCGTATCCTTTTCTTTAGGGATTATTGCAAAATCTGCAAATGTATCCCCTTTTCAATGCTTTATTACAAGCTTTTTAAATCACGCTTCAGCCGGTGAATTTGCCATATTTACGTGTATAAGGGATAACGTTTCATATGTTGAAATTGCATTAATGGTCCTAATTGCAAATATAAGATATGTACTTATGAGCTGTGCGCTGTCGCAGAGGATTCATGAAAAGGATTCAATGCTTGCGAGATTTTTTTATGGATTCACGGTTACTGATGAATTATTTGCAGTTGAGATAGGAAGAAAAGGGCATTTACAGCTTGAATACACAATGACGGCGTTTTTGACGGCAGTAATAATGTGGTCATGCGGAACTACTGTAGGATGTATGGCAGGAAGTGTGTTGCCCGCAAGAGTTGTAAGTGCGCTGTCTGTAGCACTGTATGGAATGTTCCTTGCAATTATTATACCGCCTGCAAGAAAAGATAAATTAATCGGCGGAATAATTATTGTCTGCTTTTTACTAAGCTATTTATTTGCAAGAGTACCTTATATAAGAGATATTTCATCAGGAACAAGAATTATTATTCTTACGGTTATTATTGCTTCTGTAAGTGCAATACTATTCCCGGTAAAGGACGATGAAAGCATAGAAAAAGCATCGGAATAATATGAATTTAAGAGTTAAGTAAAGGGGTTTATTAAATAAATGCAACACAATGTATATATTTATATTCTGATAGCATCAGTTGTTGCGACATTAATCAGAGTGCTACCGACAACATTAATCAGAAAGCAGATTAAGAACAGATTTATTAAATCATTTTTATATTATGTGCCATATGTTACGCTTGCGGTTATGACATTCCCTGCAATAATCAACGCTACTTCTTCAAAAATTGCGGGCATTATTGCACTCTGTGTAGGTGTTGTTGCGGCATGGTTTGACTTTGGACTGTTTAGAGTTGCAATTGCATGCTGCGTTGTAACATATATTGCGGAATTGTTTTTAATATAGGGTTTATAAGGATATAATTATGAAAGTTTCATACGAACAGTTAATTGAAAATGCGATTGAAGCAAGAAAGATGGCATATACGCCTTATTCAAAATATAAAGTCGGTGCAGCACTTCTTAGCAGTGATAATAAAATAATCAAAGGCTGCAACATAGAAAATGCTGCTTACGGACCGACAAATTGTGCTGAGAGGACAGCTTTTTTCAAGGCTGTTTCTGAAGGTGTTAAGGAATTCAGTGCAATTGCGATTGTCGGAGGATTGGAAAATGAGACAGATTTGTTTTCAGACTATGCGTTTCCCTGCGGTGTGTGCAGGCAGGTCATGAGGGAATTTTGCGACAGCGAATTTGAAATTGTAGTTGCAAGAAGCACTGATGATTACAAGGTTTATACACTTGGCGAATTACTGCCTGAAAGCTTTGGACCTGATAACCTGAAGGCGTGATAATCATGAAAGGAGATATTATGAAGAAGTATAAGTATTTATTGCTTTGTTTTGTTTTGGTAATTGCATCGCTATCCGGATGCAAGAAAGAAGAAAACCTTAATGAATTCGAATTTGAATATGTAGACGAGGGTACAGAGGCTAATGTGTCTGATAATAAATCCGAGGAAGCTACAGCTTCTTTAGATACAACAAATAATAATGTTGAAATTGGTACAATTGACACATATGTTGGATCTGTATACAAAAAGACAGATACTATTTCAGTCGGATATGAACCTGAAGAAATGTATGAAATCGAAGTGAATCTTGACGTCCCTGAAATTAAGGATGATTCCGATGCTGCAAAGACAATAAATTCAGAAATATATGACAAGGCAAAGGATTCAATAAATCAGATTGAAGCATTAATTAACGGAACAGCAGAAGAAAACTATGAACCATCATATTCGATGATAAGCTATGAGGCTTATCTAAACGGCGAAATATTAAGCATTATTGTAAAATATAATGCTTCGTATTATGACTGGACTGATTATGCCGTATTTAATTACGATGTAGTAAATAAGCAGCTTGTTGACAATGCATCCATACTTGAAGCCGCAGGTGTAAGTAAAGAGCAGTTTATTAAAATGGCAAAACAGTCATTTGGAGAAATTGCCTTACCCGATATTGAAGACTTTGTAAACGGAGATACAAATAATACGAGCGGGCTTATAGATGAGCAGGAATTAAGTGAAGATGAATCAGAAGACAATGCCGATGAAGAAGAATTATTTAATGAAGAGTGGAGAGGAAGTATCGTCGCTGACTACATCCGTGATTATGTTGAGACTGTAGGTGATAAAAACATTAACGCTGATATACCTGTATACCTTGATGGTAACGGAGAACTTAATGCAGTAGCACTTGTAATGGTTCCTGCCGGAGCAGGCCAGTATTATCATGTTGCAAAGATTGAAGAAAAATCAAACGATGCGATGATTAAGAAATACTGCGAGTATGCTAAAAAGTTTAATTACGACGGAATCGAGAAGCAGCTTCTTGGACTCTATGAATTAGAAGGATACAGCGGATCAATAATCAGAAAAATTACTGTCAGCAATATGCGTTCAGAAGAAGTATATTTAGGGTTTGACGACAATGACACTTCGTTATTTTTAATGCAGTTTTCAGGAGATGATTTTGCTGACACATACGTTGGAAAACTGGAATTTGAGTCTTTTGATGAAAACGGTATCATTTTTAAATACGTTCTTGATTCTAAAAATGGCGAACCTCTTGATGAAAGCCATGAGGGAGCTGAGAACGAGACAGAGCAGATTTATTCGGGAAGGTTTTATTTAAATCCTTATTCAGTATGGGACGAAAACGAGGAGACATACATATCGGGTGTCGTTTATAAGCATATAGACGGTGAAGATATGTTGGGCTCAAATGGTGCTGCTGTAGATTTGAAAAAGTCATTTGGGTAAATGGAGATTATTATGAGAGAAATTCAATGCAGTAAAATTACAGAAGTTATTAGAAAACTGTGTATTGAAGCAAATGAGCATCTTCCGGAAGATGTAAAATGTGCTATCAAGACAGCAAGAAAAGAAGAAGACGGTGAAATCGCGAAAGGAATTCTTGACAACATCATAGAAAATTATGAAATTGCCGATCGTGAGAACGTTCCAATCTGTCAGGATACCGGCATGGCAGTTGTGTTTATGGAAATAGGTCAGGACGTTCATATTACAGGCGGGGACTTAACGGAATGCGTTAATGAAGGTGTAAGACAGGGATATACTGACGGATATCTGCGTAAGTCTGTTGTTAAGGATCCGATAAGAAGAGGGAACACAGGAGATAATACACCTGCCATATTATATACGGAAATTGTTCCCGGAGAACAGATTAAAATTACAGTTGGTCCGAAAGGCTTTGGAAGTGAAAACATGAGCCGCATTATGATGTTTAAGCCATCAGCCGGACTTGAAGGAATAAAGGATTTCATAATTGAAACCGTCAAATTTGCAGGTCCGAACCCATGTCCGCCGATGGTTGTCGGTGTTGGCATCGGGGGCACTTTTGACAGATGTGCACTTCTTGCCAAAAAGGCACTTATGCGACCGCTTGGCTCTTCAAACAAAGATCCGTTCTATGCTGATTTAGAAAAAGAATTGCTTTTGAAAATCAATTCTTTAGGAATCGGACCACAGGGACTTGGCGGAAGAACAACTGCAATCGGTCTAAATATTGAGACATTCCCGACACATATCGCCGGAATGCCGTGTGCAGTAAACATTAACTGTCACGTTACAAGACATAAGACGGAGGTGATATGATGAGCGAAGTAAAAAAGATTACATTGCCTCTTACGAAGGAACTTGCTAAAACGCTTAAGGCAGGAGACAGAGTATTGCTTAGCGGTACAATTTATACGTCACGTGATGCCGGACATAAGAGAATGTGTGAAGCACTTGCAAGAGGAGAAGAACTTCCATTTGACCCGACGGATGCAACAATTTATTATGTAGGACCAACTCCTGCGAAGCCGGGACAGGTTATCGGTTCGGCAGGCCCGACCACGAGCGGAAGAATGGATGCCTATGCACCGACGCTTATGAAGGTTGGAATAAGAGGAATGATTGGTAAAGGTGCAAGACTTGATGAAGTTATTGAAGCAATGAAGGAAAACTTTGGTGTTTACTTCGGCGCTATCGGCGGGGCCGGTGCTTTACTTGCGAAATGTATTAAGTCATCAGAGCTTATTGCTTATGAGGATTTACAGTCAGAGGCACTTAGAAAGCTTTATGTAGAGGATATGCCTTTAGTTGTCATTATTGACTGCTATGGAAATAATCTCTATGAAACCGGACCAAAAGAGTATTTGAAAAGTGTAGAAAGTAAACATATTAATAATTAACCGGGAGATATTATGGAAAACATGATCGAAATCAGATGGCATGGCCGTGGAGGCCAGGGCGCCAAAACCGCGAGTCAGCTTTTGGCGGATGCAGCATTTATGTCCGGAAAGTACATTCAGTCTTTTCCGGAATACGGACCTGAGAGGTCGGGAGCGCCGATTACGGCATATAACCGTATTTCAGATGAAAGATGCAACATTCATTCAAATATTTATGAGCCTGACTATGTAGTTGTTGTAGATGAGACTTTACTTGAGAGTGTGGATGTCACCAGAGGACTTAAAAAGGAAGGTGCGATTGTAATAAATTCTGCAAAGAAAGCATCAGAATTAAGAGGACTTCTTCGTGGATACGAGGGCAGGGTTTATACGATAGATGCAGGAACAATTTCAAGAAAACATCTTGGAGGATATTTCCCTAATACTCCAATGCTTGCTGCGATTGTTGCAGTTTCAGAATGTGTTAAGAAGGATAAATTCCTTGAAGATATGAAGGTATCGTATCAGCATAAATTTGCCAAGAAACCACAGGTTATTGAAGGTAACTTATTATGTCTTAAAGAAGCTATGGAGGAGGTAAAAGAGTGATGAGTAAGAAAGCATCAGAAATAAATGAGCAGATTCCATGGCAGGAACTGACAACAGGCTGTGAAATATATGAGCCTGCAACATCAAGACTTACAATGACAGGTGAATGGCGTTCGAAGGTGCCTGTTTTTCATGAGGAAAAGTGCAAGCAGTGTCTTCTTTGCGCTCCGTTTTGTCCGGATTCTTCAATTCCTGTTAAGGATGGTAAAAGACAGGATTTTGACTATGATCATTGTAAAGGATGCGGAATATGCTATACCGTATGTCCTTTTGATGCAATTGAGTTGATAGTGTCAAATGATTTATGAAAAAATGGTGCTATAAAATATGCTCATCGAACT
>SAMEA3663209__coassemble_438_pt1 | contig 42182 bp, 46 predicted proteins | sample SAMEA3663209__metabat2_high_PE_008 | metagenome-assembled genome bin SAMEA3663209 (sample SAMEA3663209) | pig gut metagenome | biome: pig gut; feature: pig-associated habitat; material: faeces | place: China | collected 2013 | reverse complement strand
ATCTACACATAGTTAAAATATTTGCGGACTGTCATCCACACGGTTAAAACCGTGGGTTTTCTCGTCCGCAGGGGTTATAAAATCTTCCCTGAACTCGAATGCTATGTTAGAATACTTAATATAAATTATGGGCACAATGAAGAAACGCTAAATGCTTGTAAACGGCTTTCCGATTACTCGCAATTCATCCACATCGTCGGAGAAAATCTTAAGAGTGGAGTTACAAATGAAATCGCCGTCAGTGCCGCAATTGACTATTGTATTGAACACGATATCTTATCAGATATCCTTTTGAAAGCAAGGAGTGAGGTTATGCATTCATTATTAACATATTACGACGAAAAACTTCACCTTAAAACCGTATGGAATGAAGGCTTTGAGGCAGGCCAGGAAGAGATTGCAGAGTTAAAGAACTCTAATGACAAGTTAAAGAACGATAATGATAGGTTAATGAACGATAATGACGGGTTAATGAACGATAACAACAAGTTAAAGAACGCTAATGACGAGTTAAAGAAAACTAATAATACACTCAGTGTGACCATTCAATATAAAGACGTAGCTCTTGCTGATAAGGATGCTGAAATTGAAGAACTCAAACGGCAGTTAGCAGAAGCTAAAAAATAACCGGTGCCGCAATTGACTATTGTATTGAACACGATATCTTATCAGATATTCTTTTGAAAGCAAGGAGTGATGTTATGCGTTCATTATTAACATACTATGACAAAAAACTCCACCTTAAAACTGTATGGAATGAAGGCTATGAGGCCGGTCAGAAAGAGATTGACGAGTTAAAGAAAACTAATGATAAGTTAAAGAAAACTAATGACGAGTTAAAATCAGCCCTTCAAGATAAGATCGCTGAGATTGCAAAACTGGACGCTGAAATCGCAAAAGTGGATGCTGAGATTGAAGAACTTAATCGACAGTTAGCAGAAGCTAAAAAATAACTGGTGCCGCATTTGAATGCGATCCAGACAGTATTAATGATCATGGAAATCTGAATATCCGGAAGGGGTTAAAAAATGCATATAATTAGTTCCTACTCTTTTCGTCCGACAAGAAAATTATATTATATGAATGCGACGCAAGAGGACATTGACAACTTTTATCATGGTGTAATGCCGGAAAAAATAATGCAATATGAAGGTGCATTTGGAACATACGGTCATCCGGGATTGTTTCTCATAAAGGATGCGCACACCACGCTAAATGGAATTGGAATTGAATATAGACAGGATGACGACAGAATATCCTATCCGGAGGGTCTTTTAGACATCACGCTTCCACCTACGGTATTTCGTTTGGACTTGATGTTTGATGATGGCGATAAAGAGATTAACGACGAAACGGTAAGAAATCATATTGATTTAATATGCAAATCTGAAAAAGAAAAATACTATCACATAGGCGGAATCTGTGCTGCCAAAGAGAACCCGGAAATTATTCAGGTTTTTTCGGTGAATGATCAGATCCGCGTATTAATAGAGGCCGAATTATCACCTGATGATACAACCGCTTTACAAGAGGATGAGTCGTCAAAATATAAACACATGTATTATCATGATTATATTACAGGATATTACAACTGGAATTACCTTTGGCCTCGTATTGCTTGGTTTCATAATTATGGTGTCCAAGACTATTCGTTCGTTTTTTTCGATATTAAGGATTTTAAAGCAATAAATGTTATCTACGGACACCTGGTTGCAAATCAGTTACTAACGGATATCACTAATCAAATGGAAAAGACGGATTGGATCTATTTTAGTGCAAGGTGCGACAATGATAACTTTGCTATGATGATAAAGGATATGCCCGAGGCTGAAACAAGAGAAAAATTATACGAATTCTTTGACAGCATCTCTTACTTGGATGCGGATAAAAACTATCGCATATACTATCGCTGTGGTATTGTTCCTATGAGAACTACCATTGAAATGGGCGATCGTGTAGCCGATGCAGGAAAACAGGCCAAGGCTTTTGGAACAAAACCGTACAAAACAGAACTCATCTTCTTTACGGATGAAATGAACGATAAACAAAACAGAGCAATCCAATTGAGATCGTATCTTGATACAGCGATTGCACGTGATGAGTTTATGGTATATCTTCAGCCCAAATATGATATCAAGACAGAAAAAATAAAAGGTGCTGAGGCACTTATCAGATGGAAATATATGGGGAAAAATATACTGAGTCCGGGAATATTCATTCCTTTGTTTGAAGAAGACGGGCTGATTACAAAGTTAGATGATATAGTCTTAAAAAAGGTATGTATTAAACTGAAAGAATGGGAGAAACAGGGAAAACCGCTATATCCGATTTCTGTGAATGTATCAAGGAAAAGTATTGGGATCCCCGGCCTTGTGGAACATCTTACGGAAATTGTAGATTCGTTTGGTGTGGATCATTCGCTCATAGATTTTGAACTCACGGAAAGTGCCATGTATGACAATCAGGATACTATGATTAAGATTATTGAAAAACTTAAACATCAAGGTTTCAAATTATCTATGGATGATTTTGGAACAGGTTATTCGTCTTTGTCTTTACTGCCGATCATGCCTTTTGATACGTTGAAAATCGATAAGTCCTTTGTCGATAGAATCGGTAAATCGAATGAATACACTAAAAGCTGTGCTGTAGTAAAACAAATTATTGCGTTAGCAAAAGATTTAAATATGCGCTGTCTTGCAGAAGGCGCTGAGAATAAGGAGCAGGTGGATTTACTGCGAGACTTTGGATGCGAAATTGTTCAAGGATATTATTACAGCAAACCGCTTCCCGTTGAGGAATACGAGAAATTGTTATAGAAGCAAAATGCCATGTTAGAATACTTAATATAATTAATGCCTTAAAATTCATCCACTTTGTCGGGAAACTCTAGCCGAATCGGGATTTGCTTAATCTAAGGAGGATAATTTTGTGATTAAATTAGTGGCACTTCCGTGTCTTTGCGTTGATGTTTTCGATGGAACTAATGAAATGCGTGCAGGCGGCGAGGCGCTTAATTTTGCTGCTCATGCGTCACGATTTGACGAAATCAAAGTTTCCCTTTTAGGTGCAGTAGGTCAGGATTCTTATGCCGACTGCATTATGGATTCTATTTCGAATAAAAACATTGATGTAAGTCATGTAAGAATTGAGAAGAACAAAGTCACAGCAAATAATCGCACTTACCTTACTCAGAATGGCGACAGATATTATAAAGAGGATTCATGGACCGGAGATATTGTCGACAAGATGATACTTAACCGGGACGAACTCGAATTTGTCAGGAAATCCGATGTCATTTTTGTTCATTTCTATGCAGGCTGCTTTAAGCAAATCATAGATTTGAAAAAATCAAGTAGCTTTAAGCTCGCTGTTGATTTTCTTGAGTATCGTGATTTTGAAGACATGGAAAAATATGCCCCTTACGTTGACTATTTTATGATAAGCGGAGAAGAAAACCTGCTCTCCAAATTTGCCGATTTCTCGAATAAGTATCCGGGGCTGTTTAACATGTCTTTAGCTGAAAAAGGAAGTGTTACTTATCATAACGGTAAGGAGTATGCCGTCCCGGCTGATGAGGTTACAGAAATCATTGACACTACCGGATGTGGTGATAGCTATCATGCGGGATTTGTATGTTCGCACATGATAAATGGAGACATTTATGAGGCAATGAAGGTTGGAACACAGTTTGCAACAGAGACGCTGTCTCATTATGGAGGATTTTAAGGCTTTATCGATTTGGAACAAGCTGGACCTTCTCAAGCCAGAGAGACACTCCTCATGGCAAACGATATCACCTTAATGCTTTGTTGGAATTGAGATAAAGTCTAGTCTTAATTGCATTCCTAGGCCTGCTGCTATACGTTTTACCATAGCAAGACTTGGATTCCTTGTTCCATTTTCGATTCTACTGATATCCGCTTGTGTGATACCAGTTATTTCTGACAATTCCTTTTGTGTCATATTTTGACTTGTCCTTGCATCAATCATCGCTTGAATTATATCGTATTCGGGCTGAAGAGCATCATATTCAGCCTTTACCTCAGGTTTATTTAGTGTTTTTTCTTTATATTCTTTGTAACTACTCACTCTGGTGTCTCCTCTCATAATCCGATTTATATTTCTTTGCTATATCAATCTCAGATTTTGGTGTTTTCTGTGTCTTTTTTGTAAACCCATTTGTAAGAATTGCTTTATTCCCGACCATAAAGAAAAAGAGAACTCTTGTTACATCGGAACCATACTTTGTTCTAAGTTCAAAAATATCATCACCCAAATATTCCGAATAAGGCTTGCGAAGAAATATTCCGTTTGTTTCAAGTAAATCAATTGTTCTTAAAGTTTTTGCTAATAGTCTAGGTTCAAGTGAATCTAAATACTCTTGTAAGGGACACTTTCCATCTTCTGTGTCATAAAACTCAACTATCATTATGTATTTCCTCTTTAAATATATGTCGTATACGACATAATGTCAACTACTGTTAATAAAAAATATAATATCTTACCATATCCACCGTATATTTTATCAAGTTGGAATTTGCTACTCGACTGAGTATGTAAGAAATGAGAGGTCTTTCAGACTCTCGAAACTAGCTTCATAATCTGATCAAATTTTATATAAACAACCCATCTAAACCATCACAGGCCTTATCAAATATGAAGATTAAAGAACAGTTTTATTCGTAAGCCCATTGTACATGCATTTTATAAATAATACAACATCTAATTTGCGCCCTCCTTACATAAAATCGTAATGCTATTTTAACTAAAATTGCATAAAATCGTAGCCTTAGGATAGCTAAAAATGCATAAAATCGTAACCTTTAGATAGCTGAAAATGCATAAAAACGTAACAACGAAAAGGATTCACCCCTTAAAAAGCTGTCTCTTTCGTTCAATCATTTCATCTATTTTACTGATGTAAAGCCCTACATCCTTCACGTTATCACATCTTTCAATTCGGCCGTCTCCATACACGCGCTTAGTGACAGTTCCGGCGCCTAGAGCCACAATTGTCTGCACTTCCTCCATGATGAGGATATTGTATATTCCTTCTTTGCCCGGGCGTGAATACCCTGTGTTTTCGTAGTTGCCGGTCATGTTCTTCTGGCGGTAAAGGTAGTACGGCTCCATGCCAAGCGACTGCATGCAATCCGCCTGAAGCCTTAGCATCCCATCGGTGATTTCTGATTTGATTTCAGGGTGTGCCTTCAAATATTCGTCCATATGAGCGGCGCGCTTAATCGCCATTGAATGAATTGTCACGCTATCAGGTGAAAGCTTCGCGATTTCATCAAATGTATATTTAACCTTCGCCTCATCTTCTCCCGGAAGTCCAAGAATCAAATCCGTATTTATATTGTCAAAGTACTTCCTTGCAAGAAAGAATGCCTTCCTGAACTCATCAACACTATGCGCCCTGCCAATAAGCTTAAGCGTCTCATCATTCATCGTCTGTGGATTAACGGAAATCCTTGTCACACCGTTTCTTAAAAGCGCGACAAGCTTATCCTCGGTAATGCTATCAGGTCGCCCTGCCTCAACTGTAATCTCACGACAGCTTGACAAGTCAAGTTTCTTTCTCACATACGACATTAGTTCATCAATCTGATAAGGCAAAAGTGTCGTCGGCGTGCCTCCACCAACATATACCGTATCTATTACCTTGTCTGCAAATTGTTCACTGACATAATCGATTTCTTTTTTCAGGCAGTTAATATATTCATCTACTCTGTCTCTCCACTTTGCGATTGCGTTAGAAGTAAACGAGCAGTAAAGACACGTCGTTGGACAAAACGGAATTCCGATGTAAATACTGTATCCCCTATCACCATGAAGTGACTCAAGAATGCCGACTTCCTTTTTAGCAATATTAGTTGAAAGTTCAATCTTCTCATCTGTTACAAGATAAGTATCCTTAAGGAATGTGCTTATTTCATCATCGCTCTTTTTATCAAGGATCATTGCCATAGGAAGCTTTGTAGGTCTGATTCCTGTAAGTGTTCCCCACGGAAGTTTTTTGCCGGTCAGTTCCGACAATATTATGTAAACTTTTCTTTTGATCTTATTCTTAAACTGCGGTCTGTCCTCACCACAATTTTCAACTCTAACTTCCCTTACTTCACCATCAGGAGTCTCTACCCTATAATAAAATGCCTCTACAATATTACTTATCTCACTACCCCACTCCTTAACCTCAACATCTTCACTCTGGAAGAATGCCTTTGTAAGTGAGTGAAGGTCATAGCTAAAGCTTAAGTCCGAAATATAAATTCTCATTCTTATCCTTTCAAAAAAAGGTGTCCTAAGACACCTTGTAATTTAGCAATATAGATTAATCAGCAAAACGGATTGTGTTTTCTCTCATACCCGATTGTTGTCGACTCTCCATGTCCCGGGTATACCTTGATTTCATCATCAAGTCTCATAAGCTTTTCCTTTAAGGACCGATCAAGCATGCCGCCGCTTCCTGTCGGTAAATCCGTACGTCCGCATGAACCTGCGAATAAAGTATCTCCCGCAATTAAAAGCTTCTCACCCTCAATTAAGTAACAACAGCTTCCGGCTGTATGTCCCGGAGTAGAAATCATCTTAATCTCAATTCCGTTAATTGTTACCTTTTCTTCATCCTTAAGGTAGACATCCGCTTCAACAGTATAATTTCTTCCGATCTGGTTTGACACATTAAGCTCACTTGATGCAAGCAAGTCCTTTTCAAGCTCTGATGCATAAATCTTAACGCCGGCCTTTTCTCTCAACTCATTTGCACCCATAATATGGTCAAAATGTCCATGCGTAAGCATAATTGCGCTAACCTTTATTTCATTTTTAAGAAGTGCATTGTATATTCCAACACCATCTGCTGCCGGGTCAAATACTATCGCTTCCTTCTTCTCATCATCATACACAAAGTAGCAGTTGGTCTGTACGTATCCAATTGTCATGCTTCCGATTTTGATGCTCATTTTTATCCTCTTGTTCTTTCTATTTCAATTACACCGTCGATTGACTTAAGTCTGTCAATTACGTTTCTTAGTTCTTCTTTTCCCGATGTCTCGAATGAAAGCGATGTAACAGCAGTTCCGTTCTTAGCCGGTCTTCCATTTACAGAAATAACGTTAACGTTTTTCTCAGTAAGAACTCTTGTGATTGCCATAAGCATTCCCGGCTTATCACTGATTAACATCGTAATTTCAACTACATACTTAGAGCGCGAGGCAAGTATATCTTCTGACCATTCTGCCTCAATGAGCCTTACTCTCTCAAGCTCAGGCAGATTAATCATGTTAACACAGTCGGTTCTATGAATCGAAACACCTCTTCCACGCGTTACAAAACCGATAATTTCATCTCCCGGTATTGGTGAGCAGCATTTGGAAAAATGTACCGAAAGGTCATCCATACCCTGAACGATAATGCCGGCCTTACCTCCGGTGTGTTTATGCTTATCTCTGTTAGCATCATTTATACTTTTTGCAAGGTCTTCATCCGAAACGATTGCAGGGTGATCCTTTTCATATAACTCCTGCATTTTGTTGATTATCTGACCTTCTCTTAATCCTCCGTGACCAACAGCCGCCCTTACTGCATCCCAGTCATGGAAGCCGTATTTCTTCATGACTGCATCCATATACTCAGCGACGAAAAGCTTCTCAACTTCAATCCCCTTAGTCTTGCAGTATGCAACCATCATATCATGGCCCTTGGCAATATTTTCTTCCTTAAGTTCGCTTCTGAACCACTGCTGGATTTTATTTTTTGCCTGTGACGACTTTACTATATTAAGCCAGTCTCTACTTGGACCGTGTGAGTTCTGTGAAGTAACTACTTCGACTCTGTCACCGTTTTGAAGGATATAGTCATTCTTGACCATCTGCCCGTTAACTCTTGCACCTACCATCTTATTGCCGACTGCAGTATGTACACTGTAGGCAAAATCAATAGGTGTTGAGCCGGCAGGCAAAGTCTTTACATCACCTGTCGGAGTAAATACATATACTGTATCGGAATATACATCAAGGTCTGTTTTGACTGAGCTTAAGAATTCCTTGTTATCGGACATATCCTTCTGCCAGTCAAGAATCTGATGAAGCCATGACATCTTCTCAGCTTCTGATTCCTTAATGATATTTCCGTTAGATGCTTCTTTATATTTCCAGTGTGCTGCAATACCGTATTCGGCAGTTCTGTGCATTTCATACGTTCTAATCTGGATTTCAAACGGCGTACCTGTCTTACCGACAAGTGTCGTATGAAGTGACTGATACATATTTGGCTTTGGCATTGCAATATAATCTTTAAATCTACCCGGAATTGGCTTATAAATCTCATGGATAATACCAAGTGCCGCATAGCAGTCTTTAATTGAATCAACAATAATTCTTACTGCAAACAAATCATAAATCTGGTCAAGAGACTTATCCTGATTAAGCATCTTACGATATATACTGAAAAAGTGCTTAACCCTGCCGTCAATTTGTGCTTTAATCCCGGCTGCACTTATTGCTTCTGCAACCTCATCTACTATGTCCTGAACAAAGGCTTCTCTTACAGACTTACGTACCGCAATTTTATCAACAAGATCTCTGTACACCTCAGGTTCAAGATACTTAAGAGATAAATCATCAAGCTCAACCTTAACCTTTGAAATACCAAGACGCTGTGCTAACGGTGCATATATGTCCATAGTCTCTTTCGCGATTTCCTTTTGCTTAGCTTCAGGCTGATGAGAAAGTGTTCTCATATTGTGAAGTCTGTCCGCGAGTTTAACCATAATTACACGTATGTCTTTTGCCATAGCAATAAACATACGTCTTAAGTTCTCTGCCTGGTATTCAAGCTTGTCGTTATTATATTTGATTTTCTCAAGCTTTGTAACGCCATCAACTATTAAAGCAACATCAGGACCGAATTCTCTTTCAATATCTTCATCGGTCATAACCGTATCTTCAACTACATCATGTAATAGTCCTGCAACGATTGATTCCTTATCAAGCTGCAAATCAGCCAAAATAATAGCTACGCAAAGAGGGTGAACTATATATGGTTCTCCCGATTTACGCAGCTGTTTTGCATGCGCCTTAGAGGCGATATTATATGCTTTTTCAATTAGGGTAATGTCATCTGATGGGTGGTATTTTTGCACACGTTCAATAAGGTCCCTGTAGAGTTCCTCGGGACTTAGAAATTCTTTCATGGCTTCTATTCTGCCATCATCAATTATAAGTTCGTGTCTTTCCCTGTCCACTGCTTACCCCGTTACAAGTACTACTGAATGCCGTCCGGATTCTGCTTCTGGAATCTCCATGCATCAGCGCACATTTCGTCTATATCTTTTGTTGCTTCCCAATGAAGTTCCGCCTTTGCCTTTGCCGGGTCTGCATAACATGTAGCAATATCTCCCGGTCTTCTGTCTTTGATTTCGTACGGAATGTCTCTTCCGACAGCCTTAGATACGCTCTTAATTACCTCAAGTACACTGTATCCGTTGCCTGTTCCCAGGTTATATATCTTAACTTTGTTGTCTGTCTCTTTCTTCATCTCATCAATCTTCTTAAGGGCGCATACATGTCCCTTAGCGAGGTCAACTACATGAATATAATCTCTGACACCGGTTCCGTCCTTTGTATCGTAATCATTACCGAATACGCCAACCTTCTCAAGCTTGCCTACAGCAACCTGTGTTACATATGGAAGAAGGTTATTCGGAATGCCCTTAGGATTCTCTCCAAGGAGTCCTGACTCATGTCCTCCGATTGGGTTGAAATATCTTAATAAAATAACATTCCATTCATTGTCAGATACAGAAACATCGCTTAAAATCTGCTCAATCATAAACTTGGTACGTCCGTACGGATTAGTTACGCCACCTGTAGGACAGTCCTCTGTAATCGGAACGAACGCCGGATCTCCGTAAACTGTTGCGGATGATGAAAAAACAATGCTCTTGCAGCCGTGATTTCTCATCACATCACAAAGAATCAGAGTTCCTGTAATATTGTTATGATAGTACTCAAGAGGCTTTCTGACAGATTCACCTACTGCTTTATACCCTGCAAAGTGTATTACTGAATCAATCGATTCAGATTTGAATACATTTTCAAGAGCCTGCTTATCGAGCAAATCAACATTGTAGAATTTAACATTTTTGCCTGTAATCTTCTCAATTCGATTGACTGCCTCCCGGCATGAATTGTAAAGATTATCAACAATTACTACTTCATATCCTGCGTTAATAAGCTCTACGCATGTATGTGAACCGATAAATCCGGCTCCCCCTGTAACTAAAACCGCCATATAACCCTCCTTTAGCAATACCTATAATATATTACAACTTTTTTTGTATAAATTCCACAATAATTGCGAGTAACATTATCTTCGTCATTATATCATAAAAAATACTGAATTTACGTTATTTATTCGTACATTTCTATATATTAAAAGCACATTCAAATTGTGCTATAATCCTTATTTAGAACGCTTACGAAGCGTAATTATCATACAATCCTTCTTAAGGACATTTTCAGAGCGGTGTTTTACCGCATAACCCATAAATTTAAGCTTATATTATTAACGGAGAAAACAATGGATACAGCAAATGAAAACAAAATGGGTGTAATGCCGGTTGGCAAGTTACTTATTACAATGTCACTTCCAATGATGATTTCAATGGTAGTGCAGGCGCTTTACAATATCGTAGATTCGGTTTTTGTTTCAAGAGTCAGTGAAGATGCACTTACAGCCGTTTCGATGGCATTCCCGCTCCAGGCATTATGCATTGCGCTTGGTGCCGGAATGGGAGTCGGTGTCAATGCTCTTTTATCAAAATCACTTGGCGCCAAGGATAATGACATGGTTAATAAAAGTGCTCTTAATGGTCTTTTCATGACATTTGTAAGCTATCTTGTTCTCTTAGTTATTGGTATTTTTGCCGTAAAGCCGTTTTATATGATTCAGACAGATTCTGCCGACATTATTCAATACGGAACAGACTATCTTTCCGTTATATGCTGTTTTTCATTTGGTATGTTTTTCCAGTTTACATTTGAGAGACTTCTTCAGTCTACCGGAAGAACTTTTCAGACAATGATTACCCAGACAGTGGGTGCAGTTACCAATATTATTCTTGATCCGATATTTATTTTCGGTCTTTTCGGCGTTCCTGCTTTTGGCGTTAAAGGTGCCGCAATCGCAACCGTTATCGGGCAGATTATTGCAGCAGTACTGGCTCTTATTATGAATATAAAGGTTAATACTGACATTGACTTTTCATTGAAAGGATTTAAGCCTGATATAAAAATTATCGGCATGATTTATAAAGTCGGTCTTCCTTCGATAATAATGCAGAGTATCGGTTCAGTCATGGTATTCTGTCTTAATAAAATTCTTATTGTTTTTTCATCAACGGCTGTTGCGGTATTCGGTGTATACTTCAAGCTCCAGAGCTTTGTATTTATGCCTGTATTCGGTCTTAACAACGGCTTGATTCCTATTATGGCATACAACTATGGAGCAAAGAAAAAAGACCGTATGATTAAAACAATTAAGTGCGGTCTTTTGATTGCATTTTCTATTATGAGCGTTGGAATGGTTGTATTTGAATTGTTCCCTGATGCAATACTTGCTCTATTCGAGGCATCAGACAATATGCTGGCTATGGGTAAGGTCGCTCTTAGAACAATTGCGATTCACTTCCCTATTGCTGCAATATGCATTGTACTCGGTTCAGCATTCCAGGCTCTTGGTAATGCCGTTTATTCAATGTTTGTATCAATAGCAAGACAGCTTGTAGTATTGATTCCTGTGGCATACGCTTTATCAAAGCTTGGAAATGTCAATTACGTATGGTGGTGCTTCCCGATTGCTGAGATCATGTCACTCACAATAACTGTAATCTTCTTTATTAAGCTTAAGAGAGAAGTAATTGATAAGATTTAATTCTTCCTTTTCCATCTCTCAAAAGTATATTCGGTATCAAAATAGGTGAATTCTTCTGATTCACCTGTTTTTTTCCATTCATCGTCCTTTTCAAGATTAGGGAAATACGAATCAGCCTCATAGCAGTAATTAATCTTCGTAACCTCGCATGTGTCAACATATGGAAGCATCTGCTTATATACGCTGTCTCCGCCAATAATATAAACATCTTCTGTGTTATATTTCTTTAACTCTTCTAACAGCTCATCAATACTATGAACAACAATTGCATCTCCGGCTTTATATTTCTCATCCTTTGTTAATACTATATTTGTTCTGTTTTTAAGAGGCATTCCGTTAGGAAATGTAGCCATAGTCTTTCTTCCAAGTACTACAACCTTGCCTGTTGTAATCTCCCTGAATCTTTTCATGTCATTCGGGATACTGACAAGAAGCTTTCCTTTGTTTCCTATTGCCCAGTTATTGTCTACTGCAACTATTGCGTTCATAGATACTAGTGTAATTCCTTTCTTACCAAATTGTGATTCAATTTAAATTGCCACCGGTATTGAAATCTGCTCTCCATATTGATAACCTTCAACCCATACATCATCCTTAGTGAACTTATAGAAATCCTTTATATCAGGATTTATAAAGAACTTAGGTGCATCAAATACAGGTCTCTTGATTAGTTCTTTAACAAGCGGAATATGTCTGTCATAAATATGTGCATCTGCAATTACATGCATAAATTCTCCCACATACATATCACAGCACTGAGCCAGCATATGAACAAGCACTGCATACTGAACAACATTCCAGTTATTAGCTGTGAGCACATCCTGAGATCTCTGATTAAGTATCGCATTAAGTGTAAGCTTATCTTCGCCCTTCCTCTGTGTAACATTAAATGTCATTGAATATGCGCAAGGGTACAGATTCATTTCGTGAAGATCCTGATGAACATAAATATTCGTCATGATTCTCCTTGAAAAAGGATTGTTCTTAAGGTCGTAAATCACTCTGTCGACCTGATCCATCATTCCTTCCTTGTACTGATGCTTAACACCCATCTGATAACCATATGCTTTTCCGATAGAGCCTGTTTCATCAGCCCATTCATCCCATATATGTGAAGAAAGTTCGTTAACATTATTGCTCTTCTTCTGCCATATCCATAAAAGTTCATCTGTCGCACTCTTAAGCGCAGTCTTTCTAAGAGTAATAATCGGAAACTCTTTTCTTAAGTCGTAACGATTTACTACACCAAACTTCTTGATTGTGTATGCACTTGTTCCGTCTTCCCAGTGAGGTCTTACCTTTTCTCCTTCTGTAGAACATCCGTTGTCAAGAATGTCCCTCACCATATTGATAAACACTGTATCTGCGTAGCTCATAGGGTACTCCATTAAAAACTATATATAGTGGTTTATTTGGCTGAGATTTCTCGAAAACACTTCGTGTTTTCTCGTGTAGTCATTCCTTCGGAATAATTACCGGTCCCACTTATCACAAAGCGAATTGATCTGGTCTGCGAACTTCGCTAAATCCTTATTGGCACCACCTTCGTTATGCTGAATAACGAGAAGAAGTCTCTGTCCTGCAGCAAGAAGTCTCTCGAATACTGCAGACACTGTCCTCTTCTTTTCCTTCTTTGTAACTCTGACTCCTTCAGCCTCATACTCAAATTCATTTGTTGCAAGATTGAATATTGTACCTGAATACGGTGCATATGCCAAAAGTCCGAATTCTTCTTCTATTACATCGGCAAATTTGTCGGTAACATCGTCATCACCATGAACTACGAACACATGCTGAGGGCGATTTTTAAAGCCCTTCATCCAGTTCATAAGTCCTTCCTTATCAGCGTGTCCCGAAACACCCTTAAGCTGCAAAATCTTCGCTCTTACCTCAACGGCTTCACCGAAAAGTTTGATTTCTTCAGCACCGTCAATAAGTGCTCTTCCGGGTGTTCCTACTGACTGGTAACCAACGAATAATATCGTACATTCTTCTCTCCACAGATTGTGCTTTAAGTGATGTCTTATACGTCCCGCATCGCACATTCCGGCTGCCGAAATGATTACCTTTGGCTCAGAATCAAAATTTATTGCTTTTGACTCATCTGATGTAATTGAAAGATTGAGTCCTCTGAAAGAAATTGGGTTAATTCCTTTATTAACAAGTGAGAGTGCTTCTTCATCAAAGCATTCCGAAACGTTTTTGTTAAACACTCCGGTCGCTTCAACAGCAAGCGGTGAGTCAACATATACAGGGAAATTATCGTGTCCCTTTACAAGACCCTCTGCCTTAATCTGCCTTATGAAATAAAGCATTTCCTGAGTACGTCCGACTGCAAATGACGGAATAATAACATTTCCGCCCTTATCGAAAGTCTCCTGCAAAATCGTTGCAAGTTCCGATACATAGTCAAGTCTTGACTTCTCATGGAATCTGTCGCCGTATGTAGATTCTATTACTACATAATCAGCTTCATCTATTGTAGCCGGATCTTTAATAAGCGGCTGATTAACATTACCTAAGTCTCCTGAGAATACTATCTTCTTGGAAATGTCTCCTTCCGTTACAAAAACTTCAATAGCCGATGAACCGAGAAGATGTCCGACATCTGTAAATCTTATTTTAATACCTTCTGCCACTTCAATGAGTGAATCATAAGGACATGGAACTAACAACTTGATTGCAGTTTCTGCATCTTCCATAGTGTATGTAGGAACATACTCTTCTCTCTTTGAAGATCTCTGCGCTTTTCTGTTACGCCACTCAGCTTCCTGCATCTGGATGTGAGCCGAGTCTCTAAGCATTATGGAACATAAATCCGCTGTACCCTTTGTAGCAAAAATCTGACCTCTGAAGCCCTTTGCACATAACTTTGGAAGCATTCCCGAATGATCAATATGTGCATGTGTCAAAAACACGTAGTCAATAGCTGACTCCGGAACCGGAAGTTCTGCATTCTCATAGAGATTCACTCCCTGCTCCATGCCATAGTCAACGATTGCGTTTTTGCCTGCAATACTAAGAAAATGACAGCTTCCCGTAACCTCATGTGCCGCGCCAATAAAAGTTAGCTTCATAATTAATTCACCCCCAAAATAATGTGCAATCCACTCCTGAATTAATATACCTACATTCCTACATACGCTGTCGCCATGTTTGACGATAAATTGAAGTTATTAAATACGTATGCATAAACCGGTCCCCTGTAACCTGCCGGAACTGTTATTTTCCCTTTAACCGTATTACCATTTCCCCATAATGTAAGGTCATTTACGTTAGGAACCGGCTTTCCTGTTTCATCAACAGTTGCAGCTATAGAAACCCCGTATAAATAAAGCCTGCTCTCAGGCTCAAGACCGGTAAGCGTGTAATTCACTTCACCCGTAGCCACATTATATGAATCAATTGTAATCGCAAGTGCCGGCGGAGTGAGATCATCAACCACAATACCTGTCTTATTCGTAACAGTAATCTTAGGCGATACAAAAGCCTGTGTTTTGCCCTTTTTAAGGCCAAAGTAATTAGCTATTCCCTGAGCATCTAGCACTGCAAGCTTCTGCCAGTCAAGGGCATCGTCAAGCTTTGTTAAATCATGATAGTTATCTAAATATCCATGCTCAAGAATAATCGTAGGAATTCCGGCTGAAGCACCATGTCTGATTAATCCATAGTAGTCACCGCTTTTACCGGTTCTTGTCTTAACGCCCTTGTTAACCATTCCGGCTAAGTTCCACTGTGTCATAATCGAATTACCAAGGGATGCGCCCTGTGAATAAAGTGCTCCGCATGGGACAAAAACTTCACTTCCATACATAAGGTGGTTTGTTGATGCGTTAAAATGAACAGATACGACCGCATCTGCACCTACTGCCTTTGCGAGATTAATTCGCTGCTTTAAATCAACGGCAACATCTGTATTTCTTGAAAGATACACCGTAACATTACCGTACTTTTCAAGCTCTGCCTTAAGAGCGGCTGCTGTAACAAGCGTAAGGTTTTTCTCCTGTAATCCGGCGTAGCAGGCTCCTAAATTAGTTGCAACGCTTGCGGGTCCTCCATGGCCCGGATCAATAAGAATAGTGACATTTTTCTTACCTGCCGCACTGACATCGTTAGTTGACAGGCTTACTATAAATGCCATTGATAAAGCTGCGAGCAATAATTTTGCAAAATGTTTTTTCATAGTGTTCTCCTACTTAAATGCACCCTCAATAATGTCTTTAGCCTTTGAAGAGTCACCTGAAACCGACAAAATCGCATATTCCCTGCTTGTTATAATTACTGCGTCATTAAGCTTTGGAACTTCTTCAGGAACATAATCAGTGAAATTCTCTTTCTGCTCACTTACTCTCTGTTCAAAAGCACTCTTAGCCTTTGCTGCTGAATCTGAATCCTTACATACAAGAACTACGATTTCTTCTGCAGTAGCACCTGAGCTTTCGTAAATATAAGCCTCGTTAATTTCTACATCGGCAAAGTTAAGAAACATCTTCGCTGTATCAAGATCAACAGCTGATAACTGATCTGTATAGCTGATTTCCGATAAAAGTGAATCAGCAATTGCCTTTGCGTCAACACTCTTGTTTTCAGTAGCATCAGCGCTGTCCTCTGCTTCTTCACTTTCCTCGTTAACATTAATAGAAATGTCGTGTACTTCCTTCTCTTCTCCCTTGCATCCTGTTATCGAAAATACCATTGTTCCGATAAGTGCTGCCATCAATAATTTCTTCATAATAATCTCCTCTCTTACTGCATAATATAAGCAAGTTTATTCTGCCGGTGGCCACTTTACTGCCTGTTTTCTTAAAGCGTCAATCCACATCGGCATGTACTTACTGTACATATGAATTCCGTCTGCTGTTGTCTCTGCCTTAAGAGCACCTGTCTCATCTGCAAAATACGGCCCGACATCTACATAATAACATTTCATGAGTTCAGCGAATGATTTCAAATTTTCATTTCTCTTTTTTATATTTTCATTACAATGAACTTTGTCCGTCTGTGACTTAACCTGTGTAACAGGTAAAATCGCCTGAATATATATGATCGCTCTTGGCTGCATAACTCTTAAGTCATTTATAAGACTTGCGTATGCGTCAAGAAATGGTTCATCTGTCACCGAACCAAGCTCGTTAAGTCCTACCTTAATGTAAATCTTAGTAAACTTATCATACGGCATTGCGTCAAATATAGGCACTTTACCGCTTGGAGTCTGAACTACTTTGAATGTTTTATATCTGTAAAGCTGGAAAGAAGTAACCGCATAAAACGTTGCGTTCGTTCCTGAATTCATCGCAAGCCCCGCAACTCTTGAGTCTCCGATGAAAAGTGCATCATCAAAATAACTTAAATCAACTTCTTCATATGGAAGCGGATAATCTTTAAGCGGGTCGATATTCTCATTAGTAACTTTCGGCTGTTCCGGTATTTTTATTTCATTAACAGTCTCACTCTCCGAGTCACCTGCTCTTACGATAGTCTCTATTCCTGAAATCTCAGCAGTAATGCGAATCGGCTCTTTCTCTTTGACTTCTTCTATTGTATTCTCTGTATTTTCGACGGTTTCCTCATCGGTATTTTCAGCTTTTTCGCCTGTGTTATTTATTATCGACTTAATTCCGCCCTGCTCACTTAATTGTTTGACGTTGCCCTTTGCTTCTGATGAAGTATCAGGCTCAATATCATCTTTAAGTCCGGTAATAGGATTTTCTTCTATTTCAATTGTCTTCTTTTCTGCAACTACAACCTTGCCTGTATCGTTAAAAGCAAGTGAATACACCTCTTTCACACTGCTTCCGGTATCCCATATTGCAAGTCCTATTCCTGCAAAGGCTGCAATTAATGCCAGCAAAACAAGTGCCAGCGTAATATAAATTGCCTTGAATTTACTTTTCATTTTCTCCCCTATGTAAACACTTCTTACTTCATAAGCTTGTAGAAGTGATTATCTTCATTCAAAAAGTCAAAGTTGTTGATAAATAATATATCTGCATCTTTATTATTCTCAACTAATTCTTTAACCGAATCTTTATAATATCTTAAATCAATAAGCGTGATATACTCATAGTCATGAGTAAGGAACGGAATCAGGCAGTTAGCGTATGAATCCTTGAATATTATAAGCTTCTTCCCCTTGCCCTTCTCTGATAAAATGCTCTCATCTGAGACAATTTCGCTCTTACCGAAATTGCCATACAAAAACATTCCGTATTTATCAAATACCGAGAGTTTCTCCTTATCAAGAAGAGAGTTCCTTAAAGTATCATCCGTAACAAAACTTCTTATGGGAATATCATAATATGTGATGACATCAGGCTTCACAAAAAGGCCTTTATACTTAGCATACAGTGTACCTAAAAATCCATCTTTCTCACCCTTTTCAAGTGTTGATAAATCAAGGGGATCATCGGATATTGCTGAGTATGCATAATAAGCGCCAAGCGTAGTCCAATGGTGATCTGTTTTGTAATAGATATACTCGTCCTCATGTGTAAGTAATACACAACTTAAATCTACCACACGAGCACCCGATAGTAAAGATTTATTGCCCATTAATTCAGACAGTTTTTCTTTCTGATCAGGAATTATCATACCCTTTGGAACCTTATTTGTAAGGACACCCGCCGCATTCGGTGCGATTGCAACCGTAACGAAATTATCCGTGTTATTAATGAACTCATTTATTATACTGATATTTTTGTCAAAAACATCAGTTTTATTCTCACTCTTCGTAAATAAATATGAATCTTTGCCGCGTGCCACGGAATTATTTTCAATTTTCAAAAGCACCGCTTCTATTGATGCCTTTAATTTAATAAATTCATCTCTTAATGGCATCTGGTCATTTATGTAATTTTCGTATTTTGTCATAAATGAACCATCGGCTATATCAGTAAGTCTTACTTGAGGTGCCTTCGTTAAATACCTGTTTTCCCATTCGCTGACTTCTTTGTCAGGAATTATTAAGCCAAGAACTGTAATACTTAGCAAAAATGCCGAAAATACGATTGTCAAAGGGTAATGTATTAACTTTTTAATGCCTTCAAATTGTTTCATTTTATTAAAATCTGAAATATAAAAACGGATTATATGTTGCATCCGTTAAATATGCAACGCTTGCAATAAGTATTACGGACAGCATAATTATTCCTACCGGCTTTTTCCTGTTACGCTCATAAAATCCTTTTAATACAGGTGTTGATAAAATACATCCGATTAATAGGATTACTCCGTAATTTCTTATAAAATAAAGAGCATTCAAATCTGTTCCGATTGCAACAAGCTTTGTTATGTAAACCGAAAGCGCATTAATGTCTGTAATCGCAAAAATCATCCAGCTTAACCCGATAAGTACTGTTGAATACACATGTGAGAAAATCACATGCTCATCAAGAAACTTCTTAAGGACAGTCTTTTCAATGGCAAGCATTACAAAGAAAAACAATCCCCATATAATAAAGTTCCAGCCTGCTCCATGCCAGAAACCTGTTAGGAACCATACAATAAACAGATTGACATAAGTTCTGACCTGTCCCTTTCTGTTGCCACCAAGCGGGATATAGACATAGTCTCTAAACCATGTTGATAATGTAATATGCCATCTTCTCCAGAATTCGGTAAGCGACCTTGAAATGTATGGGAAATTAAAGTTGGCCGGAAAATCAAATCCAAGCATTTTGCCAAGGCCTATTGCCATAAGAGAATATCCGTTAAAGTCAAAAAATATCTGAAGCGAAAAAGCAAGTACTCCAAGCCATGCCGTTCCTGCCTTGATATTCTCATATCCGATAAGAATAATGTCATCCCAGAGCATTCCAACATTATTGGCAATTAATACTTTAGAGCCAAGCCCTAAAATAAATGTTGCGATTCCCTCTTCTATTTCATCAAGTGTAATCTTACGTGAGTGGAGCTTTTTTGAAACATCGGAGTACACAACAATCGGTCCCGCAATCAGCTGTGGGAACATTGCAAGATACGTTCCAAGGGTAATGAGCGAGCGCTCGACCGTAATTTTACCCTTATATAAATCAATCACATAGGACATAATCTGGAATGTGTAAAAGCTTATTCCAAGCGGAAGTGTAAGCTCAAGAAGCTTTAAATCAAAGCCTGTCAGCTTATTGATGTTTGTTATGAAAAAATCAATGTATTTGAATACAAATAACATTGAGAGGTTATAGATGATTGCTGTAATAAAGCTTACTTTCTTAAGTGTTTTATTCTTATTATTAAAGTAGTCGATTAACAGTCCTGCCGCGTAATTTATTACAATCGAGAGGACAATGAGTATTAAGAATTTAGGCTCGCCCCACGCATAAAATATAATGCTACCGATAAGTAACACTAAATTCTTAATCTTAGCCGGAGCAAGATAATAAATTATGAAAAATATAGGAATAAACCTGAATAAAAACAGTAAGCTTGAAAAAATCATTTCTAAATATATTCAATGTGGCGACGAGAGTTATGCCCCGCCGCCACATGGCAAATGCCTGATATCAATAGATAAATTACTGAACTAATGGATACTTTGCAGTCAGTTCGTCAACAATCTTACGAGCCTTAGGTACGCCTGCTTCGCCTTCTTTTACTACAAAAGCGATAGCTTCTGCAATCTTATCCATGTCATCTGTATTCATTCCACGTGATGTAACTGCAGGAGTTCCAAGTCTTACGCCTGATGTAACGAAAGGCTTCTGAGGGTCATTAGGAACAGTGTTCTTGTTAGCTGTAATGTGAGCCTCGTCAAGAAGCTTCTCGATTTCCTTACCTGTAAGTCCCTGTGGACGAAGGTCAAGAAGCATTAAATGGTTGTCTGTTCCGCCCGATACAACTGAAAGGCCTCTGTCTAAAAGGCCCTTGCAAAGTGCCTGTGCATTAGCACAGATGTTCTTACCATACTCCTTAAACTCATCTGAAAGTGCTTCCTTAAAGCATACGGCTTTAGCTGCAATAACATGCATAAGTGGGCCGCCCTGGATTCCAGGGAAAATTGCCTTATTGAAGTTAAACTTATCAGCAGCCTCCTGATTAGCAAGAATAAGTCCTCCACGTGGTCCGCGAAGTGTCTTATGTGTTGTAGTAGTAACAACGTCTGCATATGGGAATGGTGATTCGTGCATTCCTGTTACTACAAGCCCTGCGATGTGTGCAATATCGACCATCATGTAAGCGCCTACCTTGTCACAGATTTCTCTGATGCGCTTAAAATCAATTTTACGTGCATATGCTGATGCTCCTGCAAGAATCATTTTAGGCTTACACTCAAGAGCAAGTCTCTCCATCTCGTCATAATCAAGGAATCCGTTCTCGTCAACGCCATAGTGAACACAGTTAAAATACTTTCCTGACATATTAACCGGTGAACCGTGAGATAAATGTCCGCCGTGATCAAGGTTCATTCCCATGAATGTATCTCCCGGCTCAAGCATAGCAAAGAATACTGCCATATTTGCCTGTGCGCCTGAATGTGGCTGAACGTTTGCATAATCACAGTTAAAGAGTTTCTTTGCCCTGTCTCTTGCAAGATCCTCAACTATATCTACGCATTCACATCCGCCGTAGTATCTCTTTCCCGGATATCCCTCTGCATATTTGTTAGTAAGCGGGCTTCCCATAGCTGCCATAACAGCCTTAGATACCCAGTTCTCTGAAGCAATAAGCTCGATGTGAGAGTTCTGTCTTTCCTGCTCTTTAACAATCGCCTCTGCTACTTCAGGGTCAACTGCTCTTACTTCGTCAAGTGAATACATAGTATTGTCCTCCGTTAGTTAAATTATTATAGTAAAAATCATTGCCGCTTTCGCGGGCAAAAATAAATTCTGTGTGTGTAACAATGTACACACACAGAATCTATTATATAGAAATCATATGCAAAATTCAATAATATAGACTGTCACGTCATAGTGTAATTACTGAATTTTCTTTTTTCTTCTGAGTGTCATCCAGACACCGCTTAATGCTACTGAACCAAGCATTACGCCTACAGCTCCTTCTGCATTTGACGTATCTTCTGTTCTTGCACCAAGCACTCTCTTCTCGCCAAGAACGCCTCTTCTTGCACCAAGCACTCTACGTCTTGCACCAAGCACTGCCGCATCAGGACTTACCTCTCTTCTTGCACCAAGCACTCCCTCTGTAGGAGTATCAGGTGTCACCGGTGTCGGTGGAGTTATTGACGGCGGTGTTACCGGCGGTGTTGTCGGTGGTGGTGTTACCGGCGGTGTCGTCGGTGGTGGTGTCACCGGTGGGGTTGTTGGTGGTGGAGTAACTGGTGGTGGTGTCACCGGAGGCGTCTCCGGTGTCTTTGTTCCATACAGATACGTTGTCTTTTCACCGAACAACTTACTTACCTTAACTTTATTGATTTCTGTATCTTTACGCTTCCAAGCTTCTGTCGAAAGCTTCTTGTCGTTCCTCTTCGCTGATACAGAAGCCGCCTCGTACGAAGTCTTTTTATAAGATGCCTTAGGCGTTGAAGAATTAGTTGTAGCCTTAGCCTTTTCAACTACTGTTTCGAATGCGTTTTCGATGGTAGTAGTTGAATAAATCTCTTTTACAGCTGAATCTTTACTTTTTTCTAATTCTGTATCAAGTACACCGCTGTGCAGTTCAGAACCACCTTCAATACGTACATTATGTCCAATAAGTGTTCCAGATGAATTACCACCAGCCGTCGTAATATTAGTAAATGGAGCCAGTACTATTGATTTTAATTCTGTTACAAGTAAATCTCCAATTCCTTTTGCAATTACATATACGGTTTTTACAATCTGACCGCCACCATGAACATCCTTAATTGATTCTACTGACGCCGTTTTATCCGTAAGAATCTTATTTCCATTATAGTCAGTAGTCAATAACTCGCTAGCCTTATCAACAAGCTTAAATGTGATTCCATTTTTAACATATTCCTTAATATCATCAGTAAATTTATTAACAACACTATCCCATAAATCTTCGATTTCATCTTTAATTTCTTTAGAAGATTCCTGTGAAAGATCAGTCAGGGCAAATGAATATGTTGAATCAGTCTTATTATTGTTGGTTACATGTGCTGAAACGCTTACTTGTCCACCATTACCTTTATTGTCATTTATCACTCTCATAGAGACATTACAGTCTCCTGCAACCTTTTCAATTTTTGATTCAACATACTTCTCACTATTTGCGTCTGTAACTCCCCCGCTGGAAAGATTATTATCGACAAACTGATTTCCATGCAGAGACTGGCATACAATAATTCCACCATTAATGTGACCATTTACCCACATGTCATTAGTACTTATTGCGTTATATTTTGACAATTCTATTAACTTAGCAACATTACTTGAAACTGCAGTGTCACTAGCCGGTGTGTAAACATATACTCCTGATTCAAGCGTAATTGTATAAGTACCATCACCATTATCTTTAACATTATCTGAAGATTTTTTGTATGCATCCCTAAGAGATGCCATTACATCTTCTTCGGTTACCGGAATCTCATCACTCTTTGTTGGTTCCGACGTAAAGCTGTTAAAACCATAAGTTACCCCATCAATTACAATTATCTTATACTCGACATCATCAATAGTCTTAGTAGCTATCTGCTCTTCATTCTTCTCTGCTTCCTCAAGAGCCGCTTTAATTTTATCAATTGTAGCTTTATCTTTTGTAGCATCAAGTATAATATCTTCTGATGTCTCAGCCGTATACTTGTATTCAACGCCTCCAACAGTTACTGTCTTAGTGCCATCTTCGTTAACTTCTACTGACTCAGCAGCCACCTTAATCTTATCAAGAAGTTCCTTATCCGATTTTTCGTCAACAGTAACTACATCAGTACCTGCTTCACTTAAGTAAGTATATGTAACGCCTTCGATGGTTACATATGTATTACCATCTTTAACTTCTACATTGCCATTTTCATGTTCAACATCATATTTAATCTGCTCAAGGAGTTCTTCGTCTTTAACTTCTATTACTGCCGTTGTAACTTTATATGTATAAGACTTTCCTTCAACAGTAAGAACCTTTGTTTCGGTAACGCTATTGTCGTTATTTGTAACAGTCTTTTCAGCAGTCACATTTTCAGCTTCTGAATTAAGCTTATCCATGGTTTCCTGACCAGACTCTGAGCTAGAATCTACAGTCTCCGTCTTATACTCATACCATGTATCTCCAACCTTAATGTAATTATTTCCATTATCATCAGTATGAGTTTCCTTATCCTCTTTAAGAAGCTCTTTATTGATATTTTCAAGTACTTCTTTACTTGTTATATCAACTGGGACTGTGTTTGTAGTCTGAGTGTATTTGTACTCTGCATCACCAATTTTGATATATTTTCCTGTTTCGTCTTCTCTAATCTGACCTTCCTGAGGATTTGCAATTGCTGCTTCAATAATAGCTATCACTTCCGGGTCTGTAACCTGTTCATCATATGAAGTAGTAATTGTTGTCTCGGTAGTAGTAACCGCAACCGAAACAGATGTAACAGTCGTCTGTACTACAGTGCTGCCCTCAGTTTTTTCTGATGAGACATTATCGTAATCTTTAATATCTGCTGCTGTTGTTGTCTCAATAGTTGTATTAACTTCTGTTTCAGTATTAGTAGTAGTATCCCCTTCTTTTGATTTGTCTGTTCCTAAAGAAAGCGCTGTATCTGTTTCTGTTATTGATCCGTCGGCATTTACTACTACGTTGGAATCAGATTGTTTTGTTTCATCTATATCTACTGATTCACCTTCAACAGTTGCTTCGACAGTAATATCTCCATTTGCGTCTGTAGTAACATCTGCTTTTCCTGTTATGCTTTCAGAACTGCTACTGTCACTACTGTCCTCATTAGAGCTAGATGTTTCAGCACTTCCACTAAGATTAACCGATTCTTGTGGTTTAGTTTCTGCTACCTGTTCGCCCTCATTACCATCTACATCATCCGCATAAACGTCAGTTGCGCCAACGACCGGTGTCATTGCCATCATTGCTGCAAGGCCTATTGAAATAGCCTTAATAACTGCTTTGCTCTTAAGTAAGTTTTTGTTCGCCATAATGTTCTTCCCCCATATATGCGATGCGAAATTTCCCGATTTGTATTTTTGTATTTTATACTGACTGAATTCCAGTATTTGTACATATACTTTTCATATATTATGACATCACTATGTGACATTCTGGTCCACAAAAAGTAGTAAAAAAGCGCCAATTCACGTAGATTTGGTGCTTTTTAATAAATTCAGGTATACTTTTTTGTTAATTATTATTTTATTTTAATATTGCTTTTTTTCAATTTATCTGCGTCACATTGTGATAATTTGCATCTTACTCAACCCGTATCTTATATTCATCAAATAAATACGCCTGAACAATTTTTCTGTCTCCCGTTCCATTTCCGGAACATGTGCTTAATGTAATAATCCTGTCAACCTCTACGTTTTCTCCGTTTCCTAAAGCGTATACATTACTGAATGATAAAAGCTCATCAATTTTTTCAAGGTCTTCCATAGTAAGAGTGTCCCAGTCAACATTTCCGTAATCCTCATCAAGCTCAAACGGTGCTAATCCATTTTCATATCTATTCCACTTTGAGACCTTCTGCATATAGTTGTAAAACTGCTCTTTTGTCTCAGAAATCATATATGTGTTGCTGCCCTGGTGGGTGATGTATGTCGCAATTATTCTGTATTTATATGCGTGGTCCTTCGTAAAGTAGTATATATACGGGTTTTTATCTATTGTCTCAGGATGCTTTAGAAACTCCTTAAGTGAACCAAACATTGTGCCATTCTTCATTGCATGCCCATAGAAAAAAGTGTTAAACCCAAGCATATCACTGTCACTTTCAGCATCTATGAAAATGGATCCGGAGCTGTTTAAAGTCCCTTCCATTGTGTGACTTAAATAATACTTATTGTCTTCACCCTGCAAAACCGGATAGCTTAATCCAATCGATGGTATGTAAATCCATCCGATTACATCCTCGTTTATTTTATTAAGCGCATCAAAATTAACATGAATATTAAAGAATGTCTGTTTATACTCGTCTACTGTTTCTTCATCCTCATTAGTTTCTTCTATCTCCATGCTTTCAGGAAGCTCTGTAACTCCTGCAGCTTCTTCAATTACGGCGTATTCTTCATCCGCTATGTTGTGCTCTTTGTTAACTCTATACAGATAAATTCCTGCAATTGAAACTACAACTACAGATACAATAGGGATGAGAAAATCTAAAATTCTAAGTATTTTTTCTTTATTCATACGTTCACTTCATTGTCTGATACAAATTTGCACTCTCTCCAATAGTAAAACAAAATTGGAAAACAAACAACTTTATACCATTTTTTTGCCAATGCTGATATAATTAGCTGGGAAAACAAAAACGGCAGGTTCTGCCAATTGGAGGAGCAATGTTACACATTATTTATAATCCGCAGTCAAGTACGGGCAACGGTTTGAACATCTGGAAGAAAACAGAGAAGGTGTTGATTGAACAGAAAATCGAGTATAAGGCTTATGAGACTACAGGGCCTTCAAGCGCGAAAAAGTATGCTAAGGACATCACTTCTGATGATATTAATGATGTAATAATTGTAATTGGCGGCGACGGAACGCTTAACGAAGTGTTCAACGGAATAAGGGATTATTCAAAAGTGACTCTCGGATATATTCCATCAGGCTCAGGCGGTGATTTTGCCAGGGATTTAGGTATTTCGCTTGACCCTGAAAAGGCACTTAACTCAATCCTTCATCCAAAGGAGTACAGATTCATGGATGTCGGAAACCTCACAAATTCAGAGTACAATAAGCGTTTTTGCGTAAGCGCAGGCATCGGATATGATGCTGCCGTATGCCACGAAGCGCTCAATTCAAAGCTAAAGGTTATCCTCAATAAAATAAAGCTTGGTAAGCTCTCGTACTTAATCATTGCGCTTAAGCAACTTGCCAATACAAAAAAACACGGCTGCACTCTGATTCTTGATGAAGCAAGACAAATCAGATTCAACCGCTTTTATTTCATTACTACAATGGTGCACCGTTATGAAGGCGGTGGCTTTATGTTCTGCCCTAAAGCAAAATGTGACGACGGAATCATCGACGTATGTGTTGCCGGCGATATTTCAAAACTTAGGGTTCTCACAATAATTCCTAAGGCATTTAAAGGAAACCACGTTAAATGCAAAGGAATTGAAACTTATACTGCAAGAAAGGTTGAAATATATTCAGACGCCAAGCTTCCTATTCACGCAGACGGCGAATATGCAGGCGTTGACGACCAGTTAGTTGTTACGCAGTGTGAAAAGAAAATACGTGTGATTGTAAGATAAGAGGGTGCGCTATGCTACCCTCTTAATCTTGAAGTCTCGTATTTCTCATGCATCTTAAGAGTCCTTAATATCTGTGAATACTTATCCTCTATGCTTCCTTCCTGAAGCTGAATATCAAGGGAAATCGCAATTGTCGTAAGCATATCTTCAGTGCACTTGCCTCTTAGCATTTCAAAGAATTCGATTTTCTTTGAAAACTCCTTTTCATCAAGAACTCCTTCAACATATGGGTCGATTACAAGCTCGCCATTGTCCTTATATACTGCGGAGTCGTCATCTGATTGTTCTTCTGTCTCTTCGTCTTTTACATCTTCTTCCTTAGTATCTTCATTAAGAGTTTCTTCTTTAGTTTCCTCTTCCTTGGTTTCCTCTCCATTGGTCTCTTCTTCAGGTTCGCTTACAAGAGTAAATCTGTACTTTGCTCTGATTAACGGATATCTGAATCTGTCGATATCACTCATGAACATTTCAAGCGGTCTTGCAAATACTCTGTCAGGATTATCTACTGACTGATATACTACAAGCTTCTCTTCACTTTCTGTGTGCACTGCGACTGCCAATACCTTATATAGATTACCTTTAAAATGCTTATATATCTGCCCTGCAACAGGTGTTTGTCTGTTCTCTGCCATTTTAGCCTCCTTATTAATTTGCACTCTGTTCTATGTATTATTCCGGATTTAGAAATGCTTAAATTTTTGTTTTGCCTATAAATTCAACTTCTCACGTGACGACATCGCAACGATAACAAGCTCAACCGCGATAACGTCCTTAATCTTACCTGAGCGGAATTGCTTGTCGTAGTCAAGGCACATCTTCATCGCGTGCTCAAGCTCCGCATATGTATACTGCCCGGCGATTCGAAGCAGCTTCTTATATATGTAGTCGGAATCGCTGCGAACGTCTGCCGCCTTTAGAATATCCGCGCTGCTCATTCCCTCAACCGAGAGCTTTTTGATGACGTATAGCTGGTGATACTGCTTGTAAATCGCTGCTAAAATCATAACCGGCTTTTCATCCTTAATCCTTAACAAATCGTAATATACCTTGAGTGCGGTTCGCTGGTCGCGGTTTGTCATTGCCTCAGTCATGACAAAAATCTTATTCTCAATTCTGTCAGGAAGGAGCTTGGCTACATCCTCTTCCGTGATGACACCCTTACCGTATACATAGCTGATCAGTTTTTCAAGCTCTGTAAATACAGTTCTTAAATCAGTGCCCGTTCTGTCGATAAAAAGTTTGAACGCACCGTTTGTCATATTGACGTTTTCACGCTTAAGTTTTCCTGCAACATAGCCCTGAACTCTTCTTATTCCATCTTCCTTTTCAGGAATCGGATTGAACGAAGCCACATATCCGTATTTGGCTGCCGCCTTGAATACCTTAGAAGTTCTGTTGACCTTTTCTTCATTAAAAATAAGCACTGTTGTCTCAGGAATTTCAGCAAAGAAATCGGCAAGTCCATAGTCATCTTTTTTCTTAGTCGTTTCCTTTTCTGACTCTTCTTCGCTCTCATCATCCGATGATTTTTTCTTCTTTGATGCTGGGTTTAATAATCCGCTGTCATTTACGATAACAAGCCTTCTATCCCCTAAAAACGGAATTGTTCGGGCTATGTCCATTATTTCATTTTCCCTGACACCTTTCCCGGAAAATTCAGTGAAGTTCATTCCGTCGTCTTCCGGCATAATCGCGTTCTTAAGGCTTTTTTTATAATACGTCCTGAAATAATCTTCCTCGCCGCAAAGCACGTAAAGTCTGTTAAATTGTCCTGTTTTTATATCCTGCTTTAATCGCTCCATAAAGTAAGTATACCACAAAATATGGTATAATAGGTGAGATTGGAAAGGACATATAAATGAAACGGGTAATTGACTACACTGTGACTGATTCAGACGCAGATAAAACCATTCATATGTTTTTACGGGAACATTTTTTCCCTGCAAAAATAATTACAATTCTTAAGCACACTGAAAACTCAGTGTGTCTTAACGGTGAAAGCGTGTTCTTAAATACCGTGCTAAATGCTGGCGACAGGCTTACAATCAACTATTCTGAGGACTCAGTCTCGCCAAATATTGTTCCGGTTAAGCTTGATTTTACGATTGTTTATGAGGATGAGGATATTATGGTCGTTGACAAGCCCGCCGATATGCCGGTGCACCCTGCGATTAACAACTTTGACAATACGCTTGCCAACGCGATTGCTTACTATTTCATGGAAAAGGGCGAGAGCTTTGTGTTCCGCTCAATCAACAGACTTGATAAGAATACATCAGGACTTCTCATTATTGCAAAGCACCGGTTATCAGGTGCAATTCTTTCTGATTTTATGAAAAAACGCCGGATTCACAGAGAATACCTTGCCCTTGCAAAAGGACATTTTGACGACAAATCCGGCACGATTAATTTACCAATCGGCCGCGTGAACGATTCGATTATTGAGCGATTTGTCGATTTTGAAAACGGTGAGCATGCAATCACACACTATGAAGTGATTAAGGAATTTTTAGCTGACTCAGAGTTTAAGGAAGCGTGTTCTCTTCTTAGAATCCATCTTGATACCGGACGTACACATCAGATTCGCGTTCACCTAAGCCATATCGGACATCCGCTACTTGGCGATACTATGTATAACAAAGAGCCCGGCATATTGAAACGCCAGGCTCTCCATAGTCATATTCTAAAGTTTAACCATCCAATCACCCTTGAACCGATGACATTTGTGTCGGATGTTAACTTTACTTCTTTTTGCTGTTCTTAGTAGTTGTCGCCGGTGCCGGTGCGCTCGGCACTTCAATAAGTACACCCATTTCGTTCGTGATGTAATTCTTCTTATCAATTGTCACAGCTGTATTCGGCGAAAGCACTCCCGTAGCCGGGTCAAAGTAGAACATGAAGTCTGCAATTTTGACTGCTCCTGTCTGCATCTTACCATCCTCGCCAAAGAACATTGTTCCACGCTCTGTTGCAACAAGTCCTGTCTGCATTGCGCCAAACAGCGGTTCAAAGTAATATGTGCTTCCATTTATGTCAAGAAGTCCTCTCGTCATCATGTAATTCTGCATGTAGTATGTTTTTCCGGCAACTGTCTTGAAGCCGTTAGCAGGAATTTCTGCCGAGTAATCCTTGAACTGGAAGTTCATGTCAACCCTTCCTGCAATTCCCGGAACTGCTCCTGATGATGTGCACTGCCAGAACGCATAAGGTCTTGAATATGAGCATGAAGTATTGTATTGTGCAACCCACACATCCCACGAAACCTCACCAATTCTCTGCTCGAACCAGTTCTTTGAAGAGTACACAATCGGATAATATCCTGCCGCTCTTACAGTATTACAAAACGCGTTAACCAAAGCCTGAAGCTGTTCTCTGCTCATGCCCCTGTGGTACGCATCCTCTATATCATACGCAATCGGTAGCGAAACCGGATAATCCTTTGCAACTGTAACTGCAAAAAGTCCCTCATTTGCTGCCATTTCAGGAGAAATCGCATACGAATAAACATAAATTCCAACCGGAATTCCTGCCGCAATCGCGCCCTTCATGTTCTGATGATAGTACGCATCCGTTCCGCTCTTGAAACTTCCCGCTCTAATAAATGCGAACTGCACTCCGCTTGACTTGACTGCGTTCCAGTCTATCGCACCCTGATGATATGAAACATCAATTCCTGATCTTATAGGCGATGCCGCCTTTACAGGTTCTGCCAGAGACACGCTTATAATCATTACAAGCAAAAATGCCACAATTGACTTTACCAACTTACCCGTTTTCATAATTACTTCCTTCCTCCAAATTGTTCATAATATTATTTTTATCAAAATCGATATGCTGTTACATTATACAATATAATTGATGAAATAATACATAATTCTTACGGTTTTTTACATTTATTGCGTAATGCCATTATTTTTTAAGAATTTTTATTTTCTCAAGTCTATTAAGTGCCTCATATAAAGTCTCATCTTTTTTTGCAAAATGGAACCTCACATAATTGTTGATATTTTCTTTAAAGAAGCTTGAGCCCGGTACCGCTCCTACTCTAACCTTGCTTGCAAGATCAATGCAAAATTCATTATCGTCATCATATCCGAATTCCGAAATATCAACCATGACATAATATGCACCCTGTGGCTCTCTGAATTGAAGCCCGATGTCCTTAAGTCCACCCGTAAATAATTCCTTCATGTGAGTGTAGTGTGCTTGTAATTCCTCATAGTAGCTGTCTTCAAAATTCAACCCGACAGTCGCAGCCTCCATAAGTGGTGCTGCCGCCCCAACGGTAAGGAAATCGTGAACCTTCTTAACCCGATTTGTAATCTCCTCATTTGCGATAACGTATCCGAGTCGCCAGCCTGTTATTGAGTACGTTTTTGACAAAGAAGAACAGATTATCGTTCTGTCAGCCATACCCTTGAGAGTCGCAATGTATGTATGCTTGTTAGGCGCATACAAAATGTGCTCATATACTTCATCAGTAATCACATATATATCATACTTGATTGCAAGCTCTGCAATAATCTTAAGTTCATCCTCAGTGAACACTTTTCCGCAAGGGTTAGATGGGTTACATAATATCAGTGCCTTTACCCCGCTTTGCTTAATCGCGCTTTCGAGTACATCGGCATCAAATGAAAATTCAGGCGGATTGAGCGGAACATAAATCGGCGTCGCACCGCTAAGAATCGCATCCGCGCCGTAATTTTCATAAAACGGCGAAAATATAACTACCTTGTCGCCTGGATTGCATACGCTCATCATCGCTGCCATCATCGCCTCGGTGCTTCCGCACGTCACGACAATATTTTTGTCTGCATCTACATTCATACCGGAAAAATGGTTCTGCTTCTTAGCAAGCGCATCCCTGAAATTCTTCGCGCCCCACGTCAGCGCATACTGATGCGGTCCCTCTTTTGCGACTAAAGCAAGTCTGTCCGTTATCGCCTTTGGCGGCTCAAAATCAGGGAACCCCTGCGACAAATTAACCGCATTATGCTCAATTGAAACCCTCGTCATCCTCCTAATCACAGAATCAGTGAATTTAGAAGTTCTCTCACTTAGCTCTTTCATATTGTGTCCTTTATAATAATTGATTTTGCTTTATCCTCGCCATATTCCCCAGATATTGCCGATTTTAATGCACGTAGTTTATCCGCTGCATCAGGAGTATATTTTATCTTTTTCAATCAATTACCCCCAATTCCCGTTCCAAATCATCTGCATCAATCCAACCTTCCATTTCAGCTCGTTCCTCAGCTCGCTTCAAATTTGTATCCATAAAACATACCTCCTCACTTTTTCTACATCATAATACTTCTTTCACTACGTGTCGATACATTGTCATTACGCGCACTTTTATGATATATATTTTCTATGCTTATTCACTCCAATTTTCAAGTTTCAAACCTTTTACTCTTGCAAACTCTTTAGTGTTATTAGTAACCACAGTATAACCTAATGCCTTTGCATGACCTGCGATCATCATGTCTAACGGTCCTATTGGAGTACCTGCTTTCTCTAAATCTGCTCGAATTTTCCCATAACTCTCAGCTGCCAAAGAATCAAAATTCATGATCTCAATATTTGCTAATAGCAAGGCTAGTGCAACTCTGTTCTTCTCTATCGCTTTGCTCTTTTCTACTCCATGTACCAATTCCGCATAAGTAACAGAAGAAATACATATATCTATTGGATCATGCTCCTGCAAACGCATAAATACTTGCTCTGGTTTATGTTTAATCGCATAAATACATATGTTAGTATCTAACATATATCTCATAATTCATCTCGCTCCTGCTCCAATCTACCATCTCTTCCATCTTTCATAAAATCATCTGAAAACATGTCTATTGCCTGCATAAATGAGCTCCATTTATTTGTTTTTGGCATTAATAGAACGATATCTCCAATTCGATTTACTGCAACTTCATCTGTATTAAATCTACATTCTTTTGGAAGTCTTACCGCTTGGCTTCTTCCATTTTCAAATACTTTTGCTGTCATCATAATAATCAACTCCTTCCTTATATTTAGTATATATCAAGGTATATATTTCGGTCAATAAAATAAGAATTTGCATCTCCAGAAAATTCAAAGTTGTACTTCTCATCGAATCATTTTAAACATACCGGGTCCATCCCATTCACATGGTCTTTCTTCAAACCCCTTTTTCTTGTAAAAGGGAACAGCTTCTTTTGTGCTAATTAGTTCTAAGCTAACAGCCCATTCAGGTGAAATAGATTCTCTTATATACTTTTCCAAGCTTTCTATCAACAGTGTTCCTACTCCCTTAGATTGATATGATGGAATTACCGCAAAATCTTTAATATAAAAACTCATTCCACCATCTCCAATTAATCTTACCATTCCCACCGCTTGTTCGCAGTCATAAACTGTAAAGGTAGCAATTGTATTTATTAGTGCTTCCCTTACTTGTTCGATACAGGGTGGTTCCCAACCAACTGATGAATATAATTCTAAAAACAATTCCGGTGTCAAAGTGTTAATCTCTATTTTCATAATCTCGCCTCCAAATTCAAATTCACTGCGTATTTGATTGATTTATATCAACTGTTCACGGTCTTGTTTATTATATAAAAAACGTCTAACTTCCATGATTTTTTTAGAGCCAATACCATCTATTACAACATAATAAATAACAAAATTCTTAACATAAATACGATAGTATTTGTATTGCCTTTCTTTTACAGAGCGAAATGGTTCAAATGATTCCGCGATAGGTAATCTTTCCATTATCGCTTTTTCAACTGCATCTAATAAATCATTTGCCGCTTTTTCATTATGCAAAGTTTCTGATATATATATAACTTTTTGTTCTAAATCCTCGTAAAATAAAGGTAAATACCTTAATTCATACTGTGTATCAGCCATTTACTCTCCTTCGAAGATTTGAAAAAACTTCTTCATGTGTATATCTTTTTTCATTCTCTGATGCGTATCTGTCCGCCTCATCCAATGCAGCCTCAACACCATCTGTAAGTCTCGAGTACGCTTCTAAGCTTAATACAACCATTGCACCATATCCATTCTTTGTTAAAAATACCGGTTCTCCTCCTCCAACCGCTTTTTCAATATCAGGAAATTTATTTCTCAAATCCGAAACTGGTCTTATCTGTATCATAGCAACCTCCTTATCCAAATTCTATCATAATTTTATCTTGCCAAATTAATTATAACCCTTATTTCTCTTTTTTATCAATCACTAACAAAAAAACAAGAAAGGCGCACCACCAATCTCGATGATACGCCCTTATATAGCCATGCTAATCTTCTATCTTGTCTTTTAATTCTTCTGTACAGCGACTTCCTTCATCTCCGGCTTTATTTTTCCTTTGTTTTCCTTCATATAAATTTCAAATGCATCTGCACCATACTCATATTTCTTTTCAGATACCAAAGCTACAGGCTGAGACTGAATGGACGCCGTTTCGCTTAATCTTATGTATTCTTCACCATTCAACCACGTCATCGGTATCTAATCTGAGATTTTTCTTTATCTGTCGATTCCCATTTCCGCAGTATGAACTTTGTCTATATTAGATAATAGAACTTCTTTATTCATATATTATTGTCCACCCCTAAAATCAAATTCATGCGCGCTTTCAATCTCTCCGGAAGACTGAAAGTTTACTTCTTTATTAAATTTCAATTTCATCAACTTAACAATTTTTTATATGTATTATCAATTGCAAATGCGCCTAATGGAGCTGTTATTACTATAGCAAGAACTGCAACCGTCAGAACGATATCTCCGCAGGCAAGCCCCAAGCTTAATGGTATTCCACCAATCGCCGCCTGAACCGTTGCTTTTGGTGTGTACGCCATCATTGAAAACAATCTTTCTTTTTTATTAAGGTTTGTACCAAGTAAACAAACCAATACACCTAGCATTCTAAAAATCAAAGCTCCGAAAATTACAAGGATGGCTACCACACCAACTTTTCCCAGATAATTTATATTTACTGTAGCTCCTACTAATACAAACAGGAAAACCTCTGCAGCAACCCATAATTTATTGTACTTTGACGATAACCTTATCGAAACTTCCTTCCGATATTTTTGAAGGCTTACGCCCATAAACATTATTGCAATCAATGCTGAGAAAGTAATCTGAGAATTCAATGCATCTTCTATGGCTACCAGGATAAAAGAAATGGATAGCATTATCATAATTTTAACCGTATCTCTGATATGCACTTTTTCATAAAAGATCACTAATATTCTACCTACAAACAAGCCAATTACAATTCCAAGTACGATTGATATTGGAATATTAATAAATCGAATGATGGAGATTCCATCACCTTGAATAATTCCAATAAATGTTGTAAACAGTACTATCACATAAACATCATCAACAGATGCTCCAGCAAGAATAAGTTGTGGTACGTTCTTATCTGCTCCATATCCTTCTTCTATCAGTCTAACCATTCGTGGAACAACGACAGCTGGTGAAACTGCAGCTAGAACCGCACCCATAATGGCAGCTTCAAGTAATGATATTCCAAGCAATCTCGGAGCCAAAAGAATCATGCCCATAAGTTCAAAGCTTGCAGGCACAAAACACATAAGTATCGCTGGCCTTCCTATTCTTTTTAAACCTGATATATCTAAACTCAGCCCTGCTCTTGTAAGAATAATGATAAGTGCAATCTTTCTGATATCTGAAGAAATTAACAGTATTGAACTATCAAAAAGATTTAGCACATATGGTCCAAACAAAATACCTGTTAACAGCATCCCCATAAGTCCTGGCAGCTTGATTTTTTTACAAAACCATCCAAGTCCTGAACCCACTAACATAATAAAAGCAATACTCAATAACATAAAAGTCCTCCTTAATACGCAGAAAAAGCTGACACCATCTGCGTTGTATAATCGCAGAAGTCATCAGCTTTAATAAGCGGTTCTAGTATTTAATACTAAGGGAGAACCTCATTCCCGTTTGATTTAATATATACCAATTTACCTATAAACACAAGACAAATTTGCTTATATTTTCTTTATATCACTGCCTGAGCGATTCCACGAAAAACAGGAATTTCTATACGTCAATAAACTATTGAATATCATAATAATATATTGCTTTCTCATACAATTCTCGGCATTGCTTTTCATCTCCCCAAGATAAAGGGTCATCTACATAAGACAATATATAAAACGGTTCTTCTTCAGATATTTCCTTGGGTAAATACTGCCATAATTGATACATTCGTTTTCCAAACTCTGCAAGATTATTCTCATCAATATATATGCCTTTGAGCTTGCTCATTAGTTTTCTACTAAACTTATCAATATCTAACTGCATTTCATTAAATAAATAACATAAATGTAGCATCGCATCCTTATAGGCTCTTCCTTCTAAATCAAGCAAAACTTCATCTTGTGGATTTTGAAGGAATAACTGGTCGAGTTTTTCTTTATATTCATCATATTTTTCATATCCAATGCTACACAGAACAGCATATACAATTAACTCTTCCATTTTCCCTCCTTAGTTATGAAAATCAGAATTTACGTTAGCCCGAATGATCAAAATCTAATGGTCTTGCTTTTTCTTCAATAATACAAGCAACAGTCCTATAACAAATACTGCTATGCCTACGATAATTGCTCCATACATTGGTGCCCCAATCTTTCCTGCTATAAAAATTGATGTCGGACCATCTGCACCACCAATTATCGCTACACTTGAAGCTACATTTGATTTAACCTTAAAAAGGGTTACTCCACCTATAGAAGTGCTTATAATTCCCACAACAATTAAAATGATACCTATAATTTTCTTCATAATATAAATCACCTCAAAACAGTAAAATCAGAATTTGTTCGACAGTGTCGAACAAATCATTTTTATTCTTCTATCAACGGAATATTTATTAATTCCTGCAATTTTTTCTGTAGAACTTCTTTATCAGGTAACTGAAGTTTATATTCCGCCACCATCATTGGCGACATAGTTCTACTCATAGAATACTCAACTACTTCATCATTTTTAGTAGCACAAAGCAATAAACCTACACTTGGATTTTCATTTTCTTTCTTAACCTGTCTATCCAATGCTTCAAGGTAAAAATCCAATTTCGATACATATTCAGGCTTAAATTTCCCTACTTTTAGTTCAATTGCAACCAAGCATTGTAAGCCTCTATGATAGAATAATAAATCTATCCTAAAGTCATCTCCACCCACCTGAACTCGGTATTCTTCATCGATAAAAGTAAAATCTTTTCCAAGTTCCAGAATAAAATCTTTCATATTCTTTAATAGTGCTTTTCGTAAATCATTCTCATGGAATTCATTTGGCAAATCAAGAAATTCCATAACATACGAATCAAGAAATGGATTTTCTCCCAAACTCTTTACTTTTTCAGGAAGCAAAGTATCCTTAGACAACATATATCTTTCAAAATAGCCACTATCTAATTGGCGCTGAATCTGACGTTTTGAATAATTTTCCTTTATAGAAAGTCTAATATAAAATTCTCTTTCCTCATCACTTTTACACCCTGACATTATAAGTAAATGATTCGTCCAACTTATTTGTGTCACCACTGGTGACACAAATTATTCTATCCAATATATTTCTTATGCGCACTCTTAACATTACTCTACTTTACCTGAGCATATCTAAGTATCGTATCAATCTTTTCGTGTCCTAGCAATCTCTGAACCTGCTCAATCGGCATGCCTTTGTCTATCTCCGCAGTTGCCATTGTACGTCTAAATTTATGAGGATGCTATTGTTGTTTTAATCTTGCGTATTCTTCTAAAAGGACTCTTATATATGTAATTCTCATCTTCAAGCCAGGCAAAGAAGCTTGAAAGATTTCTTCTTATATTATCAATTGTAACTTTACTGACTTCTTTCTCGGTATAATATTGAGATAGATAATCTCTTAAATCTTCAGTAGTAATTGCTCGGATATTCTTGCCAATATCCTCAAACATCTTTTCAATGGTGAATTGATAATAATTCAGTGTCCCATCTGAGCGACCTTCTAATCTCTTTGCAGAAATGAATTTTTCAAGCAGCTCGACATTATCCTCTTCATAATCATTACCATTCTCCTGCTTAAGTTGCACCTCTTCCAAGATTCGCTCTAATCGAAGCGTCTGTCCATTATCTAAAAACGGACTCATTTTCTGCATTACATAGTTTCTAATTTCTTGATTCATGGTTAATACCTCCAGTAATTTTTGAAGATATTATAACCATAAATATCACAAACACTTTATCACTTCACCTCGTGAGCAGTCGCACCGAAAATAAGAATTTAAAACAATGTCACTTTTATCACGATCCCAATAATTAACATCCAAATTACGACAATCGGAATTGCATAATACCACTTCTTGGGTTTTCCATCTTTCCAGATATCTTCTGCTTCCTTTAAACATTTCTCCCATACGGATTTCGGAATTAGCTTTATGGTCATTATAATCAAAGCTGGAAGAAGAATTATATCATCCAAGTATCCTAACACTGGTATAAAATCCGGAATAAAATCAATAGGTGATAATGCATACCCTACCGTTACAGCCGCTATCATTTTTGCTACAATAGGAGTATCCTTATCCTTCAATGCAAGAAACACAGCAGGTATTTCCCTTTTTAATTTACTTGCTCTCTCTTTTAGGTTCAAATTATCACCATAACTTTCTTTTTGCCAGATAACAACAAAATTAAGAATTTCATTTTGTATATATCACAACAAAGCTCTTTCCCTTTACAATTTCCTTAATCTGGATATTTTCAAAGCCTGCATCTCTACCATATTGAACAAGTTCTTCAGGCTCAAACTTTTTATAACCGATTTCTGTATATTTGATTGTATCGAGATATTCCTTCGTAAAAACTACATTATAAAATGAACACCCTTCTTTTAAGCATCTTTTTATTTCAGATAGTCCTTTCACAGTATCTGACCAGAAATAGACTGTATTAATTGTGGTTATTGCAGAGAAATTATTATCTTCATATGGTAGAACACAACAATCCCCCACTTGCAAATGCAATTTGCCTGCATCATTAGCCTTTGTATTTCTCTTTTCAGCCATTAATCTAGCATCATCAGATATATCAATACCATACATATCTGGTGAACACTTTTTATATAGCATTTTCAGCAAGTGTCCATTTCCATATCCAATATCAAGCAATTTATCATCTGAATTCACATTAACAATCATTACTGTATTCTTATACATTTGCTTATTAACTATGTTTTGAATAAGACTAATAATCTTACCTGCTATACCTCTCGGATTTTTAAATTGTGAACTAATATACTCATTTATTTTATTCATTTAACTATATCCTTTACGCGTTAAACTGGAATTTTATTTATCCAACAACTTCTCTTTTATTCTATTTGCTGCTTCAATATGCATAATCCAGTGTCTTGAAAGAGGCATTTTTATAAGACCTGATATATCTTTATTGCACCAATAATCAATTAACCAAACTGCAGACTCATCATCCGAAACCACACCAAGTTCAGAGATGCGTTTCTTATCATCGTCCCCGAACTTTTTCTTAATATCTTCATAATGAATACTTTTTAACCATTCATCAGTACTTGCCTTTACCGACAATGCATACTCATACAAGGCTTCTATGTTGAGTTTTTTAGAAAACTCTGCAATTTCCTGTTTTACCAATTCATTTCCTGTAGTTATAATATCTGCACCTATTTTCTTGTCGAAGTTATTTTCATATAGTACTTCCTTTTTCCTTCTTATCAATGAATTAACCACGATATCTTCAATTCGAATTATATGCCAAATGGAATATGCTACCGTCTTAGAGTGATAACCATCAGCATTAATAAACGGAATTGCACAATAATCGTCAGAAGACAATAACTTCTTCCACGATAACATTTCTTGCATCAACATTTCTCGTAATTTCAGGAATTCATTTATTCCATCATAAAATGTTGCTTTTTTCAATTTACTCTGAGCTAATTTATTCTTATCAGACCATTCTCGATTCATCTATCAATACCGTCCTAATTTGATATAATCCCCTAAAGCACTGAAATTAGAATTTTAGTTAAGTTTATACTCTTTCTCTAAGGCACGATGTCTTAAAACCATAAATGGCAAAGGGATAATAACTCCTCCCATCGTAAATACCATTTCCAGCACCTCACTCGGCATAATATAACCTAACCAAAATCCAAGTTCTATACATATTCCATAAACAATCCAAATAAAACCATGTTTTTTATTCCATTGTATTACATCAGAAATTTCTTCTTTCTTTGGTGGGGCAATAACATTATAAAATCCTACTGGATTTTCTTTTTTATTAAATTGAGAAATACCAATAATAACCATTATTAATGCCACAATCGATATAATAACTAATCCCATTATCATCTCTGCATTCATACTAATCACCAATCCTTTCGTTCCGAAAACCGGAATTTATCTATCAATTCAATTTACACATTGTTTCTGACGTTCTGATAAAAAACTCCTTACTTCTTCTGTTTCCTTTGCATCAAAATTATATTTCAGTGCCTCTCCTACATATTTTGCAATTTCAGCAAAATAATCATAAATTACATACAGTTTACTCCATATATCTTCGTATGTACCATTCGGAAAAACACTATGAAACCTTTTCATTTCTTCCAGTGTCAAAAATCTTTTTAAATATTTACTATGGTCACCAGTAGTTACATTGAAATCGTTATCTACACCAATTTTCCAATTCAACATTTTAATAAACATCTCCATCATCAAAACATCATAAGCATATTTTGCATAATAGAGCTCTTCTCTACATAACCCCTTAGAAACATAGACGCTTAACCATCTGAATTCATTACATGTATTGTAATATTCCATCTCTGATGGTTTTTGAATGTAAAAAACACTTTCATCGTCTATTTGCTGTAATTCCTTAAAATTATCCTTGTTTAACAGAACAATTCGTGGTTCACAGTAACCCTGTTCTTTTTCAATATTGCAAACATCTATCAGTGTCAAATCTATTCTGTTTCCATCTTTAAATTGAATCAGATATGCAAAATTATCGTGTCCTGCATAATTATATGGGTGAGAATACCAATCCATAGGATATTGTACAATTAGGATTTCACCAAAGATTTCAACCCATTTGTTATCTTTTGTAAACTCGCGAATATCCCTTACTATATAGCATATATCAAAATCACAATACTGGTCATGAGTTGCGTTTTTACTTGCTCGCGAACCTTCCATGGTCACAGCTCTAATTCGTTCATCATTTATCGCTACATCCATTATTAGCTTCATCATTTCTTCTTTATTTCTCATCTTTTCTCACTTCCAGATATAAATGCAAAATCAAATTCATACTTACTTTCATCTCAACAGAAACCTAGAAGTTATCTGTCAGATTTCTTCGTCAATTTTTTTCATAGAATACTATATCCATTTTTTCGTTTATATGCTCAACCTTTCCAGTTTTAACATATCCCATTTTCTCATATAGATGTAAATTTCCCTTTTCTTGTAAAATTGTATCCAAACACCAATGGTCAGAACCATATATATTTTCAAGTTCAATCATTGCTTGTTGAGCATATCCTTTATTGCGAAATTCACCCATAATCCAAATTGGCGAAATTCTTTTTCTACTTCCATCGTTTTTATTAACTATTCGTACTGCACCAACAACTATATCATTCTCAACGATATAATAATAAGTTGTCCAAGGCTGTTCAAATTTAGCGATTATTTTTTCTAAGCTTTCAGTTGCCGGACTCATATCGAAATCTTGATATTTATCTAAAAGCTCTGTAAATGCCTCTACTTGCATTTTCCAGATTGTTTCTATATCTTCTCTCGTTGCTTTCTTTAACACGCCGTGAGCAAGAAATCCCCCACTTCTATAAGTGGTGGGATGAATTG
>SAMEA3663209__coassemble_435_pt1 | contig 42391 bp, 49 predicted proteins | sample SAMEA3663209__metabat2_high_PE_008 | metagenome-assembled genome bin SAMEA3663209 (sample SAMEA3663209) | pig gut metagenome | biome: pig gut; feature: pig-associated habitat; material: faeces | place: China | collected 2013 | reverse complement strand
ATCTACACATAGTTAAAATATTTGCGGACTGTCATCCACACGGTTAAAACCGTGGATTTTCTCGTCCGCAGGGGTTATAATTTTCTTTCACAAAAAAATGTATAAGAATATGCTAATAAGAGCGCACATAAATAAAGCAGCGGGTACATTTAAAACCCGCTGCCTTAGCTTTTAGCTTTATAAAATAATACTATATTTAATGCAAATATTTGCCGCCGCCATCATCATTGCAAAAAACGACATTCCAATCATAAGAAATACTGCGCCCTTATCATAGATTACTCTTTTGTCTCTTGATGTAAACCATAACATCTCAGCACCAAGACCGATTAGGATTAACGGCCATACACTTAATACAAATCTAAGGTCCGTTAAAATATTAAGTTCATTTAGGGCAAACATAATTCCCCATATTATCATGGATAAGCCGGCTGTAATCGAGCCTACCCTGTGTACTCTCTCTTCCTTATGCATATCAATTTGCTCCCTCATTAAAGCGCTCATGTTACTCATGTTCGTCATCTAATAATTCCTTCTTTTTACCCCTGATAATAAGTATTCCGACAACTATTACAAATATCGAGAATACAAGCCTTGGTATACTGTCAACAACATCCATAATCATTTCTCTTCCTGCAACGCCATATCTGTCAAGCATACTGTAAAGATTGTCTCTTAATATTTCAAACAATCCAAATATTCCGATAAAAATGAGTATTGCCGCGCCCCACTTTTTAGCGCTCTCTGTATTAATTGAAATTGATTTTCCATCAATAAATTCTTCCCAGATATACTTATCCTGTAATGCTTCAAAGTCAGAATCCGGCGTTGTTGCAAGACATCTTGCATGGAAAAACGCCGCAACATAAACAACTACTGATAATATTGCAAGGTAATCTCCGCCGTACAAAACTCCCGTAATAATCAATGGGATGCAAAATATTGTAAGGATACTAAGTCCGTTCTTAAAAAATCCCATATACATTTCAGCCGCTCCCGGGCAGAATGAAAAAATAAATGTCCAAAAATTGTTTTTCTTTCTAGGTTTCATACTCTAATCCTCTCTTCTGTTAAGTAAATCACTGATATAGTGTGTATTTCCAAAATTGCTAAGTAACCTCTGACCTCTTAAGTCAAGATTGTTCTCAGCAATGACCATAGATATGTTAATCGGCATCATCCGCTTAATTGAAGGCGTAACAACAGATAATATTATTATCGCTGCCACAGAAGCAATAACTCTGTTCCTGAATCTTTTGTATTCGATTATCTGCTTACGTTTATCAATTCTTTCGATAATCTCCTGTTTAAAATGCGGAGGCGCCTTAACAATATCATTTTCTTCAATATCAGCAATCAATCGTTCAAGTTCATTATCTGATAAGTAATTATATTCATTCATGCTATAAGGTCCTCCTTTCTGATTATTTTTTTCAGCATGCTTCGTGCCCTGTAAATTTGTGTCTGAATTGTCTTAAGACCTATCTTTGTTTCAACAGATATTTCTTTTGCTGTTTTTCCATCAATAAAGTGCTTCTTTGAAACGCTTCTGTACGGTTCATCAAGACTCTCAATCGCTGCTAAAAAGTCTTCCATAAGTTCCTTATTGATTACCTCTTCCAAAAGCTCCCCTGAATCAGATATACTCTCTGCCGTTTCATCATCAAGTGCAACCTCTTTTCTTGCAGCTGCTTTTAAATAATCAATACACTTGTTTGTGGCAATTCTACATATCCAGGTCTTTTCATTATTGCCATCAAACCTTTCGTAATTCTTATAAACGGCAATGAATGTATCCTGCGCCAAATCCTCCGCAGTAAAGTAATCACCGGTCATTTTAAGGCAGATGGAAAAAACCAGATTCTGATACTGCTCAATAAGTCTTATTAAGTTTTCCCTTGAATCTATTTTCTCCACCTCCCTTACTGCTTCATTTACTATAACGATTCGGAATTTAAAATGTCTTCAATTTTTTTTATTTTTTTGTAAAAAAAAGGAAAGTGCCGTCAAATCGGACTTTCCCCTTTAATTTATGGATAATATTACAGAGTCTTTTTCCACGTTCTTAAGTAGAACAGAAGCAATATCGGGAATAGTTCAAGTCTTCCTGCCAGCATGTCAATGCACATAACAAGAATTGGCAGTTCTGATACGTGCAATTGCCTGGCAGTTTCCTAAATTCTTGGCAATTAAAGTGCACATTACATTTTTTTCATCAGTCTCCATCGCCGCAATTAATATATCAGCAGTATCAACTCCGGCATCAAGCAATACATCCGAGCAAATACCGTTCCCCTCAATGCATCTGACATCGAGCGAATCAGTCACTGCTCTTATCTTATCGTAATTTGTATCAATAACTGTTACGTAATGCTTTTCTTTCGTCAACTGCTCGGCAAGTGTGATTCCTACCTTTCCGCAACCAACAATAATAATCTTCATTTTCCTTCTCCTATAAATATTGCCTTGCGATTCTGTCTTCTGGGTGTGCATCCACGAAATAAATTACTGCAAGGAACACCCACTCAAGCGGCTTCATTATGAACCAGATAATATCAGCAACAAGCTTACTCTTAATAAGCTTTGCTACCGGAAATCCGTACGTATCGTAAAAATGCCTTACTGCCCTATGAAACTTAGGCGTCTTCTCTTCAATAATCTGCTCAAATGCATTCGCGATAAGAAGCTGCCTGTTGACAATTACATCATGTCCGTGACGTTTTCCCATACGGAGTGGCTTAACGATTTTCTCATGTCCGCCTGCTGCCACAGTACACAGATAATGTTCATCATAAAAAATATTCTGCGGTGGTATCTTTGTAGAAAAAGTATAATTGGCAGTTTCCGTAAAACTCTTTATTGCTGCATCAGGCGCCTGTCCAAATAGTGCGAGAATCACTATGATTACACACAGCAAAGGAATCATAAAAATAAGTGCGAGTAACGGCCAGTTCTTTGAATCACGTATTATATCGTTGCATTTTTTAAGAAAAGGTACAGAATCGACTTTTGACATACGGTTTTCATCGATTTTATATGCCTGGATCTCAACAAGCATGACTCTTATAGTCATTATTATCATATTAACAGGAATAAACAAAGTGAAAAGAAGTCCTGCATCATAACAGTAAAACTCTTTGCCGCCTTCCATCGTATAATTCATGCCCATTATCTGAATTGTAAATAATACAGCTTCAATTACTCCAATATACATTCCCGCAAAGCAGAAAAGCGTAACAAGCGGCGGGCGCTCATTTGTATCAGTAGCCGATAATATAAACATTCCGGCAAAGAATAAATGAAAAAGCACTGCAAATGTTAATGCATAATCCGTATTTATCGGCATATGAAGTTCACTGTTATGAAGTTCTTCAAACCACTGCTTATTAAACAATACATTATATCCTAACTCAAGAAGCATATACTCAAGTATTATACCGATAAACAGCGCAAAATAATCATAAACCGCAATAATAAATTTGCTTACATGATCAAATACCCTGCTGACCATACTGATAAGCTCATAAATCGTTAGTATGAACGGATACGAAAATACTGCTAAAACCACAATCATAACAATGGTTCCCGGGAGCAGTTCCATGAACAGCTCCATATCACCTTTTATAATCTTCATATTCTGCACTATCGAAATAATGTTAAGAGGCGTACCGATAACTAATCCGATAAGTAAACAGCTTATAAACTGTGCTGCTATCGGGTGTTTTATAGAAAATTTAGCAAATCTTTTAATTAATTTCATTGAATCTAACCTACCAACTCTTTCCTGAATAATATGTACTCTTTGTTGACCACTGCTCATACGTATTCAGATTATTTGTCCGCTCATTTAAGCCTTCCTGCTCAATTTGTCCGAATACTTCCTCCAGTTTTTCCTCTTCTTCCCTTAGCTTCTTTGCTTCTTCCTTCTTTTTTTCTTCTTCGTTCTTCTCATCTTCGTCTGAGCTATTATCGCCATTTTCGGCTTTCTTTTCTTTCTCAAGCTTCTCCTTCTCAGACTTTAAATACTCAATGTATTCATCAATTTCTTCTTTAAGAGTCTGTGCCTTTTTATTATGACCATCCGAATCATACATATGCGCACAGTCATGCTGAACTAATATGCTCCTTGCCTCTTCAAGCCTCTCAATGCTCTCATCAATATTCTCTGGCGTAACCGATTCTTTAGTAATAGGTGTCGTAATCGAGAGTGCATAATTTATTCTTGACTTACATTCCAATCTTTTCGGAATTTTATACAAAAGTGAATATGAGAAATACTTTTCAGCAAAATAATAATCCTCGTCTTTATAGAAATTAACGCCCTTATTATAATAGATTTTTGCCTGTTTATATATTTTATATCTCACAAAAAGCACTACAAATAAAACAAGGCATATTACATAGAGCACCCTGCGAACCTTCTTATTGTTAAGTTTTTGCAAGAATTGTTTTGTTTTATTCATTTGCTTTATTATAAGCGTCCCCACGACAAGCTGTATGCGTTCAGCAGTAAGAGGATTGCGAATGGAATAAGCGCGTAAAAGCCGTAGTACTTTGGCGGATAAATATATTCTTCACTATTCTCAACCTTCTGCTTTTCTTCAGTTACTGAGGAGGACTCAAGAAGCTTATTAACCTCGCTTCTTATCTCGTTAACGCCATTAAGCTCGTCGCTTAAAATGCGATCGCTCATATATACATACTTAACCCCTAAGTCAGAAGCTACCTGCTTAAGATTCTTTTCGTCAATAACCGAGACTGCTTCCTTTGTCGGATAATCTGAGTAGTCCAGAATCACTTCGTCTTCAACACCCTCATACCTTGACTTTATTGTCATTGTGCCGCCTGTCTTAGTACCATATCCTAACACCATTCCGCCATCAATATACCGGCTCAGCTCTTCAAATGATGAAAGAACTGCATTTTCCGCAGTGATTTCTCCATCACTTATAAATATGACCGCCGTCTTCTGATTTGCGTCTTCCTTAATATCTTTAAGTATTGTAGTCATCAATTCCTTAGGCGTATCAAGTGAGCTTCCTGTCGCATAGAAGCGTTCAATCGGATATAGCGAATTTATTGCATTCTTCACATGCTCTGTATCTTTACTGAAAGGAGCAACAAGCGATGCCGTATTATTAAATGAAATAACGGAAAAATTAGCCCCTTCAAAGCTGTCAACAATCTTCATCGCATCCTCCTTGACCTTTGTCAGGCGCTCACCGTTACAGTCATTTGCAATCATACTTATTGTATTGTCAATTACGAAAAGAACATTCAGATTCGAGCTTTTTTTAATCTTAATATCAGGGCCTTTACTAAACTGATTAGCAGGCAAAACCGCATAGACATAAGTAAATACAAGAAGCACTGCCATAGCAACCACCCCTATGCTCCATAGAACATTTGCCCGCCTTAAAATAATCGAAATCAAAACGAACAATAAAAATAAAATTACAAGCATGCGAAAATACTTAAGTGGTGACTCGACTAATTTTATTATTGTCTTCCCTTCTGTAAGACTTGTGCTCGTCTCCTCGATTTCTTCAACGATTTTATGAAATTCAGACGTATTCTCCTCAACAAAGAAACGACCGCCAGTAAGCTCTATTGCGTTCTCCATTTCATATCTGTTGTTCGAATACATCTGCTTAGTGCCGATTCCGTATACTGTTACGTTATTGTTTTTGCAATGCCTGCATGCCTCCTCAAGCGTAACGTAGCTGTCACCTGCCAAGTCATTATCTGTTGAAAAAATAATAATTTTAGTTCTGTTTTCATCCGTTTTCGGGAACGCGAAAAGACCTCCAAGCAGACCATCTCCAATTAGTGAGCTGCCCCTTAATTCGTTTCCGACAAGTGTTCCGCCATAAAGGTATTCGTTCCAGTAAAGCCAGTCTTTTCCTTTAAGGTCTTTATATCCGGACTTTTGTGATTTTATGGCAGTATAAATATTATCAAGCTGCTCGATTGTATACTCGTAATCATCCGTTAAGGGCGATAACACAACAGGCGTAGTATTAAATATTACAATTCCGATTCTCTCACCTGTAAGGCTTCTTACTGTATCCTTAAGCTCATCTACAAGCTTTAAGTTAAGCTCATCAACTGATGCAGAAATATCCATACATAAAATAATGTCTCTGTTATATTTTTGCTCCTTAATCTTTTTAAGATAATATGGTCTTGCAAGTAAACTCGCAGTAATCCCAATCATTAATGTAACAAAAATTACAAGCATCACACGTAAAACATGATACTTTGCAATCTCCTTTTGTATTAACTTGTTTTTAAATGTAAGCTCTGTATTTGCAATTTTAATGCCGTCTTTTTTTAATAACTGTTTCTTATGCAAAAACGCCATAATAAAAAAGACTGCCGCAATTACAAACCCTATATACATTATTACAGGATATTTAAATTCCATAGTTTTACCAATGCTTTACCGACTGAATTGTACGCTTAACAGCACCGACAATATCGCCGTTTGAATCAGGCGAAAACTCATATTCGTAAAACTCCTCAATAAGCTTTTCAAGTCTTGAATTATTAATGCCCCTGATTTGCGCTAACGTCTTTGTCGTAACGTCAACACCAGCATACTCCTTGAAGAATTCCCTTAAAAATTTACTTAAAAGCTGATAGCCTTCCCTTTCATCAATTTTTTCAGACTTATAATCATCAATAATTGAAAGGAGCTGCTTTTCATACCTTTCCTTAATTGTAGGAGGAATTTTCTTAACCTGTGGTGTAACCTTTGCTTCCTTCTTTTTATTCTTTTTAGCCTTCCTCTTTTTTATAAACCTTAATATAAGAGGCGAAATAAGAATAAAAAACAGTATATAAAGAATAAAGACACCATATGAAACTGTACCCTGTAAACTTATCGTTGTAGGCATTACCTTAACTTCTCACCTCTGTGCTTTGCGAGCAAATCAACTATTTCCCTGTCAAGCTCTTCAACATAATCAATTGTTGAGCATGATATTCCAAATTTTTTAAGTCTCTCAGTAACCGTTTTTTGTAGCTTAAGATTTGCTTCCTTCATAGCTCTTTGCAGCTTTTTATTTTTAGATAAAAACGCCGGCATGAAAGAGGCTTTATTCATATTGTAAGCTAAATTACCGTTTATCGATGCATCTGAGATATTTAACGCCAACACATCATGCGCTACTAAAAGCCGTTTTAAATTTGTATCTGTTATAGTGGTAAAGCCTCTGACATCAGATACAAGAACGATTATCATTTTTTGCTTAAAGTTTCTGATTATATATTCAAGACAGTCATTTACGTCCGAGTTATTATTCATAGTTACTGCACGGTGATAGTTTTCAAGAATAGTCTCAATATTGCCAAGACCTGCCTTAAATGGGAAATACTTAACGCCGTTTTCACTCATAAATACGGATGCGACATAATCCCCGCTTTTATTGACAAAATAAGCAAGGGTACCTGCACTTAAAATTGCAAGTTCCCTTTTCTCTTCAAAGCCGTCCGAATCCCCAAGCATGTTCATATTAGTGTCAAAGACCAGTAATACATTGTGTTTTCTCTCGGCAATATATTGCCGTACCAGAAGTTTTTGACTTCTGGCAGAAGCTTTCCAGTCAATGTCTTTAATATCGTCGCCCTGAACATACTCTCTTAATTCGTCAAAATTCATTGAGCGGCCTTTATGTATTGATTTGTATGATCCGTCCAAAACCCTTGCTGTATGCTTTCTTGCCTTAACGCTTTGATACCGCTTAAGATTTGCCTGGATTTTGGCTATATATGTCATCTTCATGTAAGTACTATGGTGTCTTTACCGAATTGAATATTGCATCAATGATAGTTTCTTCCTCGATTCCGTCTGCCAGTGCAGCAAAATTAAGCATAATTCTATGCCTTAATACTGAATAGCGCATTGATTTAACATCTTCAGGTGTACAGTAATGTCTGCCTCCAATTAACGCCATTGCCTTAGCAGTATCCATAAATGCAATCGAAGCTCTCGTTGATGCTCCCATCGTAATATATTGTGAAAGATTTGCATCTATTACCTTGTCTGCATGACGGGTTGCATCGACAATTTGCGTTATGTATTTTTTGATTGAATTATCTATGTACACCTTCTTAACCGTATCCTGTAGGAAAATGATGTCATCTATTGACGCCACCTGACTCTTATTTAAAAATACACCGTTTTCTATACGGTTAAGAATCTCGATTTCCTCATCAGGACTTGGATAATCAAGCTCAACCTTAAGCAGGAATCTGTCCATCTGAGCTTCTGAAAGTACATATGTACCTTCCTGCTCAACCGGATTCTGTGTGGCAATTACTACAAAAACTTTAGGCATATCATAAGTCTTTCCGCCTATTGTCACTGAACGCTCCTGCATAGCTTCAAGCATGGCTGACTGAGTTTTTGCTGATGAGCGGTTAACCTCATCAAGAAGAACAAAGTTGCCATATACAGGCCCGATTTTAGTCTCAAACTCATTTGTCTTGGCATTAAACAGCTGAGTTCCGATAAGATCTGATGGAATCAAATCCGGGGTACACTGGATTCGTGAAAATGAACCGTTAACAGCCTCTGTCATAATCTTGGCAGCTGTAGTCTTAGCCAGTCCCGGAACCGACTCAAGTAATATATGTCCGTTGGCCATCATTGCAATAAGTATTGATATTCCAAGTCTTCTTTGTCCTACAACCTTGCTGCTGTAATAATCTAACATATTGTTGATTATTGATTGTGCTCTGGCTAAATCTTCCTTAGAAATATTTGACTGCGGTACCATATCATCCTCCAAATTGTCCCGTTTAAAAATAGTCCATATTTAAAAGGCCGGCACTTAGCCGGCCCTTTGATTTGTTATTTTATTCTTCGTCGAGCTTAAAGTAACTGATGTCCCCCTTAAGCTTTGTAGAAATATCAAGTGTATCCTTCGATTCGCTTGCTATATGTTCCATAGTAGCATTAACCTGCTCGATTGAAGCTGTCGTCTCTTCACAGCTTGCAGCATTTTCTTCAGAGATTGAAGAAAGTGTACTGATTTCATCAAGTACTGCATCTTTAGACTTGTCAAGGTTGATTGCTCCGCCAAGAATGTCATTAATGTTTCCTGATGTAATGTCAATGCATTCCGATACATCATCAAAGCTCTGCTGTACTTCTGAAAGAACCTTGCCTTCGTTGTTGATTGACTGCTGTATCTTCTCAACAAGCATTGAGTTGTTGTTAGACTTCTCAATGATGTTGGCAATGATGTCCTGAATTTCCGATGCAGAAGTATTAGACTGCTCTGCAAGCTTCTGAATTTCCTGTGCTACTACCGCAAAACCTCTTCCTGCTTCTCCTGCTCTTGCAGCTTCGATTGAAGCATTAAGCGAAAGGAGGTTAGTCTGTGAAGCAATTTCTGTAATAACATTTGCTGCTTCGCTGATTTCTGAAATAGCACGTCCTGTATCTGTAATTCCGTCTACAACGTCTGCTGAGATTGAAACAGTTGTATTGTTGGCATCAAGCAGATGCTGGAGATTCTCTCTTGCGATATTGGCAATCTTTAATACATCATCCGCATTAGCCTTAGCGCTTTCTGCAAGTGCTCTGATGTTATCAACCTCATCTCCGACTTCTGCCATATTGGTAGCTGTATTCTGAATCGATTCAGCCATTTCCATAGCACCCTTGGCAATTCCGTCAATAGCTGTAGTAACACCGCCCATAGCTTCCGAACATGTACCTACTGATTCGGTAATTACGTTCATATCGCCATCAAGGTTTGTCATACCACCGTTGATTCCGCCTGTGATATCCTGAAGTGATTCTCTTAACTTTCTGGATGCTTCGATCATCTGAACGATTTCAACTATGTGTGACTTAGCACCAATCTTGGCATTAAGCTTTCCTGATGCAACTCTTGTAGTAAATGATGCTATCTGCTTAAGCGGATTAGCTACAAATCTTGCAACCAATAATGCAATTATTGTGAATACTGCAAGAAGAATTGCTGATGCAACTATAGTAATAATGATTACAGTGTTAACTGATTCAACAGCATCCTTTTCATCAGCTGTTAAGATTGCAACATATGATTCATTAAAGCCTGTATGATATGCTGCGCATTTATTTGTGCCCTTATAATCATATGTAACGCACTTTGACTCAGGATGTGCGCCGTTTTGAATTTCAGCAATAAGTCCCTTAACTACTGAGTTCTCAACAGGGTTACCAATCTTAGACTCATCAGGATGGAACAGCATTGTACCGTTATGATCTACTATATAAAGGTATGCTGAATCAAGATTAAGGCTTGATACATCTGCGTACTTAGCTGCCGCATTCTGCATATATGCAGCGGCACCAACGTAACCGATAGGAGTATTGCCTTCCATAATCGGATAATACATTGAAATAATAAGCTGTCCTGAAGCAGGCGATGTAATAATACCTACATTATATACGCCGTCGGCTGAAAGCATTGCATCCTGAAGCTGCTTAAGGCTGTCGCCTTCTCTCATTACAAGACCGATAACACCTTCGTTAGGATGAGTAAGAACTTCTGAATCCCATGTTGAAACGTAAAGTCCTTCAAATCCTTCAAGCTGACCATAGAAATCAAGTGTATACTGCTGTGCTTTAGCCTTAACATCCGGATTTGTAGGATCCTTGACACACTCGATAACTTCCGGAGACATTGCAAATGTTCTTACAATTTCTTCTGATGTCTCGAAGTAGGTATCAATTCCTTCACCGATATTATCTATAACGGTAAGCATTGAATTGTTAGTAAGCCCTTTAAGCTCCTTACTTGATTCAGCTATGTTGATAGTAAGCAATACCACAATTGAAACTATCATAGGAATCAGGGCAAAAAGCACAAGTGTAAGGTAAATATTCAGCTTAGCACCTGATTTTTTTGTCTTCTTAATCTTCTCTTTCTTAGCCATAACATAACCCCCATTCCACTTCTTCTATTATGTAAACTGAAGTGTTGATTTAGATATAGTTTAAATTGTACAAAATAAACACACTTATGTCAAATTTTGGACAAGATTTTTATGAAAGTTGTATATTTACCTCATGCTCTTATCATAAGGTATTCCTTCAGCCTTTGGAGCTCTTGATTTACCTGATGTAAGTGCAAGAACTACAAGTGATACGATATATGGCATCATATTATATACATAGCTTGGAATTCCAAGTGATACAAGAGAATCAAACGCAACGTATACGTTGGAAAGTGACCTGAAAAGTCCGAAAAGAAGTGCTGCCAAAGCAATTCTTGTAGGCTTCCACTGTCCAAAAATCATAACAGCAAGTGCTAAGAAACCAAATCCTGCAACACCATATTCAAACTTCCACTCCGAAACGCCTGTAGTTATGTAAACTATCCCTCCGAGTCCGCCGAGCGCTCCCGAAATAAGAACACCTGCATATCTCATAAGGTAAACATTGATTCCCACTGAATCCGCTGCCTGAGGATGTTCACCGCAGGCTCTTAATCTCAAGCCGAATTTTGTTTTGTATAAAACAATATTGGCTGCAATAAGAATAATTACCGTAATTACCACAAACCAGTTAAATGAAAAACCTGCTATATCAAATCCGAATGCATCCTTCTGCTTTCCGTATCTTAATGCTGAAGATACGTTTGAAGCATCGGCAGCCGAATTAATAGCTCTTACGATAACCGTTGCGCCCGCTGTGGCAAGCATGTTCATTGCCGTTCCAACAAGTGTCTGGTCAGCACTGAAATTGATTGCCGCAACAGCCAAAAGCAATGAATAAATCATTCCCGAAAGCATTGATATAACCATTACAATAAGTATCATAAATATTGCAGGAAGTTCAGGTGATAAAACCTGCATAATCAATGCACCGCCAAGAGCACCTATTACCATGATACCTTCAAGTCCGATATTGATAACACCCGAATGTTCGGAAAAGCATCCGCCAAGTGCTACAAGCAAAAGTATTGCCGCAAATATTAATGTATAGGAAATAAGTATTGCCATTAGTTCTTACCTCCCTTCTCATTTTTTGCCATAGCCTTTTTCTCTTCTTTCTTATCAAGTGCCCTGTTAAGAATGATCTTAAAGAACAAAGCAAATCCGCAAAGATAAATAATAATTGATGACATAAGGTCTGAAACCTGTGCACAATATACTCTCTTATCAAGATAACCGCCACCAAGTGTGATGTGCTGGATAAAGAATGATGAGAAAATTGCGCCAATCGGTGAAAGACCGCCAAGGAATGCTGATGCAATTCCGTTAAAGCCCATTCCCGGAACCGAAGTCTGTGTTGTAGCCCACTGTTCAACTCCCGATAAGTAGTTAAAAGCGGCACCAAGTCCTGCAAGACCTCCCGAGATGGCAAGAGTCAATACGGTGTTCTTTTTCTCATTCATACCACAGTAAATTGCCGCGTTTTTATTAGCACCTGTTGCCTTTAATTCATATCCAAGTTTAGTCTTTTCAAGAATCACCCATATAAGAATTGCTACTATAACCGCAAGCGGTATTGCAATCGTCACATATCTGTTATTTGAGAAAAGCTTTTCAAGTCCGAAGGACGGAAGCTTGCCAAGTGGGTTTTTCTCTTCAAGCTTATACGAGAACGGAGTTTTAGGATCCTTAACTATTGTGATAAGGCTGTTGGCAAGATAAAGTCCTATCCAGTTAAGCATGATTCCTGAGATTACCTCGTTAACGTTTCTATACGCCTTTAATATTCCCGGGATTGCACCCCAGAATGCACCTGCAAGTATTGCAATTACAAGGCACACAGACCAGTGGAAATTAAAGTTAAGTGCAAAGAACAGTGAAACTGCTGCGCCTGCTACATATTGTCCTGCAGCACCTATATTAAAAAATCCAACCTTGTATGCAAATAAAATTGAAAGCGAACACATAACAAGGGGTGCTGTTTTAACAAGGGTCGAGCCAAAGTATTTCATTACTGCCTGCTTCTTGCCGCCGTAGTTTAAGAAGTTCTTCATAATTGCCGTTATACCCTCAAACGCATCCTTTGGCGATATTGCAAGAAGCACAAGATATCCGATAAATATGCCGATTATTATGCAGACAAGTGCTGCAAGAAACGACTGGAAGCCCGGATTTTTTAAGAGATTTTTATTTTTCTTATTCACCTTTAACCTCCATTCTCTTAGCTCCTGCCATGTACAAGCCAAGTTCTTCAACTGTTACATTCTTAGGATTAAATTCACCGACGATTTCGCCCTCATACATTACTAATATTCTGTCTGAGACATTCATTACTTCGTCAAGCTCAAACGATACAAGCAGTACTGCATTTCCTGCATCACGATGCTTAACAAGCTGCTTATGAATATTTTCTATTGCACCTACGTCAAGTCCTCGTGTAGGCTGTACCGCTACAAGAAGCTTTGATTCGTTGTCAACCTCTCTTGCGATAATTGCCTTTTGCTGATTACCTCCCGACATCGAACGTGCCATTGTAATCGCACCCTGACCTGAGCGGATATCGTATTCATCTATAAGCTTTTCAGCATATTTTCTGATATTCTTTCTCTTTAAAAATCCAAGAGGTCCCTTTCCCGAAAATTCAGGTTCAAAATATCTTTGTAATACTATATTGTCTTCGAGCGAATAATCAAGGACGAGTCCGTGCTTATGTCTGTCCTCAGGTATATGGCTGATTCCCGAAACATTTCTTTCTCTTATTGAAAGATTTGTTACATCCTTGCCTTCAAGGAGAATTTTACCGCTTACTGCTTTTCTTAAGCCTGTAATTCCGTATACAAGTTCTCTCTGTCCGTTTCCGTCAATTCCGGCGATACAGACAATCTCTCCTGCCTTAACATTAAACGAAACGTCCTTAACTCCAAGCTTATCGTGTAAGTCGCACATTACGTTTAATTTTTCAATATGGAGTACTTCTTCCCTAGGCTCAGCCTCGCTTTTTTCAACCTTGAAGTTGACATCTCGTCCAACCATCATTGATGACAGGCTTTCAGGCGTTGCATCTTTTATGTCAACCGTTCCGATATATTTGCCTTTTCTTAATACGGAACAACGGTCAGCAACTTCCATAATTTCAGCAAGCTTGTGGGAAATGAATAAAATGCTCTTTCCTTCTTTTGCAAGATTTTTCATAATCTGCATAAGCTCCTTGATTTCCTGAGGAGTTAATACTGCTGTCGGCTCGTCAAAAATCAGTATTTCGTTGTCTCTGTAAAGCATTTTAAGAATTTCCGTACGCTGCTGCATTCCTACGGAAATATCTTCAATAAGTGCGTCAGGATCAACTATTAAGCCGTACTTTTCGGAAAGCTCCATTACTTTCTTTTTGGCCTCATCCATTTTAAGAAGGCCGTTCTTAGTCGTCTCAACACCTAACACAATATTATCAAGTACGGAAAAGCATTCAACGAGCTTAAAGTGCTGATGTACCATTCCTATTCCAAGGTCATTGGCATCGTTAGGATTATTGATTGTTACTTTCTTTCCGTCCTTTCTTATCTCACCTTCTTCAGGCTGATACAGTCCAAAAAGGACACTCATTAGTGTTGACTTGCCCGCACCGTTTTCTCCAAGCAATGCATGAATTTCACCCTTCTTAAGCTGAAGAGTGATGTTGTCATTTGCAACAATGCCCGGGAAACGCTTCGTTATGTTCAACATTTCAATTGCATATTGCTGTTCCAAAGTAATCCCCTTTCTATGTAAGAATTTCTTCCATAAAATTATTATTTCTTATTTTAAGACAGAAAAAGCCAAGTCAATCCCTTGATTAACCTGACTCACCTCAATAAGAAACTATACCATATATTGTGGCAAAAACCAATATATTTATGCCTTTCAGATTTATACAATTACTTAACTGAATTGATGAATAACAGTCAAAAAAAGGGACGCATATGTGCGTCCCTTAAATAAACAAATCCAATTACTTGATTGAACCAAAGTCATTAACTGTAATTGATACAGCAGGCATTGCCTCTGTGTTGTTATCAACAGTAATCTTACCTGCGTTCATATCAGCAACAAGTGCCTTGTAATCATCCTCTGTGAAACCATCTGACCACTGTGTTGATGGTGCAAGTCCTACGTAGTTCTCTTCAACGTTGTCTGAGATGATACCAAGGTTCTCAACCTTTCCGCCGTATGCAGCGAAGTTATCGTTAAGAACTGTCTCTGTAAGAAGAGTGTTAACTGTTGCAGCAAGACCCTTCATAGCTGATGTAACTGTGATTCCTTCACCATATAATCCGTCGATTGTTGCAGCCTGGTCAACGTCAACACCGATAATCTTACCACCGCAGTTCTGAGCGATTTCAGCAGCTGATGTGTAAACACCACCGCCGCAGCCGAATACAACTTCAACACCCTTTTCGTTGTACCATGTATCCATAACTGCTGTAATATCAGCATCACCGAAGAACTGTCCGCCGTATACATACTCAACTGTTACCTGGTCTGTAATACCAAGCTCCTCAGCTGCTGCGTTAGCACCCTGTACATAACCGTAACCATAACGGATAACTGCAGGAACTGACATACCACCAAGGAATCCAAGGTGCTTGTATCCAAGCTTAACTGCTGCATAACCTGCCATATATCCAGGAAGCTCTTCCTGATATGTAGCTTCATAAACGTTAGCCATACCTTCAGCTGATGAATCATCAAGAACGATGAACTTAACATCTTCGTATGTAGGAGCACACTCTGCTACTGTTGTAGCGAAAAGATAACCCGGCATAACGATTACGTTGTAACCTTCTGCGATAGCCTGCTCTGTAGAAGCGATACGTGCTTCATCAGAATCATCTGTTGGCTTGTAGTAGTTGAAATCAATACCGTTTGCTTCACAGAATGCAACACAAGCTTCATATGTTGCCTGGTTGAATGACTGGTCTGTAATATCACCTGAGTCTGTAATCATAGCTACTGCATATTCACTTGCAGTTGCTTCTTCTGTAGTTTCCTCTGCAACTTCTTCTGTAGCTTCTTCTGCTACTTCTTCTGTTTCTTCTGCAACTTCTTCTGTCTCTGTAGCTTCTGCTGCAGGTGCTGCTTCCTTTGAACCGCATCCTACGAGTAATGAAGCAACCATAGCTGTTGCAAGAAGAGCGCTAAGTAATTTCTTCTTCATAATTTTCCCTCTCTTCTTAAAAATACTGTTACAGGCGTCTTCACCTTCCTGTTAAAAACTTATAATCAGGTGCAGATTATCTTACGCCATTAACTATAATTATACGTTTAATCAGCCATAAAACACAATGTTGTAATATGCTGTTTTACGTATAGATACGAATGTTTTTGTTATGCAGATTATACAAAAAACGTTTAATGCCGTTTAATAAATGACTATGAAAGTTCGCCTCTTATTTTGGCAATCGAGATATCTACCATTGAGATAAAATCCTTCTGCATACTGTCAATAGTCGCAATGTCCTTTTCTTCGCTTGCATGCTGAAGCTTTTCTGCAACCTCTCCTGCATCAAGAGCACCGATAAGTCTCAATGTTCCCTTAAGGGAATGCACGTTAATTGTATACATATCCCAGTCTTTATCCTCGTAGTTCTTAATGAGTTCTTCTTTCTTGCCCTCTTCAATAAATGAGTCAAAGACCTCCTTATAAAACTCTTCATCTCCTCCGCAGTTTTCTATTCCTACACTTATATCAACATCACAATTCATAAAATCTGCCGGCTCATACCGTTATTGAAACCGACTTTCCTCCCTTCTGCTACAATATAAATCAAACAAGCTTACGTTTCTTAAGCTCCTGATAAACTCTTGCCACAGGAAATCCAACTACATTATTGTATTCTCCGTCAATTTTTGCAACATGTTTTGCAAATTCGTCCTGAATTCCGTACGCCCCTGCCTTATCAAGCGGCGACCCTGTTTTTACATATTCTGAAATATCATACTTATCGATGTAGTAAAAAGTAACATCGGTTCTTACATTGAAGGAAAAATTATCTTTCTTACCGTCCTTAAATACAAATATACTTACACCCGTATACACTTCATGTGTTCTGTCAGACAGCATTGAAAGCATGGCAACTGCTTCTTCTTCATCTTTAGGCTTAAGAAGCACTTCGGAATCGTAATATACAATCGTATCCGCACCGATTACAATAGTGTCTTCGCTGTTTTCGTTAACTATATCAGAAAAGACAGCCTGAGCCTTAAGCATAGATAAAGCTTCAACTATTTTCCCCGGTTCCGTTTCATTCGTCTCTTCAACAACATCGGATGTAATTATTTCAAATTCATCATATATTTTTTTTAGAAGCTCTCTTCTCCTTGGCGAGCCCGATGCTAAAATTACTCTCATATTAATTACTAAAACTTTCCGTCATAATCAGAGCCGGATATTGAACTCATTTCTTCAATATACTTTTCAGGATTCTTTTTCATTTTCATAAATGTATCAAAGGCAAGTAAAATCATATGGCACTCATTATACTTGGTATTATTTGTGTCTCTGTCAAGAAACGCCTTAAATCTGTCAATCTGAAATACCATTATATCAACAATTGTGTATCCTGCAACTGATATTTTTGACAAAAATTCTCCTGTTTTGACATATGTAATAAACTCGTTAAGAACTTCTTCATCATCAATTATTGTTTTAAAAAATGAATCCGCAAACTCTTCTGATAAACCGGCCTTTTCCGCCATTTCATAAATTACGGCTTTAATCTTATCTTTCATTACTTAACTCCTTATATGGGATAAACGATTTTGCCGGAACAAAGTATTCGCCGACAGACTTCTCCATCCACACCATATCATACCATTTGTCAAATTTGTATCCTGAATTATGAAATGTCCCGACAAGCTTATACCCCATTTTTTCATGGAAGTAATAGCTTCTGTTAGTCAGATATTCATCCTCTGTCTTGCATGTTGCAATACATGCATTCATATTCGTTATGTTCTGTGCTTTTGCTGCTTTTTCAAGTACTTCATATAATTTTCTGCCAATTCCTCTGCCGCATGCTTCTTTAGCAAGATATATAGTAGTTTCAACACTGTATCTGTAGGCTTCTCTGTCCTTAAACTCGCTGTAGTAGGTATAGCCTAACACTTTTCCATTAGAGTCTTCTGCCAGAAAATACGGATATTTCTTTGTAATCTTTTCAAAGCGGCTCCTAAATTCATCAATTGAGGGAACCTCATACTCAAATGAAACAGCTGTATTTTCAACATACGGTGCATACACACTAAGTAAGCTTTCAATGTCATTTACCGTTGCGTCTCTTATTATTATTTCTTTTTCCGTTGGTTTTGTTTTTAAGTCTTCCATTTTCTTTACTTATTCTGTCTTTTTCACTTTTCTTATAAGGTCTGCTTGGTATTAAGCACTTTGGACCGTAGCCAATAAGGTCTTCCCTATGGGCTTTAATTAAAGCCTTTTTGACAAGCTCGTAATTTTCAGGTCTTTTATATTGAATAAGCGCACGTTGCATTGCCTTTTCCTTGGGATCCTTTGGCACGTACACCTTCTTCATTGTAAGCGGATTAACCCCTGTATAATACATACACGTTGACACAGTTGATGGTGTCGGATAAAAGTCCTGAACCTGGTCCGGCATATATCCTAAATCCCTTATGTACTCTGCTAATTTAATTGCAGACTTAAGCGTACTTCCGGGGTGTGATGACATAAGATAAGGAACAACATACTGTTCTTTTCCTGTTTTGTCATTCACCTTTTTATATTCGTCAAGAAACTTTATGTAAACTTCATGTTCTGGCTTTCCCATTAGCTCTAAAACATCATTATCAACATGCTCCGGCGCAACTCTTAGCTGTCCGCTTATATGATGCCTGCAAAGCTCTCTCATAAATTCCTTTGATTTATCATAAAGGACATAATCAAACCGGATTCCCGACCTTATAAACACCTTCTTAATGCCATCAATTTTCCTAAGCTTCTTAAGAAGGGCTACATAGTCAGAGTGATCTGCCTTAAGATTAGGACAAGGCTTTGGAAATAGGCATTGTCTTTTAGCGCATACGCCGTTCTTTATCTGTTTATCGCATGCCGGATGTGTAAAATTTGCACTTGGGCCGCCGACATCATGGATGTATCCCTTGAAATCAGGATGTTTTGTCATTTTTACTGCTTCTTCAATAATCGACTCGTGGCTTCTTGCCTGAACCCTTCTTCCCTGGTGAAAAGTGAGGGCGCAGAAGTTACAACCGCCAAAACAGCCTCTGTTGCCTGTTATTGAAAACTGGATTTCTGCAATCGCCGGAACCCCGCCAAATTGGTCATATGAAGGGTGATACGCGTTCATGAACGGCAGCGAATAAACATCGTCCATTTCGCTTTCCGTTAATGGCGGCTGCGGTGGGTTCTGAATAACCCAGAGCTTATTAGGGTAAGGCTCGATAAGCGTTTTTGCTGTAATTGCATCCGTATTCTCGTTCTGGATAGCAAAGCTTTTTGCATAATTCAGTTTGTCTTTGCACAACTCTTCAAAGGAAGGAAGCATAATAGCATCGGGTGCAACGCTTGAAATGTCGCTTGTCCTGTATACAGTGCCTTTGATAAAAGTCAAATCCTTAACATTTATTCCGCTCTCAAGTGCTTCCGCGATTTGAACGATGCTCTTCTCACCCATTCCGTAAGAAATTATATCTGCACCCGAATCAAGCAAAATTGAACGCTTAAGCTTATCGGACCAATAGTCATAGTGTGCTAAGCGTCGAAGCGAACTCTCGATTCCGCCGATTATTATCGGTGTCTTTTTGTATGTCCTTCTGATAAGATTGCCGTAAACTACGACTGCGTAATCAGGTCTCTTTCCGCTTACGCCTCCCGGTGTATAGGCATCTTCAGAGCGGCGCTTCTTATTGACCGTATAGTGATTGACCATTGAGTCCATGTTACCCGCGCTTACCAAAAAGCCAAGTCTTGGCTCGCCAAGCACGGTTACTGACTTGTCGTCCTTCCAGTCGGGCTGGGAAATAATGCCGACTTTATAGCCGTGAGCTTCTAAAACTCTTGAGATAATTGCAGTACCAAAAGAAGAGTGGTCCACATATGCATCCCCTGTTATGTAAACAAAGTCGCATTGCTCCCACCCTCGTTTTTTCATGTCTTCTCTTGAAATCGGAAGAAAATCCTTCATCAGCACTCCGTAAGTCTGTTAATTGACCACGTACGAACGTTAATCTCTGCCACTGTGCTTCCGCAATACGGACATGTCTTCACACCAAGCGTTTTAATCGGTGCACCGCAGTTAGGACAGTTATTTGATAAAAGCGTGTCACCCCCAGCAATCTTCTCTGCATCCTGGACATACATTAAATCAATGTCGTAACGTGTCTGGAACATGTTGTCTTTATCGCCCTTAACAATATTCCCGTGAGAATCCGTAACTGAGTGAATGTATCCGACAGATGACTGTAATGTAATAACACAGTTACCCGATGTCTTTGAATAATTCTTAATCTCTGTTCTGTGAATCTTAATATCGCTGTAGTTTTCATCAAGGTGATTAGCCTTGTTTGACTCAATTCTGTTGTTAATTTGCGCCGTTAAATCGCCGGAAGCATTTATCAGTCTTGTTATATCTTGCGTGCTTATTGCATTGAAGGCTGACTTCATCATGTTTTCGGCTTTAACTTTAAATTCCGAATAGCTGAATTCAGGGAAGTCCTTCTCAATCCTTGGAAGGTACACGGAAGTCATCGCATTGACCGATTTAGGAGTCGTCTGCATCTCAAGCTCTTGCTGCTCAAAATCACAAGTATTAACGAGTGTAACAATCGGATCTACCGCTCTTTTCACCTTAGCAATAACAACTAATATTACTATTGCAGCCGCGATTATTATTACTCCGGCAATTATTGTAAGTATCGAGCCAAATGCAACCATATTATTGTTCCTTTTCTTTTATTATCTACAATTATTTAAGTTCATTTATTGGTACTTGAATATATTTAATAATAAATCCAATAAAGCTTTCTTTTGTTATTTATATTAAATATTTTGATGTTTTTACTGTTTTGCATATTTTATGTCAACCATTGTTTTCTTTTAGCCTGGATATAATTGTATCATAATTTTCTGCTTTGTGTGGGAAATTGCAGTTTGTGCAAACCTTAATTTTTTTCCCGTCTTTTTCTATATATTCGTTTGCACCCGGGCATTTTGCCATGCTGTATAAAGGGCAATAGCAAAAAAGGCAGTTTATATGCTCTTCCCCTTTATGACACGGATAATATTTACATTCTCTGTTTTCGAAATATTTATACGAGTTGTTCATTTTGCTTAATAAATTATTTCTGCCCCGGTATTCCTGCACCATTTAATTATAACGTTGATGCTAAACTTTGCAAAGTGCAGTTTATTATTTATAAATTCAAAAGGCGGTAGCATTTGCTACCGCCCGAAGGAGAAGTGTTAGAAAACTTGTATGGAAAAGCCTTTCGGCTACATACCTTATTTATATTTCATAATATAAAACGAATCTGTGTGCTAATTGTATTCAAATTGTGAAAAATTTGTGTTTTAAAATCCGTTTATTTTTACGTTGAAGAATAAATTATAATTACTTTTTATTACCGATTGCTTCACATATTAGCTTGAAAGGTACAAATAACACACCTGTTACAGGCCAAATAATCCATGTCATATCCCATCTGCCTGTAATAAAGCTGATAGCAAGGTATATTGCAGTTATAATACACCAGAATGCTCCGTATACCTTGTCAAAGCGCTTCATGTTTTTCTTTTCTACAGGATCATATTCATCAATCTGTAAAAGCTTCTGATATGAGCTGTTCTGCAAGTTCTTCCTGTGACCAGCCGTTTTGTTTTCTCAAGCTCATAATTTTGTCTGCTAAAATCATTTCTTTCTCCTTAATTTTTAAACTGTTAAATTAACACTTCTTTATCGCGATACGACAATATTACGATTTTTAATGGTTGCATGCTATAAAGTTGACTGTATAATTTGTCAACCGGTAGTTGCAACCACGTATTTACGGGCTTTTTCACGTTGTTTTTTACTTATAAACTTTAGCTTACGTCAGAATGAGAACATTTACAGCCAGGATTCATCATCAACATATGCGACAGATAAAAGCGCATCCATCCTCTTAACTTCTTCTTCGCCTTCAATTACATCTATTAGTTCAGCCGTCTCGAGTAAATCCTCAAGTGATTCATCCGGTCCGATTTCGTAATCTATATCCTGTTCACAAAGTGGACATGCGGCCTTAGCTTTAGTAACCTTTGATAAAAACCTGTAATCACACTTTTTGCATTCATAAAATCCACATTTTGTAGTTCCGTCTTCTAAAAAATACATATCTGCCCTTTCTACATATCTGATTGTATTATATATGGATTGCCCGCTTCCCGTTTATTATAAATTCTCTCAAGAAACACAACCATGATTTCTTTTCTGACAAGCGGATTTTTCTCATGTGCAAGAAAAACCTTCTTGACATCAAGCGATTTCAGCTTTTCAAGCTGGCTTTTCATGTGCTGCACATTATAAACCTTCTGCTGCTTTCGATAGTCTCTTCTGTTATCAAATTTGTCAACACACACATCCATTTTGCCACTCTCATCATCAATAGTTTTATATGCCGGATAAATCGCATCACCAACAAATGCCACCTCATCATTAACCGCCAGGCATAAACACCCCTTTGAATGTGATGATTCCATTGGAAAAATACGTATTTTCACGCCATCATCAATCGTAATTTCTTTATCAACAATATTTCCACTCTTGCAATACCTGTTAGTGTAGCTGCTTACATACAAATTAACGCGATTCCCTGTTGCAGGAATCTTAGCGATTCTCTCAAGATTTCCCATGTGATCTCTGTGAAAATGTGAAATCACAATATTTACGTCTCTTTTGCCAGTCAGTTCATTTTGAAGATTCTGCTCTTTTTCTGATAGTGTCTCACAAATCAAGTGCTCTATAGTATCAAACGCCTCATCGTTTGCACCTACATCAAACACCCACGTCGCCTTATCACCATAAATCAATATTACATCTGATGAAAGCGGGTTCTCGCCGCTCGTTACGTATTTTATTTTCTCAGAAATTTCCTTAATCACTTACTTCTCAAATCCTGTTATATTTATATTACTTTTGCCTATGTCATCCTTTATATATAGGTAGAAACACACGCACATTACTGCAGAAAGGAGTGAACCAAGCGGTGCCGCAAATCCCATCGGATACAGCGTATTTTTAAAGCTTTCGCTCAAGAAATATGTGCCGGGAATTCTCACTAAGAGCACTGATGCGAGGTTATGTATAAATGATAGTCTTGATTTTTCGATTCCGCAAAAGAAGCCGCTAAAACAAAAATGGACAGCCGCAAATGTGGCATCAAAGCAATACGAGCGCAAATATTCGCATCCGGCTAACAGTACCGGCTCTTCTTTTGTAAAAAGGCATACAAGCGTATGAGGCATGAACTGGCAATATATCGCTACAATGATACCCCATGAAACTGTAATAATCAGACCGTAGTAGAGGCTCTTCTTAGCTCTAATCATTTGTCCTGCACCAAGGTTTTGCGCTGTAATTGCAGATATTGCAGAGAGGAACGCTGATGGAACTAAGAATATGAAGCATATGATTTTCTCTACTATTCCAACGCTTGCTGCATCGATAAGTCCTCTCGAATTGGCAATTATCGTTATTACGATAAATGCAATCTGGATAAAACCGTCCTGCAACGCTACAGGAGTTCCAACGTTTAATATCTTAAGAATGCTGTCTTTATCAGGCTTTTCGTCCTTTAATGAAATACTGAAATTAAGATTAATCCGTTTTAGAGAAAAAAGCGAGACGATGACGCTTACTGCCTGGCCTAAAACCGTAGCAAGTGCTGCTCCCTTTGCGCCAAGTCCTAATCCCCCAATGAATGCAAAATCAAGAATTATGTTAACCATGCATGCTACCGCAACAAAGTACATCGGTCTTTTGGAATCGCCTGCGCCTCTGAAAATACTGCTGATTACATTGTATGCAATAATAAAAGGCAACCCGATAAAACAAATATACAGATATTCTTTAGCCTCTGTTACAGCTTCAGGTGGAGTTGACATAACTTTGACAATTCCTCTTGTACATATTAAAAGTACTGCCGTAATTACAATTGCAAATGCCGTGAAAAAGTAAATTGAATTTGCTACAATTCTTGATGCCCCGTCTTTATCTTTAGCACCAACACATCTTCCGACATGAACCGTTGTTCCCATCGCAAATCCAAGTATTATTACAGTAAGCATATGCATAATCTGACTTCCGATTGCAACTGCGCTCGTCGTTGACGCTGTATTGAAAAGCCCGACTATCATTAAGTCTGCCATTCCGTAAAACGTCTGCATAAAGGCAGCAAGTAAATACGGCATTGCAAATTTAATCAGTGTCGTTCCGATTTTTCCTTCAGTTAAATTCCCGTTCAAAATATTTAAACCTTCTTCTACAAATTTGCCACGATTACTATTCTATCACATTATCGGGAAAAGAGTGCTACATACTGCCACCTTTACAATTACTACTAATTGTTATACAATGTTTTGGTTAATAACCATTAAGTATGAAAGGAGAAATACTTTATTATGTGGACAAGATCAGAATTAAAAGAAAAGGCAAAAGTATCCTTTAAAGCCAACTACTGGTTATCGGTATTGACAGCTTTAATCATAACACTCGTTAGTGGAGCAAGTGGTGGTTCATCAGGTCGTAATGCATCAAATTCCATATCTGCTGCATCTAAAACATCAAACGAAGGCGGTATCGGTGGTGTTATTGTTCTTGCAACACTTCTTGGAGCATTAGCACTTGGACTTGTACTTATTGTCGTAAAGGTTGTTGTTGGTAATGCGCTCCTTGTCGGATCACAGAAGCTCTTTATCAAAAACGAAGTTGATTTTGGCGATGCCAGGGCTAATAACATCGGATTTGTATTTAAGGAAGGTCACTGGAAAAACGTTGCAATTACAATGTTCCTCATGGATTTATTCACAGCTTTGTGGACACTGCTTTTCATCATTCCCGGAATTATTAAGAGCTATGAATATAAAATGATTCCTTACCTTCTTGCCGAAGATCCTGAGATGAGCTATCAGGACGCTTTTGCAAAGAGTAAAGAAATGATGTACGGTCAGAAGTGGAACGCTTTTGTTCTTGATTTATCATTTATCGGCTGGCATATTCTTTCAGCATTCACACTTGGTATTCTTGGTGTTTTCTATGTAATGCCATATTATTACCAGACAAGTGCAGAGCTTTACCTGACACTTAAGAATAACTAAAGCGATAAAGTTTAGCTAAATTAAGCACCTGTTAGAACTAAAAAACGGTGTCGGATATCTGTCCGACACCATTTTTATATGTAAAAATAATAAATTAACGTTATTTTAATCAGTCAACGCTAACTTCGCTGTGTATCAAATTGCGCACAGCCTCAACCGCTGTCTTAATTGCAAGTTCAGTGTCATGCACCTGAGTATTTGTTAAGCCCATCTTCGCTCTCTCCTGATTAGCAACTACCAAAAAGCATGAACCGACTCTTACCCTAAGGAACTGTCCTGCAATAAATAATGCAGCTGACTCCATTTCCGAAGCAAGACATCCCATTCTAAGCCATGCCTGCCATTTATTCTCAAGCTCGTAGCTAACAGGCATAACCTCAGGCTCATGCTGACCGAAAAACGAATCCTTGCATTGAACTACACCGACATGATGTCTTATATCAAGTGATTTTGCGGCAGCAACTAAAGCATTTGTAACATCAAGATTTGCAACTGCCGGGTATTCGATAGGTGCAAATTCTCTGCTCGTTCCTTCCATTCTGACAGCGCCTGTAGCAATAACTACATCTCCTCCCATGACGTCTTCCTGCATTCCGCCACACGTTCCGATTCTGACAAATGTGTGTGCTCCGCACTTAGAAAGCTCATCAATGGCAATTGCCGCCGAAGGGCCTCCAATTCCTGTCGATGTAACACTCACCTTAACGCCGTCAAGCGTTCCTGTGTATGTAACATACTCTCTTGAATCTGCCACTAATTTTGCATCATCAAAAAACTCCGCAATTTTAGCACATCTTTTAGGATCTCCCGGCATAATAACATACTTTCCGATATCCTCTGGGCCGACTCCTGTGTGATACTGTTTTCCTGAACCCTCTGCATAATCAATCATTCGAAATACCTCCTATTATCTAATTCCCTAAGCGAGAAAATTGTTTTCGTATTCGCTAACCCATTTGTGTTTTCTTTGTGGTTAGGATTATACCAGATTGTGTCGATTCCTGCGTTAATACCGCCAAGAATATCGCTTGTGAGCGAGTCGCCGATTATTACAACTTCGCTTTTATCTGTAATTCCCTCTTCCATAAAGAGTGTGTCAAAAAAGGCAACGTTAGGCTTTTCGACTCCAATGTCCTCTGATATGTAAACACCGTCAAATATTTTATCAAGCCCGGAAGTCTTAATCTTCTTCTCCTGTGCTATTTTCGTTCCGTTCGTAACGGCAAGTAATCTGTATTTCCTGCTGCCGTCTTCGTTAAGCTTACCCTTAAGCATTGTAAGAAGTTCTATAGCGTAGTCTTCAAATACAACGTATTCGCCAAGCTCAAGCTGATAGTCTTTGTTAAAATCAGAAGCAATTGACGTGTCAACATTAATTGACTTAAAAAACTCGACAAATCGTCCGACCAGGATTTCCGGTTTTGTCATTTCTCCTCTTTCCAGAGCCTGCCAGTATTTGTCATTGATTTTAGCATAATCGTTCACCATTTCATCGGTGCACTCGATAAGCTTGTATTTTTTGAACAACGCTTTAATTGCAAGATTTTCTGCTGCCTTGAAATCAAGTATTGTTCCGTCTATATCAAAAAGTAAATATTTATACATATTAATTCCTAATTCTTGAATAGCGGTGTTGAAAAATATCTCTCTGCCGTATCAGGAAGGACTGTTACTACTGTCTTTCCTTTTCCAAGGTACTTAGCAAGTCTCTTTGCTGCGGCAACATTTGTTCCGCTTGAAATACCACACATTATTCCCTCTTTTGATGCAAGCTCTTTTGCCGTATTAAGTGCTTCCTCATCAGAAATAATTGCGATTTCTTCATATATACTCTGGTTAAGTACCGGTGGAATTACTCCGTCGCCAATTCCCATCTGAATATGATTTGATACTGTTCCGCCGGCAAGAACTGCTGCATTAGCCGGTTCTACTGCCCATATAATAATGTCAGGGTTTTGTGCCTTTAGCGTTTCACCAATTCCTGTAATTGTACCGCCGGTTCCGATTCCTGAACAGAAGCCGTCAATTGGTCCTGCAACCTGTTCGAGTATTTCAAGTCCTGTATGGTGCTTGTGAGCCATAGGATTTGCCTTGTTTTCAAACTGCTGCGGTACAAAGACATTAGGATCTTCCTTTGCCATTCTCATTGCAGTCTGCATACATTCGTCTATTGCTTTTCCGATATTGCCTTCATCATGAATAAGAATTACCTCTGCCCCGTAATGTTCAACAATCAATCGGCGCTCTTCGCTTACAGAATCAGGCATAATGATTTTTGTTTTATATCCTTTAACAGCTCCGACAAGTGCCAGTCCTATACCCTGGTTACCGCTTGTAGGCTCAACAATTATTGTATTCTCATTAATAATGCCCTGTTCTTCAGCAACCTTGATCATATTGTAGGCTGTACGGGTCTTAATTGAACCGCCGACATTTAATCCTTCAAATTTAACTAAAATTCTTGCAGAATTTTCGTCGCTCATATGCTGTAGCTCAATCATCGGTGTATGTCCGATTGCTTCAAGAATGTTTTTGCAAATCATATCAAATCTCTTTCTTATACTAAAATGTAATAGTCGCCTACAATACTGCAGGCGACCAACATAAATTCAAATATTAATTGAGGTCTGCGAACTCCTTAAGTCCTGTTGACTTATGCGAGCTTCTAAGCTTTCTAAGCGCTTTGGCCTCAATCTGACGGATTCTCTCTCTTGTAACCCCGAATTCAAGACCAACCTCTTCAAGTGTACGCTGTCTGCCATCCTTAAGTCCGAAACGGAGAATAAGTACTTCTCTTTCTCTGTCGGTCAAGCGATTTAACGACTCCATAATGCTCTCATGAAGATCTGTCTTGATCGCTGTCTCTTCAGGCATGTCAGCCTTTTCATCCTCGATAAAGCTTCCAAGTGATGAATCTTCCTCTTCACCGATAGGTGTCTCAAGTGATACAGGCTCCATTGAGAACTGAAGAACATCGTTAACCTTTTCCTCTGTCATATCAAGCTTTTCGGCAATTTCCTTCGGTGTAGGATCCTTACCAAGCTCAACTGTTAACTGTCTCTTCATTCTTGACACTCTGTTAATTGTCTCAACCATATGAACAGGTACTCTAATAGTACGTGCCTGGTCTGCCAATGCTCTTGTTACTGCCTGACGAATCCACCAGGTAGCATATGTTGAAAACTTAAAGCCCTTAGTGTAGTCGAACTTTTCACACGCCTTCATAAGACCTAAGTTACCTTCCTGAATAAGGTCAAGAAGAAGCATTCCACGTCCTACGTATTTCTTTGCAATACTAACGACCAGTCTCAGATTTGCATTAATCAGCTTGCTTTTTGCTTCCTCATCTCCCTCTACGACTCTCATCGCAAGGTCAACCTCTTCCTGAGGGCTTAAAAGTGGAATAAGACCGATTTCCTTAAGATACATTCTTACAGGATCATCAATCGGTGTATCGTTAGGAACACTTAAAAGGTCCTCACTCTCAATGTCGACTTCCTCTGCTGATGCTTCCTTCATGATTTCATCATCTGAAACAAGATCATCATCAAAGTCAATCTCTACAAATCCCGAATCAGACAAATCCTGGTCATCAAGAAAACCGTTCTGTGACTCAAGTATATCCTCAACGGAAATATCGTCTTTTGTTATATTCTCATCTAAGATTTCCATGTCTTCCATAGATTTACTCCTTTAATTGCCTGGATGTTCAAAATAAAATCACCTGGCTAAATTAAGGCTATTTAAGCTCCTCACCTGTTAACTGTCTGTACGCCTGTAAGTACTTAGCTATTGTTTTCTCAGTAATGTCTTCAGGTAATGTCCAGTCATTATCAGGGTTAGCTTTAAGCCAGTCTCTTGCAAACTGCTTATCAAATGATGGCTGTGAATGTCCCGGTTCATATGAATCTGCCGGCCAAAAACGTGAGCTGTCAGGTGTCAACATCTCGTCACCGATTACTATCTGCCCGTTTTCATCAAGACCGAACTCAAACTTTGTATCAGCAATGATAATGCCTTTTGTAAGAGCGTAATCAGCACACTTCTTATATAAGCTGATAGTGTACTCTTTGAGCTTCTTAGCATATTCTTCTCCCTTACCCGGGAAATGTTTCTCAAGGTGCACTATACTCTGCTCATATGAGATATTCTCATCATGATCACCGATTTCTGCTTTAGTAGATGGTGTGTAAATCGGCTCAGGAAGCTTTTCTGATTCCTTAAGTCCGCAAGGAAGCTTAATGCCGCAAACCGTACCATCCTTCTGATATGAAGCCCAGCCAGATCCAGTAATATAGCCTCTCACTATGCACTCAATCGGAAGCATCTCAAGCTTTTTGCACATCATGGAATTACCATCATATTCAGGCTTTCTGAAAAACTCAGGCATCTCATTCACATCAGTTGTGATCATATGATTAGGAAGAATATCTTCCGTGTACTTAAACCAAAATTCTGACATTTTTGTAAGGACTGTGCCCTTTTTCTTAATAATATTATTAAGAATAACGTCAAAACAACTTATGCGGTCTGTTGCAACCATAATAAGGCTGTCTCCCGCATCATAAATTTCTCTGACTTTTCCCTCTTTAATAGGCTTCATAATATTGCCTCCACACTCTATTTTGTCGTAAATAATACGCTGTTTCGCATTTTTACCCACACTAAATCATTCTACAACATTTCATTCGTACTTTCAATAAAAGTAATAACAAAAAATGCACACCCGAAGGTGTGCATTAATTACTTATGCAAATTATCTGCTGATAAGATCAATTATGTCCTTCTTAGGTCTGTATCCGATCATCATTCCATTCTGCTCTCCGCCCTTAAAGAACATCAGTGTCGGAACGCTCATTACATTGTAGTAATCAGAAAGATATGGCTGTTCGTCAATATTAACCTTGCATACCTTAACCTTTCCTGCGTATTCTTCAGCAATTTCTGAAATTAATGGTGAAAGCGACTTACACGGGCCGCACCACTCAGCATAAAAGTCTACAAGTACAGGAATGTCCGACTTTAAAACTTCATCATCAAAATTATCTTTTGTTAACATAACTTCTGACATATTATTACCTCCGATATATCTAAACATTTATAATTTACTACTTTAAAGGTATTATAACATGCCTTTATGAAAAAACTATGACATTATTGTGAAAAGAACAATTTGCACCTGTCTATTCAGAAAAAGTAACCGTAACGTCTGCGCTTGTAGTAGATACTGAAATCTCCTTGTTAGCTTTCCTGTCTTTTCCTTTTTCGGAATTGATATTACCCGATACAGTACTAATCTCAACGCTGTAATCATCGCATGATTCGCCAATTCCGATTTCAACATCACCTGAAATAGTGCTAATCTCTGCATCCTTCTCTAATATGAGCGTGTTTACTCTGATTTCTCCTGCAGTAGTTGATGCGTTAAGGGTATTAGCGTTTAATGTATCAGATGTAATATTACCGGAAACTGTTCCTATTCTGATTTCACCGTCAGCTGATACATTGTTATTGGTAACGTAACCTGAGGTTGTTGATACATTCACATCATGGCCGGCAACAACATCTGTAATTTCTATATCTCCCGAAACCGTTGAAATATCAGCACTTTCATTCGTGCTCACTCCGACAATTTCAACCTCACCTGATGTCGTAGAGATAATCAGATCGTCATTTGCTTTAACATCCTGCATACTGATTTTTCCTGAAACAGTGTTAACCTGATATTCAAATGCTTTGTCCTTTGGGATATAAACCTTCACTGTAAGGTCTTCATCATTCATAATGTCATCCATTGAGAAAAGCTTTGTAATATCAAATACGGAAAATGCATTTACACTAAGCTCAAAGTCATTTCTTTTAAATTTGAGAGTACTTTTTGAATCTTTGATTTCATACATTGAGTTATCTTTATCATCTCGATACTGTATTACAATGTCCTTGCCATCATACGGTAATATCTCAATATTTTCCGGTGCAACCGATACTATGATTGTTTCAAGAGTATCTGTGTGTTTAGCAGTATACTCAATGTCCTCCATGTTGTTTTTAATCTGCATTGCCTTCTTAGGCTTAATACTTAATATTAAAATTCCTATTATTGAAATAAGTAAACCTACACCTACAAGGCTTCCGGCAACTATAAGAATTTTTGTTATCCCTTTCATTATTCTACCTCTTTTTCTTTCTCATTCTTACTAATCAACTTCTTTTTAATACTTCTGAAAATTGCCGCAAAGAGTGCCGCAAGTCCCTTTGATGCATAGAAGCATCCGATTAATCCAAATAATGCTAAACCGATAAGAATCAGTGTTATTCCAAAGTAAATCATTGCGGAAAGCATCGAGCCCTTTATCATAGTGATTCCTATCGCCAAAAGTCCTGCAATCACCGCCAAAAACAGTGCTGCATCTACAGCCCAGAACGCCAAAACAATTGACCACAATGCAATATATAATGAAAATGCAGTTATACCGAGTCCAAGAAGGAGCGGTGCCCAAACCGGGAATCCGATAATTAACAGTACAACCACCCATGTAGGAGTTTTATCTTCCTTTTTCTCTTTAACCTTTTTCTTAACGATAGTTTTTATCGGCATTTCGATTTCGATTTCTTTTGCGATGTCATTAATATCTCCAAGAGACTTTACTGCATCTTCTTCGCTCATTCCGTCTTCGATTCTGTCATCTATCATTTCGCCGTAATACTCAATCGACTTTTCCGTCTCCTCAGCCGGGTAATCCTTAATAAGATTCTTAAGTTCATCTAAAAACTCAATCCTTGTCATGATTGCTCATCTCCTTCTGTATATAATCATATATACCCATCATATCCTTCCATTCTTCAAGAAATTCTTTAAGCTTATTAATCCCGTCCTCGGTTATTTTGTAGTATTTCCTAAGCCTTCCGTTGTGTTCTGCCGAATAAACAGATACATTCCCGGCATTCTCAAGTCTCCTAAGAATCGGATACAGTGTTGATTCCGAAATCTTCACATATTGGTCAAGATCCTTAATAATCTTGTAGCCATATGAGTCTTCCTGCAAAAGAGAACTCAATACACATGCATCGAGTATGCCTCGTTTCAACTGAACATCCATATATTTGCCTTTCTACATTTATATATAATAACACATAAGTTAACAAAAACTAACTAATACATCCTTACGCATAATACTATATGTCGCATAGTATTTCAATACTTTGTTTAAAAATAACAAATTTTTGCAATCAAAAAGGAGTACGGATGCTAAAATCCGCACTCCAAATTATCGAAATGGTCTTATTTTAACTTAAATTCATTAACCTTATCCGAAAGCTGCTTAGCACACTCGCCAAGCTGAATCGAGATTGCGCTGTTTTCTTCAGCCGATGCAGCATTGCTCTCAATTACTGTAGAAATCGAAGTAAAATCTTTTGCTATGCTGTCAACGTATCCCTTCTGATCATTAACTGAATCAAATATTTTATGAACGTGTTCAGCATTTGAAATTGAATAATCTATGCTTTCAGAAATTGTCTCCTGTGTCTTTGTAACTAATCCCTTACCCTTTTCAACTGCCATTCTTGACTGGATTATCGCCTGCTCAATCTTCTGGCTTGATTTTGATGAATTGTAGGAAAGATTCTGGATTTCCTCGGCAACTACCGCAAAGCCTCTTCCTGCATCACCTGCTCTTGCAGCTTCAATTGATGCATTAAGCGCCAAAAGGTTAGTCTGCGATGCAATCTCTGTTATTTCTTCGACAAAGCTTGAAATACCCTCCGTACACTTAACAATCTCATCAAATGCAATTACAAGCTCGCGCATTTCATCACCGCTTCTTGTAAGCTTTTCATTTGTATCGCCTAAATTGTTCTCAACACCTTTAACAAGCGTTACTATTTCATTTATAGAGCTTTTAAGATTATCCATCTCCTCATTAGCAGCTAAAATTGACTGGCTCTGCTCTGTCGCGCTCAAAGCTACGTTTTCGCTTGTTCTGCTAAGCTCTTCGGCATAGTTTTTAACTGTAAGCGCCTGTGTGTTTATTTCTGAAAAGCTTTCATTTAAGTTGTACAAAATGCCGTTTAATGACTCCCGGATTTTATTATAGTCACCGACATAATTGTCACCGATGTCACATGTAAGGTCCTTGTCTGCAATATTATCAACAACCTTATTAATTTCATCGATATAGTGCTTAAATACATGAATTGTATCATTAAGCGACTTAGTCATTGTCGATATTTCTTTTGAATGTTCATCAACATCAAAGGAATATGAAAGATTACCTTCAGTAATATTGCTTATATTTTCAGAAACATCCTCAAGAGGCTTGAATACAGGCTTGATTGCACCCGCAAGCTTCACTGATGCGATTTTAACCGATACAAGCGATACAATACTCATTACTGCAAGGAAGCCAATAATAAGCAATATTATACCTGTTGCTGAATTTGCATATATTACTGACCAGCCTGTAAGCTCTGATTTCATTGAACCTACAGTCTTTACCCCGCCTTCAAATAATAACGAAATCCTGCCGGCCTTTTCATATGCCTTCTTATACGGAGTATCGGAAACATTTGTGCTCTTATCTGCAGTTAATGCATACTTTTCCGATGGATTTGTAAGAATCGTTCCATCTGCTGCAACAAGTGAAATATAACTACCTCCTACGTATGAGCTTTCTGCAAGTGTTACAATATCCGACATATACATGTCAAGCCCGACAGTTCCCTCCCCCTTTGGTGTCTTCACCTTGTGAGAAAGCGTGATACAGATGTTGCCGCTCTGCTCATCTACATACGGGTTCGAAATAAAGAGCCCCTTCTCAATAGCGCCTTTATACCATTCTCTGTCTGAAACTACAAAATCATCAGGCGGAACCCAGCCACCACTCATATACGTTGTGATGCCGTCCTTCCAAATTGCGTCATCAGTCGGAACGCAAACATAAACTGCGGATACATCGTCATACTTTTCAACCATTTTATCAACATATGCATAGTACTGAGTACTGTCCACAGCTCCACTTGAAATACCCTCTGCAATAGTGCTTATAAAAGCAACCTTCTCGCCCATTGATTTGTCGAGCTGTGACGCATAGAGTGAAAGGCTGTTCTCACACTTATCGGTGTTATTTTTAATAAGAATTCCCGCAATAAGTATTGCAGAAATAATTGCCGTAATTCCTATAACCCACCTGATGTTTTGAGAAGCTTTTTTGTTAACAATATCGCTTAAAAACTGCATATAACCCTCCCGAAAAATTAATTCCTTCCGTAACCTTAAACGAATAAACTGCCCTCCCAAATCACATAAAGATTCACTTATTCCTTACGGATTATTCTTTTTCTTAATAAAATCTTTATGTATAGGCAGATTGTATGTATATTTACAACTTGATATATTGATTATTTTATCATATTTTTCATCGCTTGACATACGAAATTAATTGTATACAATTAGTAGTATTCACACCATTAGGAGGGAAGGCCGATAACATGGCTAATGACAGAAGTTTTTATTTAAAAAAACACGGAATAAAGCCTGAGCATATTCTGGCTGTATACTGTAAAGACAGAAAAGCTGTACTGTGCTTTGATGATGGTGAGGCACTTACTACTTCACTTAGATTTAATGAAATATACGCTTTTCTTCAGGCTGATAAATACGAAATTGTGTCAAGGGGAGTGGCATTAAGACGCGATGGAATTGCTGCGATTTCCAATGACGGAATATATACAATGATTGACGGAAACACTTTCCAGGGACGCAAGCGTTGCTTAAAGGCTCACAAGGATTTAAGAAAAGAGCTGAATCTTGAAACAAATAATAAAGATGGTTCTACTAATAATTCTCTTCCGCTTTCACTTCTTGAAAAATGCAGTGTGTTAGATGATCTTCCGCTTGCATTTTGCGTTATTGAGCTTGTCTTTGATAAAGACGGTCATGGAATTGATTTTATTTTCCGCTACTGCAATAAGCAGATGGAGGTTCTTGAAGGGCTTCCTCTTGATAAGATGCTTGGACATTCATTTTATGAAGTATTCAAAAACGGTGATAAGAAGTGGCTTGTTGCATACGCAGATGTAGCACTCAACGGAGTTCAAAGAATTATAAAGGACTACAGTCCCGAAATCGAAAAGACTCTGTCTATTCATTGCTACCAGCCGTCTCAGGGCTATTGTGCGTGTCTTTTACAGGTTTTGGAGTAAAATAAAGGCGGATGATTTCTCATCCGCCTTTTTATTTTTATTATTATTTCTTCCACAAACCGTGTAAATTACAGTAAGCATATACTTCCTCAACTGCTTCACCTTCTGTAAGGCAAAATTCAGCCTTTGGCTCATCGCCCGGATTGAGCTTCTTTCTGTAAACACCCTTATTTGTGTTAAGTGTAATCCACTCAATAAAATGTTCTTCAAGCATCGGGTGGCTTACTTCACCGACAACAACATTCACCTTGTTACCATCAACGGTGTAAACAGGCACATGCTTTTCAACTGCTGCATCTGTCACTCCTGCCTTAAGCTCAGCCATTGCTTCACCGCAGCAGACAACAGGAACGCCTGTGTCATTAATTTTCTCGATAATGTTTCCACAATGCTTACATATATAATATTTCACCTCCATATCTGACTCCTTTCAATAATTAATAATTTTCAGCGTGAACTTCGAAATAGCTCTGAGGATGGTTGCATACAGGACATACCTCAGGTGCTTTCGTTCCCACTACAATGTGTCCGCAGTTACGGCATTCCCAAACCTTAACCTCACTCTTTTCAAATACCTTAGCTGTTTCAATATTGTTAAGAAGTGCACGATATCTCTCTTCATGATGCTTCTCGATTGCAGCAACAGCTCTGAACTTAGCTGCAAGCTCAGGAAATCCTTCTTCTTCAGCTGTCTTAGCAAAGCCGTCGTACATATCTGTCCACTCGTAGTTCTCACCATCAGCTGCAGCTGAAAGATTCTGCTTTGTATCGCCAAGCTCGTTAAGCTCTTTAAACCACATCTTAGCATGCTCTTTCTCATTATCGGCAGTCTTTAAGAATAGTGCAGACATCTGCTCATAGCCTTCCTTCTTGGCAACAGAAGCAAAGTATGTATACTTGTTTCTTGCCTGTGATTCTCCGGCAAAAGCCGCCTGAAGATTTTTCTCTGTCTGTGTTCCTGAATATTTGTTTGTAGCCATTTTGTATCCTCCGTAATTTGAAATTTATAGGTCCTTTGACACTATTATCTGAGTTATGCTGAATGCTCGCATTTTTTACATATACCCTTAAAGGTAATGTCATAACTTAAGAATCTTGTTCCGTGTGTGTCATGAATTCTCTCGAGCACGTTCGGAATTATGTCCATATCGACATCTGAAACGTTACCGCACTTCACGCATCTGACATGGTAATGATTATTAAGCGTAAAATCATACCTGTCAGGACCGTCAGGTATCTCAACTCTTCTTACATCTCCCTCTTTGGCAAGAAGTGACAGATTACGGTAAACGGTGCCCTTTCCGATGTTAGGATGCGTTTCCTTAATAAACTCATAGACTTCATCAGCCGTAACATGACTTTTCAGTTCATAAACAGCTCTACGCACCAGATCTTTTTGAATAGTATTACGTCTGTTCACGTCGTCTCCTTATTGATAATAATTCCTAATAAGGATAATATCTCATATAATAAATATTGTCAATATAATTAACCTTTATTTATATTTTGTCAGGATACAATTGTCTTTGTTATATGATATTTATCTATCTGTTATCACGAAGCATGTATTCTTTACTTTGTACAAGACTCTTATAAGCAGGCCTTATTATCTTATCTGTTGTGATGAGCTCTTCAAGTCGGTGCGCACTCCATCCGACAATTCTCGCGATTGCAAAAAGCGGAACATAAAGCTCTCTTGGAATATTTAACATTTCATATACAAATCCGCTGTAGAAGTCTACATTTGGACTTACGCCCTTGAAAATCTTACGCTGCTCAGCAATAATTCTCGGTGCTATTTTTTCTATATTATTATAAAGAAGCATATCCTTATCGCGCCCCTTAGCAACAGCAAGCTGTTCAACAAAACCTTTAAACACCTGCTCACGAGGGTCTGAAAGTGAGTAAACCGCGTGTCCCATTCCGTAAATCAGACCTTGTCTGTCGAATGCCTGCTTATTTAAGATTTTACTTAAATACGCAGCAATTTCTTCTTCATCGGCAAAGTCTTTAACGTGTGCCTTGATGTCATCCATCATATTCATAACCATAAGGTTCGCACCACCGTGTTTACGGCCTTTAAGCGAAGACATGGCTGCCGCAATAACGGAATATGTATCAGAGCCTGTTGATGTAACAACTCTTGTCGTAAATGTCGAGTTGTTACCGCCGCCATGCTCCATATGTAGCAGTAAGGCAACATCAAGTGCTCTTGCCTCAAGCTCTGTGAATTTCATGTCAGGCCTCAAAACACGCAGGAAATTCTCAGCAATCGAAAGCTCACTGCTTGGCCTGTGAATGTACATACTCTGGTCTTTTTCGTAGTGGTTGTATGCGTGATATCCATACGCCGCCATAAGCGGAAACGTCGCAATCAGCTGCATGCACTGACGAAGCACATTTGAAATCTCAATATTGTCCTTTTGTTCATCATACGAGCCAAGCGTCAGTATACTTCTTGTCATCGAACTCATAATATCTGACGAGGGTGCCTTCATAATGACATCTCGTGTGAAATTTGTAGGGAATGTCATCAATTTTGCAAAAACAGCCTGAATCTCATCTAACTCTTCCCGTGTCGGAAGCTCTCCAAAAAGGAGCAAATAAGCACCCTCCTCGAATGTGAAACGTTCATTCTTACTTCCTGAAATCAAGTCCCTTATGTTGTAGCCTCTATATTTAAGTTCACCTTCACACGGACATTTTTCCCCATCTCGATACTCAAATGCTTTTATTTCGGATATGTTTGTAAGTCCTGTCAGTACGCCCTGTCCGTTCTCGTCTCTTAATCCTCTCTTAACCCCATACTGAGAATAAAGATCAACACTGATGTCATCGTTCTTCTCACAAAGCAGTGCCTGCTGTTTCATGTAATCTGTAATATTCTGCATACCTTCCTCCGTTTCCCTCAAAATAACATATGATTTGCGACACAATAATGCGCAACTCAACCGGCTTTAAAAACCACATTATATTATTTATGACCATGTTTTTAAAGTAAACCAAACATAATTTCATAAAATATTCACATATTCAATTCATGTGTTCGTAACCGCTTTATTTCGGGGTATAAAAAAGCCCCAGTTGTCATTATGACTTCTGAGACTCTTTAGAATCGATAAATGTCTGTATTCGTTCTTGGATTCCTTCACTCCACGGTGACAGCTTATCAAGCTCTTCATCGGTCATATTCATACTCGGACGTTCACTGAGCAGGAACAGAATGTAGTCATATATTTTTATGTTATAAAGTTTTGCCATCTCAATAATTGTGTAGCAGAGCATACTTGCTTCTGCACCATCTTGAGAATCCGAGAACAGCCAGTTCTTACGGTCTACTGTTACAGGTCGAATACTGTTCTCGCTGTTTTATCCTGATGTTTGAATAAGTAATTAAGTGATGGATTAAAAGTAAGTGTATAGACCATTATTTATACCCCAGCTTTGCTTCATTAAGGCTTTTTATTGATGGGAGATACTTTCCAACAAGCATATCTCCTATAATTCCATTTGACGAACACATGGAGCTTGGTTTAGAAATATCCATTTCATTTCCATCATAATCAACAGCTTTTCCGCCTGCCTCTTCCACAATGATTTTTCCAGCTGCATAGTCCCAAGGCTTTAACTCTGCCTCTGTATATGCATCTAATCTTCCGCACGCTACATAAGCAAGCTCTATGGCTGCAGAGCCAATTCTTCTTATATCTGATATATCCATAAACATCTTTTTATATGAATCAAATACTAGATCTGCGTAATACTTATAATATGGTGATGAACCAGCACCTACTACAGCCTTTGACAGTTCTTTTTCCATACTACAGTGAATTCTCTCACCATTTAAGTATGCTCCCTTGCCCTTTTGTGCATAAAATAGCTCATCAGATGTTGGTATATAGACTATGCCCATAACTAGCTCATTATTATCAGCAAGTCCAAGTGAAATAGACGATCCATGAAAATCGTGAATTAAATTAGTAGTCCCATCAACAGGATCTAAAATCCACACTCTGCCAGAAAAATCTATATCTGAATTATCCTTCTCCTCTCCCATAAACTGTATGCTGGGATACTCTTTCTTAAGTGCATTCATAATATAATTCTGCACATTAACATCAACCTTAGTAACATAGTCTGCGGCACCTTTAACAGTAATATTTGCTGACTCATCCCTATTCATAAATAACGGCTTTGCTGAAAGCACTATTTCTTTTACCTTCTCAATATCTACTATCATATTTATCCTCTTATATTTTTTCTATATCATCTCTATCCCACAACAATACGTCATTTGCTTTAGCAAGGCTATAAGCATTTCTTGTAAAGTATGAATTTGTAACTACCATGCATTCATCTGCCTCATAGTAATCTTTAGCAGCTACAACCTGCTGAATCGCTGCATTTCCCACCTTACCTTCATATCTTTTTGCCTGAACTACAAGCACATGACCATTTTTTGTACAAATAAGATCCGCGCCATAATCATTTGATAGTGGAGTAAGTTCAACCTTATACTTCATTTTTTCAAAATACTTCTTTAAGTACATTTCAAACTCTTCACCGCTCATCTTATCAATTTTTGATAAGGATGACTTTAAGTATCTAACATTCGATAAATACCTAATCAATCTATTTGCAAATAGCATAAGAATTATACTTAAAACAATACTAAAAACAAACGAAAGTTTTATATACGATAATGCATATTTCTTTATCAGAAATATGTATATTCCTTCTATCACTATAGATAAAAGCAGAATGACTATTATATATTCAAATAGTGATTTGACCTTATCTTTCATTTTCTTTAATCCCCTATTATTAGGAAAAGGTTGCCCTACGTGGACAACCTCTGCTCTTCAAATATAATATATGCTGATTTTTCTGTTGTCTGCCAACCGTCCGGCCAATAAGTCCGGCTTAACTGTAGAGTTTTTCTGTTGCTCTCCAACCGTCCACCCCATTACGTGCGGCATAAGTGTCAGATTTTTAAGGTGTCAGCACACCTACGGATTTCCGTAAATAAATTATATATTATCATTGAATGAATCTCAATCACCCAAAACAAGTTATTCTTAATTTACAAAAGAATTATAAGAATCGGCTTAATCAATATCTTAAATCACGAATTTTGTCTTACATGGAATCTTTGTCTTTTTAGTAACTGACTTCTTATTTGCTTTCTCTTTTGAAAGTCTAGCGCATTCAGCTGTAATTTCAGCGTAGTTCATCTTATCATACTTTTCTGGAATTTTAACAGCACCATCGCGTTCCATATAATAAACCTTGTTCTCTGAATTATTCATATGTGTTCTCTTCCCTAAAATATATATCGACATTTTCGTTATAAATAATATCTTTCATAATCCTCCATATATGCAAAATGGCGGGTGTCTTACCCGCCAAATGGTGGACCCGGGTCTCACGACCAGCCCAACATATTATTATATTAGCATATATTTAGTAATTTTCAAGACATACTTGTCATAGCTCAAACAGGCAACATATATTTCTCTCAAAAACACAAATATAAATATGCCTAATGCAATAAAATATCATCTAAGCTTAGATAAATCCTATTTTTCCACAATAAAAAGACTCATGTATCTCTACACGAGCCTTTTTACAATTCATATTACGGTGAATTTCATAATAATACACACATCTTAAGCCATTGCCTTTTTAGGTAAATGCTTTACTATCTCTTCTGGCACAGTTTTTCCTGCACATAGCAGTATAATTGCCTTTCTAACATATCTTTTTTGTTCTTTTGTCAATTCCTGTTCATCATCGTAGCTCATAAGATCTATACCAAGCTTTTCAGCTTCATCATACATTTTTCGCCTAGCTTCAATTTCCTCAGGAGTTGGCTTATTAAATTTTCTAATCATATCAACATCCTCCATAATAAAAAGATAGACCAACCTTTTTGCAAGTTTGTGTTAAAGCGTTTGTATAATACAAGCTTTTCTTTTCATATTTTTTATCAAATCATCATACTGATTACAAAAGTGGTTACAAACACTTTTACAAAAATAAATAAGCCTTAAACCCTTGTTATCACTGAGTTTAATACTTATTAATTGTGAGACACGGGGGATTCGCGAGCCACGTCGGAGATGACACGGGGGATTCGAACCCCCGACACAAGTAGCTCTATCGCTAGTATTTTTTAATTTTGGTCGCATATTTTGAAAATTTATAATGATTATTCCAAACAGGAATATCGATAAAACACGCTATGCGAGTTTTATCGATGATTAGCGGTCGTCAAATGGTCTTGCAAGCATACTTGCAGACCATTTTCCTCATCGCCATAACAAAAAATAGACCCGTGTATTTCTACACGAGTCCTATTTATTGATATCGTCTATGCATTCGGGATTAATTTCAAATCATCTAATGGCTTCAGATAATTCTTTTTTAGGATCCTTTCCGTTTCAAAATAGTTTAGCTCAGATTTTGATATGGTATGATTTTCTAATTTTAGTTCCACAAGTTTAAGCGTACATGCTAAATCAGCAACCTGAAATAGCCTGTAATCAGCAGGACATACTTTCTTGAATTCAACATTGCCCGCATAATATTTCATATTCTTTCAGATATACTTCTTTTATTCTTCAAATATTTCAATATCTTCTATTTTTCTACTGTCAAAATCCTCTCCCGCAAGTTCAAGAGTCTCAGCACCTGATTCCCATCCTTCATACCAGTCATTTCTTGAATCAATAGCTTCATCTTCTGTTTCGTAAATTTCGTCATCCAACTCTGACGTTCCATCTGTAAAATCAATTCTTAATCTCCAAGCCATTTCTTTTCCTCCTGCCATTTATTGGTAGTGTCAAATAAAACACTACTTTTTTATTATCTAAAGGCGTAAAAAGCCTT
>SAMEA3663209__coassemble_426_pt1 | contig 47468 bp, 41 predicted proteins | sample SAMEA3663209__metabat2_high_PE_008 | metagenome-assembled genome bin SAMEA3663209 (sample SAMEA3663209) | pig gut metagenome | biome: pig gut; feature: pig-associated habitat; material: faeces | place: China | collected 2013 | reverse complement strand
ATTATTAGTACTGAGTGGTTCCTTTTTGGAATTTTTCAGGGTTGGTTATACTGTTTAATTATCAAGGTGCTGGAGCTGTCTGATGGTTTCATCTGACTGGTACATCCGTTTAAAAACACTTCGTGTTTTTTAACATCACGACCTTAGCAGGTCGTGATATGTACGGAGATGGAGGGATTTGAACCCTCGCGCCGCTATTAACGACCTACTCCCTTTCCAGGGGAGCCCCTTCAGCCTCTTGGGTACATCTCCTCAGGGCTGAAAAACGGAGAGGGTGGGATTCGAACCCACGTGCCCGTTAGGACAAACGGTTTTCAAGACCGCCTCGTTATGACCGCTTCGATACCTCTCCATGATTAGAAATATTCGATTTATAATCTGCACGCATCACGCTTTTCCGTGACGCGAATGTTATCTTACCAAATCGTATTAAAGATGTCAACTAAAAAAATGTATTTTTTTTTGTTTTTTTTTAATGCAAAATCCAAACAAATATTTCCCTGTTATTTTAGGAATGCTTCAGCAATAATTAAATCTTCCGGAGTCGTTATTTTAATGTTCTCATAAGAGCCTTCAACCAGGTGAACGTTAAACTTTCCTTCTATATTATTAAGAAATGTTTCAACAACCATTGCATCATCTGTTACCTGGATTTCACGCTTGATTAATTCACCGGAATTTTCGCACGCAATAAGGTTATCGTAAGCCTTCTTTACAATGTCAAATTTGAAGCATTGCGGTGTCTGCACCTGCCATACGCTTCTTCTGTTCGGTGTATCTTTTACAACGGCTTCATCATCAACAATCTTGATTGTGTCCTTAACCGGCATTCCGACTACTGCACTGCCGCACTTAGTAAGCTTATCCATTGCCCGGATAAGTATTTCTTCACTAATAAACGGTCTGGCGCCATCATGGATAAACACATACTCGCAATCCTTAAGCGCACATATTCCGTTGTAAACCGAATTGTAGCGCTCCTTTCCGCCTTCTGTAATCACGCTTACCTTATTAATATGGTATTTCTCGACAATTTCTTTCTTAACGTATTTGATGTCATCTACAGAAGTTACGAGCACAATTTCATCAATTATCGCGCTCCTTTCAAAAGCCATAAGCGAATAATACAGCAGAGGCTTTCCTTTAATAAGAAGATATTGCTTTTTTGTATCTGAGTTCATGCGCTTCCCACTTCCTGCGGCAAGCACAATCGCTGTTGTCTTTCCCATTACCTCTCCCCTAACTTAAGGCTTGGCACTGCGTTCAAGTGGAAATCGCTTCTGTTTCCTTTAATATATTCGTAGTAGCCTGCGACTCCAATCATCGCAGCATTGTCTGTGCAAAATATCGGCGACGGTCTGTAAAGCGTGAGCCCTCTCTTCTTGCATGCTTCTTCCATTGCGCTTCTTAATGAAGAGTTAGAGGCAACGCCACCGGCAAGGGCGATTTCTTTAAATCCGTATTCTCCTGCGGCCTGAATCGTATGCTCAACAAGCACATCAACGACAGCCTTTTGAAAAGATGCCGCAACATCAGCTACATTAATGGTCTCATCTTTCATCTGAGCCTGGTTCAAATAATTAAGAACCGCCGACTTAAGTCCTGAAAAGCTGAAATCATAAACACTATCGTTAACCTTAGCCTTCGGAAAAACAATGGCATCAGGATTTCCTTCCTTAGAAACCTTGTCAACCTTCGGTCCGCCGGGATATCCAAGTCCTATCGCTCTTGCGACTTTATCAAATGCTTCTCCTGCCGCGTCGTCTCTTGTGCGGCCTAAAATCTCATATTCACCATAATCTGCGACTTTAACAAGGTGGGTATGTCCGCCCGAAACGACAAGTGCCATAAAGGGAGGCTTTAATTCCTTGTTCTCTATATAGTTGGCACAGATGTGGCCTTCGATATGATGTACACCTATAAGAGGGATGCCTGTTGCAAAGCTTAATGATTTTGCAAAGGAAACGCCGACTAAAAGTGCACCGACAAGTCCCGGGCCGTATGTTACTGCAATTGCATCAATGTCATTAAGAGTTAGCGAAGCATCGCTTAATGCTTTGTCAACAACCTGAGCCACCTTCTCAATATGCTTTCTTGATGCGATTTCAGGTACAACTCCGCCATAAATCGTATGTAAATCAATCTGCGAATAAATAACATTTGAGAGTACATCCCGGCCATTCCTTACAACGGCTGCTGCTGTTTCGTCGCATGAACTCTCAATTGCAAGAATCGTAACGTTTTCCATTTATTGTTCACCATTTTCGGACTTATTGAGACTTTCATTTCTGAAACCGAAAATCTTCCAGTGTCCTTCATCGTCCTTTCGAAGTAAAAATCTTTCCTTAGTAGGACTTGTACTGCTGCCGGTCTTAATAGAGTATATAACGACAAGCTGAGCCCATTCATCATCTTTGAAATTATAATATTCAACATCTGCGCTTGAAGAAATCGAAACACTGGAAATTGTGCTGTTCTTCTGCTTATATAATGCAACCTCTGCACGAAGAGCGCGAATGTATGATTCTTCGTCCTGGTTATCTATAAGCTCCTGGTCAAACAGCTCACGCGACAACTTAGCAAGAGCGATAAATTCATCCTCAGAGTAGCTCTCTCCATAAAAACATCGCGTAATCTCTGCGTACATTCTAACGACTTCCTTAGGGGTGTTCGGATAATTTGTCGACAAATCCATCACAAGAAGTTCCTTTACAGGACTCACCTTATCGACATCTTTTTCAATGCGCTTTGCGCGGTTATTTATGATATAGAAAGTAGCCAGCACAAAAAGCGCCAGTACGACCATAACAAATATGCCTTTTCCCGAAACATTCTTACCTGAATTATTCTTCAAAATTTATTTCCTTAGTTCTGCCATCCTTGCAGGTGTGTGTATTAGGGAAAATCTCCCTTGCAGCGTTCTCGTATTCTTTAGGATAATTTAGGCTAGGGCTGTAATGCGTCAGCCAAAGTTCCTTGACATTAGCCCTCTTAGCCATGTCGGCTGCCTCATAAAACGTCATATGCTTATTCTCGCGCGCCTTCTTCTCCATGCCCGGCTCGCCGTACATTCCTTCACATATGAAAAGGTCCGAATCCGCAGCGTTTTTAACGATCATATCGGTAGGTCTTGAATCTGTGCAGTATGTGAGCTTTATTCCCTTTCTGTCAGGGCCGAGCACCATATCAGGCGTTAAGTACCTTCCCTCATATTCTATCTCCTCGCCGTTTTGCAGTCTGCCCCACATATTAACAGGAATATTAAGTGCCTTGGCTCTCTCAACGTCAAACTTACCTGTTCTGTCAATCTCAAGACTGTAGCCATAGCACATTATGTTGTGATTAGCCCTGAAAGCTCTGATTCTGAAATCTCCAAAATCAAATTCCTGCTCAAGCTCAGTAATCTCAATGAAATTAAGCTCAAACGGAAGCTCAGGCGCAATAATTCTCATCGAATTAATGACTCTCTCAAGACCTCTTGGTCCAATCATTGTAACCGGTTCGGTTCTGTCGGCGTTTCCCATGCAAAGGAGCATTCCCACGATACCACTGATATGATCTGCATGAAAATGTGTAAAGCAAATAATATCAATAGGTTTTGGACTCCACCCCTTCTTAGCCATTGCTATCTGGGTACCCTCACCACAGTCGATCAAAATGCTTGTCCCATTGTATCTCATCATCAATGAGGTAAGCCATCTGTATGAAAGCGGCATCATACCGCCTGTTCCAAGTAAACATACGTCTAACATATAAATTATGCCCACATAATAAGGGCGTCTTCCTTTGGTTTGTCGTAAAAATTAGGCCGGATTCCTGCTTCTCTAAACCCGAGAGATTTATAGAGTCTGATTGCAGGCTCATTACTCACTCTTACTTCAAGTGTGAACGCCTCGCATCCAAGCTTTCTTCCAAGTTCCATAAGCTTTTCAAGCATTGGCTTTGCGTATCCCTTGCCTCTGTGTTTCCTAGTAATTGCAACGTTAGTAATCTCACCATCCGTTAGTATACATCTTAACCCTGCGCCGCCAATCACTTCGCCATCAAGAGTCAATACAACATATGTCATATTGTCATTTTCAATCATCTGCCTGAAATCATCAGGCTTCCATGGCATTGAGAAGCACTCTTCTTCTATTATTGAAACTTTGTCGATGTCTTCATCGGACATTTCACGGATTACAATATCTGTCATTTATTGCTTTCCATTCTCTCACGCTCAGCCTGTGAAAGCCTTAAATACTCAGGCTTATGGTCAAAAGCACTCTCTGTGAGTCCCTTCTTCATATATTCAAATGCCAAAACACCAAGTGATGAGGCTTTCTGCCTGTTCATATTAGCTGGTGCATATGAATGGGGTACTTTAATTAAATCATCAAACCTGTCCTTATATACGGGAACTGCATCGCCAAGCAAAATAACCTCGCGCGATAAATCGTTAATCTTTTTGCACAAATCTTCTACTGACAGTGCGTCCTGTTCTAAAATGCAGGTATGCTCACCGCCTGCAAATTCATAAATACCTGTATACACCTGTTCTCGTCTTGCATCCATAACAGGAACAATAAGCTTGTCACTTCCCCAAAAATTCATGCTTAATGCATCAACTGTCGGAACAGCAATAATAGGAACATTAAGCGCATATGCAAGTCCCTTTACTGTTGCAGAACCGATTCTAAGCCCTGTAAATGAACCGGGTCCCTTTGTCACAGCAATTGCATCAATCTCACTTAAGTCAAGGTTAATCATTGACTTGATTTCATCAAGCATCGGAAGAAGTGTTTCTGAGTGAGTTTTCTTATAATTAACCGTATATTCTGCTATTAATTCATCATCCTCTAAAACCGCAACAGTTGCCACAAGTCCCGAAGAATCTATTGCCAAAATCTTCATAAATCAATTCGCCTTAATCTGTATCCTTCTATAGTCAAAGCCTTTTTCAAGGTTCTTTTCTATCGTAACCGATATCGCATCAACAGGAATAATCTCTTCTATTAAGTTAGCCCATTCGATAATGCATACTCCGTCAGAATAAAAATAATCCTCATATCCGATTTCATCCATTTCTGATACATCGCCGATTCTGTACACATCGAAATGATAGAAATTCAGTCTGCCTGACAAATATTCCTTAACTATTGTAAATGTCGGGCTGTCAACCGGTTCATCTATTGAAAGTCCACTCGCAAAACCCTTGGTAAAAACCGTTTTCCCTACTCCTAGATCTCCCGTTAATGTGTAAACCTGGCCGGGCTTGGCATTCTTTCCAAGCTTTTTTGCATATTCAAATGTATCCTCTGTAGAGTATGATTCAAATACTTCTGTCATGACATTGTCCTTATTACTACGCGCTTAGGATCCATATGAGTGCTTATCATTGCAATAACATCTGAAAGCTTATCCTTAAGATCAGCCTTTGGAAAAATACACGCATTGATTTTATTCGTGTAGATGATGATGCTCTTACCTGATGAAACAGCTTTATACATATCTTCCCACTTCTGCGAATCGCTCGCATCGCCCGAATGAACTGTAATACCCTCATCATCAAGAATATAGTGAAGCGGAGTCTTAAACACAGGATTAAGTGTAACCTGCTTCTTAGCATTAAGATATAATGCGACCGGCAGATAGAACACAACTACAATTCCCGCAATAAGATATAACGGCCTATGTGCTACAAAATACGCAGCAATAAGCAATATCCCGACTATCTCGCCCATAATTCCCGAAAACGAGCGAAATGTGTGAAACAACATATAGTCATACATCTTCTGAGTTGTCATCTGTACATCAAATTCTATTGTCATTACGAATATCCTTTCACAATATATGTAACAAGCCCTGCTTTCTTTGCAGCTTCAATCCCTACATCCGAATCCTCGAATACAATTGTATTTTCCCTGCTTACATTAAAGTATTCCATAGCTTTCAAAAAGCCCTCAGGGTCAGGCTTTTTGTTGACAACGTCATTTTGCGTAATAATAAGTTCAAATTTATTACGAACATTAAAATAATCAAGAATCTGATAAACATTCTTTGTCGCACCGGTTGTCACAAGCGCAATATGATATGTGTCCTTCATGCAGTCAATCATCGAAAAGAGCGAATCGTTTATTACTGCATCGTTAAGGAATTGAGAATACTTTTCTATTTTAAGGTTGTGGGCAGCTTCAATATTCTCATCCGTGCCAATCACATCACCCATAAGCGTTCCCATATAAGTCTTGTAAAGCCTTCCGTTAAACTGCGATGCAAAAAGCTCATAGTCAAGCTCTACTCCATACTTATCAAGGGCATATTTATAAGCCTGATAGTTAACCTTCCTCGTGTCAAATAAAGTTCCGTCAAGGTCAAAAATCGCCAATCTGTTCTTCATAATCATTTACCGTACATACGCTGACGTACAATTTCGTATGCCAAAACGCCTGCGGCTACTGATGCATTCAGCGATTCAATTTCTCCCTTCATCGGGATTGAAGTGACATAGTCGCATTTCTCTCTTACAAGCCTTGATACTCCGTCGCCTTCGTTTCCTATTACAAGTCCGATCGGACCGGTTAGGTTCTGGCTGTACATAACCTGCCCATCCATATCGGCACAAACAAACCATATCCCTTTATCTTTAAGTTCATCAATTGTCTTACCAATATTAGTAACCTTGGCCACCTTGGTATAGTTAAGAGCACCTGCAGAAGCTCTGTTGACCGTCGCAGTCAATCCCACGGCTCTGTTTTTAGGGATAATTACACCGTGCGCACCGGCAATATTAGCGGTCCTTATTATAGCCCCAAGGTTGTGTGGGTCCTCAATTCCGTCAAGCAGGAAAATAAACGGAGGCTCGCCCTTCTGTTCAGCCTCGGCAAGAATATCATCAACCTCAGAATAATTGTATGCGGCCGCTTGAGCTATCACTCCCTGGTGATGGCCTGTAGAACTCAACTGGTCAAGACGTTCTTTCGTTACATATTTAATAATCGCGTCCGTCTTACGCGCTTCTCTCTTAATAGTAACAATCGGTCCGTCCTGGCAACCGTCAAGTACATACAGTTTGTCAATGTCCTTGCCTGCCCTTATTGCCTCTATTACCGCATTTCTTCCTTCTATTAAATACTCTTCGTATCCTTCCATCGTTATGCCCTTTAATTGTTAATCTCTATGTAAAAAAAATAGCTTTTACTTCCTAATTATAATAGTTTCTGCTTCTAAGCCTATTATGCAAATTTGGCTCTTGAATTTAGTACTGCAACTGGTGACTGTTAACTATAATTTTTGTTTTTTCGAGTATAGCACATATGGTGTCCCATTTATTGGACACCGATTATGTTATTATGCCGGTAAGCTGAAAGATTGTTATTTTATATAGTAATTTCAGCGTTTTCAAGCCCTGTTTTAATTAATGCTATAAGGCGCTCAGTATCACCCTTTAAATACAGATACCCGACTAAGGCTTCAAGCCCTGTAGCCTTACAGTACTCTGAATAGCTCGCATTTTTTGCCTTTGTATATGGCTTGGCGTTTCTCCCGCGCCTGTATATATTAGCCTCTTCCTCGGTAAGTACGTCCTTTAATGCGTCTACAATGAGTGCCTGTGTAGTAGCGCGTACGATTTTACTCGTTTTGTTCTGGAGCTTATTGACCTGACAGTTGGCTTTTTCAACTATTACAGATTTTATTACTAAGTCAAAGACACTGTCGCCAATAAATGCAAGTGCCAGTGGAGAATATTCATTTGGTCTGACTTCTTTTGAGTTAAATATTTCATTAACAGTCAAAAGAATTGGTTTTTCTATATGCTCCACACTACGCCCTCGCGTGTATCCTTAATTGTAATGCCCTTAGAGAGAAGCTCGTCCCTTATTGCGTCTGCCTTTGCAAAGTCCTTTTCCTTCTTGGCAGCCTTTCTCTCTTCGATTTTGGCTTCAATATATTTAACAAGTTCAGGATCTACATCAGCAGCTGCCGCGTTTTCAGGCTCCTTAAGAAGGTCAAGACTTAATACATAATCGTAGTCTTCAATAATTGCACGCTTTGTTGCACCGTTTAAGTCCTCTTTTAACACATCGTAAAGGAGTGTTATGCCCATTGCTGTGTTTACGTCATTGCCTACTGCCTCTGCAAATTTGTCATGGTGTGCTTTAACTATAGCTTTATCAACATCGCCTTCTTTTTCCAGCTTAAGAATTTTGTTTTTAAGTTTCTTGTATGCGGATGCCACCTGATCAAGCTGTTCATATGAGAATGTAAGAGGCTTGCGGTAATGAGACTGAAGTGCGAACATTCTGTATACGATTGGATCATACCCCTTCTCTTCCAAGAGAGATACGGTTAAGAACTCGCCTTTTGACTTGCTCATTTTACCTGTTTCGTCATTCAAGTGATGAACGTGGAACCAATAGTTGCACCACTTATGTCCGAGAAATGCCTCACTTTGTGCAATTTCATTTGTGTGGTGTGGGAACATATTGTCAATTCCGCCACAGTGGATGTCCATGTACTCGCCAAGGTGCTTCATACTTATGCATGAGCACTCAATGTGCCAGCCGGGATAGCCAACTCCCCATGGACTGTCCCACTTAAGTGCCTGGTCTTCAAATTTAGACTTTGTGAACCAGAGGACAAAATCGTTTTTATTTTTCTTATTTGTGTCTTCGGTAACGTCGTCACGAACACCCACCATAAGTTCATCTTCTGACTGATTGCCGAATACATAATAGCTATCAAGCTTTGAAGTGTCAAAATATATATTTTCGCCTGCCTTATATGCATAGCCTTTCTCAAGAAGGACTGAAATCATATTGATAAATTCATCGATACAGTTAGTAGCAGGTTCAATAACATCAGGAGTTTTAATATTAAGCTTTTTGCAATCCGCAAAGAAGGCGTCAGTATAGAACTTAGCGATTTCCATTACTGTTTTATGCTCTCTTTTTGCGCCCTTAAGCATTTTGTCTTCGCCCTCATCAGCATCGGAAGATAAATGTCCAACGTCGGTAATATTCATTACTCTCTTAACGTCGTAGCCCGAATATCTGAGTGTTTTTTCAAGAACGTCTTCCATAAGATAGCTTCTTAAGTTACCGATATGCGCAAAATGATAAACTGTAGGTCCGCATGTATACATTGCGACCTTTCCTTCAACATTTGGTTTGAATTCTTCAACCTTTCCGCTTAAAGTATTAAATAATCTCATCTTCTAATCTCCTGTGTAGTTTGAATTCTTATTTATAATTTCCTTAGATAATAAATTTATTAAATCCGCATCTTTAATTTGCATCCCTCTTACAACCTGAGCAACTCTGACAGTTTACTTCATCATTATTCATAAGATAATTCATACCTTCGATAAAATCCGCCGGCTGCTTTAATATGCATATTGCCTGTGAAGAAATGCCCTCGCCACTTCCGGTAAAGCCAAGTCCTTCTTCAGTCGTTGCTTTGACATTAACCTGGTCTATATCAATGTTAAGCGCCCGAGCGATATTTTCATTCATCATGTCAATATACGGCCTGAATTTAGGTGCCTGAGCAATAATAGTTGCATCGATATTTCCGATGAAGAAATTATTCTCACTTAATAAGTTTCCAACATGCTCTAAAAGCTTGATGCTTGAAATCCCCTTATATTTTGGGTCTGTATCCGGGAAATGCTTTCCTATATCTCCAAGCGCTGCCGCACCAAGAAGTGCATCCATAATCGCATGAAGTAAAACATCCGCATCCGAATGACCTAACAGTCCCTTTTCGTATTCTATTTTCACGCCACCAACGATTAAATCTCTTCCTTCAACGAGTCGGTGAACATCATATCCCATTCCGATTCTCATATTTACTTGATTCCTCTATACTCAATTCCGCCAAGGTAATCCTTCACAAGAAGATGTAGCTTATTAAGTGCCCTTTCTTCATCTGTAACCGGATTTTTATAAACATAAACCTCTTGATAAAGCTCTTCCTTAATAATTCCGCGCATTACATCAACTGAGGCTACAATATTGTTATTACCCTGGACATAAATTCTGTCTCCGCTTAATATAAGCCCTTCAACATTTACTCCTTCTTCAATAATTACATTTCCGGGAGTCATAATGATTCCTGTAACATCACTTGAAACAGTGACATCTGTTGATGAAAGAATCTTTCTGTATTTGCCCTCGTAGCTTACGTCGTTTTCAGAGTCATAATAGTGCTCGATGCTTGGAAGGAATTTAAGTGCCTCCGTTACCATTGCCTTTTCGTTAGAAGCATCGTTTGCAGAGTGTGTACCGAAAAGTGCGTAGATATTTTTGCTCGCTATATTGTCGGTCTCCTTAATGTCCTTGGCAATAATTTCGACCGGCTTTTTTTCCGAACCAAATACAACAAACGCGCCCTTCATGTTAACATTGCCATCAGTGACAATCTTGTCTGACTCAATCGCAAGCTGCGTCGACATTATGTTAACCCCGCCGAAGTGTTCACTTTCGTTATACAGAGCCTCTGCCTTACGCATTTCCTTTGGAGAATGCGTCCCGGCATAGACATTGCCGATAATTGTTGAAGTCTTGCCCGTTACGTAAATGCCTTTATCAGCAGCCATCGCGTAAGTGAAGAGTTCGGGGTTCTCGTCATAGAGCACAATATCGCTCAAGTCATAAAATACTTCAAATTCAATGTCCCTAATATATGAGACGCCATAGGCGAACGCGACGTCAATATTCTTAAGCGTTATCCGATTTCCATCAAGCACGAAGTAAGGTTGAATGTTATCAACAATTGTAATTTCACCGATTTCAAGCTTTGGCACAACGCTTTTAAGACTTGAAATAAGGCTGTAGTTGGCATCTTCCTCAGAGCCTGTCATTTTGTACTTGTCCTTAATCAGCTTAAGCACTGTCTTCTTGTATAGCTCGTTCGCTTCTGCCTCAGTGATATTTACATTCCCATCGTAATAAAGCCTGCTCAAAATGTCATAAGCTTCAACCGATGCTTCGTCAGCCTTCTGCTTCATGTCCTTCTCGATTGACTTCTTCGCCTTGTCGAGACCATCAATGCCTCGCGTTACTACGATGCTTTCCTGCTTCTTCACAAGATATTCCGTCATCTTGGCGGAGCACGTCATGACGCCCATAGCAATTAAAAATATTAATGTTGATAAAAATACGCAAATGCTTGTAACGTATTGTCTCATAATCAGAATCCATTTTAGATAACAATGTTATTTATGATGAATTCCCTTATTATTACTTAAAAATTAATCCCCAATAATGCAAATACGACTTTAAAATAAGTCATAATTATCTCAAAAGTTTATGCATTTAGACATAAACATACAAAGTAAATTCTACCACAAACCTCTTTATAAATCTATTATTTTGTCGCGGTTCTAAATTAAGGGCGCGCGGTTGTTCCGCTTCTCCCGCAGGGCTAATTCTAGGCTTTTTCGTTGATTTAGCCCCGCATTACTCTTGTTCCGCACACCCCGCGGGGCTAAATACATGGTTTTTCTCTGATTTAACCCCGCTTTACTCTTGTCCCGCACACCCCATGGGGCTAATTCTTACATTTTTACTTGTTTTAGCCCCGTTTAATACTTGTCCTTCACACCCCGCGGGGCTAATTCTTACATTTTTACTTGTTTTAGCCCCGTTTAATACTTGTCCTGCATGCCCCACGGGGCTAAATCTATGCTTTTTGCTGATTTAGCCCCGCCTTACTCTTGTTCCGCACACCCCGCGGGGCTAATTCTTGCATTTTCACTTGTTTTATTCCCGTTTAAGTTCAAATTTATACTTGTCAAACATTCCCGCGACAAAGAGGCACCACGCGGCAGAAGAATCGTCACTGCAGCAAGAAAATATGGTATATTATAAATGTGTATATTTTTGGAGGTAACACCAATGTGTAATGCAAATCACTTTACTGATAATGAGGATGGCATGAATACAAATCACCTTACTGATAGTAAAAACGGAATAAAAACAAACCGCTTTACAGTTAATAAAGATGGAATGAAAATACAGGGAATTGCGTATTTGTGCAATTCCACTAATTCTGCTGATAATTCTACTGAGTCGAATGAGGTTAAGAAAAGTCCTGCGATTATCATGTCACATGGGTACTTAAGCAGCCTTTCGAATTTCGAGTATTTTGCGACGCAGTTTGCGGCGCTTGGCTACAATGTCTTTACGTTTAATTTCTGCTGCGGGTCTGATGAGACAAACCCTGAGCTTATGAGTGATGGCATGACGACTGAGCTGTGTATCGAGGGCGAGATTAATGATCTGATTAAGGTTTATGAATATGTGGCGTCGCTTGATTATGTTAAAAGCGATGAAATAATACTTTGGGGTGAAAGCCAGGGCGCGTTTGTATCGGGGCTTACGGCGGCTAGGCTTCAGGAGAAAATCAGCAGACTTGTAATGATTTTCCCTGCGGTGTGCATTCCTGATCATGCGAGGAGGGGCACTCTTGGTGGCGCGAACTACGATCCGAAGAATCCGCCTGAGCTGATTTATACTGAGCGCGCAATGCTTTCGAAGACTTTTGTTGATGATGTCAAGGACATGGATGCTTACTCAGAGCTTGCGAAGTACAAGGGTGAGACGCTTTTGATTCAGGGCACGAGCGATAGCATTGTCGTCCCTGAGTATCAGTACATTGTTAAAAATGAATTTGATATAACGGATGCAAAAACAAATGAATCCTGTGCAAATCATCGGCTAAAGCTTATGATGGTACGAGGAATGGACCATTATACAGGTGGTGAGCACAAGGAAGCGCTCAAGGATTCCATCAGATATTTTCTTGAGGGGAAGGAAGAAATCTTCTCATTCAGAATTATTGTTACAAACGTTGTCGTTACTGATAGTTCAGACTCAGTATTATCACAGGATGTACACTTCACAGGATACTGTGAGTCTGAGCTGTTCACTGGTGCAATTATTGAAGGCGTCGACCACCAGAAGTATACTGGGGACACCTGTATAGAAATGCGTGCTGAATATACATTCGCAGGAGTTGATTCAGACAACACTCCATGCGTACTTAATGTATGTAATATTAAGAGAGATGGTGAGTGGAGGCCGACAATCAGGACAGATTCGAAGGCTTTGTCATGGATTAACGATGCCAAATTGTATGCAATTGTAGAGCCGGGTACTAAGGGACCGACAATTCGCATCTACAAAGGTCCTCAGTAATCATATGATTAATAATTTCATTTTACGCATCCATTTCATAAGAAAATTATATATTACAAGATAAAATTGCACAGTCGGGTCAATTTTAATTATAAATCAACATCTCCCTGCCATGGTTATACCCTCCTTCCATCAATATATCGTCTTGACCTGTACTTGGCCTGTGACTTGACCTTTACTTGCATAGCACATGTGAGCAGGGTCTCAACCTCTAGATTTCTGCATTATAAAAGCGCCTGCATTTCTACAAGCGCTTTCCCATGCTAAAAAATAATATGTACTGTTTTATCTAAAACAAGCTGGGCAAATAATTCGTTATCCACTAATGCTGTAACTAAAATAATTGAATGATCGTCCTGCTCTTTACTATAGGTAATCTTACGTACATCTTTTCTATAATCACCAAGATTATCTATGTTAATTTCCCCATCTCTTACCAACTGGCATAATATAGCATCATTACTCTTGTAGGAAACCGGCACTGGCGTTCTTGTTGCGAATACATGTCTCAAATCCGCCTCGGCCTTTCTCTGAAATTCATATGTATCTCCATCTTGTGAATATATGGTTAATGCCTTAGTTTCAGGATAATACCATGATACAATCTCAGCTAAAATTGTAATTGACACTTCACCAGCATTTTTCTTTCTTATCCTACCATTTGATAACGTTTCTCCAGGTATCGGCCACTCATCATACAACTTTTTTATCCAGTCTTTATATGCATCCATATCAAGCGGATCTGCTTTCTCAATATACTGACGCAAATAACTTCTAATTCTTGCCAATCGACTTGTTGAAGCAAGGATTATCTGATACAAATTGCCCTCTTCTCCATTCGCCAAATCTGTATATGCTCCCTCTTCAATGCAGTATATCGGATATCCCTGTTCTATCAGTTTTTGTACATAGTCTGCTCTTCCAGGAGCATCATTAATTTCATTTAAGACCCATTCTGGAATCAAAACCAAATCATAATCTTTCAATATAACTTCTGGTTGCAACCCTTTCACACTCAGCCCCTGCATAAAGGAAATCGATGTTGTATCCAAAAGGGCGATATGTCTTTTATCATCTAATTCTGTGATTTTATTTATTTCTATCATTCAACCCTCCTCGTTATCATAGCTATTTCAGCCATAATATTCGCTAAATACTCCTCATTATCCTTGTGGTAATTCAGTTCTGGATTCTCATCCATACTCTTCTTGATTCTTTCTTTTAATGAAGAAGTATTAACTACATAGGAAGGTCTGACTAAACTATCGTCAAGACCAAGCATTCTAAATCTATCTGGCAAATCATCAAACTGAAGATCGAATACCTCCTTTATCCTGTCACAAAGTTTCTCGTTTTCACTTTGTATTGCATATTCATAAAGAGAAACCAGAACAGCTTTATAGGGAGCCTGAAAGGTTGCCATACAATTAAAGATTTTCGAAATAAAATCTATTTCTGGAAGATCTGTAAAGTATCTGTCCACACCATTCAAAAGCATACATGCTGCAAAACACTCTGCTTTTCTTTCTTCCATCGTGTTATCAGTTCCAATGAAATGATCAAATGAGACTCTATCAAAAATCAAATGATATATTTCATGCCATGCAGCAAAATACTGATTCGCTCTAGGCAATGCCGTATTAACTACCGGAATGATCTTACCATCCTTGACATATATTGCACCGCTCAGAAACTTATCCTCTATAGGCATCTGAACTAATCCAAATCCTTGAAGAATGAGTAGCGCAAGCTGAGGAGCTGAAGCAACCTTCATAATCGAAGGATTCGTCTGCAACTTAATAGCCTGTGCTAATACTTCGTCCTTTATCTCTCGATTCTTTTTTATGACAATATCTAAATTCGAAGCAGTAATTAATTCACTCATTCGACCGCGCCTCCATTTCACGTAGCCCTAATAATAAATAGCACATAAATCGATAACATCCAGCAGCAAACTGTATTGTTTCTTTGCAGTATCACTCATTTCATGATCCATAGGTGCATTCTGAGAAAATACAGCCTGGGCATCTATCTTAACTGGAGCAGAATGATATAACATCAAATCCTCTACTGTCATGTTTAACAATTTTAATATTTTCTGCAAATGACGATCAAATGAGCTCTTATTATCTATACTGCCATTTAATAACTTATCAAGCGTAGGCCTTGAAATGTCTGCTTTTGAAGCAAAAGAAACCTTGGTATAACCCAAATCTCTAATACAGTCTTTCAACTTTGAAGCCACCAGACTTCTCTGTTCAAATAATTCATCAAACTTCATTGTGATGACCTCCTTCTATTTTCTCACTCTTATTCTATGCAGAAAAAGAAGAAATATCAACAGTAATGTAAAATATTTTTTTACATTTTAACAAATATGCCCCATCTTCTATTTCGCGATTTTATACGCAAGACCCACCCGCCGTTCTATAGTAAACAAATCTCTGGTACTTGGCTAACTCCACGCTCCCAATCCTGGAAAGCACACCATTAATTTTGGTTAAATCCCTGACAGAGTCAATTATTATAAAAATTAAGACCGACACAAATCAGCCTTGTGTCGGTCACTTTAAAAATCACACCAAATCGAGGGGGTCTCTTATGTATCACACCAAATCGAGAGTATCCCTTATATATTTATATCACACCAAATCTACGGTATCCCTTATATATTTATATCAATCCAAATCAAACGTATCCCTTATATAAATGTAGAGGGTGTCGTTTCCTTCATACTTCCTTTCGGCGGTCTTGTCGACTCTTGCAAAAATCATGTTGTTCTCGTTGTTGTAAGGCGGCGCAAGGTTCCTAAAGTACTTGGCAGGTACGTGGTATCTGTACTCTCTTACATATATTTCTGCCGGGTTGACAGAATTGTCCGGCAGAAGCCCTGAGGCATATTTGACGGCGTTTTCGCTCTCCTCATCATTGTCCGGATTGAAATTATTGGCGACATAGTCAACGCGCCCTTTAAGTGGATTACCTTCGGCATCTTTTTCATTCTTCTCATACCAAAGAACACATTTATTGTAGCTTGAAGGGTCTTTTGATGACTTGATTAAAACATACAAATAAAGTCCCTCAGTCTGCGCTTTCTTAAACTGTTCCTCTGTTAAGTAAAGCACCTTCTTGGTTATGGCTGTGTCAGGCTTGCTAGGGTCTGCAAGATAATCAGGAAGATCTATAATTTTCATTGAATAATCAGGCATCTCGCTAAACTGCTTAACGCTCGTATCACCCTGATTGTTACGTCTCTCAACGGCTGCGGCTTCTAGGTCTGCACCAACATAATTGATTTTACCAATGACATCGGCAGGAATTGGCGCGCCCTCGTTTTTCGTATTATTCCTTACAGTCTGAATACCAAGTAATCCTGAACCTCCTGATTTAGAAAAATGCAAAAGGTCAGATGTCTGATTCCAGACAACCTGATTCCTGTATATTCCCGCCTGTGGCTCAGAATATGAGAATTTATAGAATTTATTATATACCGGGTTCCATACAAACGACGATTTCTCATATCCTTTGAACGCGGCTCTGTATCTGTCGCAAAGATACTTATTAGTATTCCACTGAAGCAGATTTGTTTCAAAGGCACTGAGGCCTTCACCTCCACCGCCGCCCCATATCGGAATTACTTTTGCGGAATTTTTGAATTCATATCCATCAATTGTTTCATTCTTGGCAGGTACAATAATTGAACCCGCATTTTCCCCGCTCTCCTCAATGTATACAAACTCCGTTGTCGGATGGCTTAATGTGTTATTATTATACAAAGGCTTTGACAATGCCTTATCAGCCATGCTTTTGAAGAAGTCAGAAAACATTTCTCTTCCTGAACCCTGAACCATAACTCTGTCAGCTAAGTCTTTCTGATAGTTAGGGTCAACAGTCCAGTAGTTGCTTGACTCACCCTGTTTCTCAATCTTTTTGAGCTTCGCCGTTGTCACTGTATCATCGACGATACTCTCCTTAGTGATATCTTCGTTCTGAACGCAGTAAAGCATCTCGAAAAGCTTGCCGATATTGGTTGATGCCTTATCGCCGCCTGCACTGATTAATGAATACGGGCATGCGATACCGACTTCTTCTGCAATTACTTTTTTATAGAGCAAAAATGCATTCGCAAAGGACAAATCGTTCGTCGCCGAGTACGTTTGCGAAGAGGTATTGCCTCTTATTTCATTGTAAAGCCTCTTTGCATAATCGAATCCACCATCGCCATTAATGCCGAACATTACAAGGTCACAGTTTTTAATATCTGTTTCAGTCACATCATTAGGTATTCTTACATTTAATGTTACCTTATGTCCGCTTCCCTCCCATGATGAAAGCGCATTTTTATTTACTGCACAATATTGCTCATTAGCTGTATCCCAGATACCATAGCGAATATCAAGCATTTTGTTTGGTGTATATTCTTCAAATATATCCTGCATAGTGAACAATTTGAATGTTTCGTTGTTTATTACCGTATGCCTTATATGGTCTTTAAGGTAAATTCTGTTATTTTCACTTGGCGACGTATAGTTTACATAATTCCCTGTATCGATAAGTGATGCTGATGTAACTCTTGCGCCTGAAACAATCTCGTTGTGAACTGTTCCACTCTCTTCTTCATGCCATATCCAGCCATAATCGTTGCTTTTAGAAGGCGTCTGATCAAGAAACTTTGAGAACATTATGACATCTTCTACATTTCGATTATAATCAAATCCTACTGTGTATACGGATTTATCAGATCTGTATTCCCACTTATTACCTGTAAGATGTGCATAATATCTACCTTTTTCAGCTGAAAAAGCATCATTAATATCGCCTGATACTTTGTAGCAGCCATTGTACTGATTATAATCTTTAGTTGGATTTCCAAATACTACATCATAATATCCGTTACCTTCGCCAACATATTTATATATTGTTATTTCATTTCCATTTTTATTGCGATATATTTCTTTATTATATTCGCCGCCACCTTCGCTGACGCTTTTTATCGGATAATACCACGTAACATTCTTTGCATCGTCTTCATACACAAATTCAAATCTTGGCCTATAATATTTTCCTGTAAAATCCGTAGTATTGCTATATGTATCAGTCGCAAAATAATCAATCACCGGCTTAGTGTCACCATATCCAGCGCCATTTGCAAATGCCATGTTAGAAGTAACAGAATCAATTGCATAAATTCCACCATTACTCTCGCCTACATATTCATAGTAGCCTACTCTTGATTTGGCAGGAGTTGTATACATTGCCGGAATGTCAGCGCCAATATTTGGATAAAATGATGAATTGCCGTAAGTTGTATTATTGTTATTTCTGTATCCTGCAGACCTTATGAAAAAGCCCTCAAGCTCACTAGGTGAAATCGGCTTAATTCCAGCGTTCTCAGCACTCGGTCCATAGAAAGTATTTGCAGTATTAAGAATTGCGCCATCTTCACCGCCAAGAACATACTGCACATAGTCATAACTATAATCAGGAACAATCTCAAGAATGTTAAGGTCATAGCTTACAGCACCATGATCAGTACCGGGAATCTGCAGAATTCCTGCATTTTTCTCCATGTTAACAGTCGTTGTCTCAATGCTGACACTATTCTTTTCATATAATGAACAATACTGATATGACTGACTCGGAATATTCACATAAATGTCATTTGTAACTTTATTTCGCAAAAATGCCGTATCAGTTACCTTCTTATTCCTGTCAGCGCTCGCAACACTCTTTTCAAATTCGAGCTCTAAAATTATAGAAAGCGGATTTTCATAAGCGTGTCCTGTTACATTGCCTGCTTCATCCTTAACCTCTACAATTCCGCCAATTCCTGTCACCTTAAATTCTGTCACATATTGTGCCAGCAGATTTGCATCTTTTGACGTGCCCTCTGCTGGGATAAGTGCGACAATTTCATCCTTGTCTATTTTCCTAAAATCTGCATCAACCGGGTTTGCACTCTTACAGAAATCATCAATAGTTGTCTTCTTAATGTAGAGCTTATTTCCATCCTTCCAGATAATCTCAGCATCAAGCTTAGTCTTGTCAAGAACGCCACTGCCGGATTCTGACTGAAACGTTCCAAGTGCAAGGTAGTCAGGGTAAGTGCCGTCAAAATCGGCAACAATCGTTTCTGACTCCATTGCATAATCGACAATCTGATTGAGCGTAACCTGGAGCTCCTGCTGGAGCGTCACATCCACAGTGTCTTTATTGTACATACGAAGCGAAGTCGTCAGCAAATAACCGATTCCACCCGCAACAATTGCAGATATCGTTATCGCCACAAGCAATTCGACAAGCGAAAATCCCTTATTCTCTTTTGTGAATTTTTCTCTGTTGTTCACTCAAATTCCCCTATAGTATGCTTCCCTGTCGTTGTCACCAGCTGCACCTTTGCAGTTCTGTTCCCACGAAGCGGCGTAATGTCGAACACAATAATTCCATCATCATAGGCCCCGTCACCATCGGCATCGTAATATACGTTACCCTTTGCTTTGTCAAAAGTAACAGTCACAGGTAAGCTAATCGCCGTCCCAGCTGGCACAGCCTCGGTTACAAATTTGGCACTAATCGTAGTTTTCTTACTTGAATCCTCGCCATCAAGATACACTGTATCACTAATAGCAGGCGTAACGTCAGTCTGTGAAATTGTAGCTACATTGGCAGCTCCCGAATTATCAATGCTTAGCTCAAACTTTCCAGACTTATACATGCTGTTAGCTCTTGCATCATAAATTGAATCATTAAGTCTTGTTGCGCACTTCATCGCATCCTTGCTAAACACCAGACTAATCCCAAGACTTGCGCCGCCAACTAAAACGCCCATAATTGCAATAATTACAATCAGTTCAATTAACGAAAAACCCTTGTTATTCATCTCTGTCCTTTTTTCCAGTTCTCGAAATATACAAAGTTAATGTAATCCGTATTAAGGTCTAATGAAGAGTTAGAAGTCGTCCCTTCGATAAATTTGTATTCGCGGTAGTCAGGATGGTCATTCATCTTTGCATTCGTCAAATCATCTACTTTTGCCGGAAGCTTATAGGTGCTGCCGCCTCCGTAAAAGCTCCTGCCCTCATTAAGCAGATAATAAATGAGCAGATTCTTCATCTCAGTATTCGCATTTGGCGCGGTTTCATCATGGAAGCCTGCATTGTCGATAAGCTTCTTAAGCTCCTTCTCGACTCGCTTGTTAAGAAGCGTTGAATCATAGGTAACGCTAAGCTTCTTGCCATCCTTTACAGTGAGCTTTCCAGTGCACACGAGGAAGCCCTGAATTGTTAAGTCAGAAGACACTTTAGCATCACCATCAATTATGACAAATGCCTTGTGAGGATTTGTACCTGAAAGCTCGCTGGCCAAATCAACCTCCGATGCGCTCTTAATATATACAAAATTACTTCCAAATTCCTTTAATTCTTCCTGTGCCTTAGCATCATCTTCTGCCTTAATATTACCTGCCCCGCCTGCTGCATTGTTAAGTCCCCACAGCCAGAAGAACCTGCCAGCCGGCAGCTTTCCTGCATCATCCTCAAAGTCCTGCTTGTCAATATTCTTAGTATCAGTTGCAGACAAAGGAACATCTGCCATGCTGTCTAAATACGTGTCAAGCATTCTATACCTTTTATACAAATTGGCGCTATAGCTTGCGAATGCGCCTGAAATTGTATATGTTGAAGGGTCTTTTACCGTAAGATTATTTCCCTCATAATTTAGCACTGCGCCGTTCGCATAAAGTCTTGTGGATGCATTTCCAACCTTTACAGTCAGCTTATCTTTATACGCCTCCATCCTGTCAAGCATTTCAGTCTTAATATCATACGCGGTTGGTGCAGCACCTGTATTGGCACCGTCAACAACTGCCTTAACATATGCTGCTTTAGATTCATCGTCTTTAAAATTAAGATAGCAATATGCATAAATCATTGCGGAATTATCTGCATCCAATTTAACGTATGTGTACGGCTTATCTGGATCAATATATGATAGACCGAACCAGTCAGAAGGAATTGAAACTGCATCAGCCTGAAATGGATCTGAATTTCCCGCTTCGCAAATTCGTGGATTTGTATCTTTAAGAAACTCTGTCGGCATTAAGATAATGTCCTGAGTCATCTTAAGCGCAACGCTCTCAGGAACTGAGGCGTCGCTTATTTTACCTGCGTTAATAATCAGCTTAAGGTAATCAGTCTTAGGCGGTGTCTCAGCCAACCGGTTATTTTTAATCGCTTCACCAGGCTCAATTTTATCCTTAGACATGTGATTAATGAACGCATTTCCGCAAAGCAGAAGCGTCTTTAAATCAGACATGTCAACATTAGCTTCCTTAGCATTAATTACAATTGATGAAGACCTTGAGGCCGTGTTGTCACTGTCAGCGCTTGCCTTTTCATAATCATTTCGGCTGGTAATTAGCGCCTTCTTAGTCGTAAGCTTACTTGTTCCGCCTTCACCTATCATCTGGCGTGCACCGTCATTATATCCGTAGTAGCTTCCCTTAATATTAGCAGTCGTGCCATCAGCAGTTGAATTAATCTGTAAATCATCTGCCGCGAACAAATCGCCATTCACCTTAATTACAGATGGCTTGTTGACTTCGATATTTTCAAACCAAATCTGATTATTAAGCATTGTATTGTCCTGATTTACTGAAAATTCACCACCGTTTAATGTGATGTCACCACCAGACACAACGTATGCAGCATCATTTATTTCTAACTTCGAATTTTCATTAAGCGTAATTCCACCGTAGTCAGAAGCGCTTGAATAAGAGCCTACATTGCCAGCAATTTCCGTAAATGGCAAGGTTCCGCCATACACATTGCCATTCGCCTTAATGGTTGCGTTGCTTTCAAGTGTAATTCCGTCATTTGCAAGTATTGCGTAGTCGTATGCTCTGTTATTTGTAGTAAAAAAGCTGACTCTTGGGACTTCGACTACGATGTCAGTATTTATCTCAGAAATATATCCCACGTTTTCACTTGCATCAGGGTTTGACTGGACTTTTACGCCTTCAATTACAATAAGACCAACTTTTTCTATGTTCACATCACTTTCTGATGATATTGTGTAGCTCTCGCTTCTTGATGAATTGTTGTAATACTTAATTGTTCCGTAGTTTTTAACGATTGCCCTTGAAGCCTTGTCGCTGCTTCCCTTTTTAGTTGTATCCTTAACGACGTATGCGCTGAATTTATCTGCCTGCTTAAGTGCAATATCCTTATAAAAGGCCGTAACGAAAGCCTTCTTGAAGGATTTGTAGGCTTCCTCTTCATCCTGATAGGTGCTGTCATCACTCTTTTTATATTTTGACAAAACAGCATTGTATGTTTCGCCCATAATCTCGGAGCATTCCTGACCGATTCCGTTATACAAATCATTCAGCGCCTTTTCAGCATAATAGAACTCATCCTTAGTCCTTCTGTCGATGCTTCGCATCTTAAAATTGACTGTTACAGTCGCTAAGATAATTGATGCAAGCACTGCAACAAACAAAAAGGCAACAAGTACGGTTATCATTACCGAACCCTTGTTGTCCTTACTGATTTTATTAAGTTTTTCGAATGAAGTAGTAGTGCTCATTCAATAACCCTTTATTCAGCTTCTGCGCCTGTCTGCATTGTCGACGTATAGGTTCCAAGAACCTCTGGCTTTCCATGCTCTTTTATCTTAACGGTCACGTAGTAAATTCTGTCCTTTGACTTTGAGTTGAAAAGCTCGCCGCTATTTCCATTTTTATCCTTTAAATTCGAGAAAAAGTAGACATCATCGCTTTCATCATCAGTGGTTGACGCGCCTGCCAAAAGCGTTATCGCATCCGGAATTATTGAGGTTTTGTTATACGATATAGTCTCACTATATCCACTTCCAGATATATCAAGAGTAACCTCGCTACCATTAGTTGTGCTCAGCTTATCAACGCCATCCTGCATGATAAAGTAGACATTATGCCTTTTCCCTGTCGTCTTATCTTCGATTTTAATGTTCTCTTTTTTAATTGGATCCGCAATATTGCTTGCGCCATCCTTAACGTTTTCAGACAATGTGTAAAAGAGATAAATATCCGGTCCTGCCGGCTCGCTAGCAAGCGGCTCAACAAAATATCCTGTATACACAAGGTATTTAAGTGATTTATCCGATGCGTTTTTTCCTGTTTTATATTCAACCTCGCACGAAACCTTTGTGCTTGATGTATCTGTATCTTCCTTAATTTCAATATTTATGTGTTTCTCGGCAGTATCTTTATACGAATCCTTAAGCGTTGCAATGTCTGAACCGGAAACTGAATTCTCCGCTGCAAGGTTTTCAAGTGCCTTGTTATCGTACTTGTTTAATTCCCACGAAAGCACGGCATTCCTGTTAGAATCGACCTTGTTAATCTGCGGAAGCTCCCTTATGTTGGCATCGCTTACATCACCGATGTCGTCATTGTGACTAAGCTTATTGGCCTTTCTCGCATCGCTTCTGTCTGTGCTTTTATAATTGTCTGTCGAAATCGTAACGACCGCATCATACGTAATTCCCTGCGTTGCAGTCACATTTTCATAAGTTACGGTATATGGCGGGACATTTTTCAGGTTTCCTTTTGTTAATGTCCCATCTTCATCAAGTGGCAAAAATGACACCTTAGGGTCATCTACTGCTAAGTCATGTAGCTCCTGAATGGATTTACCTTTAACGTCCTCCATTACACCTTCTGCAAGTGAAGTTACGTTTTGAAGCTTCTGTGCCCTACCGTTAATAGTTGAGGCCTGCGTGAAAGTCTTAAGGAGTGGTACGAATACAATGGCAAGAATTGCAACAGCAACTAAAACCTCTACAATTGAGAGACCTGAGTTGTCATTTATTATGCTTTTGTTGTCACTGCTTCTCTCCATTTAATCACCAATATTTATATTTACATCATTTATAAATATAGCCAGCCAACAATAACATCACACTAAAAATTAAATTATTCAGTCAGCCAACAATAACAATACACTAAATTTTAAATAATTCCCCCTGCTGGTCCGTTAGGCTTAGAAGGAGTAGATTCACTTTCAGTATTGTTTTCAGTATTGTTTTCAGGTTTATTCTCAGATTCATTCTCTGATTCATTCTCAGATTCATTTTCTGATTCATTCTCAGTAGAGTTCTCGCTCTCAGCCTCGTTAGTATTTTCGTCTGATAACGTCTGGCTTGTGAGCCCTTCTTCTGTATCAGGTGCTAAAAGTGTCGTTCCTGTTTTAAATATTGTGTCAGTTCCAAGTGTTACATTATTGATTTCAGGTGCCTTATACTCCTTGTCGGTTCCAAGAATCGCATACTGGCTTAATACCATGCTTCCGCCTACAAGTCCCGAATCAACCGAATATGTAGCATTTATTGATGAAATGAAAAGTCTTTCGTCATGATTTTCAATATATTCAATAAATCGCTTGAAGTTATCATAGCTTGCTGCGTAATCGATATTTAAATCCTGGCGGACTCCCTGTATTGAAGCAGGTGCAGCTTCGCTTCCGTCAGCCACCGCTGCCTCAGTAGCATCGTTCGTAGCCACCTCGCCGGTTGCATCCTCTGCAACATCACTTTCAGCATTAGCATCGGCAATTCCCTCACCGAATACTACATCTTCTTCCGTAAATGAAAGTCTTGCAATCCATACATCCGTAGCGTTTTCAAGATCCTTAACCATCATAATTGTGTTGTCCTGGTTAAGACCACCAAAAAGCTTATTACACGTCTCATTATATTTCGTCTGTGCTTCAGCAATCTGACTCTCATAGTTATCCATATTGTTATAAATTTCAGTATAATGAGTAACCTTTTTCTGAAGTTCGCTGATTTCTTCATTCAATTTAGCCTGCTTATCAAGTAAAGGCTTAGCCACAAAGAAGTAGGATCCGGCAATAATCGAAACCGCTATAAGGTATACCAATAATTTTTTATCTCTTGCACTTATTTCCATTATTCGTTACCTCCTTCCTCATTTTCAGGAGTCACTTCTGTCGGCTCTTCAGTCTCAGCTTCAGGGGTCACTTCTGTCGGCTCTTCAGTCTCAGCTTCAGGAGTCACTTCTGTCGGCTCTTCGATCTCGATAACATCAGAGTTCTTGGCTTCCTCTTCTTCAATAGCGTTAACATCAAGCAATGTAAATGACATTGTAAATGTGTCATACATTCCGCCGACATCTATCGATTCGTTAATCAAGTCAACCTTAACATCTTTAACATATTTCAAATCTCTCATCTGCTGGATGAACTTTGCAACACTCTCCTTGCCAGTGCCGCCGCCTGTAAGTGTGACTGTGCCATCAGATAAAGAAAAATTCTCAATTGACATGCCCTTAGGCATTACTTTTTCTAAATCTTTAATTAAGCGAAGCAGAGAGTCATTAGGGCCCTTAGTTGAATTGTAAAATTCTTCTATCGCACTTAGTTTAGTCTGCGCCTCGCTTAGCTGAACTTCTACCTGCTGAACATTTGAAAGAGCATTAAGCTGGCTGCTTAGCTTGTTCCTTTCCTGCTTCGCAAGATAATACATCGTAAAGCTTGCCGCAATTAAAGCAACTGCTGCAACAAACGAGATGACTACAAGGCCCCAAGGAAGTTTTCCCTCTTCCTTAACTTTTTCCTCTTCATCCTTTTTGTCATACTTTAAGTTCATTGGATTAATTACTGCACCAATGTTAGATAAAAAGTTTGTTGCCGCCTCATCTGTTAAGTTCTTAGACTTTGACTGGACACAGTTTAATCTGTGAATTTCTGTTGCCTCAACTCCAAGTCCTTCCGACAGCAATTCTCCGATACCGTTAACGCATGTCGCATCACCGATGTACATGACACCGGTTATCGGATGCTCTGACGAACGGCTGTTATAATATTCAAAAATACGACCGATACTTGAAACAAGCGAATCGCAAATATACTTTACATCCGGGTATGCCGCGCAAATTCTTCCAATGTCGTTATCTTCAAGAAATGCAACCGAATCCTCTTCATCAAGTCCTACCGACTCACTGACGCTTGTTACTAACGCATTAAGTCCGTTTGCAATGCTTCTCTGCATTATCTGAACGTTACCGTTCATAATGTTAATAACTGTATTTTCGTGTCCAAGCTGCAATATAGCGTTAATCTCACCTGTATGTGCCTGTGTTTTTAACACCTGCAAAATTGCATTACCTGCGTAATCAACAATCTCTGCAGTGCACTTAAGAGCCTTCGCCAAATTTGTATAGCCCTCGAGAAGGTCTGTCGGTGCTGCTACTACATTTAATCGGTACTGCGTATTTTCAGCATTCTTTACTGTTTCGATTATTGAATAGCTTAATAAATAGTCTTCAATGTTTCCCACAGGGAAGTAATCCTGTGCGTTCATTTCTATAAGGCCTTTAATCTGCTTTTCCTTAACGAATGGAATAATAACTTCCTTGCTTGCAATACGCTTTGAAGCAATTGAAAATGCTAACTTTTTTGTTTTAATCTTGTACTTTTGGAAGTTGCCTGACAGCTCAGAAGCCAACGAATCGACATCAAGAATATAACCGTCATCACAAAGTCCCTCAGATATAGGGATATCGTATGCCGAATAAACCTGAATTTTCTTACCTGTTTTTACAATTTCTGCTATTTTGGCAGAAGTTGTACCAAGTGTAATTGAAAGAATTTTTTGTGCCATTTATGCACTCCCCTTTTTAAAATCCTAAATACCCCAGATATAGATTTATCAATTTATCCCCGTAGACTGCTGCAATGAGAACGCCTACCGATAAATACGGTCCGAATGCAAGTGTTCTATCTGCATTGTGAACCTTCATCCTTATAATGTGAATTACCGAGCCGATTATACAGCCAAGTAAAAACGCTAAGGTGATGTTTTGCCATCCAAGTAAAAGCCCCGCGGCTGCAAGAAACTTAATGTCACCTCCACCGATGGCTCTTCCTTTGCTTAAAAGCCATAATAAATACAGAACAAGGCTTACAGCAAAAAATCCTATCACATATTTTGACATATGCGCTAGGTCAGAAAAAACGTTTAAAATACCAAGAATTAATATGAAAATATTACATCCTATCGGTATCTCATACGTTCTAAAATCAACTACTGATATTACAATCAGAACTGAAGCAAGTGCGCATAAAATCGCCGTTTTAACGCTCAGTCCATATGTACAGTATATGAGTAAATAAAGTAATCCGTTGAGCAGCTCAACAATCGGATATTGAACGGATAATTTTATTTTACATGACCTGCATCTGCCTCCCTGAATTAAGAAGCTCACTACAGGAATTAACTCATACCATTTTAGCTTCCTCCCACAATTCATGCAGTGGGAGGAAAGCTTAACAATATCCTGTTTTAATGGTATCCGGTATATGCAGACATTTAAGAAGCTGCCGATGCATAGGCCGAGAAGTAAAATTATCACATTAGTTATACTTTCCGTTAAGAATGCTGTGTGTTGTTGCTATTCCTGATTCTGAAAATTTTACTGTTCCATTTGCAGATACAGTATATGTCAATGAATAGGATGTACAATATGTACCGTCTGTTGCAGTAGGCCATTTTGTTGATTTAAGGACAAGATTTGATATGCCTGCTGCTGAAAGTGCTGCATCACCATTTCCAGTTGCATTAGAATCACTAACTGCTGTTTCTGTTGTAGTAATTGTAACTGTACCTGTTTTGAGTGCATTTGCTGATTCAACCATTGGGTCAGCTGCATACACTTCCAGTGCGCTCTTTATTGCAGCAACATTCTGAACATCAGTTGACTTTCTTGATCTCTCTACAAACTTCATATACTGAGGTGCAAGAGCTCCAACCAAAATAGCCATAATCGCAATAACTACGATAAGCTCGATAAGTGAGAAACCTTTGTTGTTTAATGTTCTCTGTTTCTTTTCCATGTTTTATACCTTCCTTCTTAATTATTTTCCACGCCTGCTCAAACGCGGGATTGTTTAAATTTATTTATATAAACCCGTATGGGCATATATCACATCTCTCGAAAACACTTCGTGTTTTCTCGTGTCATCACCATCTGCTTCGCAGAGCTGATGACTGGTTCCTTGTGTCATAGCCAACTTTCCCACGCTTTGCGCGGGCCCCTCTCTATGACATTTCGCTACATCTCTCGAAAACACTTCGTGTTTTCTCGTGTCATCACCGTCTGCTTCGCAGAGCTGATGACTAGTTCCGTATGTAAAATTTCTCCGAAATTTTACATACTACCAACAGCATCATACAGTGTCATCATTGGCTGAAGGATTGCAAGGATTATTACTCCGACGATTAATGCCAGAATAAGAATCATCATTGGTTCTAAAACAGCCATCATCTGCTCGGTTGCCGTTGTAACCTCTTCCTCGTAGTATTCTGCAACATTTTCAAGCATATCTTCTAAGTTACCTGTCTCTTCACCGATTGAAATCATATGCTCAACCATTGGTGGGAAAAGGCCACACATCTTAATTGGCTTTTCAAGCGATGAACCGTTTGAAACCTGGTCTCTTGCTGTGAATATTGCTCTCTGAAAATGTATGTTATCTTCGACTGTATTGGCTGTAATTTCAAGTGCCTGCATCATTGGAACACCGGCTCTTAAAAGAGTTGAAAGCGTTCTTGCAAATTTGGCGGAGGCACTCTTTATCTGAACGTTTTTTATAACCGGAAGTTTGATTTTTAACATTCCAAAGAGAACACGTCCCGATATTGTTTTTGCGTAAGCTTTAATAAGAAATACGGCTGCCGCAACAATTATTAATATCATCCACCAGTATGCGACAAAGAAATCAGACATACCGATTACAAACTGTGTAATTGCAGGCATCTCAACATCCATATCTGCGAACATTCCCATAAATGTCGGAATTACGAATGTCATCATTGCAAAGATAACGCCAACTGCAACTACGCCAACGATTATCGGGTATGTGATTGCTTTCTTGACTACCTGCTGAAGCTGGTTGTCCTTTTCGAACTGAAGTGCCATTCTCTCAAATGAGACTTCAAGAGTACCTGTTGCTTCACCTGCTTCGACAAGGTTTACAAAGATTGACGGAAAAATCTTAGGCTGCTTTCTCATTGCGTTTGAGAGCGTTTCACCTTTTCCAACTTCATCGGCAAGCTTTGCGATTCCTTTCTTTAGCGGGACGTTTTCTGTCTGCTCTGAAAGCATCTGAAGGGCATTAATAATGCTTACGCCTGCTGACAATATTGCAAGCATCTGTCTGCAGAATACACAGTAATCTCTTGATGTGATTTTGCTGCCGCCGATACTTATACTGATATCTTTATTAAGCACGTTCTCAGGTGCAACCTCAACCGGAATGAGTCCGTCACCTTTGATCCTCATGATGGCCTGCTCACTTGATGCTGCCTGAATGCTTCCTTTCTTTTCTTTTCCGTCAGGCCCGATAGCCTTGTAAACAAATCCTGGCATATATAAATACGCTCCTGTAACTTAGTTAAATCTTAGTCTGCATTGTGTTCTTATCCTGGGCAAAATTAAGAGCTTCATTTCTGTCGATTTTGCCTTTCATATATAATTCAACCAATGCATCATCCATTGTAATCATTCCGAGTCTTCTTGATGTCTGAATGGAGGTTGCAATCTGGTGTGTTTTATTCTCTCTTATAAGATTTCTGATTGCAGGTGTTGCGTGCATTACTTCAAATGCTGCCACTCTTCCTCTCTTATCAACAGTAGGTACAAGCTGCTGTGATACTACCGATACGAGTACGTTAGCAAGCTGGGTCCTTATCTGCTCTTGCTGATGAGGCGGGAACACATCGATAATTCTCTCGATTGTGGCTGCCGCACCGATTGTGTGGAGAGTGGAAAGTACAAGATGTCCTGTTTCTGCTGCCGTAATAGCTGTGGAAATAGTCTCCAAATCTCTCATCTCCCCGACTAATATTACATCAGGGTCTTCTCTTAATGCTGACCTTAATGCCAAATCATATGATGTTGCATCAATACCAATTTCTCTCTGGTTAACTATAGAGCGGGCATGTCTGTGAAGGTATTCAATAGGATCTTCTAACGTAATAATATGTGCATCCAAATCCATATTGATTTTGCCGACAAGTGAAGCTAATGTTGTTGACTTACCTGAACCTGTAGGGCCTGTTACAAGCACTAAGCCTCTCTTCATCTTATAAAGGTCAATGACAGATGGTGGAAGTGAAAGCGATTCAGGAGTCGGAACTACAGTTCCTACAATTCTTAATACCATTGCAACAGAGCCACGCTGTCTGAAGGCATTTACTCTGTATCTGCCCATCTGAGGAATTGAATATGAAAAGTCCCACTCACCTTTTTCCTCAAAGTGCTCCTTCTGCTTATCATTCATCATTGAATCGCATATTCTCTTAGTGTCCGCAGGTAACAAAACCGGAAACGGCATAACCATAAGCTTTCCGTTTACTCGCATTTTAGGAGATATACCTACTGTGATGTGTACATCAGATGCCCCCGCATCTTTAGCGCACCCCATAATCTGTTCAATCGTTACTTCGCTTGCTTCCATACCTTACTCTTAATTCTTTATCTATTTATCTACTTTTTGTTCCAAAACACTGCGTGTTTTGTCACGTAGCAACCGACGAAGTCGGTTGCTACATGTCCTCATAAGCCACTCGCTGCATCTCGCTTACTGTTGTGAGGCCTTGAATGACATACTCTGCTGCCGCGTCACGAAGCTTAGTCATTCCTTCGGCGACTGCCTGCTTCTCGATTTCATCAGCTGTTGCTTTATCTGAAATCATAACCCCGATTTTGTGTGAAATCGGCATTATTTCATATACACCGATTCGTCCTTTATATCCAATGTTACCGCATTCCTTACAGCCAACCGGCTCATATAAGCTAATCTCTGTATCCGTAGGAATGTTAAGTAATTTCTTTTCATCAATTGTTGCGCTTCTAAGCTTTTTACATTTCGGACAAAGTCTTCTTACAAGTCGCTGTGCAATAATACCTACAACCGAATCTCCGATAAGATAGTGCTCAACACCCATATCAAGAAGTCGTGTAATTGAGCTTGCAGTTGAATTTGTATGTAATGTCGAAATTACCAGATGTCCTGTAATTGAGGCCTGTACAGCGATATTTGCAGTTTCTTCGTCTCGGATTTCTCCAATCATTATGATGTCAGGGTCCTGACGAAGAATTGACCTTAAGGCTGATGCAAATGTAAGCTGTGCCTTTGGATTAACCTGAACCTGGTTAACTCCGTTAATATTTGCTTCGACAGGGTCTTCTACTGTTACAATGTTAACCTCTTCCTTATTAAGTTCTGAAAGAACCGTGTAACAAGTAGTAGATTTACCTGAACCTGTAGGACCCGTTACAAGAATGATACCGTGAGGATTTCTCATTATTGCATCAAATCTTGGCATTTCCTTTTCACTAAGTCCTAAGTACTTTTTATCTCTTGTAAGTCCGTCCTTATTAGTAAGTCGCATAACGACCTTTTCTCCGAATACTGTAGGAAGGACTGAAACTCTGACGTCGTATTCTCTGTTATCTACATGAATTGTAAGACGTCCGTCCTGAGGCTTACGGCGTTCCGAAATATCGAGATTTGAAATAATCTTAATACGTGCCACAAGAGCCGGAAGAAGTGTTTTGTCATAATCCATATGCTCTACCAAAACACCGTCAATTCTGAATCTGACTCTTACCTCTCTCTCAAGTGCCTCTATATGAATATCTGATGAGCCCTGACGTACTGCCTGCTCAATCATTGTATTAACAAGCTTAACGATAGGCGCATCATCCACATCGGAACTTTGCTCCTCTTGCGACTTATCCATTGCCGCAAGCTGTTCCATCTCCTTTGCATGCTCCTGCTGATACTGTTCAGCAGCGCGCATTGCCTGTTTTTTACCATAAAGCCTGTCAAGCTGAAGAGAAATCTGAACGGATGGGCAGAAGAATGGCATTACTTCCATATTCGTAACAATTGAAACGTCATCAATTGCCATGAAGTTCATCGGGTCTGCCATTGCGACTTTAAGTATGTTCGGGTTCTTCTCATCAAAACCAAAAGGAATTAAGACATTCTTCTTCATAATGTCTTCCGAAACGAGCTTAACCGCGTTTTCATCGATACCGACCTGTCTTAAGTTGACGGTTCCGATTCCCATCTGCGTACTTAATACATCAGCAAAGTCCTCCTGCGAAATAAAGCCCATTGCGATAAGCGTTTCGCCAAGCTTTGTGTTTCTGATCTTCTGTTCACGCAGTGCGACGTTTAACTGACCTTCATTAATAAGGCCCTGGCTTATTAACAAATCACCTATTCGTACTTTTTTATGAATCATCCTTAAATCCTCTGGTAACCCCTATTGAATCGTAATATTTGGCGTATTGTCGCTGTATTCACTAATTTCCCCGTTTGTCTTAATTGCCTCTCTTAGTGACGGCACAAACTTTGCATAATCGACCATCGAAACATTTAAATCGCAGCTTCCTTCAACTCCCGGTGCATTCCCCGAATCCGTGTACTGCCATATCGTAAAATCATACAAAAAATCGTTCTCATCAAGATACTGCGGTGCCCATAAATCGTACTCTTTAAGCATGCTCACATCAAGCTTTCGACGAAGCCAGTTCTCGGAAGCATAAATCATCGGATAGTAGCCCGCTTCCTTAATCCGCTCACAAAACGCAATGCAAATCTTCGACAAATCTTCTCTGCTGAGCTCAGCTGTAGTCGTCCTCGCCTCTTCGTCTTCAACATATTCGGTGTCAAATGCCACCGGATAGGAAATATCGTAATTCTCAATGAGCTTTATCACATAATCAGCCTCAGCTATCGCTTCCTGCTCTGTAATCGCCTGTGTGAAAAAATACACCCCAAGCTTCAAATTGTTCTCATTCGCCGCTTTTGCATATTCCTTGAACCTCTCGTCTTCGATAAGTCCGCCTTCTGTATAGCCTCTGTAGCCACATCTTAGCATTACAAATTCGACAGGAGAATCAGCCAGCTTTTTAAAATCGACCTTGTTGTTGTGATAGCTTAAATCAACGCCGACATGTGAAATCTTCTCTCCGTTTTCGTTATAGTAAGCCATAAAGCCGTCTTCTATAACAAAATTATCAGGATTGTATGAATTTCTTGGTATTTCACCGTATTTAATATTTCTCTTAGGGAAATATACATTTACAGGCTTTTTTGCCTCTCTGATTTCTTCCTTAAGTGCATCTGTTTTTATCTTTTCGTTTTTGGCATCGACCTCATGGATTACAATCATTCCTGCAATAAAGCCGATAAGGATGCACATTATCGATAAAAGTATTATTACTAAATTGTTTTTTCTTCTTCTCAAGTTCCGTTCCTTTTTCTAAAATAAGAACTTAAAGTCTGTTAAGCACTGCTAAAATCTGCTTTTTAATAATCGGTTTTTTAATGACGCCCGACACCCACATTGCAGTCTTCACTTCTTCATATTCCTGGTATGGGCTGTTCTCATCAATCATGATGCAAATCTTAGACTGCATTCCGGCAGGCTGATTTTTAATGCTTCTTGTAATCGCGGTTCCGGACATTCCGTTAACATCATTGGCTATGACGATAATATCGGTTTTGTTTTTGACTATATAATCAATTGCCTTCATGTTCGAGTCAACGATTGCCACTTTATAGTTTTCATTCAAGAAAAGCTCAAATGCCTTAAGCGAATTCTTATCCGTATCGACAATAAGCACTGACTTAGGTCCCGTAGGCTCCTTAGGTACGCTCACCGCATCTCTTCTGATGATATTAACAGGAGTGTTTATTGTTGTTCTTTTATTCCATAAATATGCATCTGAATAATTAATAAGTGCCGGGTCATAGTCATCAGCAAGAAGGTCGTTAACCTTACTTACATCGCTAAGCTGATGAATCGAAGAAATATCGTTTTCAATCTTCCACTTAGAAATCGGTACATTAATCGCAGGCTTTGGAAGCTTTGATTTATTAAGTCCTAAGTTAAGCTCAACCTTCTCGCCGATTGCCTCTTTCTCCTTAAGAAAATTCTCTAAAATCTCATATACTTCCTTAGCAGTCCTCTTTGTATTCTTAACCGATTCGGACATTTTCTCGATGACCTTTTTGTCCTCATACGTTGCAACTCTCATTGCTTCAGGAACGCTTGTGTCAATTGAATAAACGGTTCCCATAAGCTTTTCGGGCGACTTAACAATCGTGTTTTTCTCGGTCTTTTCTTCTTTATTTAAAGTGTCCAAAGCCGCCATTTCAGCTTCTTCTATGCAATCACTTATTGCCATAAAAAAATCCGAGTCGTCTATGCTTTGTGAGTAAAAAAACGGGTCTGCAACATCATAAAAGTCCAGGCAGTGCGGTGCAAATTCATCGGCAGTCAGTAAGATGACCGGCGTATTTTTAAGTCCTACTCTGTCAGGGTCTTCCTTGATATACTTAAAAATTGAAAGTGCATTTGTACTGTCTTCATCGGCATTCAATATTACAAGTCCGATGTTTTTATCATCAATTCCGGTGCGAAGCTTTTCCTTTGCATCCTGATATCTTGAGAAAGATACGTCAAAATAATCAGGTATCGCTCCTTGAATTTCCTTTGTAAATTTGATGTCGCTATTAATAATAAGCGCTTTTATACTCTTATTTCCCATAGGTCGTTTCCTAATTTTCTATTTCGACGCTAAGTGATTTTGATTTCTTCACATAGTTACCTTCAATATCGCCATCACTAGCCGGGATATCGTCTACCGCCTCGATTTCATTAATGTCTGCTATTATCAACGTATCATCTACGTCTTTTGTATCGCTATCGTCTTCTTTTTCTTCTTGTTCTGACTCTTTAGCTTCTTTAAGTTCTTTCTTTTCTTCTTTAGTTTCTATGTCTTTTTCTGTGTTTTCTGTGCTGTTCTTGTCTTTTTCCTTGTTGTTTTTACCGTCTTTTTCGTCTGAGTTTTCAGCTTCAGCTACGTCTTTTTTGCTTTCATCTGAGGCTACCTTGTCAACTTTATCCTTCTTGTCAGATTTGTCGGCATTTTTTTGTTCTTTTTTATCTTCTGATTTATCTTCTTCGGCCTTTTTCTCTGAATCCTTAATATATGGCGGAACAGGGATTACCTTGCCGTCACGGTTCATTATGCAATTGCCCTGAAAGATTGACTCTTCATCGATTACAAACTTTTTGGTGATTACATCACCGTAAATCTCGCCGGTTGCTTCAACATTCACCTTGTCTCTTATGCTCATGTTGCCCTCAACAACGCCTGCAACAATTATGCTCTCGGCTTCGATTGTGCCGACAATCTTTCCTGTCTTAGTGAGAACCACAATTCCGTCGGCTCTTACATCGCCGATGATTGTGCCGTTGATTCTGATTGATGACTTTGTCTTAAGCGTTCCTTCAATAAGCGTGTCGACGCCTACCATTGTCGTAATTGTAGTCGTATCAACCTTGATTCTGTCGTCGTTTGCTATATATTTGTCTTCTTTCTTCTTCCTGTTAAAAAACATATCTTCTCCTTAATTATGTTTTTTATGGCTTGTTTAATTAGATTTTGAAACAGCAACTATCTTTAGTTTATGTTTTATTAACCAATTGGTTAATAATTACCTGGTGTTATTCATATCTATAATTAATTAGTCTCAAAAAACTGCTTTGGGTCTTGTCTCTCGTTATCAAGAAGTACTGAGTATGAGAAAATCTCATCGTCCTCTGATACGTATAAGAGAACCTCTCCTCTTACTACATCATCACCCTTCTCAACCTTAAGCTTTTCCTCAACAGTGTACTCTGTTTTGTAGCCGTTCTTGTGGTCGATTGTTAATGTATAGCCATACATGTTCTCTGTGATGTCTTCAACCGTACCGTTAGCTGTTGCAACAATTGCCACACCCTCAAGGCAGCTGTATGAAATAGCATTTTCGATAATGATATCTGAAATCGGAAGAGCGTGACCTTTGTACGGAATTATGCTTGGAATGTAAAGACCTGCTGTCTGAATTTCAAGCTCGCTCACCTTATCCTTTAATTCACTTATTGTATCTTCATTAAGCTTAACAATTTCCGTAAGCTCGTCGTTCTTCTTTTGCAGGCTTGTGTTATCAACCTCCATGTTGTCTATTACTGACTGAAGCGACGAATCATTCATAAGCTTATAGTTCTTATATGCAAATGAAATAATTATGCAGGCGATTATTACGACTGCTGCAAGAGCCAGTACAACATACCTTGCGATTTTATCAATTGAAAACTCGTACTGTTTTGCATCGTCTGTCGAATCAGGAACAAGCATTACCGTGTACCTTGACATTTTAAGCCTCGGCTTTTCTTTTTTCGGGAGAAAATCGGCCGCGTTTTCCTCTTTACTGACAGTCTCCTTAAGTTCCTCTTTATTTTCCATTATTAATAGTTCCTTACTGTATTTTGGGCGCACGCACCCACACTCATTTTAACCCAAAACGTTTACATAATCAATAGTGAGCAGTTAAGGCATTATATCTGATTTGACACACAAAAAAGAGACGGGTTACCCGTCTCTTTTTAAATCTTTCTAACAGCTATTCCTAACATATATTGAAAACTTTAATCCCAAGATGTATTAGAAAAAATGCAAATTATGTAAGATTAAAGCTTTGTAACGTTTGTTGCCTGAGGTCCTTTTTCGCCCTGAACTACATCAAACTCAACCTTAGCGCCCTCGTCAAGTGACTTGAACCCTTCCATGTTAAGTCCTGAGTAGTGTACGAAAACATCATTTCCTGCTTCGTCAGAAATGAATCCGTAACCTTTCTGGTTGTTAAACCATTTAACTGTACCTGTCATAACAGTACCTCCATAAAATATATCAATAAAGCTAATAAATGCTTTACCGTCTTATTTATTCGTTCGGCATATGCTTTGATGCAAATTGAATATTATCTTTACATCGGCTTTTGCATCTGAGCAGCGGCTGCCTGCTTATTAAACTGTGCAAACTGTGCTTTAAGCTTAACCGATTCCTGTGCAATATCTTCATGAACACGCTGGAAAGCGGCAACAACGGTAGGGTCAAACTGCACTCCGGCACCCTGTGTAATAATGTTGTATGCCTGCTCGTGACTCATTGCCTTTTTATATGAACGCTCTGCAGTAAGTGCTTCATAAACGTCTGCCACTGCAATAATTCTCGCCAGTATCGGAATGTTCTGTCCCGGGAGCCTGTCAGGATATCCCTGTCCGTCAAATCTTTCATGATGATATCTTGCCATCTGATAACTGTATGTCAAAAACTTGTTGTTCGGCAGAAGGTATGCATACTTCTGAATTGAACTTGCGGCAAGCACTGTATGTCTTTTCATCATCATAAATTCTTCGTCAGTGTACTTACCCTGCTTTTGTAAAACGTAATCCGGTACGCCGATTTTACCCATATCATGAAGTCTTGATGATAAGATGATAATTTCAAAATCCGACGGATCGATTCCGTAATTAATTCCCGACACGAGCATCTCTCTTAAGAGAATTTCAAAATACTTAGAAACTCCGATGTTATGTGTTCCTGTGTATGGATCCTTTTCAGCAATAAGGTCTGTGATAATACCGATGATGAAATACTCAAGCCTCATTGCATTCTCTGCATAATAGTTGGCAGTCTGCTGAAGTCCTGATGTCTTCTCTTCGATTGATCTTTTGTATTCAAGTAACTCTGCCTGCAGTTCTACTCTCTTCTTAAGGAGATCAGGAACTATCGGCTTTCTGATGAAATCAACGGCACCAAGTCTGTAGCACTCAAGCTCTGTTGCATTGTCAACATTGCCCGATAAAAAAATGACCGGAACGTTTTTCGTCTTATCGGATGTTCTTATTCTTGTCATCATTTCAAAGCCGTTGATAACAGGCATTTCAACGTCAAGAATAATCATATCCGGAACAGTTGCTTTCGAAAGTCTTGTAAGCGCAGACTTCGGATTGTTCATGGGGATGACGCGATAATTATCTTGTAAGGTTTTCTGTGCTATGACAAGTTCTGTTTCGTTGTCATCAACAATCATTATTGAGTACATCTGATAACCTCCATAAGATCAAGGTCGCCGCCAAATATGTTAAGAGCAGTACCTATAGTAAAATCAATTTTATTATTACCGATACTGCGTATCTTTGCAATATCATCAAGTGATGAAATTCCACCCGCATAAGTAACAGGAATCGGACTCTTTTCAAGAATTCCCGCAATCGTTGCATTAATTCCTGCTTTTCTGCCTTCAACATCTACAGCGTGAACAAGCAGCTCATCACAATATTCAGACAAACTAACAATTAAATTTTCATCCAAAACGACATCTGTAAACTTCTGCCATCTGTCAGTTACTACATAATACTTGCCATTGCGCATTCTGCAGCTGACATCTAAACAAATGTGTTCCCTACCAACAGCTGAATTCAGCCGATTTAGATTATTATAACATATTTTTCCGTCACTGAAAACATAAGATGTGACAATTATGTGACTTGCGCCTGCTAAAATATATTCTTCGGCGTTTTTATCGGTAATTCCACCGCCAATTTGCATTCCGCCTTTGTAAGTCTGTAACGCTTTTACGGCTTCTGCCTTTGTGGCTTCGTAATATTCTGAGTCCTTACCGTTTAATATTATAATGTGACCGCCGCTTAAGCCATACTCTTTATAGAGATTTGCATAATATGCGCTGTCTTTTTCTGAGACAAAGTTGTTTTGTGCACTGTCGTTTTCATCCCGTAACGAGGAGCCGACAATTTGTACCACATGGCCATTATGAATGTCAATGCATGGTCTGAACTTCATATTATTCCTTTTCCGATAATGTTCCGTCTCTATATGCTTTAAGCAGATTTTCAAGCTCTGCGATTGAGTCTCTGATAGCGTTTCCTGTGTCGGTGTCGGCTACGCGAAGCCTGAAGTTCGGAGTCTCAACCAAAATGTTATCTGAGTAAACGTCGGTCTCGTTTCTGATTGCCTCTTCCTTAGATTCAAATGGCTTATGCGCTGCAATTCTCATGCCGTGTGAGCTGAATACAAGCGTGTAGCCGGCGATTCCGGTCTTGCCCTGGTAAGCCTTAGAAAAGCCTCCGTCAATAATCATAAGCTTTCCGCCGCATTTTACAGGGTTTTCGCCGTTCTTCTGCTCAACCGGTACATGCCCGTTAATAATGTGCGAATAGCGCGGGTCGAGCGAGAATTCCTTAAGTATTTTATCTACTGTCTTCTCATCATCAAGAAGCTCGTAGTATTTGTTTTTCTTTTCTTTCCTTACTTCCTTGTCTTCTACGAAGTAAGTCTCAAATGTCGCCATTTTGTCCTTGCCAAACACAGGCGAATTCGGATTGGCCCATATGTAATACAGTATGTCCTCTCCTTTTCTCTTGTTTTCAGGATTTTTCGAGAAAAAGCCCTTTCTTGCATAATGCTCAAGCACGTCATAGAGTGCCTTGCCTGAGTAGTCGTCTCCAAAAATCCTAACCTTCTTGAATTCGCCGTTTTCATCAAGCGGCACACATCCGTGGTACAAAAGATTTGAATTGTAAATCTTGTACATGCTGCCCTTTGTGTATAAGAATCTTATGTGTCTTTGCAGCTTCTCAGAATGCGTGAAGGCATGCTTAATCTTCTCAACTACGATTTCCTCTTCCTTAGAAAGCGCATATGGATCGTCTTTATCTACAGTCGGAAAATCCATATCAAGCATGTCGTATGATTTTTTGTTAATAATAACAGTGTTATTTATGTAGTCGATTTTATCAAGCAACAGCCTGTCATCCATCTCAAATTCAGGGTTTCTCTTAATGAGCTGGCCCTCTAATTTAAACTGGATAATCGTAATCGCCTTGTGCATCATCACTTCAAGCTTGTAATCAGTCTGGTCCTTTTCCTTTGAAAGCTTAAGCGAAAATCGGGACAAATCTGTATCTGCATACGTATCCATCGCAAAAGTCGCAAGCGGAATCAGATTGATGCCGTAGCCTTCCTCGATTGTATCAAGATTTCCGTAACGCGCCGCGATTCTTAAAACCGTTGCAATGCAGGCAGTCGAGCCCGCCGCAGCACCCATCCACAGCACATCATGGTTACCCCACTGCACATCAATTGAATGATGACTCATGAGCTTGTCCATAACAATGTGAGGTCCGGGACCTCTGTCAAAAATGTCGCCGATAATGTGCAAATGGTCGATAACAAGTCTTCTGATCAGGTTGCAAATTGCCACAATGAATTCAGGAGCCCTGTCGATTTTGATTATTGTGTGAATAATTTCGTTATAATATGCTTCCTTATTCTGGACTTCTTCCTTTTCGGTAATAAGTTCTTCAATAACATAGGCAAAGTCCTTAGGGAGTGCCTTTCTGACTTTCGATCTTGTGTACTTAGAGGCCACTCGCTTAGTAATCTGGACGAGTCTGTGAAGAGTGATTTTGTACCAGTCGTTAATGTTATCCTCTGTCGACAAAACTATCTCAAGCTTCTCTTCCGGGTAATAGATTAAAGTCGCAAGTGACTTTTTGTCCTTCTCTGAAAGAGTGTTGCCGAATTCCTCGTCAATCTTACGTCTGATTGAGCCCGAACCGTTGTTGAGTACATGAATAAACTGTTCATACTCCCCGTGAATATCGGTCATAAAGTGCTCAGTCGCCTTTGGAAGGTTAAGGATTGACTGGAGGTTTATTATTTCCGTCGATGCCTGGGCAATCGTCGGATACTGCTCTCTTAAAAGTTTTAAAAATCTTATTTCGTTATCGTCCATGAATACGTCCCGGTTTGTTCTATTTGCATTATCATTTTATAATGCATGAATAGTGTATAGCATTTGTGGCTATACACTATTTTATTAAACATTATTATATGTAATTTTATTTAACAACATCAGCCATGGTATAAAGGCCCGGTTCCTTATTGTAAAGGAATTTAGCAGCCTGGATTGCACCCTTTGCAAATACCGCTCTTGAATATGCTGTGTGTGAGAATGTGATTACCTCGTCTTCTCCTGCAAAAATGACATCGTGTTCTCCAACAATTGTGCCGCCGCGAACGGCTGAAATACCGATTTCCTTTTCGTCCCTGACCTGACGTCTGCCACTTCTGTCATAAACATATGTGTACTCGTTATTTCTCGCTTCATTAACTGCATCTGCAAGTGCAATTGCTGTTCCTGACGGTGCATCAAGCTTCATCTTATGGTGCTTCTCAACAACCTCAACATCAAAGCCCGCCGGTGCAAATACATTTGCCGCATCCTTAAGGAGCTTTATTAATGTGTTGATTCCAAGTGACATATTTGCAGAACGAAGCATTGACACAGACTCTGCGGTCTTAGACACATTTGCAATCTGTTCTTCCGACAAGCCTGTCGTGCAGACAACACATGGAGTTTTTTTATCTTTGCACCATAAAAGGAGATTATCAATCGCCGCTGTCGCACCGAAGTCAACAACTACGTCTGCCTCAACATTCACGTCATTAATCGATTTAAAAACCGGATAATCATTAAGCTGTTTGTCGTTAATGTCTACGCCTGCAACAATTCGGATTTCATCGTCTCTATCAACGATTCCGGTAATCATCTGTCCCATTCGACCGTTACAGCCGTGCATAATCATTCTAACCATCTTGTTCCTCTTTTACTACAAGGTTATTCACAAAATATCATTTGTCGTTGGTAGTGTACCTCTGCCACTGATTGAAGGCGTCAGTTGCATAACACCCCTTAAAGCACGTTATAAGCCTGCATCTCTTTCTTAAGTCTCTCTGCATTCTGCGACTCCATCTCAGTTAATGGGCGTCTTACAACACCTGTGTCTCTGCCCTGAAGCTCTATTGCTTTCTTAACAGGGATTGGGTTAACTTCGCAGAATAAAGCTCCTACAAGCGGAATTGCTTCAATCTGAAGTTTTGCAGCCTTAGCTGTGTCTCCATCGAAAAATGCCTGACAGATGTCATGAGTCTGCTTCGGTGCAACGTTTGAAAGAACTGAGATTACTCCCTTGCCGCCAAGTGCAAGAATTGGAATAATCTGATCATCGTTTCCTGAGTAAATATCGATGTCATCCCCACAGAGAAGTGCAACCTTTGCAACCTGGGAAATGTCTCCTGAAGCCTCTTTAATGCCAACAATATTCGGCACGTTTTTGCATAATTTAGCAGCTGTCTCAGGTAAGATATTGCAGCCTGTTCTTGATGGAACATTGTACATAATGATAGGAAGCTTTACTGAATTAGCTACCATTGTGTAGTGCTCGATAAGGCCCTTCTGAGTTGCTTTGTTATAGTAAGGAGTTACTACGAGAAGCCCGTCAACCCCGTATTTCTCAGCTTCTGTTGATAAATAAATCGCTGTTTCCGTGCAGTTAGAACCTGTGCCTGCTATAACAGGAATTCTCTTGTTAACTACCTCAACGCAGAATTTAATGCAGTCAAGGTGCTCCTCGTGAGATAAGCATGAAGCCTCACCTGTTGTTCCGCACACAATAATTGCGTCTGTTCCGTTCTGAATCTGATACTCGATCTGGTCTCTGAAAGTGTCGTAGTCCACTTCACCGTTTGCTAAAAATGGAGTTGTAATTGCTACGCCTGCTCCTTTAAATATTGACATAATTCCCTCCTTTTGAATACTGCCATGGGTTGTGTTTGATTATATCGCACAAAAAAACCGCTACTCTCTCGAGGCGGCCCTAAAAAATCGTTATATTATTCGCGACTTCTTAGATAGCCCCCCATCCGATCCAAAAAGTCGTTAGTAGTACTCCAACTCGACATTTATCGGATGACAGTCATACATCTGTTAAATGTATGCCCAAGTACTGAAATGCCCAAATTCAGCCTTTCGGCGCCCAACCCTTTCAGGTGTGTTCATCTGCTCGGACCGCATCCGACACCCTACTGATGAGAGGCGCAACCTCTACCTAGGTGTTAATTTACCACATTGAATTAGTAAGGTCAATACTGATTTGCACGTTGCCTGCTGTCAATAAGTGCCTCATTAAGTTCTAGTGGAAAACAAGTGTTTTTCAAACCAGTACCAGTCCTTGCAATGATTAAGAACTTACTTTTTCCTTACTACTAATATATTATATTATTTTGTAACATATTCCAGGAACTGGATTGCATTCTCAGGATGAGGAGCATTCCATGCAATTGCAAGGACAACTTTGTCTTCAAGTGCAGTATTGTACGGGTAGCGCGAGTCTTCACCGAATAGCTTTTTACTATTATTGATGTAGATTCCCCCGATGTACTTTTCTCCATATGTAAATGGAAGCTTACCCTCACTGTCAGGAGCGGCGTCATCGTCATAAATCTTTTCGGTATAGTAATAAGGCTCGTAGCCCTTGCTAATCAGCTCTTCAAGCATTCCCTCAGGGAGCACTTCTTCCAATTTAGCATATCCGCCAACATCGGCCGCATCACTCAGCACTTCGTCAGGGCCGCATATAATATCTAGCTCTTCCGCCTGATATTTCGAGACAACCTTAACCTGTCCGGCAACCGACTGCTGATTCCCTCCATTGTTGTCAAGATATGTTGTGTAATCAAAGCTTGCCCTGTATTCACCTTCATCCACGTTGTATTCGTTTAAAAAATCAGTATCTAAAGTGCAAAGGTCGCCCTGCTCGTTAGCCGTCGAATTAAGGAACATAACATCAAGATATACAGGCTTGCTGTTTTTAATAACCGCGGACGCCAACGATATTACAAAAGCAATAGCGCCTATCGTTCCAAGTATCCACCACTTGTAATAAGTCCAGATATACTCGCACTTCTGCTTATTATTCATATCCTTTAATTTATTTGTCTGCTCTCTTATTTCATCACTTACTGCCATAATATTATCCTTTATCTGAATTTTTTATTTAATTATATATTATATTCCCACGAAATACCTTTATCAAATGAACTTTTCGTGAACAAGAGTGCAGCGAATACCTGTCCCATATCTCACGCGGGGCAAGTGTTACGCGGGGCTAAATCAAGTAAAAAAGCGAAATTTGGCCCCGCGAGGTGTGTATCACAAGTGTTGCGCGGGGCTAAATCTAGTAAAATAGAGAAATTTGGCCCCGCGGGGTGTGTGGGACAAGTGTTAGGCGGGGCTAAATCGAGTGAAAAAGCGAGATTTGGCCCCGCGGGGTGTGTGGCACAAGTGTTACACGGGGCTAAATCAGCCTAAATTGCCACTTTTGGCCCCGCGGCGTGTGTGACACAAGTGTTAGGTGGGGCTAAATCAAGTAAAAAAGCGAAATTTGGCCCCGCGGGGTGTGTATCACAAGTGTTACGCGGGGCTAAATCAAGTGAAAATATAAGATTTGGCCCCGCGGGGTGTGCGGGACAAGTGTTACGCGGGGCTAAATCAAGTGAAAATATAAGATTTGGCCCCGCGGGGTGTGTATCTCAAGTGTTACACGGGGCTAAATCTAGTGAAATAGCAAGATTTGGCCCCGCGGGGTGTGTAAGACAAGTGCTACGCGGGGCTAAATCTAGTAAAATAGAGAAATTTGGCCCCGCGGCCGCAAGCTACCGCCCCGCTGCGAGCGGCGCGAAACCCCCGGGGCACATGGGTGCCCCGGGGGGTTCAGTATTGTCAGTATGATATGCTATATAAATTATCCAAGCACGATTTCTACGTTGTATTCTTTTGTTCCTTCTTCGATTGGAACGATGTTTCCGGCAACTTCCTTGCCGTTGACAATCATCTTCTTAACGCCCTTGCATACATGATCAGGGTTTGTAACCTTGATGTTGTACATTGCTCCTCTGTACTGACGAGTTGCGCTTAAGCCATCCCATGCTGATGGGATTGAAGGATCAATCCTAAGTCCGTCAAAGTCAGGTGCGATACCAAGGATGTACTGTGAAATTGCAACCATGTTCCATGCGGCTGTACCCGTAAGCCATGAGTTCTTGCCCTGACCAAAGTTCTTGCCCGGTCTTCCGATATCCGAGCCTGCGTCCTTACCACCAATCATCTGGCCGTATACGTATGGCTCAGTCTTGTGAAGGTCTGATGTTTCCTCAGTGAATGCGGGTGCAATTTCTGAGTAGTATTTGAATGCCTGGTCGCCTTCTCCTGCATAAGCTGCTGCACAGATAATCCATGCGTTGTTATGTGTGAAGATTCCGGCGTTTTCTTTATATCCGCCCGGATATGTTGAAATTTCGCCGTACTGGATATAGTACTTTGTGAAAGCAGGGTTGTTAAGAACAAGTCCGTGTTCTGTGTTAAGGCGCTCATCAATTGATTTAAGTGTCTTCTTTGTAGCTTCCTCACCGATGTCTGACATAATTGCGAATCCCTGTGGCTCGATGAAAATCTGGCCTTCTTCGCATTCCTTAGAGCCCATCTTTTTGCCTTCGGCATCATATGCTCTTAAGAACCAGTCACCGTCCCATGCTGACTCCATCATGTTAGCCTTCATCTTGTCGATTTCAGCCTGAGCCTTTGCAGCCTCTTCTGTCTTGCCAAGGTGGTTAAGAATGCTGACATAGTTTGGTCCTGCATATGTAAAAAGTGCCGCAACAAACACTGACTCAGCCACTTTAGAATATCCACCCTCAGCTGCAAATTTAGGATTTGTATATGTCTGGAACGACTCACCCGGTGTATCTGAGTAACATGATAAGTTGATACAGTCATTCCAGTCAGCTCTCATTGCAAGAGGAAGTCCATGAGGTCCTAAATTATCAACGATATGGTAGAATGAAACCTTTAAGTGCTCAAGAAGTGTCTGAGCTACTGACATATCGTTGTCGTATGGAACCATCTCATCAAGAATTGACCAGTCGCCTGTCTCCTTAATGTAAGCTGAGACAGAAAGGATAAGCCATAATGGATCGTCTGAGAAATCTCCTCCGATATCTGCGTTACCTTTCTTGGTAAGCGGCTGATACTGATGGTAGCATCCACCGTCCGGGAACTGAGTTGAAGCGATGTCGATGATACGCTCCTTAGCTCTGTCAGGAATCTGATGAACAAATCCGAGTATGTCCTGGTTAGAATCTCTGAATCCCATTCCACGGCCGATACCTGATTCAAAGTATGAAGCCGAACGTGAAAGGTTGAATGTAACCATACACTGATACTGATTCCAGATGTTAACCATACGGTTAACCTTCTCATCAGGTGTGTCGACATTTAAAATAGAAAGAAGCTTATCCCAGTATGCACGAAGTTCAGCCATTCCTGCAGCAAACTTCTCTGCTGAGTCGTACTTTTCAATCATTGCCTTTGCCTTAACTTTATTGATAGTCTTGCCATCAGCCAGGAACTTCTCGTTAACAGGCATTTCTACGTAACCAAGAACGAATACTAATGTCTTAGACTCGCCCGGGTTAAGCTTAATCTTCTTATAATGTGATGCGATTGGAGCCCAGCCATCAGCAAATGAATCGTTTGCCTTGCCTGCAAGTACTGCCTGCGGATTGTTGAATCCGTTGTAAAGACCGATGAACTCGTCTCTGTCTGTATCGTATCCGTCGATTGTATCGTTAACTGAATAGAATGCGTAGTGATCACGGCGGTCTCTGTACTCTGTCTTATGGTAAATTACAGAACCTTCAACCTCTACACGACCTGTTGAAAAGTTACGCTGGAAGTTGTTCGAATCATCCTGTGCATCCCACAAGCACCACTCGGCAAATGAGAAGAGAGAGAATTCCTTAGCTTCACTGCCTTCATTGGTAATAACAAGCTGCTGAACTTCTCCACCGTAATCCTGTGGTACAAAGAAAGTAACCTGAGCCTTCAAATCGTTCTTCTTACCTGTAATGATTGTGTATCCCATACCGTGACGGCACTCGTAGAAATCAAGCTCAGTCTTAACAGGAGACCAACCCGGATTCCATACTGTTCCGTTTTCATTAATGTAGAAATAACGTCCGCCCATATCAATAGGTACGTTATTGTAACGATATCTTGTGATACGGCGCAATCTTGCATCCTTGTAGAAGCTGTATCCACCCGCTGTATTTGAAATCAGCGAGAAGAATCCCTGAGTTCCAAGGTAGTTAATCCATGGATATGGTGTTCTAGGTGATGTGATGACATATTCGCGATTCTTATCATCGAAAAAACCAAACTTCATAATTCCCTCCAAGTTCATTATACTTTTTCATATTTTCCATTTACGCACATTACTTAATCGTTTTACGTAATCGTTTAAGTAAATATAACAAATTGAATTTTTCTTTGCAATACATATTTGCTATTTTTATGAATAATCATAATTTATAAGTCCTCATTATGTGAAAATTGCACAATAAAAAATAGTAGAATTTTTCTCTCTGCCGCAAGATGATTTTAGGTCGGTTGA
>SAMEA3663209__coassemble_423_pt1 | contig 48528 bp, 52 predicted proteins | sample SAMEA3663209__metabat2_high_PE_008 | metagenome-assembled genome bin SAMEA3663209 (sample SAMEA3663209) | pig gut metagenome | biome: pig gut; feature: pig-associated habitat; material: faeces | place: China | collected 2013 | reverse complement strand
ACGAGAAACATTACAGAGAATAATTCCTAAACAAAAAGCGTTAGTCTTTGTAGAGGAAGAGTGATTTTTTCTCAAAAAGAACCCAGTATTTATGCAGGATAATACTCATTAAAGTTTTCCGGATCCTATTTACTTGGTTGGGTAAAAGATTGAAAATTCGTTACTTTTAATGTATGCTGTATAAACATTACGTTGCGTAAAAATAAGCGAAACATAGAAAGGAGACGCTAATAATGTTCAATATGCACCATATCAGACATAATCGTTATAGCAGTTCCTTGTTATGTTTTATTATCGTATGTATTCTGGTAGTATGTACTTCTAATGAGAAGCCGGAGTTTGAGAAACTTTCATATTCGGGTTCAAATACCTCCAGTTCGATAACATCGCCGGGGAATGAGTTTTATGCTCTTGTTTCTGACGAAATAACCAATTATTCGGTAATTAAAAGTATTGTTTCAAAGAAACCTGTTGCAGGAAAAACCATCGGCTCCAGGGAGCAACTGACCTATGCTGTAATAGGTGGTCTGTTTATACTTGTCGGTATATGTGTATTCTTTCTGCTGTTTTTCTTTAGAGAATTAACAACAAGTCATCATTTTATCATTACTTTTATCCATAATCTGGATGGAATGAAACCCTAGTCTCAATTAAATACATAACACGTAGTCAGGTGAACGTAGGATACGTTTGCCTTGTTTTGCTATGGAAAAGAGAGATGGAGGTTATAAGATCACAGATTGAAAACTCGGAGGTAAGAGAAATGCTTACAAATATAATAGTAGCCATAATGAGTGTAATAGCTATAGCAGCAGGGATTTGGGTCTGGTGGATGGAAAATGGCGGTTCGTCTGAAGATTCTAAAAAGGATGATGATATAAAGTACAACGACATAGAAGAAACAGAAGGGAAAAGTAAAGATGAGAAAAACTAAGATTATATGCACAATAGGACCGGCAAGTGCCGGCGAAGAGATACTTACCAAAATGTGCCAATCCGGAATGAGTGTGGCAAGATTGAACTTCTCTCACGGAACACATGAGGAACATTTGGAAAAGATCAAGATGATAAAGAAGGTCAGAGAGAAGCTGGGCTATCCGTTGCCGATTATGCTTGATACCAAAGGACCGGAGTACAGGATCAGGGGTTTTAAAAACAGGAAAGAAACCCTGCAGGATGGACAGACCTTTACATTTACTACGAGAGATGTTTCAGGGGATGCGACTATTGTTTCCGTAAACTATGCAGCCCTTGTGTCAGAATTAAAGGTTGGTGACAGGATACTTGTAAATAATGGTTTGCTCATTTTTGAAGTCAAGGAGTTGACGGAAACAGACATAGTGTGCGATGTCATAGCCGGCGGAGAAATCTCAGATCATAAAAGCATGAATTTTCCGGGGCATGTGTTCAAAGGTGATTTCCTCAGTGAAGCTGATAAATCCGATCTGTTGTTTGGTATTGAGAATGATATTGATTTTGTTGCGGCATCTTTTGTGTCTAACAAAGAAAATGTCAGTGAACTCAGGAATTTTCTTGATGAAAACGGAGGCAAGGATATTGATATTATCGCCAAGATTGAGAACAGATCCGGTGTGGATAATATTGATGAGATATGTGAAATCGCTGATGGGGTAATGGTGGCGAGAGGAGACTTGGGCGTTGAGATTCCATTTATTGAAGTACCAGCTATCCAGAAATACATTATCAAGAAATGCAGACTTCTCGGAAAAAGGGTTATTACCGCAACGGAGATGCTTGAATCCATGATACATAATCCCAGACCTACGAGGGCAGAGATTTCGGATGTTGCCAATGCTGTATATGATGGTTCTTCTGCCATAATGCTTTCCGGGGAATCTGCTGCGGGGAAATATCCTGTTGAAGCTGTAAGGAATATGGCAGAGATCGCAGAGTATACAGAAAAGAATATTGACTATGTGAAAAGATTTTACAGAACGGATTATGTCATAAAGAACAATCTGGATGCACTCTCACATGCCACATGTGCAATGGCAATCGATACCAAGGCAAAGGGAATCGTAATAAGTTCCATATCCGGGATGACTGTCAGAATGGTAAGCCGGTTCAGGTGCCCGGTGGATATAGTCGGTATGACGACTTCGCAAAAGGCATGGCGGAAGTTGAACCTCAGTTGGGGAGTTACTCCTGTCATGAGTGATGAATTTGAATCGGTCGATGTCATGTTCTACCATGCGAGTCGACATGCTATGGATATTCTTGAACTTAAAAGTGGAGACAATATCATACTTACCGGTGGACAGGCCAGCAAACAATCAGGCAGTACCAACACAATACGCCTGGAAACGATAAGGTAGAGGAGGTATGTTTCTATGAATATTTTGCTTCAAATATTGCTTCTGGTGGTAGGTTTTGTATGTCTTGTTAAGGGCGCTGATATGTTCGTAGGTGGAAGCTCAGCACTCGCCAGGAATTTTAATGTTCCCGGGTTGATCATAGGATTAACGATTGTTGCGCTTGGGACAAGTACACCGGAAATGGCAGTCAGTACAGTTGCAGCGTTTCAGGGTTCAAACGAGATCGCACTCAGTAACGTTGTAGGCTCCAATATTTTTAATCTATTGGGTATTCTTGGAATATGTGCGATCATTTATCCTCTTCCGGTTGATGGGATTGTATTAAAGCGGGATTTCCCTGTTGCGATCATCACCACTATACTGCTTTTACTGGTGTCCTGCGGTTCAGTATTGTTTAATGGACACTTTGCCGAATACGGTATGGATCGTGAAGTTGCCGTTGTATCGCGGCCGGTGGCATTTATCTTTGTGGTAATGTTTATCGGGTATATTGTTTTCCTGGTCTTAAAAGAGAGGAAAAATCCAACCGATGACGAGCAAACCGGCAAAGAGCCTATGTGGAAGTGTTTATTGTATATTGTGATCGGACTTGTGATGATCCTTGTGGGAGGACAGGTTGTAGTAAACTGCGCAAAAGAAATCGCAAGAGCAGCCGGTATGACAGAGACGCTGATAGGGCTTACAATCGTGGCTATCGGAACATCCCTTCCGGAACTGGTCACATCTGAAGTTGCCGCCAGAAAGGGTGAAACCGGTATGGCGATTGGAAACGTTATTGGTTCTAATATTTTTAATCTTCTGTTCATTTTGGGAATTTCGGCATTGATCCATCCTGTATCGATCAATATGGCTTCTGTATATGACCTGATGATACTCGTAGTAGTCAGTGGAATATCTTATATATTTGCCTTTACCTCGAGGAGAATTGCACGTGGCGAAGGAATATTGATGCTTATGATTTATGCTGCAGATGTTGTATTTGCAATACTCAGATAATAAATGATTGTAGATTGGAGGATGTGATGAGTTTGTTTTCGTTTTTTACATTATTGGGTGGTCTTGCCTTTTTCATATATGGGATGAATCAGATGTCACATAGTCTTGAGCGCATTGCCGGAAGCAAAATGGAGCGGATTATAAATAAGATGACAAAGAACCGCTTAAGCGGACTTCTTATGGGTTGTATTATTACCGTTGCTATCCAGAGTTCATCGGCTGTAACTGTAATGCTTGTTGGACTAGTTAACTCCGGACTTATGAATATAGGCAATACTGTCGCTGTTATCATGGGATCAAATATAGGAACAACCATAACAGCCTGGCTTATGAGCCTTGTGGGAATATCCAGTGATAATGTGTTTGTAAAAATGCTGAAACCGGAGTCATTTTCTCCGGCTCGCTAAAGTTCACATTACGGTATTTTAATTACATCATCAATTGTTTAATTACGTCATTTAGCGAAAAATGATGTAATTGACATTGATAATGAGTATAATGAGTGTTATTATTCAACCTCATCATTATAGCTTCTTCTGATACCGATGTTCATATTGGATTTCCTGTGCATCCATCCGTTTAATGAGCAGATATACCGATAGGTGCAAGAATTATTGCAAGGTGTATGTGTGATGGATAAAATTAATTCGCTATTAGCGAAAAAATATATTGACAAGTAAATTTTAATTCGTTATTATATAAGTACAGCATAACGATACTGTTTGTATCGTGGTCAAATCCCATAAATTGGAGCGCTTAGCGCTTGAGGAACATTCTTAAATGTGGATGTTCTACTGTTAGGGGCCGGCATGTTACTCAAAGACCCGTAGCACGCTGCAAGCACCACACGCTCTGCCTCGCTCGGGGAGCTCGGCAGAGCTCAAAGGGTTAGATAGGTTGTTCTGTATGCACCACACTTCTTTCGGGGTGGAAGTTGTACACTATATTACCAACTTCTAAAGGAGTGAATTATATGAAAAAAATGCTGTTCGTGCAGAATGTCCGAATGACACCTCAGAAACCTAACAAAAAATCTGAGAAAAGGCGTAAGAAACTAAGAAGCAAAATCTTTAAATTTTTGTTTCAAGGAATCGAAGCATTATGGATGCTGGTACAGATAATACAGTATGTTCTTCAGATTTTTAAGTAAAGAGGTGGCTATGGAAAACCTATCTAATTTTGATTATTCGTCGTAAGACTTTGTATTATATAAATTATTTTCGGAAGGAGGTATTGGCTTGATAGGAGATATTTTAAAGCGCACAAGAACAATATATGGCTATAAAGCTTCTGAATTAAGTGAATTGCTTGGTATTTCAAAAAGCTATCTTTCCGAAATAGAAAACAATAAGAAACAACCTTCTTTGGAATTACTTGAGAAGTATTCGGAGATATATGATATGAAATTATCATCTTTAATATTGTTATCGGAAAATTATGAAGAAGCAAGTAAAAACAATAAAGGTGATAAGTTTATTAGAAACATGATGATTAAGCTTATTGAAAAAATGACACCTGATATGGAGGAGTAATGCGGAAAGAAAGCCATAAGTATGATATTACACAGTGTGCATTATATAAGAAAAAAAGTTCCAAACAATTGAAAAAAGTTCTTTGTATAACTGAAGAAGAATATAAAGACATATTATCTATTGTACATTATCATAGTTTTCAAATTGACAAAAAGGATAGTACAGAGAAGAGAAATATTACGGCTCCGGATAAAAGAATTAAGGAAATACAAACCAGAATATTAAAACTGTTACAGAATGTGGAGAGACCTGCATGGCTAATTTCCGGAGAAAAAGGGAAATGCTATATAGATAATGGAAAAAGCCATTTAAATTCAAATTATTTTTTGACGATGGATATCAAGAAGTTTTATGATAATTGTTCTAGAGAATATGTTTTTCTTTTCTTTAAGAACCGATTGATGATGGCAGGTGATTTGGCAGGATTATGTACTGATATAGTTACTTATGATGGAGGAATTCCGACGGGATGTCCGACCAGTCAGATCATTGCATATTATGCATATGAAAATATGTTTAACGAGATATATAGAGTAGCATGTAAGTTTGGATGCGAATATACGGTATATGTTGATGATATGACTTTTTCATCAAAAAAGCCATTTGATATAAATCGAATGAAAAATGAAGTGGATTGTATTTTGAGAAAATATGGACATAAACCTAAATATAAAAAAGTAAAGTATTATTCAAAAGGCAAGAGTGTTCCGATAACTGGTACGATTGTTACGGGAAAACATGAATTGAAAGTTCCAAATAGATTACAAAAGAGAGTGTATGATGACTTTCAAGAATTGAAATATCTTTGTGGAAAAGGATTGTCAGATGTTGAAATCAAGAAGTTGAACAGTTTGAAAGGGAGAATTCAAGCTTCAAGAAACATTGAAGAAGGAAAATTCCCAGAAATCAATCGATTGACTAATTTAATAGGCTGAATTTGATAGGCTGAATTGAGAAATAATAGTTGAAAAAGTTTTTTGTTGACCATATAATATAAGCGACGAATACTGCAATTAGGTATAAGCCATACTATAGAAGGAGGTGTTAGATATGGCAACTTCAAGTATTACTAAAAACTTTGTCGTTTCCGGTCAAAGGCAAGTAGAAAAGTTTGCTAATGCTATCGAGGAATCCTATCAGGAGTCTCTTCATAGAGCACCAACACCTGACTTAAGGATTACACATTTACACGGTTCAGAAGAAGTTAAAAAATTTATGGCAAAAAGGAAGAAAACAAATGCTTAATGACGTAACAGTCTTTAACATTCGTGAATACTTGTCTGCCAAAGGCGATAAAGATCTCGGAGAGGATGAGTTACGACAACTCCTTTCCGAGTTTTTTTGTGATAAGAATCCGGATGTAGAGAGATTTTTGAAAGAACAATCAATAGAATTTACAAAGAAAAATCAGTCCGTTACATACTTGGTATTTTCTAATGAAGATGCTTCATTAGTTGGATATTTTACAATCACAATCAAACCAATTACTGTAAATGCAGAAAATTTCAGTAATACTATGAAGCGTAAAATAGCCAGGGTAAGTGAATTGGATGAAGAAAATGGTACATATACTCTTTCGGCATACCTTATTGCACAATTGGGAAAGAACTTTAAGGATGGAGCTAATGAGAAGATTACTGGGGAACAGCTACTTCAAGCGGCTGTAGATACTATAAAGGAACTTCAATATATGGCTGGAGGAATGGTGATTTTTCTTGAAGCTGATGATAATGACAAATTGATGCATTTTTATGAAGATGAGAATGGGTTTAAGAGGTTTGATACAAAGGAAGTTAAGGCTGGAACAGAGAATGAGCATATTTTGGTACAACTTTTGAAAATATTATAGTAATTAATAGATAAGAGATTTGAGAGGTTTATATGAACGAAAAGAAGGATCCTGGGTATATTAGATTGCTTCCTCTTAGTACAAATGATTTTCCTTCGTGTGAATGTGCAAAAATATTTATAGAAAATGGTTTTCACCGAGACGGAGAATTACTGCCAGGGCTATTGGACATATTTCTGGGAGACTATTATAGCAAGATGTTCATTTTGTTTCAGTATCAGGGAGAAATAATAGGCTCTGGAATTATGCATGCGATACATAAGAGAGAGCTATATTATCATACAGTTATTCATTTTGATATGGATACTGTTAATGTATTAGAAGAAGGAATAACAGGTTTTGAGTTCAAAAAGATTGTAAAAGAGTTTAAGAAATTTAATTCAGTAACTCAAAAGGTTGATGATAAATATCTGGAACAAATCAATCATCTTATTTCTGAAAAACGTCATAGAAAAAAGCAACAGTTGGATGAGTGTAGTTCTGTTGTGTTTAATAAATCAGAAGGTGGAAGAATAGAGTATTATACTACGAAATATGAACGATTAAATAAATACAGAAGCGAAGCTATTCGAATTCATGGTTCAAAGTGTGAGATATGTGGTTTTGATTTTGGTGAAACATATGGTCATATGGGAGATGATTATATTGAGGTTCATCACATAGTGCCTTTATTTTCTTTAAAGCAGGAAGTAATTCCAAATCCAGAAACGGATATGATATGTGTGTGCTCAAATTGCCATCGAATGCTTCATAGAGATAAATACTCCATAGTAGAACCGGAGAGATTAAAAGAAATAGTAAAATATCAAAGAGAAAAAGAGAAGAAAATAACATAGCATGATTGCAAAATGCTTGCAAAAAGTCTCGAAACGATAAAGAATGCATAGAATATCAAGAATAATTATACAAAATATAGCAATACAAAACTTGATTAGAAACAATATATAGTTGCCGAAATCGAGATTGAATAATTTCAATTTGATACTGATTATTTTATATGGCAGGTAATCTATAGGATTACCTGCTGTTTTATTTTCTTGGGAATTTGCATAAGGTATTTTAATTACATCATCAATTGTTTAATTACGTCATTTAGTGAAAAAATGATGTAATTGACATTGATAATGAGTATAATGAGTGTTATTATTCAACCTCATCATTATAGCTTCTTCTGATACCGATGTTCATATTGGATTTCCTGTGCATCCATCCGTTTAATGAGCAGATATACCGATAGGTGCAAGAATTATTGCAATATGCGATTCGATTGATGCTATTACATCTAACCGCTGTTATCGTAAAGCACATAATTTTGATTACTGTTATGAGGAAATAGAGAAGCTGTATTTATAAAAAAACATTCTGAATTTCTCGTAGAACTTTTGTACTATATATGCTATATTGGTGAAATAAATCTAGGTTAAGGTTTATACATATATAAGCAAAAGGAGGAGCGTAGCTTGAGTCATTTACCATTAAACATTCGTGTCCCAATCGAGGAAGATAATCCCAGCATTATTCGTATGGAAGAAAAGTGCATAAAATGTGGTATGTGTAAGGACATATGTACCAGCCAGATTGGTGTGCACGGAACATACACATTAGAGCAGACCTGTGGGGAGGCAGTATGCATCAATTGTGGGCAGTGTGCCAATGTGTGCCCGGTAGACAGTATAACGGAAAAATATGAATATAATTATGTAAAAGAGGCAATCAAAGACCCGGATAAGGTTGTAATAGTCAGCACATCCCCTTCAGTAAGAGCAGCACTTGGAGAAGAGTTCGGTATGCCAGATGGCAGCTTTGTACAGGGTAAGATGGTGGCTTTACTCAGAAAGCTTGGAGTTAATTTTGTTCTTGATACAAACTTTGCAGCCGATTTGACAATTGTGGAGGAGGCAAGCGAGTTAATAGAGCGAGTTACTAAGAATACCGCACCTTTGCCACAGTTTACCAGCTGTTGTCCAGCCTGGATAAAGTATGTAGAGACATACTATCCTGAGATGATTCCTAATCTCTCAACAGCAAAAAGTCCAATTGGAATGCAGGGTCCAACAATTAAGACATTTTTTGCTAAGAAGAAGGGAATTAATCCAGAGAATATTGTTAATGTGGCACTTACACCATGTACGGCAAAGAAGTTTGAAATTCGCAGAAATGAAATGAACGCTGCAGCGAAATATCTTGGAATTGATGACATGCGTGACATGGATTATGTTATCACTACAAGAGAACTGGCAAAATGGGCCAATGAAGAAAATATTGATTTTGCCAGTCTTTTAGATAGTGATTATGATGATTTCATGGGCGAAGCTTCTGGAGCTGGTGTTATTTTCGGCAATACCGGTGGTGTTATGGAAGCGGCGCTGAGAACAGCATACGAATATATTACAAAAGAGAAATCTCCAGAACAGCTTTTGAATTTTACACCTGTAAGAGGTTATGATGGTGTTAAAGAGGCAACTGTAAAAATTGGAGAGCTGGATGTAAGTATAGCTGTCATTTATGGAACTGCTAATGCGGGAAAAGTAATTGAAGAAATAAAGAACGGAAATAAACAGTATCATTTTGTTGAAGTTATGACGTGTCCGGGAGGCTGTATTGGAGGCGGTGGACAGCCAAAGAATGTTATGAAGGACAAGGATGAAGTCAGAAAAGCAAGGATTCAAAGCCTGTACACGAAGGATGAGGCAATGACTATTAGAAAGAGTCATGAGAATCCTGATATTAAAAGAGTATATGAAGAATTCTATGGGGAGCCATTAAGTGAGCTGGCTGAAAAAATGCTACACACTTCATATGAAGACAAGAGCAAAATATTAAATAGAAAAGGAGATAAAGAAATGGGTAAATGGGTATGTAGTGTATGTGGATATGTACATGAAGGAGAGCAGCCACCGGAGCAGTGTCCAGTATGTAAGCAGCCGGCTTCAGTATTTAAGAAAGAGGATGCAGTATCATCAAAGAGCAAATATGCAGGAACAAAGACAGAGAAGAATCTCTGGGAAGCATTTGCAGGAGAGTCACAGGCCAGAAATAAATATACATACTTTGCTTCTGTAGCAAAGAAGGCCGGATATGAGCAGATTGCAGCATTATTCTTACAGACAGCTGAGAATGAGAAAGAGCATGCCAAGCTTTGGTTTAAGGCGCTAGGAGAGCTGGGTGATACAGCAGAAAATCTTTTACATGCAGCTGAGGGTGAGAATGCTGAATGGACAGACATGTACGAGAGAATGGCTAAGGATGCAGAGGAAGAAGGATTCACTGAGTTAGCAGCACAGTTTAGAGGTGTTGGAGCAATTGAAAAACTTCATGAAGAAAGATACCGTGCATTGCTTAAGAATGTAGAAGCAATGGAGGTATTTAAAAAGAGTGGAGTAACTATGTGGGAATGCCGAAATTGTGGGCATGTAGTTGTAGGACTTGAGGCACCAGAGGTTTGTCCGGTATGTAATCATCCACAGGCTTATTTTGAAGTAAGAAAAGAGAATTATTAATTAGTCTTTTGAGAGCAGTGTATTCATAAATTATTGCACTGCTCTTTTTTATTGACATAATGGTTCATTACCTGCTTTTATTGCAGCATTTATTTCGCAAAAAAATTAGAAGAACAAAACGAGGTTTGAGGAATGGAAATCAAAATAATCAAGCAGGATTTTTCAGTATGTAAAGTGAAAGATTATGCATTTGTGAACTTCAATACAGAATACTGCTTTATCGGGAAAACTGATGAGGAAAAATCCTTGGTATGTATTACAAGTGATGTTCCATCAAATGTCACTCATCGTGATGATGGGTGGAAAGGTTTTCGCTTGCAGGGGATTTTGGATTTTTCTTTGATTGGAATATTATCTAAGATTGCCGCTCTTTTGGCAGAAAACAGTATTTCGATTTTTGCAATTTCTACTTATAATACGGATTATGTTTTTATTAAAGAGGAGAATTTTCAAAAGGCATTGGATATTCTTAAACAATCCGGTTATGAAATCGTAGAGTAAAATATCGGAGTTTGTCGAGCGATATGTTGAAATTCTCCCTATCAAAGAAAAGAGAGATGTCAATTGTTCTTACAGATAAGTGGATTGCTTTTATAGTGAATGGAGTGGAACGTATTATGCAGAATGAGTACAGCGGTAAAAGAACACAATTAATTAAACGTTTTTTTCCATATTTGAAGAAATATCGCAAAACTATGTATTTAGATTTGTTTTGTGCAGCATTAACATGTCTTTGTGATGTGGTACTTCCACTGATTCTTAGAACAATTACGAATCTTGCCATGACAGATTTGGCATCCTTGACTGTAAGTCTTGTTGGAAAGCTGGCACTTCTTTATCTGGTGCTTAGGCTTATAGATGCAGCGGCCCAATACTTTATGGCAGATATGGGTCATGTGATGGGTGTGTATATTGAAACAGATATGCGAAAGGACGCCTTTGATCATTTACAAAGACTGGGATACACATATTACTCCAATAATAAAATAGGACAGATTATGGGACGAATTACTAATGATCTGTTTGAAGTAACGGAGTTTGCTCATCATTGCCCTGAGGAATTCTTTATTGCAGGAATCAAATTTGTTGTAAGCTTCACTATTCTTTGTGGGTATAGTATTGGACTTACCGTACTTATTTTTGTATGCGTACCGATTATGGCTGTAGTATCGGTTGTTCTTAATCAGAATTTACGTGCTGCATTTCGTAGACAGCGAGTGCAGATTGGTGAGCTAAATGCGTGCATTGAGGAATCTCTGCTTGGAGAAAGAGTAGTAAAGGCATTTGCAGCGGAAGAACTGGAGGCATCAAAATTTGCCGAAGGAAATAATGATTTTAAGAAGATAAAGAAGCTGACATATCATTTTATGGCGATGTTTCAGGCATCTACAAGATTGTTTGATGGACTTATGTATCTGATTGTTGTTCTGGCAGGCGGTCTATTCGTGATTTATGGACATATTACTCCCGGAGATCTGGTAGCATATGTTCTGTATGTCTCTACATTGATTGCAACTATTCGGCGTATAGTTGAATTTGCAGAGCAGTTTCAACGTGGTATGACGGGCATAGAGCGTTTCTTTGAAATTATGGATGCTCCTATCGAGATTACAGATGTACCGGATGCAAAAGAACTTAAGGTTCTAAAAGGCAAGATTGAACTTAAGGATGTGAGTTTTGAATATCCTGATGATCATAACAGAGTATTGCATCATTTATCTCTTACTATTAACCCGGGAGAGCGAGTTGCGATTGTCGGTCCATCCGGCGGTGGTAAAACAACACTTTGCAACTTGATTCCAAGATTCTATGATGTAACCGGAGGCAGTATTGAGATTGATGAACAGGATATTTCAAAGGTAACACTTAGGAGTCTTAGAGAAGCAATTGGAATTGTGCAGCAGGACGTATATCTGTTCAGCGGCACAGTTGCGGAAAATATTTCTTATGGAAAGCAAAATGCAACAAGAGAAGAGATAGAAGAAGCGGCAAAGCTTGCAGGTGCAGACGGTTTTATTAGAGAGCTTAAGAACGGCTATGATACATATGTAGGCGAGCGAGGTGTTAAGCTATCCGGAGGGCAGAAGCAGAGAATCTCCATTGCACGTGTGTTCCTAAAAAATCCGAAATTATTGATTCTTGATGAGGCTACAAGTGCACTTGATAATGAAAGTGAATTGCTGGTTAGCAGGAGCCTTGACTGTCTCGCAAAGGGTAGAACAACTCTTACAATAGCTCATCGTCTTACGACAATCAAAAATTACGATAGAATCCTTGTGTTGGAGGAAGACGGTATTGCCGAAGAAGGAACACATGAAGAGCTCCTTAAGAAGCAGGGAATATACTATAAACTTTGGAATATGATTGAGTAAGTCTTACAGGTATTAGATAAAAAATAGAAAGGTGCGAAAATGATTAGAGAGGCCAATAAAAATGATTTAGAAGAAATATTAAATCTTTATCTATATCTGCATGAAAAAAGTGTTCCAAAAGATTCAGAACAGCTAAGAAAAACATGGGATAGCATTATTAATGATGCAAACCATCATCTTATCGTGTGTGAAATTGACGGTAAGATTGTGGCATCATGTGTATGTGTAATCATCCCTAATCTTACAAGAAATGTTCGCCCTTATGCGTTTGTTGAAAATGTGGTAACGCATGGAGAATATCGAAAGAAAGGCTATGCTACCGATTGCTTAAATTTTGCAAAGCAAATTGCTGAAGAAAATAACTGCTATAAAATGATGTTACTTACGGGTTCAAAAGAAGAAAGCACATTGAATTTTTATTCAAATGCAGGATATAACAGTTCTGACAAAACAGCATTTATACAGTGGATTAATATGTAGTGAAATCACAACCGGATCTACATCGACAGAGCGTCTATGCGGCTAAGTTCTTCTGTAGAAAAACTGGTGTTGTCGATGCAGCGTATACAGTCAGTAATCTGAGTTGCACGGCTAGCACCGATTAGTACGCTTGTTATGTCTGAATCCTTAAGAATCCAGCTTAACGCAAGCTGTGCAAGACTTTGTCCTCTCTGTTTAGCTATATCATTAAGTCCAAATACTATTTTCATACGTTTTTCATTTACATCCTCATCATGCAAAAATCTTCCGTCACGACGAATTCTACTATCTTCAGGAATACCATTAAAGTATTTATCGGTAAGTACACCTTGCGCAAGTGGTGAAAAAGTAATAATACCCTTACCTGCCATAGGAGCAGTACTCTTTAATCCATTATTTTCAATTGTACGGTCTAATATATTATATTTATTCTGGTTAATGATAAATGGAGTTCCAAGTTCACTCAATATATTTGAGGCCTTGAGCATAGTTTCACCATCATAGTTTGACAGACCAACATATAAAGCCTTACCTGAACGCACGATCTGATCAAGGGCTCCCATTGTCTCTTCAAGCGGAGTATCCGGATCCATACGGTGGTGATAAAAAATGTCAACATAATCAAGTCCCATTCTTTTAAGGCTCTGGTCAAGGCTGGCAATCAGATATTTTCTACTTCCAAAATTACCATATGGACCCGGCCACATATCATATCCGGCTTTAGTTGAAATGATTAATTCATCTCTGTATGCTTTAAAATCATCTTTTAGCATTCTCCCAAGACTTTCTTCAGCGGCACCGGGAATCGGACCGTAATTGTTGGCCAGATCAAAATGTGTTATCCCCGCATCAAATGCAGTTCTAAGCATTTCGCGCATATTGTCATAACTATCGTTACTTCCGAAATTATGCCATAATCCAATAGAAACTGCCGGAAGCATCAGTCCGGAATTACCACATCTGTTATAACGCATACTTTCATATCTTGTTTCGCCAGCAATGTATTTATTCATTTTTCTCTCCCAAATATATATCCGAATATGATTACTTTACTTAACTAACTATATGTACTATTAATAATAATTATACCAGTAGTATATTCTAAATAAAATAATAAGCCGATAACAAAATGCAAATCGTGGTTATCCTTTTAATAGAAACAGGAGAACATGGCATTTTTCCCGTAAAGTACTCAGAAGGAATATATCCGGATGAGCCGACAGGTGCACTTAATAAAAGTGCAACCAAGGAAGTAATGAGTGCAATGAGTGCCCTTAATAAAGAGGGTACAACAATTCTTATGGTTACGCATGATAGCAAACTTGCAAGCAGATGTAACAGAGTTCTGTATATTCTTGACGGACAGATAAAAGGAGAATATCGATTTGAAAGAAATGATCAGAATAACGACAAAGAACGAGAGGAAAAGCTTGCCTGCTGGCTTAGTGATTATGACTGGTAAGGGAAAACTTATAATGACAAAGCCATGATTTTATGCAATAATCTAAATACATTTATTTTTGTATTGGAGGGAAAATATGGTAGCAGACAGACGTCCTGATGATATGGTTCGTATCACAACAGCCGAGCTTGCCGATGCTTTCATTGAAGAGCAGGTTACGGCATTAAGAGAGCAGATTCAAGACAAAAAAGTATTACTCGCACTTTCAGGTGGAGTAGATTCATCGGTAGTAGCAGCATTATTGATTAAGGCAGTCGGTGATCAGCTTACAAGTGTTCATGTAAATCATGGGCTTTTACGTAAGGGAGAGCCGGAGCAGGTTATTGAAGTATTTCGTAATCAGATGAAGGCTAATCTTGTATATGTTGATGCAACAGACCGATTCCTTGATAAGCTTGCAGGTGTTACAGAGCCGGAGCAGAAGAGAAAAATTATTGGTAAAGAGTTCATTGATGTCTTTGCAGAGGAAGCCAGAAAGCTTGATGGAATTCAGTTCTTGGCACAGGGAACAATCTGGCCTGACATATTAGAGAGTGAAGACGGTATTAAAGCGCATCATAATGCAGGCGGTCTTCCTGAAGATATGGAATTTGAATTAGTTGAGCCAATTAAAATCCTCTTTAAGGATGAAGTACGAATAGTAGGCGAAAGACTTGGTCTTCCACACAACATGGTATATCGTCAGCCGTTCCCTGGTCCGGGCCTTGGAGTAAGATGCCCGGGAGCAATCACAAGAGACCGTTTAGAGGCGGTTAGAGAATCAGATGCAATTCTTCGTGAGGAATTTGCAAAGAACGGATTAGAAGGAAAAGTATGGCAGTATTTCACTGTCGTTCCTGATTTTAAATCAACCGGAGTAAAAGACGGAAAGCGCGCATTCGAATGGAGTGTAATTATCCGTGCAGTCAATACAAAGGATGCGATGACAGCAACAGTAGAGAATATCCCGTTTGAACTTATGCAACACTTGACAGACAGAATTACTCACGAGGTCAAGGGAGTAAACAGAGTACTCTACGACTTTACGCCAAAGCCAACAGGGACAATAGAGTTTGAGTGATAACGAGTCAAGTACAAGTAAATTATGCCAGCCTGCATTCTAAAGAATGCAGGCTGGCATAATTTATTTATTGTGATATTATTCTTCTCTTCATCTGCTTCTTACTGATTCCGTTTTCTTTCGCACTCTTATTCCAGAATCCAGAGTTTCCGACAATTCTAAATAGCCATGTCGGAAACTTGAATGAGCAGAATAAAGTGGAGCCGGTTCTTTTAACGACAATGTTATCAACAAAAGTGTTCCAGTCATCCTTAATATAAGAAAGTTTAGCGGTTAAAAACGGCATACCACTTTCAAGCATTTGGCGGATCACTTCTCCACCGCCAAGTGCTAACACCTGACCAAATATTATTCCCGATCTCTTACAAAACAGTTCCAGCATCTTTGCAGCGTTTTTATTCTGATGGCTTTCACTGAATCCGTTATTTACAATTCCGTATAATACTGTGTTTCTGCTATTAGGATTACAGGAGAATGTACTCTCAAGTTCGTAAAGTTCTTCCAGTACATGACTTGGTATTCCATCAACATAGAGCGGAAAAGCAACTACCAAAATATCACTATTTGTAACCTCATTAAGCTCAATTTCATTTAGTGCATGCTTACTTATATCAAAATTCGTGATGTCAAAGTTTGATACGGATTTTTCATTTATGCTCTTCTTAAGCTCTTCAAGTAATAATGAAGAGCAGCTTTTCGACAATTTAGGACTTCCGTTTATCATACTGATTTTCATATCGTTATTCCTCGCGTATTCTATGCAATTTACAATTTGCACTATATTACAATTTCCTTAAGACCATTTGTAAAAGTAACACTGTATTCTTTAGCACCAAGGTTTACAGATGCAGCCTTTACTCTCTCTTCAAATGTTTCTTTCTCATCACCCGACAAATCATCGCTGTAGCAAATTACATTAAATGAAGGTTTGTTATTGTATCTGAGTTTGTGATGTATTTCACCGTTTCTTTTAACAAAATACGGATGCACGGCAGATATGCTCCTGTCGATTATATTCTTAATAAAGACGCTGAATTCTCCATATCGTGAAGAAGTAACAATAATAATTTTTTCACAATTCCCAAAGTACTCTCCCATATGGTTGTAGCCGTCCTTCATTATGCATTCACCCGGATTTTTTATCCAGCAACCAAAACAGCCGACACACTTAACCGGCGGTTTATCAGACATGCATACAATTTGTAATGATGACTTATCATTTATTGAAAGATAATGATTTGCGTTTTCTAAAGATAAATCGTGTAACAATACATTCATATTATAGTCCTTTCACATCATGGTTAATGAATATAAACATCAGTATATTATCACGATAGTTAACGTTTGTAAACCAAATATTATCCTTTATACCGGAATTAGATTTGCAAGGCTTAAAAAGACATTAAAGAATTAGCCGAAAATAAGAGTTTCATCGACTTTTATAAGAGTTTCACCTGACTTACCGCCATATATAAGACTTAATTCGAAGTATGGACTCTCAGAAAGCAGCTTTTTTAGAAAGACATGGTCGCCTTCCCACATATTCAGGCTTAAAATGTCTTTCTTATCAATCCACTTAAGATTTCCTTCGTTGCAGTCTTCATTATAGTAGTCAGATGTAACTTTAGCGGTGTATAAATACATCCGTTCATTCTCGAAATTATCAGATTTAAAGTCAACAATACCGCGAAGTGTAACATCATTATCAGAAAGGAAAATACCTGTTTCCTCCTGCACTTCGCGGATAAAACATTCATTGCTTGTTTCACCTTGTTCTAATTTGCCGCCTACTCCGAGCCACTTTCCAAGGCTTCCGTCTGATTTGTCGACATTTCTGTAAAGCATTAAGTATTTTTCATTATATTCTATATATCCCAGTGTCGTTTTTTTCATCTGTACGCTCCTAAATACAATATAATAATAGCATATGAGCCATGCTTGGTGTATAATATATAAGGCTTTTTGCGGTTATTTTATGGATTGATGAATAAGTATTTGAATGGAGAATAAAGATGAATTATTCAAAAGAAGAAGTAAAAGAGTTTATCGAACAGGAAGATGTTAAATTCATCAGGCTTGCTTTCTGCGATATCAACGGTAAGCAGAAGAACATTTCGATTTCACCTTCGGAAATCGACAGAGCATTTGATGAGGGCATTTCTTTCGATGCATACGCAATAGATGGATTTGGAAATGAACTTAAGACAGATTTAATGCTTCATCCGATTTCAAAAACTCTTAATGTACTTCCGTGGAGACCGGCACAGGGAAAGGTAATCAGAATGTTCTGCAACATTAAATATCCTGACGGAACTCCATTTGAGTTAGATACAAGAAAAATCCTTGAAAATGCTGTTAAGGAAGCAAAGTCAATGGGACTTACGGTACAGTTTGGTACTGAATTTGAGTTCTATTTATTTAAGACAGATGAAAACGGAAATAGGACAAATATTCCATTCGATAATGCAGGATATATGGATGTTGCTCCGGAAGATAAGGGAGAAAATGTACGTAGGGAAATATGCCTTACACTTCTTGAAATGGGAATTAATCCTGAGAGCTCACTTCATCTTGACGGCCCGGGACAGAATGAGATTGATTTCAGATATGCTGATGCAATTACGGCAGCAGATAATGCTATGAACTTCGTATCTGTAGTTAAGGCTGCAGCACTTCATAACGGATTGTATGCGGACTTTTCACCAAAACCTATTTCTGATAAGCCGGGTAATGGACTCCACATTAATATTTCTGTTAAAGGTGAGGGTGAAGAATCATATAACGAGAAATTTATGGCAGGTGTTATGGAGCACATATGCGAAATCACTGCATTTTTAAATACAAAGGAAGATTCATATAAAAGACTTGGAGAGCACACAGCTCCTAAGTATGTCACATGGACAAAGGAAAACCGCTCACAGCTTATTCGTATTCCTGAGAGACGAAACAACAATAAGAGATTTGAGCTTAGAAGTCCTGATCCTTGTGCAAATCCATATCTTGCATTTGCTGTATTGATTTATGCAGGACTTGATGGAATCAAGAAAAATCTTGAACTTCCTGAACCATGCAACATTAACATTAAGGATGCAGACAAGAGTGTAAAAGACAAATTGAAAAAGCTGCCTGAAAGCCTTGAAAACGCAAGGGAAATTGCTGCAAATAGTCCATTTATCAACTCTGTAATTAATAAGGCAGTGTTAAATCTATTGTAGAATCAACCATGTGTTAGGATCAGAGGTCAGATATGTCACTTAATGTAGATGTCCGTTCTGTTTTGATAGTAACGGGTTCAGATAAAATATATGATTTCATGGTTGATTTATTACCACAGAAAGAGTTTTATCCTGTATGCAGAGCAAATTCATGTGGAGAAGCAAGACGTATGCTTGTGTCGGGACCATATGATATTTTAGTAATAAATACACCGATGCCTGATGATTTTGGTGTTGAATTGGCACTTGATTATGCCGATTCACCGATGTGTATTATGCTTCTTGTAAAGGACGAACTCTATGATCAGATTACATACCAGGTAATAGATGCGGGAATCGTAACAATTTCAAAGCCCAGTACAAAGCCGGTTGTTTATTCTTCTATGAGACTTTTAAGTGCTACATCAGCAAAGATCAAAAGGATGGAGAAGAAGAACAGAACGCTTGAAGAAAAGATGGCTGATATCAGAATGATAAACCACGCTAAGTGGCTTATTATAGATAAAAAGAAGGTAACTGAAGAGGAGGCCCATCATATGATAGAGCATCACGCAATGGAGAGGCGCATCACTAAGCGTGAAGCTGCAAGGGAGATCATCGATGACCTTGAAGACTAGGCGATTTAGCTTAGATGAGGAGATGAAAAATGGCAAAAGTAAACAAAAACTTTGAAAACCTTGTACCGAGTTATCTCTTTGCCGAAATTTCAAAAAGAGTTAACGAATTTACAAAGGAAAACCCCGACAAGCCTTTAATCAGACTTGGTATTGGAGATGTAACAAGACCTTTGGCTCCAATAGTAGTTGAGGCAATGAAGAAGGGATGCGACGAGCTTTCTAAGAAAGAAACTTTCAAAGGATACCCCGATTATGAGGGATATGAATTCGCACGTCAGGCTGTATCCGATTATTACAAGACATTCGGAGCCGATGTTGATAAGGATGAGATATTAATTAATGACGGTGCAAAATCCGACGCCGGAAACATTACTGATATTTTTGACAAAGACAACGTAGTTCTTGTAACAGACCCGGTATATCCTGTGTATGTGGATACAAATATCATGGGAGGTCGTAAGATAATTTATGCCGATGCAAATGAGAATAACGGCTTTAATGCAAGCCCTGATCCTTCTGTGCATGCGGATTTAATATATCTTTGTTCACCGAATAACCCTACCGGGGCCGCTATGAATAAAGAACAGCTTAAGGCATGGGTTGATTATGCAATTAATAATAATGCGGTTATTTTCTATGATGCGGCATATGAAGCATTTATTACAGAAGAAAATATACCAAGATCGATTTTTGAAATCGAAGGTGCAAGAAAGTGCGCAATTGAAATGTGTTCACTTTCAAAGACTGCAGGATTTACGGGAACAAGATGTGGATATACAGTAATCCCTAAGGAACTTGAAATCGACGGAACAAATATTTATAAACTCTGGTACAGACGCCAGTCAACAAAGTTCAACGGAGTTTCATATCCTGTACAGTGCGGACTTGCCGCAGTATTTTCTGAAGAAGGCTTAAAGCAGAATAAAGAAAATCTTAAGTACTATCAGGAAAATGCAAGAATTATCGCAAAGACAATGGATGAATGCGGTGTAAAATACACAGGCGGAATCAATTCACCGTACATCTGGTTTAAGTGTCCTGACAATAAGTCAAGCTGGGAGTTCTTTGATTACATGCTAAATACAATATATGTAGTAGGTACCCCGGGTGAAGGCTTTGGAGAGAACGGTAAAGGATGGTTCAGACTTACAGCCTTTGGCGATAAGGAAAACACAATAGAAGCCATGCGTCGATTTAAAGAGATGCTTGGAAAATAGATTTATATCAAATAATTATGTGTTAGAAAAGAGGAAAAAATGATTACAAACAACTTTTTCATTGTTGCGGCAATAGTTATTTACCTTCTGGTAATGCTTGCAATCGGCTTTGTTTTCAGTAAGAACAATTCAAACACTGAAGACTTTTACCTTGGAGGAAGAAAATTAGGACCGTTCGTTACGGCTATGTCAGCTGAGGCATCAGATATGTCAAGCTGGCTCTTAATGGGTCTTCCTGGTGTAGCATACTTATCAGGTGTGTGTGATGCGGCATGGACTGCAATAGGACTTGGAATCGGTACTTATCTTAACTGGCTCTTTGTTGCAAGACGTCTTCGCAGATATTCTGCAAATATTAACGCCTTTACGGTACCAAGCTTCTATTCAAAGAGATTCCATGATGACAAAAACATCCTTAATGCAATTTGTGCACTTGTCATCGTAATTTTCTTTATTCCTTATACAGCTTCGGGATTTGCAGCATGCGGAAAGCTTTTCAACTCACTCTTTGGCGTTGACTATATGGCAGCTATGGTCGTATCTGCAATTGTCATCGTTGGATATACAATTATGGGTGGATTTAAGGCAGTTTCAACAACAGACTTTATTCAGTCATGCGTTATGACAATAGCTCTTGTAGTAGTACTTGGATTCGGAATCACTGCAGCAGGTGGATTTGATGCCGTAATGGCAAATGCAAATTCAATGGCGGGATATCTTTCACTTACAGCAATGCATGATGCAGCGTCAGGTTCAGCTTCATCATACGGACTCATCACAATTATCTCAACAATGGCATGGGGTCTTGGATATTTCGGTATGCCTCATATCATTTTAAGATTTATGGCTATTGAAGATGAAAAGAAGCTTGTTCTTTCAAGAAGAGTTGCAACTGTATGGGTATTCATTGCAATGTTTGGTGCAATCTTTATCGGTATTGTAGGAAACGCAGTTTCAAAGACAGGCATTCTTGAAGTGCTTGATGGTTCTTCATCAGAGACAATTGTTGTAAGACTTTCAGGACTTATTTCACAGCATGGCGTATTGCCGGCAATCATCGCAGGTGTAATACTTGCAGGAGTTTTAGCTGCAACAATGTCAACAGCTGATTCTCAGATGCTTGCAGCTGCATCATCTGTTTCACAGAATATTACACAGGATTTCTTAAAGATTAAGATGGATGACAAGAAATCACTTAAGGTTGCAAGGGCAGCAATACTTGTTATTTCAATCATTGCAATCTTCCTTGCAAGAGACCCTAACTCTTCTGTATTCCAGATTGTAAGCTTTGCATGGGCAGGCTTTGGCGGTGCGTTCGGCGCACTTACACTCACAGCACTTTTCTGGAAGAGAACTACAAAGGAAGGTGCTATCGCAGGCGTTGTAGCAGGCGGTGCAATGGTATTTATCTGGAAGTATCTTGTAAGACCTTTAGGCGGTGCATGGAACATTTATGAGCTTCTTCCTGCATTCATAGTTTCACTTGTATTTATAGTAGTAGTATCACTTTGCACAAAAGAGCCATCTGAAGAAATCTATAAGGAATTCGAAGCTGCTAAATAAAATGCAAATTAACCAAATGGTATAGTAGTATGATTTATCTTGATAACAGTGCAACAACAAGGCCTTTTGATGAAGTAAGGGAGATTATGAATAAAGTGATGGATGTTGATTTTGGCAATCCATCAAGTATGCATAATCTTGGTGTTGTTTCAGAAAACTACATAAAGAAAGCTAAGGAACAAATAGCAAAGACCCTTAAATGTAAGGAATCAGAGATTTTATTTACATCAGGCGGCACTGAATCGGATAATATGGCAATTATCGGAGGATGTTATGCAAATGCCCGTATCGGTAAGCACATTATCACTACGGGCATAGAGCATCCTGCGGTTCTTGAAACCTGTGCCTATATTGAAAAGCAGGGCTATGAGGTAACATACCTCCCTGTTGATAGCTTAGGCAGAGTGAGAATAGAAGATTTTAAGAACGCACTTAGAAAAGATACTGTATTAGTATCTATCATGCATGTCAATAACGAAATCGGTTCAGTTATGCCAATTGAAGAGATTGGTAAAATTATTAAAGAAAACAATCCGAATACCCTTTTCCATGTCGACAGCGTCCAGGGGTACGGTAAATTCAAAATAAATCCAAAGAAGTCAGGCATTGATTTAATGTCAATAAGCGGTCATAAAATACATGGCCCGAAGGGTATAGGCGTTTTATATATCGCTGATAAGACAAAGATTTCTCCGATTATTTTTGGCGGAGGCCAGCAGAAGGGCTTAAGGTCCGGAACAGAAAATGTAATAGGAATAGCCGGAATCGGACTTGCTGCTGAAATAATATACAGAGATTTTGATAAAAAAATTGATAAGCTTTACGAATTAAAAGATTACTTTGTTAAAGAGCTACTAAAAATAGAAGGCGTAAGCGTTAACGCTATTACAGATAATATAAGAGAAACTGCGCCGCATATTGTAAGTGTTTCAATCAAAGGAGTAAGGGCAGAGGTAATGCTTCATACACTTGAAGATAAAGGAATTTATGTATCCTCAGGCTCTGCGTGTGCATCTAATAAGCCTTCAATAAGCGCAACACTTAAATCAATTGGATTACAGCACGATTTACTTGATTCGACAATACGATTCTCAATGTCGGTTGAGACAACGCGTGAAGATATAGAACAGACACTTTCAGTACTTAATGAAGTGATTCCTATGCTTAGGAAATATTCAAGACACTAGGGGGACATTAAATGAAATACACATCGTTTCTCATTAAATATGCAGAAATTGCAATTAAGGGAAAGAACAGATATATGTTTGAGGATGCACTTGTAAGGCAGATTAAGATTGCACTTAACAAGTGTGAAGGAAAGTACGAAATATCAAAGGCAAGCGGACGTATTTATGTAGAATATTTATCGGATTATGATTTTGATGAGACTGTTGGTGCACTTACTAAAGTCTTTGGTATTACGGGAGTCTGTCCTGTAGTTCATGTTGAAGACAAAGGCTTTGAACAGTTGGCATCTGATGTTACTTCTTTCATCGATGAAGTATATCCTGATAAAAACAAAACATTTAAAGTAAATTCAAGACGTGCCCGCAAGAACTATCCGCTTGAATCAATGGAAATAAATGCAAAGCTTGGAGAAGTATTACTTAATGCATTTCCTGAGCTTTCTGTAGACGTGCATAATCCTGAAATTATGCTCAATGTTGAGATAAGAGAGAAGATTTACATTTATTCAGAGGTAATAAAGGGACCGGGCGGAATGCCGATTGGAACAAACGGCAAGGCTATGCTTTTATTATCGGGCGGAATTGATTCACCTGTTGCAGGCTACATGATTTCAAAGCGAGGAGTAAGAATTGATGCAGTGTATTTCCATGCACCGCCATACACCTCAGAGCGAGCTAAGCAGAAGGTCGTTGATTTGGCGAAAAAGATTGCTAAATATACGGGACCGATTTACCTTCACGTTGTTAATTTTACGGATATTCAGCTGTACATATATGACAAGTGTCCACATGATGAGTTAACAATCATAATGCGCCGTTATATGATGAGAATTGCTGAGCATATTGCAAAAGAAACCGAGTGCTTAAGCTTGATTACGGGTGAAAGTATCGGCCAGGTTGCATCTCAGACAATGCAGTCATTAGTTGCAACAAACGAAGTATGTACACTTCCTGTTTTCAGGCCGCTTATCGGATTTGATAAACAGGAAATCATTGAAATTTCAGAAAAAATTGACACATATGAGACATCGATTCTTCCGTATGAAGACTGTTGTACGATTTTTGTTGCCAAGCATCCGGTTACAAAGCCAAATCTCAACATAATAAGAAGAGATGAGGGCAATTTATCAGAAAAGATTGACGAGTTATATAAAACTGCAATTGAGACAAAAGAACTTATTATTGTTGACTGATAAGCTTTATAAAAAGGGAACCGTTAGTTAAAGCCTTATTAATTGAATGAATTTTAATAAACCTGAAAAAAAAGAATTATTGTTTCTTATGTTCACAGGGTGCATGATCGGCATCCTGTGTTTTGCGCTTGTTTACGGATTTAAAATTGTTGACGTTACATATAACGGCTGGCTCTTTCATGGAGACATGGATTTACGGCAGCACTATGTCGGCTTCTGTCATTACAGACTAAGCCCATGGCGTTTTCCTGTCGGAATAATTGATACACTTTCTAAGCCTTATTCAATGTCGGTTGTATATACCGATTCAATTCCGTTATTTGCTGTATTTTTCAAGCTGTTTTCAGGTGTTCTTCCTGAGAGCTTTCAGTACTTTGGGCTGTTCGGACTTATATGCTTTTCATTAATGGGCGCATTGTCACCTGTCTTAATCAGAAGATTTTCAGGTAGTAAATTACTCTGCTTATCAGGAAGTCTTTTCTTTATTTTAAGCTTTCCGGTACTGCACAGAATGTTTTACCACACCGCACTTTCCGCGCAGTGGATAATAGTGCTTGCACTCATTATATGGCTATACACAGATATTACAGACAAATCGCAGCTTAAAAAGATATGCATATATTGGGCTTTAATCGGAGTACTGTCTGTCTCAATCCATTCATATTTTGTATTCATGACAGGCATAGTTCTTCTTTTACAGATTTGTGATGGAATATTAAGAACACACAAAAAAGGAACAAAGTTTTATAAAGATCTATGGATGGCTTTTCCGCTTCTAAGCATGGGTGTATCGTCATTTGTTCTTCTTTATATTTTAGGTGGATTTTACGGCTCGGGTTCTGTTAGCGGAGACGGCTTTGGAAGTTTCTATGCCAACTTAAGTGCATATGTAAATCCGCTGCATTTTAGCTCCTTGTTTAAAGGCTTTGAGAACAACGGAATGTTTGAATTTGAAGGATTTTCGTATCTTGGAATTGGCATGATTATATTGTTAATCGTAATGACAATGTACGAAGCAGTTGTTCATATCCGTGATAAACACTTAGGCAAAAATGCCACCGCTTCTTTATCAAACCCTGATGAAAATTCAGGCAATATATGCAAATTAACATATGCCGTAATAATTGCATTCATTATTATTGTTCTGTTATTTTCATGCTTTCCGAATTATTCGTTTGGAAGCGTTAAGCTGATAAGTATTCCTGTAACTAAATTTATTACACGTATTCTTGGAATATGCAGAACCAATGCAAGATTTGTATGGATAGGAATGTATCTTTTCTACGTAATTGCATTCTCATTAGTCGCTAAACATTTTAGTAAGATATGGGTTAAGCTGCTTGTTGCTTTTGCAATTATAATACAGCTTTTCGAGATGTCGGGAATCGTAAAACAATATCATCAGAAGTATAGTGAAGATAAGGTATTTGAGACTGTATGGACTCAACTTGAAGATGAAAATGTGATAGATGGCAAAGATGAATTTGTATTTATGTATGATTACAATGACATTATGATGGACACTGCATATTATGCATATTTACACAAAATGAGCCAGAACAGCTTCTACTACGCACGAACAATATATGATGAAATAGATGCAACAATTGAAGAGTGGTCAGGTGAATTCTTAAAAGGGAACCTTGACAGTAGTGTTGTATATGTATTCAGAAATGAAGATTACACGAAGGAATATGATGAAGTTGTTAAAAATAAAAATGCTAATAAATATGAACTTCCGGAACATATCGTGATTACGGTCGATAAATAAAAAACGGGCAGGTAAAACCTGCCCGCATAAACTCTATTGATTAAACAATATAAGGCTTGATAACGTTAAGAACATCTTCGATGCCGTCCTCTGCATGGATATTTAAGTCAATAGGCTTTGAAAGATCTAATGAAAAGATACCCATGATTGACTTAGCGTCGATCACGTATCTACCTGATACTAAATCAAAATCATAATCAAACTTTGTAATGTCATTAACAAAAGTCTTAACCTTATCAATTGAGTTTAATGAAATCTGTACTGTCTTCATACCTTTATTCTCCTTTCTCGTCGTTACAATATAATAATAATGGAGAGGTGTAAGGAAGTCAACCTATAAATATTACAAAAAATGAGGTATAAAATGTCCAAAAAAGTAGCATTTCATAACCTTGGATGCAAAGTAAATTCATATGAGTTGGAATTTGTGCAACAAAGATTTACGGAAAACGATTTCCGAATTGTACCTTTTGACCAAAAAGCGGATATTTACGTGGTAAATACATGCACTGTAACAAATATTGCCGATAGAAAATCAAGGCAAATGCTTCACAGGGCAAAAACATTAAATCCTGATGCAATTGTAGTTGCAATGGGCTGCTACGTTGAAACAAGTAAGGATGAAGCACGTAAAGATTTAGGCATTGATGTATTAATCGGCAATTCTGATAAAGGTCATGCATACGAGAAGATCGTTGAGTTTCTGAATAATAAAGATAGCAATAATACAGAAGATAAACACTTATTGGTTAATGATATTAATGAGACAAAGGAATATGACGAATTTAAGCTCTCATTTACGACAGAGCATACAAGAGTACATGTGAAGATACAGGACGGCTGTAATCAGTTTTGTAGCTACTGTGCAATTCCTCTTGCAAGAGGAAGAGTACGCTCAAGAAAAATAGAAGATATTGTCAGTGAAATAGAAGGACTCTGTAGAAACAATTACAAAGAATTTGTACTTACAGGTATTCATCTAAGCTCATACGGAATGGAAAATTACAATATCGAAATGTCAAATGAGAATCCTGTAGGCTATAGCGAATACGAAAATGCAAAGTTAATTGATGCAATAGAGGCTGTTGCTAAAATTAAAGGAGTTAAGAGAATAAGACTTGGCTCACTTGAACCAAGAATAATTACAGAAGATTTCCTTAAAAGACTTGTCGCTACAGGTAAAATATGTCCTCACTTTCACCTTTCATTACAAAGTGGCTCCGATTCAGTGCTAAAAAGAATGAACAGGCGATACAGTACAGATGAATTTTTAGAAAAAACAAAGCTTATAAGAGAGTACTTTATACATGCGGGAATTACGACAGATGTTATTGCGGGGTTTCCGGGCGAGACTAAAGAAGAATTTATTGAGACTAAAGAGTATATGAATAAAGTCGACTTTTATGAGGCGCATATATTTAAGTACTCAAGGCGAAGGGGAACTCTTGCTGATAAGATGGATAATCAGCTTACCGATAAGGAAAAATCAGTAAGAAGTGAGATTCTTATTAAAGATGCCAATGAAAGAAGCAGAAAATTCAGGGAATATTATATCGGAAAAAGAGCTGAGGTGCTTTTTGAAGAGATAATTATAATAGGTGGAGAAGATTATCTCACCGGCTATACGAGAGAGTATGTTAAGGTTGCGCTAAAGTCAGGCGACGAAAAATTAATAAATGAAATAAGAGATGTGCACATTGAAGGCTTTATTAATGATGAAGTAATGAGCGCAATACTATGTTAATGATGAAGTAATGAATACAGGGCTTTAAGTATTGTTATAGGAATTTGCAGTGGTCGTAATATTTGTAATTTAGCCTTTATTGGAGTAAAATATAATAGATTATGCTTAAAATTGCGATAACTGTATTGTTTAATAAGTAAGCCTAAGTTGCATGCATAAAGACATAATATGTATGCATGAATCAGAGCATGATTTGAAAGGGCTACAACATAAAGGGGGTAAATATGGATTTAGGTAATACTCAGCATTTCAGAGTGCAGACAGAACAGGATACAGGAGTTAAGATTGTACTCTCTACAGTTTATGAGGCTCTTACTGAAAAAGGATACAATCCTGTAAATCAGATTGTAGGATATATTATGTCGGGAGACCCTACATATATCACAAGCCATAACAATGCAAGAAGCCTTATTATGAAGGTTGAAAGAGATGAGCTTGTGGAAGAATTATTACTTCAGTACATCAGGTCGAACGGTTGGAGATAATATGAGAATATTAGGACTTGATTACGGCTCGAAGACAGTAGGAGTTGCAATAAGTGATCCTATGCTTATCACGGCTCAGGGGCTTGAGATAATAAGGCGTGAGTCGGAAGGTAAGATTCGTAAGACATATCAGAGAATTGAAGAGATATGTAAAGAGTATAATGTCGAAAAAATAGTACTCGGTCATCCTAAGAATATGGACGGAACTGACGGGGAACGCGCCTTTAAGACTTTCGAATTTAAAGAGGCGTTAGAAAGAAGGACCGGACTTCCTGTTATTTTGTGGGATGAGAGACTTACAAGTGTATCTGCAGAAAACATTATGATTGAATCGAAAATACGCAGAGAGAACCGAAAGCAATATGTCGACGAGATTGCGGCAATGGTAATTCTTCAGAATTATTTAGAATCATTACATAACTGACACGATTAAATTAGTGAGGTAAATATGAGCGAATACGAAAAGATAATTTTTGAAACCGATGAAGGCGAAGAGGAATTTTATATAATTGACGATACAAAGATTAACGAAGTTAATTATATTTTAGTTACTGATGCAGCCGACCCTGACGCAGAAGAAATAGAAGTAATGATACTTAAGGATGTTTCTACTGAAGATGATGAGGAAAGTGTATATGAGGCTGTTACCGACGAAAATGAAATAAAGGCAGTAGCTCCGCTTTTTGAAGAATCAATAGGGGATGTAGATATTTCTTAATAAGGGGAATGAATGGATAATAATAAAAAGGTCAGGATAATTCCACTTGGCGGCCTTGAAATAATCGGGATGAACATTACCGCTTTTGAGTATGAGGATACGATTATCGTAGTCGACTGCGGTCTTGCTTTTCCTGAGGATGATATGCTTGGAATTGATTTGGTAATTCCTGACGTAACATATTTAAAAAGAAATATTGATAAGGTTAAAGCCTTTGTTATTACGCACGGACATGAGGATCATATCGGTGCGTTACCTTATATTCTTAAGGAATTAAATGTTCCTGTATACGGAACAAGACTTACAATTGCACTCATTGAGAATAAGCTTAGAGAGCATGAGCTTTTGGATATTACTAAAAGACATACGGTGCAGTTTTCTGACGTAATTGACTTTGGTGATATCAGTGTTGAATTTATTAGGACAAATCATTCAATTGCCGATGCTGCAGCTCTTGCAATACATACACCTGCAGGATGCATAGTTCATACAGGAGATTTTAAGGTTGATTATACTCCGGTATACGGAGACCCGATAGATTTAACAAGATTTGCAGAGCTTGGAAAAGAAGGAGTGCTTGCACTGCTATGCGATTCCACGAATGCGGAGAGGCCGGGTATTACGAATTCTGAGAGGACGGTCGGCAAAACCTTCGACAGCATTTTTGCAGACAATAAGGATAACAGAATTATTGTCGCAACGTTTGCGTCAAATGTCGACAGAGTTCAGCAGATAATTAACAGCGCATATACATATGGGAGAAAAGTAATAGTTGAAGGTCGCAGCATGGTAAGTGTTATCAACACCGCAGCTGAGCTTGGAATAATAAATATTCCCGATAATACATTAATAGACATTGAGCAGATTAATGATTATCCTGAGGAAAAGACAGTAATAGTTACGACCGGCTCCCAGGGTGAGACGATGGCAGCGTTAAGCAGAATTGCAACAAATACGCACAGAAAAGTTTCGCTTAATCAGGGCGATGTCGTAATATTCAGTTCGAATCCGATTCCCGGAAATGAAAAGGCTGTATCAAAAGTTATTAATGAATTATCAATGAAGGGTGCCGATGTAATATTCCAGGATGCACATGTTTCGGGACATGCATGTGAAGAAGAGATAAAGCTGATTTATTCTTTAGTAAGGCCTAAGTATTCAATTCCCGTGCATGGTGAGTACAGACACTTAAAGGCACAGGCAAGAATAGCCAGGTCGCTTGGAATCGAAAAGGAAAACATATTTATTCTTAAGACAGGACAGGTTCTTGAGATTGACAGTGAAAGCGCCATTATTACCGAAGAAGTAGAAAACGGAAGCGTGTTTGTTGACGGGCTTTTGGTAGGAGATGTAGGTAACGTCGTAATAAGAGACAGGCAGAGACTTTCTGAAGACGGAATAATCATAATAATGCTTGCAATGGATGAAAGCGGAGAATATGTTATTTCAGGACCGGTAATTGATTCAAGAGGCTTTGTATATATTAAGGAATCGGATGAACTTATCGAAGAGGCAAGGCAGCTTGCATGTGATGAGCTTTATGACTGTCTTGACAAGGGTGTTACAGGCAGAAACAAAATTAAAAATGTATTGAGAGATGCACTTGGTTCATTTGTATGGAAAAAGACAAAACGTAAGCCAATCATTCTTGTTGAAATACTATAAATTCAGGGGAAATTAAGGGGAAGAATATGAACAAAAGCTTTGATGAAATCGTTGCTTCGTTAATCGAAGTAATAAAGCAATCCGAATCGTATCAGGAATACGTAAGTGCAAGGGAAAAGGTTGAGCATGATAGTGACCTGTTATGGAAAATAGATGAAATACGAAAGCTCAATATGCGTATTCGTTCAATTCAGAATTCAGATGAAGCGTATGATGAAATGGACAAACTTGAGAAAAGATGCGATGAGCTTTCTGAAGATCAGAGAGTATATGATTTTATCGAAGCGGAAAATCAGTTTATGGGAATGTACCAGGAAATATCAAGGCGTATATTAGAAGAAATTAAGCTGATATAGGTAATATATTATGAACAACATTAAAAACATCACTCTGGCATTTGCCGGAACTGTAGTCAGGGTTGCGCTCATTATTATTGCAATAGTGTGCATATCTAACTACGCAAAAAAAGCATATGATTTTGGATACAGAGTTTTTGCAGAGGAGCCAATGAGTGCGCCTCCGGGAAGAGATATAAGCTTTGTTGTAGGAAACGATGATGCACAGAGCGATATCTATCAGATGCTTGAGGATAAGGGAATAATAAGAGACCATATGCTTTTCTCAATACAGAAGAAATTATCGGTTTATAAGGATGACATTAAGCCGGGTTCATATACTCTTAATACGAGTATGAATTCGGATGAAATTCTAGAGGTTCTTGTTGGAAAAGAAAATCCGGACGATGAGGCAGAAGGCGAAGAAGATTATTCAGAGGAAGTCAATCCGTTAAGCGATGATGTTACGGGAATTGATTCAGCCGGTGTACTCGGTGAAGAAGGACAGTATGACGAGGCCGCTGCCTTTGAAGATACTGAAGAAACACAAGATGAATCAGCAGGTAATGAATTCGAAGGTGAAGGCGACGAGGAATCTGCAATAGAGGAACAATAATGTCAGGCTTTGAGAGAACGGAAATATTTATTGAATCACTTAACGAAGGCAATACTGAGTTTCTTGACAATCTTGAGGCAGAAGCCAACAGAGATAACGTTCCGATAATACGAAAAAGCATGCAGAGATTTTTAAAACTCATGCTTGAACTCAAAAAACCAAAAAACATTCTTGAAGTCGGAACGGCAGTCGGGTTTTCCGCAATACTTATGGCACAGTATTCACAAAGTGACTGTCATATTACAACAATTGAGAAATATGAGAAGAGAATACCTGTTGCAAAGGAAAATTTCTTAAAGTCAGGCTTTAATGATAAAATCACGCTTATTGAAGGAGATGCAAAGGACATCCTTAATGAGCTTTTAGAAAATGAAAATGGCGATGACAAATTTGCAGGCAGATATGACATGATTTTCATGGATGCCGCAAAAGGTCAGTATATAAATTTTTTGCCTAATGCAGTAAAGCTTCTAAAAAAAGGCGGAGTTCTGATTACTGATAATGTGCTGCAGGATGACACTGTAATACAGTCAAAATTCACAGTAGTAAGACGAGACAGGACAATCCATAAAAGGATGAGGGAATACATAAGAGCGCTTATGCAAAGTGACGAGCTTACGACAGATATACTGCAGCTTGGTGACGGAATTTCTGTGAGTGTAAAAAAATAATCGTAACCGATTTCGGAGATACAGATGCAAAAAAATAAAAAGCCTGAGCTTCTCATTCCGGCGGGAAGCTTAGAAGTATTAAAAACAGCGGTAACATATGGTGCAGATGCCGTTTATATTGGCGGAGAGGCATTTGGACTTAGGGCCAAGGCTAAGAATTTTGATTTAAGCGAAATGAAAAAGGGCATTGATTTTGCCCATGATAATAATGTAAGAGTTCATGTGACGGCTAATATTTTAGCGCATAATTATGACCTTGAGGGCGCATATAAGTACTTTGAAGAATTAAAGGAGCTTAAGCCGGATGCGTTGATTATTGCAGACCCCGGAATGTTCATGATTGCCAAGGAAGTGTGTCCTGAAATTGACATACACGTAAGTACCCAGGCTAACAACACAAATTACATGACATATAAATTCTGGTATAACCAGGGTGCAAAAAGAGTAGTATCAGCGAGAGAATTATCCCTTAAGGAAATAGGGGAAATAAGGGCAAATATTCCTGATGATATGGAGATTGAGAGCTTTATTCACGGTGCGATGTGTATTTCATATTCGGGAAGATGTCTGCTATCAAGCTTCTTCACCGGAAGAGATGCCAATAAAGGTGCATGTACTCACCCTTGCAGATGGAAGTATTCGGTAGTTGAAGAGAAGAGACCTAATGAGTATTTCCCGGTTTATGAAAATGAGAGAGGGACTTATATTTTCAACTCAAAGGATTTGTGCATGATCGAGCATATTCCTGAGATGGTTGATGCAGGAATTGACAGCTTCAAAATAGAAGGCAGAATGAAAACCGCATTGTATGTTGCAAGTGTTGCAAGAACATACAGAAAAGCGATTGATGATTTATTTGAATCGGAAGAAAAGTACAGAGCCAATATGGACTGGTACAAGTCGGAAATCGCAAAGTGTACATACAGGCAGTTTACTACAGGTTTTTATTTCGGTAAGCCTGATGAAAACACCCAGATTTATGACAGTAATACATACATAAATGAATATACTTATCTTGGATCAATACTTGAGGTTACAGCTGATAAAGAGATAATTCTTGAGCAGAAAAATAAATTCAAGGTTAATGATGAAATAGAAATAATGAAGCCTGATGGCAGAAATATTTCAGCCAAGGTTTTATCAATTAAGGATAACGAAAAAGGAACCGAAATGGACAGCTGTCCGCACCCTCAGCAGATAATAAGAGTCAGACTTAATGAAGCGGATGTTTGTGTAAATGATATTATCAGAGTCAAAGGAGATTCAAAGCAAAAATGAGTTTACTTACAGTAGTAGTGCCATGCTACAACGAGGAAGAAGCCATTCCGTTTTTCTATGAGGAAATGCTAAAAACGATAGAAGTATTTAATAAGGACTTTCCTTCGGTAGAATTCGAAATGCTCTTTATTGATGATGGCTCTAAGGACAAAACACTTAAGGTGCTTAGAGAATATAACGAAAAGGATAAAAGAGTAAGATACGTTTCATTTTCGAGAAACTTCGGGAAGGAAGCGGGAATATATGCAGGGCTTGATAATGCAAAGGGTGATTACGTAGTAATTATGGACGCAGATTTGCAGGATCCACCGTCACTTTTGCCTGAAATGTTTAAAGCGGTTACCGAAGAAGGATTTGACTCCGCCGCAACAAGACGCGTTACGAGAAAAGGTGAGCCTGTCATCAGGTCGTTTTTTGCAAGAATGTTCTACAAATTAATGGCCAGGATTTCAAAAACCGAAATCGTTGACGGGGCCAGAGATTACAGAATCATGACACGCCAGATGGTTGATGCGATTCTCTCAATGGGAGAATACAACAGATTCACAAAGGGGATTTACGGCTGGGTCGGATTTGAGACTAAGTGGTTCGAATATGAAAACGTCGAGAGAGTGGCCGGCGAGACAAAGTGGTCGTTTTGGAAGTTATTTATGTATTCGATTGAAGGTGTCATCGGATTTTCAACGGCACCACTTGTTATTTCTTCATTCTTCGGAATACTTTGTATGCTTTTAGCATTTGTCATGATTGTATTTATTATTATAAGAAAGCTTATATACGGGGATCCGACAAGCGGATGGCCTTCACTTGTATGTATAATTATGCTTATCGGCGGAATGCAACTTTCATGCATTGGAATTGTTGGAGAATACCTTGCCAAGACTTATCTTGAGACTAAACATAGGCCGATTTATATTGCAAAAGAAATCAGATGAGGAACGTATAAATGAAATTAATAATTCAGATTCCGTGCTTAAACGAGGCAGAGACTCTTGAGATAGCACTTAATGATCTGCCTAAGCATATAGACGGAATAGACGAAATTGAATATTTGATAATTAATGACGGAAGTGTTGATAACACAGTTGAAGTCGCGAGAAACTGGGGCGTACACTACATTGTAAGCTTTAAGAGAAATAAAGGACTCGCTAAAGGTTTTATGGCCGGAATTGATGCATGCCTTAAGCATGGAGCAGATATCATTGTTAACACAGATGCAGATAATCAGTATTGCGGTGAGGACATTGAAAAGCTTGTAAGGCCTATTCTTGATGGTAAGGCTGATATTGTTATCGGTGAGAGACCGATAGATGAAACCGAGTATTTTTCTCCGCTTAAGAAAAAACTGCAGCATTTTGGAAGCTACATTGTAAGAAAGGCTTCCAAAACTGATATTCCTGATGCGCCAAGTGGATTCAGAGCCTTTTCCAGAGAGGCTGCGATGCATATCAATGTAATGAACAATTACACATATACGCTTGAAACAATCGTTCAGGCGGGAAGGTCATCATGGGCAATTACATCAGTACCTGTCCGCACAAACGGTGAGCTTAGAAAATCAAGACTGTTCCATTCAATGGGGGCATACGTTAAGAGATCCATGATTACAATAATAAGAGCGTATATGATGTACAGACCTCTTACATTTTTCTCGGTACTCGGGCTTATTCCGTTTACAGGCGGATTCCTTATCGGACTCAGATTTTTAATATACTGGCTTAAGGGTTCAGGCTCAGGACACATACAGTCTCTTATTTTTGCGTCAACTCTTATGCTGCTTGGATTTATGACTTTTATTGTCGGACTTCAGGCAGATGTAATAGCAAATAACAGGAAAATTCTTGAAGATATTCAATATAGAATACGTAAGTCAGAGTACGACGGAGTGCAGATTTTTGACGAAAAAGATAATTTGTGATATTATGTAGACTAAGTGAGATTTTTTATAATTTGGAACTATCGAGAACTAAGGTAATTTTACCTTAAGGAAATGGTGAAAATATGACTACGAAAAACAGGATGCATGCTTTGGCAGCCATGCTATTATCATTAGCAATTGTGGTTGTCAGCACTTTGGGGAGTGTGCAGTGTGTTTTCGCAAGAACCATCGAGTTCAGAATTAATACGGGGAAAGCGAGTGCCTCAAAGGACACCGCTACGGTAAAAAAAGATACTGTTACGAAAAAGGGAAGCGTAGCGGGTATCTCATATGATAAGCTTGTTATGGCTAATGTTGAGGAAGCCGTTAACGTAAGAAGTGAAGCCTCTGAGACAAGTAATCTTATCGGCAAGTTCTATAAGGAATGCGGAGGAGAAATACTTGAGAGGAAGAACGGCTGGACAAAGGTTAAAACCGGAACACTTACAGGCTGGATTAAGGACACATATCTTCTGTTTGGAGATGAAGCTGTAAAGCTTGCTGAGACTGCAGTAACAAAGACGGCAACTTCTAAGACATCTTCGCTTAGAATCCGTGAGGATAAGAGTACCGATTCAGATGTATTGGAACTCATGGCTGAGGGTGATAAAATCGAAGCCATCAATGATGACGGAGAATGGGTACAGGTTGAGTTTTCAGACGGTGAAATAGGCTACGTTAAATCTGAGTATGTGAACGTTCAAGAAGCTCTTGACTGTGGTGAGTCTATAGAGCAGATTAAAGAGCGAGAAGATGCCCTTAAAAAAGAAAAGGAAGAAGCCGACAAAGCAGCATCTTCCGGAACAAGTGGCCAGAAAGCAGCAAGCGGTGCTGCTACAAATAACGGAGCTATTGCAGGTGATGTTAACGATACGCTTTTACTTGCAGCATTAATTCAGTCAGAGAGCGGATACGAACCGTATCAGGGACAGGTTGCTGTTGGTACTGTTGTAATGAACAGACTTCGTACCGGCAAGTATGGTACATCAATATACAGCGTAATATATGCTAAGGGACAGTTTGGCCCGGCAGGAACCGGAAAAGTTGCCAGTATTTATGCTCAGGGACCGAAGCAGTCATGTATTCAGGCTGCACAGGAAGCAATGAGTGGCGTTTCGTATATCGGAACCGCAACGCATTTTAGAAGTATCAAGAGTGGAATACCGGGAATTGTAATCGGAAATCATGTATTCTGGTAATACATTTCATTCAGTATATAGTATTGATAACACAATGGGCAGGACGATTAATTTGTCTCTGCCCGTGTTCTTTTAGGAGGTTATTATGAGTTTAAAGGGTCGTCATTTTTTAACACTTAAGGATTTTACTAAGGAAGAGATTAATGAATTCCTAGACCTTGCCGCAAAGCTTAAAGCGGATAAGAAGGCCGGAATTTATGATGTTAAATTTGAAGGTAAGAATGTTGCGCTTATTTTCGAGAAGACAAGTACACGTACAAGGTGTGCTTTTGAAGTGGCAGCAGCTGATATGGGGATACATCCCGTATACCTTGACTCTAAGAGCTCACAGATTGGAAATAAGGAAAGCATAGCTGATACGGCAAGAGTATTAGGACGTATGTTTGATGGTATTGAATACAGAGGATACGGTCAGGAAATCGTTGAAGAGCTTGCAAAATATGCAGGTGTTCCTGTGTGGAATGGTCTTACTAATGAATACCATCCGACACAGATGCTCGCAGACTTATTAACAATAAGGGAGCATCTTGGAAGTGTTGAAGGCAAGAAGCTTGTGTACATGGGCGATGCCCGTTACAATATGGGAAATTCTCTTATGGTTATGTGTTCTAAGATGGGAATGCACTTTGCTGCTGCGGCACCGGGAAGAAAATATTATCCTAACCAGAAGCTTGTTGATGAATGTATGGAATTTGCTAAAAAGAGCGGTGCGACAATTACTTTTGAAGAGGATCCATATAAGGCAGTTGAAGGTGCCGATGTAATATATACTGATGTATGGGTTTCAATGGGTGAGCCTGATGAAGTATGGGAAGAGCGTATCCGTGACTTATCTCCTTACAGAGTTACAATGGATATTATGAACCATGCCAATAAGGATGCTATTTTCTTACATTGTCTTCCTGCATTCCACGATCTAAAGACTAAGATCGGAAAAGACATGTGCGAAAGATTCGGACTTCGTGAGATGGAAGTCACTGATGAAGTATTTGAAAAGTATGCAGACGTTGTATTTGATGAGGCAGAAAACAGAATGCATACGATTAAGGCAGTAATGGCTGCAACGCTTTAATTTGACTGATTTGAATGGTGTTAATAAATGAAAAAGGAAACGATTTCTTATGTAAGACATATAATGGGAAGTGATTTCGTACAGCTTGACTTTTTTAATGCATGTCTTGCTGTTGCCATTATTGTTACATGTTTTATTGCTTTTATCAGCGGCAGAATCGTAGTGTTTGGCGTTTCATTCATTCTCGGTGATGTGCTTGTTTTCTTTAACACAATTAAATGTGTAATGAAAAGGTCTTTAGTAGGCATAGTGACATTTGGGACAATATTCCTGGTCCTTTTGGGAATTGTTTTTTTCATTTTCAAATATCTTGTGTAAGAGGTTATTATGGATAAAAGAGTTGTGCTTTGCGGAGCAAATTCGTATGAGCAGAAATACTATTTCAACAAAGACTTTTCATTGATACCTGAGGATATTCAGAAGGAGATACATATTATTTCTGTTATGTTTACAGAAGAAATAGGCGGTATTTTCACGATGGTGTTTGACGAGGACGGCTCGCTTAAGTTTGAAACTCAGGCAGCAGACAGTGATTACCTTTATGATGAAATAGGCGCACGTCTTTACATTGATAAAATAACAAGAACCAGACAGGAGCTTTTTAAATCACTTGAAATGTTCTACAGAGCTTTCATTCTTAAGGAGAGCCTTGAAGAAATAGAAGAGAAAATGACAAGGGAGGAGTAGGGATGTTTTTTGCAATAGATGTTGGAAATACTAATATTAAAATAGGTATTTTTGATGGAAAAAACCTTATTACTACTTTCAGAATGAACTCGCAGATTGTCCACACTACCGATGAATACGGACTTATGCTTAAGCAGATTCCTGAGGTTCAGGGCATAGACTTAACCAAAATCGAGGGAGCTATTATTTCAAGTGTAGTTCCAAAGGTTATGGAGTCGCTTCATAACGCGATTGTTAAGTATTTTGGGATTAAGCCAATAATCGTCGGACCGGGAATTAAGACAGGAATCAAGCTTACTTCATCTAATCCTAAGGAAGTCGGCGCTGACAGACTTGTAGATGTTGTATCGGGATATGAAAAATACGGCGGCCCGCTTCTTGTTATCGACTTTGGTACTGCAACAACGTATAACCTTGTAACTGCTGATGGCTCATTCTCAGTAGGTATTACAGCTCCGGGCGTGAAGATTTCTGCCAAGGCACTCTGGGAAGATGCCGCAAAGCTTCCTGAAATTGAGATTAAGAAGCCTTCATCAATACTTGCAACGGAGACTGTTACAAGTATGCAGGCAGGACTTATTTATGGCCAGATTGGCGCAACGAAGTATATTATTGAGCAGGTCAAAAAAGAGATGGGCTACGATAATCTAAAGGTTGTTGCTACCGGCGGAATGGGTTCAATTATTTCGCCTGAGGTTGAGGAAATAGATTACTACGATATTAATCTTACAATTGATGGATTAAGAATTTTATACGAGAAGAACACAAAGTAATATATTTATGAATAAACTTAAAATCGGAAGTGTTGAATTAAATAATCCGTTTATTTTAGCGCCAATGGCAGGTGTATGCGACCTGCCATTTCGCTTGTTATGCAAAGAAAAGGGTGCTGCAATGGTATGCACCGAAATGGTATCCGCAAAGGCAATATATTACAACAATAAAAACACTAAAGAGCTTCTTACAATCGATAAAAATGAAGGCCCTGTGTCATTACAGCTCTTTGGTTCAGAGCCTAAGCTTATGGCTGAAATGGCTAAGCGTATCGAAGAAATACCTTTTGATATTCTTGACTTTAATATGGGATGTCCTGTGCCAAAAGTTGTTAATAATGGCGAGGGTTCCGCACTTATGAAAAATCCGGTCCTTGCAGGCCACATTATTGAGGCTATGGTGAATGCAATAAGTAAGCCTGTAACAGTAAAAATCCGGGCAGGATTTGATGCAGAGCATATTAATGCAGTTGAAATAGCAAAGATTGCAGAGAACTCAGGTGCTGCTGCAATTACAGTTCATGCAAGAACAAGAGAACAATATTACTCAGGAAAAGCCGACAGGGAAATAATCCGACTTGTTAAGGAAACAGTTACTATTCCTGTAATAGGAAACGGAGACATTGATTGCTATGAATCGGCTAAGCATATGCTTGAATATACCGGGTGTGACGGTGTTGCAATCGGAAGAGGCGCAGAAGGTAATCCGTGGATTTTTGAAGAGCTTAACGCTAAGTATGCCGGCCTTGATTACAATAAACCTTCATTAGAAGAAGTAAAGGAAATGATTATGCGCCACGCAAGAATGCTTATCGATTACAAAGGTGAGTACATAGGCATAAGGGAAATGAGAAAGCATGCTGCCTGGTATACCGCCGGATTCAAAGGCGCATCAAAGCTCAGAGGCTGTCTTAATGAAGCTTCAAGCATAGAAAGTCTTGAAGAAATTATTATGGGATTCGAGTAAAAAAAGGTTGCAATTTAGGGCATACTCTTGTATAATACCAACGTTGACAACAAATAGGGCTATCGCCAAACGGTAAGGCAACGGACTCTGACTCCGTCATTGTGAAGGTTCGAATCCTTCTAGCCCTGGCAAATACCTCAGTAGATAATGGTTTCTACTGGGGTTTTTTATTATGCTTTGGAATTATATGTTGCCTATAGATTATTTACGCTTGTTTAACATGAGATTACGACATAAAGATTTGTTGTTAATAAACCGATACAATTAATAGCTTAATCACAACATAGAATACAAATACTATATATATTTTTGTAAGAGTGAAAAGGATTTCGAATTTTTAGTTAATGGAGTAATAACAATGTCTAACACAATATCATTCAATGTAAACAGCATACAGATACAGCAGCCTAATGCTTCAGATACTCAGAGGCAAAGTGGGAGCATCTTTGTAGGCGGTCAGGATAGAACCGGTCCGCTTGCCGGAAACTCAATAATTGAGCAGAGGAAGAAAATGGCCGGCAAGCAGGCTATGAAGTTAATTTCAGATGCTTTCAGTAAAGATATAATGAGCCAGGAGTATATAAATAATCTACGTGAATTAAAGGCGCAGAGGCTTGATGAGCTTAAGGAAATAAACAAGTCAATGGCTGACATAGAGTCTCAGAAGGAATCCCTTATGAAAGAATATGGCGTTACAGAAGATTCTGATGAGATGAAGGAGCTTGAACTGTTAAAGAAATATCAGAATAACAGAATGGGTATTTTCACCGGTGAGTTCACCGATGAAGAAATAGAGAAATTGAAATCCATGCAAGGAACAACTCGTTCTGAATTTCAGGCCAGATATCTTGAATTGAATGATGCTTACAATCAGTACCGTAAGGACGCAGGACAAATTGAAGAGGAAATCAGAGCACTTTCAGGAGATATTGAACTAAATAAAAATGAATTAAACGCTTCAAGAGACATGTCAAAAGCACAGGGTGCAGCTGAAAGCATATTAGATGCTGCAAGTAGGGAAGCGATTGGCCTTATGACTCAGCAGGCTAAAGAACATGTCGATGAAACTGCTGAAGAAGAAAAAGAGAAGGCCGAAAAGATCAAGGAAAAAAAGGAAGAGCTTCAGGAGAAAATTGATAAGTCTAAGGAAAGAAGTGAAGAGCAGAAAGAGATTATCGAAGAATCCAATAAAGCAGATAAACTTGACCAGTCAATAAGCGTGAAGTCACAGGATGCATCAGCTATAGCGAAAGCACAAAAGAGCATTGATAAGATACTTAAGGATAATAATCTTATCAGTGATGATATTAAGGGTATCGAGATTAATTTTGGTTTCTAAATGGTAGGATAAAGTAGGATAAATATTAAAAAAACGGTTAAGAAAAAAATATTGTTGTCGATATAAATAACAGCTAAGGAAAGCGCACTATTCAATGGAAGGATTATTCAGGGAATGGTGTGCTTTTCTATTTGGAGAAAGAATATGGTAATTTCATTAAACACACAAAAGGAACCAGAAAAGATAACATCCACAAAAGAGCTTGCTGAGTACATTAGGAAAAGTGTAATGGAAGATAATGAACTTTCAGATGAGGAAAAAGCTGGGAAAGAGGCAGGTATTCTAAATAAATTAAAATTTGGAAAGAAACTGACGCCTGAAGAATTAAGATATCTTCAAAAGGTGAATCCTATTATGTATGCGCAGGCAATGAGAGTTCAAGCTATGGCTAAAGCAGTAGAAGAACAGGTGAAACACGCTCGTAGTAAAGAGGAAGCAAATCAGATAGTCTCAAATGCAATGAGCAGTATTTCTAAGGAAAATTCTGCCAGGGAATATATGGTAGCTGCAATTGATAGAGTTTCAAGTGAAATGCATAAATCTCCAGGATATAACAGATTGCCAAATACTGATGCCGATGTTCAGAAGGCAAAAGGAAAAAAATCAGATATATCATTCAAAGAACTTGAAGATGATGAGGGTGATGGTGACAGCTTTGATCTTAATAGCTGGAGTCCATTACAGGAAGTAATGGATGAAGTGCCGAAATTTGATGCAGGGGCATAAGAAAGATTACAGCTGTATAGTTCCAAAATTGAAATATTTGTTCCAATTTTGAAATAGGACAACAGTATTATCAATATATACCGATAAAAATAATACAAGTTAAGAATATAAAGCTAAGGAGAGCGACACTAAGAATCAAAGGAATGAATGATTCAAGGGTTGCTTTTTGTATAAAAATAGAGGAGGAAGAAGCGTATGACGATAAGTGGAATTGAAAGCAGCTTTGATGTCAATAACACCCAAAGAACATATGGGAACAGAGTACTAAGCAAAAACTTTAATATACCGATTGAAGAGATAAATAGTGGTAGTAAGGTAAATGCACCATTACAGGCTGTTTCTAATCCAGAAACTGGAGAAAGTATTGAAATATATCAATCGGATGTGTATTCAGAGGATTCACCTATTTACATAGTAAAAGGAAAAACAGCAGAAGGTGAAGAATTTGAAAGAAAGCTTAATGCATGGATTATAGATACAAGAAACTGTAGCTTAGCAGAAATAATGGTTCTTAATGCAGAAGTTGGTAATACATCAAATGCTGATAAGCAGAGAGCTGAAATAGTATTTAAACAGACTGGTGCAGAAAATTATCTGGATAAAGCTGATTACAGTACAGCGATGAAAGAAGTTCTTGATGATTACAGTAAGGCAGGTAATTGGGACAGCTATTTGTTTATGGATAAGTGGCAACAAGACATAAAAGATTATACATCAGTTCAGGTTAACTTTGACCGTGGAATTATGCAACGGAATGGTATTTCAACTGATTCATGTAGTTTTGCAACGCTTAGATCAATAGAAGATATACAAAAGGAATGGAATGACCGAATTATCGAGGCTGCTAAAAATAATAAGACATCAATGCGAGATGTGCTAAAGCAAAACCATCCAAACGCAGAAAACATGAAGTGGGGATTTGTAGGATCTGATGTTGAAATGACTTTTGATGAATTTGTCAAATACATGGAAGATGAAAATAGAAAGTGGCTTCAGTCAAATAAGGATTGGTTAGAAGAAAAAGGATTATGGGAGTATGTGAAGTAATCCTTAGTAATAAATTATAATTATAAAACGCTCGGACCTTTCAGGAGAGCGGTGTGACCATGAATGCTAGATTGGTCACTGAAAGGAGACAACATGGGAATAGCAGGATTAAGTACTTATAGTAGTTCAAGTTACTATTTTGCAATGAGTAATAAAGGTAAAAGTGAAGGAACAAATACAGAAGCTGTATTTGGACTCTTATCTGGGAAAAATGATAATAAAGACACTGCTGAACTTACAGCAAATTCAACAGATGTAGCTATGCCATCAGTACCATATACAAGATGCATAATGGCAAATATCAAAACAGAGGAAGTATATGGAGCTAAGTCAGAAGATGGAGAAATGATTTATTCATATAAGGCAAGTGAACAGAGTTTTAAGATATGGATTAATTCTGATGGTGAAAACAAAACATATTCTGTAGAAGGAATCGATAGTAATGGAGAACCATTTACAAAGGAGTTCAATCCATATGAAATAGATCCAGAAGATGCAGATTTTCCAGAGTTTGCAGCACTTTGCATGTATATCAGAAATACAGATGAAACAGCAGATATGTTAGCAAATGATTATTTCAATACAGATGACATTTTAGAGAAGTGCAATTATTTAGATAAATTACAGGGATTTGCAGAAAACCCATTGTTTGAGAAGGCTCAGGCAATGCTTGATAATGCAAACAGACTTTTAGCTTCGTTAAATCAAATTGTTAGTATGAGAAATGATATCGATTCATTTTTTAATCCATTTTTTACACAGTATTTAGTAGATGATATTGATATAGAGAATTATCCAGATGTGGCAGGAAAAATAAGTGAAGAATTATCTAGTGGGGAAATTAAGGAAGATACTAAGGTAGAAGAAACTGTTACACCTCTTGGAATAGGTTTTGCTCTTGCAGGAAATATGGGATATGGAATGAGTGCGTCACTTATAGAAAAACCAGGATGTGATGACACAATTATTAGAGTTAAGATTGCAACTGGTGGTGAGGACGAGTTTGTAGATGTTAATCTATCTAATTTTGATCCTAAGAATGCAACACCTGTAGAGATGTTTGCATATTGTGAATATATGGATTCCATAGGTGAAGGTGTGAATAGTAAGTGGGGGAGCTGGAGTGCGCTAAAGATGGTGATGTCACCTCTTGATGGGTCGAATTTTGGTTCACTCGAAAACATTATGAATAAAAAGATGAACTGGACAGATGCATTGTCAAAGGCAGAGACTTCTTTGATGGATTCGCATACTCTAGAAATTAAGCTTACCCCTGCAGATTTAATAAAGATGCTTGAGGAATCTCACAGGATTACAGCACAGGAATTAAAGGAAGATGATGACTGGCGCAAAATGTCAGATGAAGAATGGGATAAATTAATAGAGGATGTTGATAAATACATTGATGCATTTAAGGAACGTGTTAAGCAGATGAAGGAAGCGCAGGAAGAATCTGCTAAGAAAGCTGCAATGGAAGCAGATGCTGATATGAAAACAGTAGCCGCATCTCAAGCAGCAACTGAAGCTGCAAGTGGGTTTGGTGGTTCAGATTCTTCTGAGGATAGTGGAGTTGATCATGAAAATAACTGGACAAAGAAATTAAATACTGACGACCAGACAATCCTTATGACAGCAAAAGAAGCACAGAAAATGGAAAAGAATGCCATGTCTAAGTTTGAAGAAATTCAGGAAACAGACAATACATCTACGGGTGTTTCTTCTGTAAATGGAGTTACAGAATGTGCTTCTGCCAGTGAAGACGAGAATAAAGATAAAATATGGACGATTACGGCATATAGTTCAGATGGTATTACAAGCAAAAGATTTAAGAATGGAGTGGAACTAGATGGATGGGAACTTAAATATAAGAACCCTTCAGATGGTAGGAAGGTCCTTGATTTTATTTCAAGCTTTGAGAAGGATGCTGACCTTAAGTTTGCTGGTTCTAAAGAATTTTGGGAAGAGTTTTTAGCAGGCAAAGTATCAAAGAGCGAACTTATAAATGCAGATAATGTTTGGGACTGGAATAATTAAGGATTTATTTCCAAAATTGATGATATCCTTCCAATTTTGAAAAACAACTACAAAAGTATAAAGTTATACCGATATGAATATCAAAGGATATGACAGCTAAGGACAGCGACTTTTTGAATTAAAGGATTGAATGATTCAAGGGTCGCTTTATCTGTTATTAGAAAATAATAAGGATGATTATTATGGAAATTTCGAAATATAGTAGTGGCTATGGAAAAGCAGACATTTATCAGAGCTTTATTTATGATAATCTTGAACCTAAAAAGTCAAATAGTAAAACAAACTCAGCAGCAAAAGCTATGGCTGAGAAAACTGCAAAGAAGAGAGCTGAAAAGAAACATGCTGAAAGAAAGTCTGAAGCAAAGGAAACAGCAGATAAAAGACAAGAAGCAATTGTAGAAAAACGGGATTTAGAAAAAGAACAGCTTAAGGAGATATGGGAAGAAAAACAGACATCAATACAGACATATAGTAATTCAGGTGATGACATGGTTAAGGAAGTAGAACCATCAGGAAGTCAATTTAATTTTACAGCATAAAAACGTAAGAAAATACCGCTCGGACCTTTCCGGAGAGCGGTGTGACCATGAATGCCAGATTGGTCACGGGAAGGAGACAACATGGGCATAGGATCAGTAGGTAGTGATATATCCTACTACGGATATGGGTCTACAAGTAGTGTTAAGTCAAGTGTACAAACAGAAAGCTTTTCAAATGATAGTAGTAAATCATCGGGAGATGTTCTTTCATATTATCAGGATTTATACAAAGAATTTGCAGGGATTTCATTCAGACTTGATGACGTAAGTGAAGCATCAAAACATGGCAATAGTCCATTTTTAGGCTATAACAATAGCTTTAATCAGGTTGGAAGTAACTTCGGTAATAAAGGACAGTGTAGTATCACAATAGATGCTTCTGTCATAAAAAGAATGCAAGAAGATCCTATATATGAGCAGGCTGTAAAAGGCATGATTGAAAACACAAGATCACGCTATTCTGAATTTGAAGCTGGTGCACTTAAAGATGGATACCAGTATGTAAGCGTAAGCATAGAAGATAATAATGGTAAGCCACAAAGAGGAGCTATACAGTCAAACTATCCATATTCAACAGAAGATGAAGTTAAGTCTATGTGGAATATGGGTGAATATTCAAATAGAGTAATAAGTATTATTGATGATATTAAGAATGATGCAGTGGATGCATTTTTCAAAATGTATGATGAAAGTGCTGCTGGTAGAGTGAATGCTTCCACAAGTGAAAAACCAAGCATACCTGAGTGGCAGATGAACCTTACATGTAAAGAAGCTGCAGAGTCTACTAAAGAAGATCCTGTGTACGAAGTTACAACTACGATAGACGGAGAAGAATTCATACAGAAGATACATATAAATGATTTTAAGCCTACTAATGCAACTCAGGCAGAAATGTGTGCTATGTTTGCTTATTATGATTCTATAAATGGAACTGAAGGAACTTATGATAAGTTTATGGCATACATGGAAACAGGAATGCTTCATGGTAGGTGGGATGGCAATGAAACCTATGATGATTTCACTAGCAAGAGATATGATTTTAGACATATATCTGCGGAAGTACCAAGTGATTTATACAGAGTTGGATTAACAAAAGATGTCTATAAAGAGGCGTGGGAAATACATGACATTATAGAGAAGGATTTTATTAATAAATATTCGGCTGAAATCGGTGATGATTTGCCTAAGTATGTTCGTGAAAATGGAATACTAATGGAACATAAGATGACAGCTAGTATGCCAGACATCCCACAGGATATTGCTGTCGCACTTACAAAGTTCTTTTATGAAGATGAGAGCATTGTAGAAAAATACGGTTCTGATTTTATAGGGGAACTGTATATTAATCTTGAATTTGATATTGCAAAACGGATTGATGAAGATGGAACCAGGGGTGACATAGAAGGTATGTGGAACTCCGCAATATCAGTTCTTGAATCATTAAGTGAGCAGTTAGATACATTCTTTGGAGACAAGTTAGGCAATGTCGATGCGGTAAAGGCTCAGGTGGAAGAACTGAAGGAGTTATATAACAAAGCAATAGATGATCTAAAGAAAGCAAAGGATGAAGCATTATCTGAAACTGAGACAGAAGAAAGCGAAGAAGATATCTTCAGAAAAATGTTAGTTGACTACATTGCAGAAATGTATCAGAAGATTATTAATGGAGATACCGAACAAGAATTTCAGATTGGCTCAATATCTCTTACGCTTGATGAATGGGATGAATTAATTGAAAAGTTCGATGACTTAGAAGAAGAGATAAAAGAAGCAGTTAAGGCAGAAATAGAAAAACAGAAGGAAATTGAACGTACAGCAGAGTCATCGAAAACAGATGATTCAATCAATAATGTAGCATTTCTTTCATCTGAAACTAGAAAGACTGTATTCAGAGAAGAGACTGACAATAAGCCTGAGATTTCATATATTACCTGTTTTACAGAGGATGGTATTATCTGTAAAAAGACAGGTATGGGAGAGAACGAATATCTATGGAAAATGGATTATAGAGATGAGCAGGATTATGAGAAGGTCATGGATTTGCTACACAGTTTTCCTGAGGACTGGGATTTAAGATTTTCATCTAATGAAAAGTTCTGGAAGGATTATCTTGCTGAGAGAGTTGATAAAGATGATTTAGTGTCAAATATCAATGAGTATTCAGATAAAGGAAAAATGAATTTCTTTATTGAAAGAGATGGTAATACATACATTAATCCTGCAGCTGCGAAATATGCAAACTATATGAATAGTCCTGAAGCACGTATATACAATGCTGAGGAATTTACAGAGATTATTGCTAATGAGTTAATGTTGTTAACGGTCGGTTTTGTCCGCAATCAGTCAGAAATTTTTGTCCGATAGT